>Ga0070714_100000024_pt1 | contig 149269 bp, 143 predicted proteins | sample LARL83metaG_FD_65450 | JGI IMG/M metagenome (GOLD analysis project Ga0070714, IMG submission 65450) | Corn, switchgrass and miscanthus rhizosphere microbial communities from Kellogg Biological Station, Michigan, USA - LAR L8-3 metaG | ecosystem: Host-associated > Plants > Roots > Rhizosphere... | reverse complement strand
TCCTCTCTATCCCCTCCCTTCCTCTCTATCTCCCTCCCTTTCTCCCCCTCTCTCCCTCTCTCCCTCTATCCCCTCTTTCTCCCTCTCTCTCTTTCTCTTAGGCGCTCTGGGCCAGGACCGCGTCGACGATGACGCGCTGGGTGAAGATCTGCTGCTTCGGCAGCCACTCGCCGCCGCAGGTGATGATGGAGAGGCGGGGTCCGCCGCCGGTGTCGAAGAGGCCGGGGACGGTGGCGTTGTAGGGCACGATGGTCACCTTCGTCACCTTCCAGTGGAACTGGGAGCCGTCAGGGTTGGTGGTGTAGACGTCGGCGCCCGTGGCGACGTTGTGCAGGTTGTAGCAGAGCGCCCGGGGGGCGGTGTACCACTCGTTGTGGCACTCCTCCACGGCGTCGCCCGCCGCGCCCGGGAGGGGGCCGAACTTGTACCAACCGACGGTGAAGGCGGTCTGGGTGACCTCCATCGTGTTGTTCTTGTCGACGCCGACCGGGTAGACGGCCCCGCTGATGTTGAGGCTCGGGATCCGGAGCTGGCCGGTCGGCGCCGCCAGGGCCGTCGAGGAGGTCGCCGCGGGGGTCGCGGCCGCGACCGGGGCGCCGAGGTCCGCCCGCCGGGCGAGCTCGAGGTCGGCGTTGCCGACGGAGAGCGTCCGCTGCCTGGCCGCCGCCGGGTGGTGCTGGCCCGGGACGACCGCAAGGAACCAGAACGCGGCGGCCGCCACGATCAGCACGGCCAGCACGACAGCGCCGGCGCCCAGGAGGCGGGCGCGCGGGGCCGAGCGGAGGTTGGCGAAAGGCAGCATCGTTCTTATCTTCCCATTCGGGTCAGGAGGGAAACCGTCTCTATGTGGTACGTCTGGGGAAACATGTCGACCAGCGTGAGGTCGTCGACACCGTAGCCGGCCGCCTGGAGCAGGGCCAGGTCGCGGCCCAGGGTGGCGGGGTCACACGATACATAAACGATCCTGCCCGGGCCAAGCTTGCCAATTCGCTCGACCACCTCGGCGCCGAGCCCCGCCCGCGGCGGGTCCACGACCAGGCTGTCAGCCTCCCCCGGGGCGACGTCCCCGAGCGCGTCCTCGACGCGGGCGGGCAGCCAGCGCCAGGGCGCCTCCACCTCGTGGAGCCGGAGATGGAGCCGGCCGAGGATCGTGGACGCCCGGCTCTCCTCGATCAGGACGAGGCTCGACGGCCGGGCAGCCGGGTCGGGGCGCGTACTCGCCATCACCGAGATCGCGCCGAAGCCGGCGTAGCCCTCCACGAGCCTTCCCGGGCGGTCGCCCAGGTACTGCAGCGCGCGGCTGTAGAGGTGGTGCGCCTGGACGTGGTTGACCTGGACGAAGGCGTCCGAGTCGAGGCGGAACATCAGGTCCCCCGGGCGCCCGTCGAGAGCGGCGCCGCGGTAGGTCAGCGTCAGGCTGTCCTGGTGGACGAGGTAGCCCGGCAGGGCGTCCGTCAGCGCGGCCTGGAGGGTGTCTGGCGCGGGACCGCCGCGCGCCTGCCACAGGAGCTCGCGGGCGTCGGGGGTGCAGGTCAGGTGCAGGGTCCGCATCCGGCCGGGCCCCGTCTCGGCCAGGGCCGCCCTGATCCCCGGGAGGGCATCGGTCAGGTGGTGGTGGTGGATCAGGCAGTCGTCGACGGGGACGAGGCTCCAGGAGCGCCGCCGGGTGAAGCCGAGCGCCGCGCGCCCGTCGCCGTCCTTCACCATGTGGAACTCGCCCCTGATGCGGTACCGGAGCGGGCTCTCGGCGGGGACCACGTGGGCCTGCGGGACCACCGCGCCGGAGTGCCGCAGGGTGTCGGCCAGCACCTGCCGCTTCAGCTCGACCTGGGTCGCGTAGTCGGCGTGCTGGAGCTGGCAGCCGCCGCAGACCGGGACGTAGGGACAGGGCGGCTGGCGCCGGCCGGGGGCGCCGCGGGTGACGTGAACAGCGCGGCCTCGCAGGAAGCGCTTCCGCTCCGAGACGACCTCCGCCTCGACGAGCTCGCCCGGCAGGGCGTCGTCGACGAAGGCCACCTGGCCGTCCTCCGTCCGCCCCAGGGCGGCGCCCCCGTGCGCCATCCCGGTGAGCTCGACGGTGAAGCGCGCCGCCTCCCGCCGGCTCGGCTGGTCTCCCCCGGCGTCCGGGGAGAGGCTCGGTCGGGGACCGATGGGAGGCCTAGCCGGCCTGGGCCCTGCGCCGGAGGATTTCCGTCACCGCCGGACCCGAGGCCTGCCCCTTCGTCTGCTTCATGACGTACCCGACGAGGGCGCCGGACGCGCGCTCGTTGCCGCCGCGGAAGTCCTCCCACGCCTTCGCCTGGGCGGCGATGGCCTCGTCGACCAGGCGCTCGAGCTCCGCCGTGTCGGAGACCTGGCGCAGCCCCCGCGACTGGATCGCCTCGTCGATGGCGGCCGCGGTGGCGACGACCGTGTCGCCGCCCGCCAGCTCCGCGAAGAGCTCCTTGGCCTGGTTGTTGTTGATCGTCCCGTCGAGCTTGCGCGCCACGAGCCCGCCCAGCGCCTCGGGCCGCACCGTCAGCGCGGAGACGAGCACGCCCGTGTTCAGCACCCGGCTCACCTCGCCCAGCACCCAGTTGGCGGCCTCGGCGGCGGGGACGCCGGTCGCCACCACCGCCTCGAAGTAGTCCGCCAGCTCCACCGTGTCCGTGAGCAGGTCGGCCTGGTCGGCGCTCACGCCGAGGTCGCGCTCGAGCCGGTCGGCGCGCGTGGCCGGGAGCTCGGGCAGCTCGGCCCGGATGCGGTCGACCAGAGCGCGGTCGAGGTGCAGCGGCGGCAGGTCGGGCTCGGGGAAGTAGCGGTAGTCGTCGGCGTACTCCTTGCGGCGCTGCGAGATCGTGACGCCCTTCGCCTCGTTCCAGCCCCGGGTCTCCTGCACGATCTCCTCGCCGGCCTCCAGCGCCGCCGCCTGCCTCTCGATCTCGTGCTGCAGCGCGAGGTAGACCGCCCGGAACGAGTTCATGTTCTTGACCTCGACCTTGGTCCCGAGCTCGGTGCTCCCCGGGGCCCGCACGGACACGTTGGCGTCGCAGCGCAGGCTCCCCTCCTCCATCCGCCCGTCGCTGACACCGATCCAGACCAGGATCTGGCGCAGACGCTGCATGTACTCGCGCGCCTCCTCGGCGCTGCGCATGTCGGGCTCCGACACGATCTCGATCAGGGGGACGCCGGCACGGTTGAGGTCGACCAGCGAGCTCTGCGACGTGTGGATGGCCCCGGCGTGCGTGAGCTTCCCGGTGTCCTCCTCGAGGTGGACCCGCGTGATCCCGACGCGGCGGTGATGGTCGCCGGTGCGCACGTCGAGGTGGCCGTCGTGGGAGATAGGCAGGTCGTACTGCGAGATCTGGTAGCCCTTCGGCAGGTCGGGGTAGAAGTAGTTCTTGCGGTCAAACTTAGAGAACTCGGCGATCTCGCAGTTGAGCGCGAGCGCGGTCTTGATCGTCAGCTCGATCGCCCGGCGGTTCATCACCGGCAGCGCGCCCGGCAGCCCGAGGCAGACGGGGCAGGTGTGGCTGTTCGGCTCGCCCGCGAGGTAGCTCGCCGAGCACGCGCAGAACATCTTCGACTGGGTCAGCAGCTCGGCGTGGACCTCGAGACCGATGACGGCCTCGACACCGGTCGCGACCGCGCTCACGCGACCGCCTCCGCCAGCGGCGGGACCCGCGAGCTCCAGTCGGTGATGCCCTCGTACGTCGCCGCGACGCGGAACACGACGTCTTCCCGGAACGCCGGCCCGATCACCTGCAGCCCGACGGGCAGCCCCTCGCTGAAACCGCAAGGGATGGAGATCGCGGGCACCCCGGCCAGGTCGGCCGGGATGGTGAGCACGTCGTTGAGGTACATCGCGATGGGGTCCTGCGTCTTCGCGCCGAGCTCGAACGCGACGGTCGGACTGGTGGCGCAGACCAGCGCGTCGACCTTCTCGAACGCGGCGTCGAAGTCCTGCCGGACCAGCGTGCGCGCCTTCTGGGCCTTCACGTAGTACGCGTCGTAGTAGCCGCTGCTGAGCGCGTAGGTGCCGATCATGATGCGGCGCCGCACCTCCGGGCCGAACCCCTCGGCGCGCGCGCGCATGTACTGGTCGATGACCGTCTTCGCGTCAGGGGCGGAGTGCCCGAAGCGCACGCCGTCCATGCGCGCGAGGTTCGAGGAGGCCTCGGCCGGCGCGATGATGTAGTAGATCGCGACGCCGTAGTCCGTGCGGGGCAGGCTGACGTCGACGATCTCGGCGCCCTCCTTCTCCAGCGCGGCGATCGCGGCGCGAACGGCGTCACTGACCCCCGCTTCCATGCCCTCCACGAAGTACTCGCGCGGCACGCCCAGGCGAAGGCCCTTGACCCCGCCCCCGAGGGCCGCGGCATAGTCGTCGACGGGGTGGCGCGACGATGTCGAGTCCATCGGGTCGTGGCCGGCGATCGCCTGCAGGACCGTCGCCGAGTCGGCCACGGTGCGGGTGAAGCAGCCGACGTGGTCGAGCGAGCTGGCGAAGGCGATGAGCCCGTAGCGGCTGGTCCGCCCGTAGGTCGGCTTCAGCCCGACGATGCCGCAGAGCGCTGCGGGCTGGCGGATCGAGCCGCCCGTGTCGGTGCCGAAGGCCCACGCGACGGCGCCCGCCGCGACGGCAGCGGCCGAGCCGCCCGACGACCCGCCCGGCACCCGGCCGAGGTCCCAGGGGTTGCGCACCGGGCCGTACGCGGAGTTCTCGTTCGACGAGCCCATCGCGAACTCGTCGCAGTTCGTCTTGCCGACCGGGACCGCCCCGGCCGCCAGCGCGCGCGCCACCGTCGTGGCGGTGTAGGGCGGCACGAAGCCCTTGAGGATCTTCGAGCCGGCCGTGGTCTCGACGCCTTCGAGACAGAGCACGTCCTTCACCGCCATCGGCACGCCCGCGAGGGCGTCGGCGTTGCCCGCGCGGATGGCAGCGTCGGCGGCCGCCGCGGACTCGCGCGCCAGCTCGGGCGTCCTGGCCAGGAACGCGTGCAGCTCGCCGTCGACCTGCTCGACCCTGCCGAGGGCGGCGTCCGCGAGCTCGACCGCGGTGACGTCGCCCGCGCGCAGCCGCCGCCCCAGCTCGGCGATGCCTGCCGTGAGGTCCGCCGTCATTCCTGCATCGCCGCGACGCGGATGTAGGGGCGCTCGCTGGCGGGCGCGTTCGCGATGGCGGCGTCGGTGCCGATCGACGCGCCCACCTCGTCCTCGCGGAAGGCCTCCACCACGTCGCCCACCTGCGCCGTCGGCGGGATGGCCTCGGTGTCGAGCTCACCCACCTTGTCGACGTAGTCGAGGATCCGCGTCAGCTCCGTGGAGAGCGCCTCCAGGTCCTCGTCCGGCAGGCCCAGCCGCGCCAGGTGGGCGACCTTCCGCACCTCCTCCGCGGTCAGTTTCATAGGGCGGCGATTATAGGAGTGGGCCTATTCGGCGGGGCTCAGACGTCGGGGTTGAGCCACTCCACCCAGCGCGCGTGGCCGTCGCCGTAGCCGAGCGGCAGCTCCACCGAGCCCCGCGGGCCGAAATGGATCAGGCCGAGAACGCCGAAGAAGCTGCCGCGCTGGTGCGGGCCGTCGGAGGGCCGCCGCGGCGCCGCCATCACGACGCCGTTGGCCTCGGCCGAGATCCAGGCGATCGGGCGCTGGTGGGCGAGCTCCTGCAGGATCGAGGCGAAGCGGGCGCGCTGCGAGCCGTCGAAGTGGCTGAGGCTGAAGGAGTCGAACACGCACGTCCAGGCGTCGCGCGGCATTCCGTGGATCACTGCCGGCAGCAGGTCGAGCGCGTCGCCCTCCATCACCTCGGGCGGCTCCTCCTGCGCGATCGTGATCGCCTTGTCGAGAACCCGGCGGCGTTCGCCGTGGTCGGGCCAGGTCAGCGCGCGCAGCCAGGCGACGTCGCTCTCGTCGCCGACGTCGAGCGGGTGGAGGTCGATGCCGGCCCGGTCGGCAAGCCGCGGGATCTCGGTGGGCATCGGGGGCGGGGGGCCGACGATCTCGCACTTCAGCGTGACCTCCGACCCCGCCGGGCCGAGCTTCTGTCCCGCGAGGTCGTACGCATAACGGTCGAACTGCAGGTTCAGCCCCGCCGACGAGCCGACCTCGACCAGCGCGAGCGGGCGGTCCGGGTGGAGGCGCTGCACGGCGGCGAGCAGCAGCAGCAGGTAGATGCTGCGGCGCGGCTCGTTCGTCTGGACCCGCCGCCGGTGCAGGGTCTCGACCAGCGCGCCCCGCTCGCGCATGCAGAAGGCGCGGAGCAGCCCCGGCAGCTCGTCGCCGTCCGGTGCCAGCGTCGCCTCGCCGCTCAGGCTCCGGTAGTAGCGCGCCAGGGGGTCGTCCGGTACCTCGAACAGGCGCAGGTGGACCGCCGCGAAAAAGAGGTTGGGGATCGGCGCGAAGCGCGCCTCGGCCGCGAGGCCGAGCAACTGCTCGTCCGCGGACACGGCCATGGCCAGGCGCTCGTAGAGCGGCGACGTCCCCGCGGCGTCGTACTCGGAGAAGATCTCGAACGCCTGGGCAAGCTCCTCGAGCCTTGCCGCATCGACAGCCATCCCTCCGAAGATAGTCGACCCCGGCAACAGCTCCTCCCCACGCCCAACCTCCCCCCACCCAGCCTCCCCCCGCAGGCGGGGGGAGAAGTTCCTAGTGCGTCAGCTTCTCGTAGCCGGCCTCGTCGAGGATCTCGATGCCGAGCTTCTGGGCCTTCTGCAGCTTCGTGCCGGGCTGGTCGCCGACGATGACGTAGTCCGTCTTCTTGCTCACGCTGGAGCCGATGGTGCCGCCCAGGTCGCGGATCTCCGCCTCCACCTGCGAGCGCGGGCGGGACAGGGTGCCCGTGATGATGAACGTCTTGCCCGAGAGGGGGCCCTCCTTCGGCGCCTCCGGTGGCTCCGGCTTCACGCCGGCGTCGAGGAGCGCGCGGACGAGGTGCCGTGACGCCGGGTTCTCGAAGAAGTCGCGCACGGACTGCGCCACCACCGGGCCGATGCCCTCGACCTCGCGCAGGCGCTCGACGCTGGCGTCCTCGATCGCCTCGATGGTGCCGAGGTCGCGGCCCAGCAGCACGGCCACCGTGTACCCGACGTGGCGGATGCCGAGGGCAATCAGGAGGCGCGGCAGAGTCGTGTCCTTGCTGCGCTCGATCGACTGCAGCAGCTTCTCGGCGGAGCGGTCGGCGAAGCCCTCGAGCTGGAGCAGGTCTTCCTTGGTCAGCCGGTAGATGTCGGCCCCGGTCTTGATCATCCCCTTCTGCAGCATCTGGCGGATGGTCTGGTAGCCGAGGCCCTCGATGTCCATCGAACCGGCGAAGTGGGCCGTGGCCTCGAGGATGCGCGAGGGGCACTCGGGGTTGATGCAGTAGCGCACCGCCTCGCCCTCTTCGCGCACCAGCTCCGTCTTGCACACCGGGCACTGCGTGGGCATCTTCCAGCGCTTCAGCCCCTTCGGGCGTTTGGACAGGACCGGCCCGATGACCTCCGGGATCACGTCGCCGGCCTTGTGAACGATGATCGTGTCGCCGGGGCGCACGTCCTTGCGCGCGACCTCGTCCTCGTTGTGCAGCGTCGCGAGTGACACGGTCGAGCCGGACACGAACACCGGCTCCATCACTGCGAAGGGCGTCACGGCGCCGGTGCGGCCGACGTTGACGGCGATGTCGCGCAGCAGCGTCTCCGCCTGCTCGGGCGGGAACTTGAAAGCGATCGCCCAGCGCGGCTCGCGGCTGATGAAGCCGAGCTCCTGCTGCTGGGCCAGGCTGTTGACCTTGACGACGATGCCGTCGGTCTCGTAGTCCTGCTCGTGGCGCTTCTCGCGCCACTCCTCGATGTACTCGAGCACGCCCTCGATCGACCTGTGCACGCGGTAGTTGGGGTTGACGCGGAAGCCGAGCTCCTGCAGCCGCGCCATCACCTGCGCGTGCTCGCGCGCGTCGCCGGTGGGGTCCATCGCGTAGATGAAGGTGTTGAGCTTGCGCTCCGCGGTGAGCCGCGGGTCGAGCTGGCGCACCGAGCCGGCGGCGGTGTTGCGCGGGTTGGAGTAGGTCGGCTTGCCCTCCTCCTCCATCCGCTTGTTGAGCTCGACGAAGACCGACTTCGGCATGTACACCTCGCCGCGCACCTCGATGAGCGCGGGCACCCCGCCGACGCCGCGCTTCAGCGTCAGCGGCACCGAGCGGATGGTGCGGATGTTGCTGGTCACGTCCTCGCCCTGGGTGCCGTCGCCGCGTGTGGCGCCGATGGTGAAGCGGCCGTTCTCGTACGTGAAGCTCATGGCGAGACCGTCGATCTTCAGCTCGGTGACGTACTCGACGTTCTCCCCCACCCCGTTGACGACGCGCTTGTGCCAGGCGCGCAGCTCGCCCTCGTCGAAGGCGTTCGCCAGCGAGAGCATCGGGATGCGGTGCTTGACCTTGTTGAACTGCTCGACCGGCGCGGCGCCGACGCGCTGCGTGGGCGAGTCGGGCGACTGCAGCTCGGGGAACTTCTCCTCCAGCTCGCGCAGCTCGCGGAACATCTGGTCCCACTCGTAGTCGTTGATCTCTGGGGAGTCGAGGACGTAGTAGCGGTAGTTGTGGTAGTCGATCAGCTCGCGCAGCTCGTCGACGCGCGCCCGGGCCTGATCCGCGTCCGCACTCGCCCGCCGCGCCACTACTGCACCTTGTCCAGCGGCGCCAGCGACGCGCTGATGATCTTGATGCCCACGCCGTCGAAACGGATGATCAGCTCCTCGTCGGTGCGCGTGAGGGAAGACTTGAGCACGGTGCCGGCGCCGAAGCGGGGATGCGTGACGCGCTCGCCCGGCTTGTACCGCTGCACCACCGGCTCGGCCTTGGCCGGCGGCTGGCGCGCGACCTGGTCGAGGAGCGTCTGCCGCGACGTCCCCGCGCCTGTCCGCGTGGAGCCGGCCGGGCGGCGGATGATCTCCTCGGGCAGCTCGGCGAGGAAGCGGGACGGCAGGTTCAGGTTGCTCGTGCCGAAGAGGTGGCGGCGGAACGCGTGGAACAGGTAGAGGCGGTCCATCGCGCGCGTCATCCCGACGTAGCAGAGCCGTCGCTCCTCCTCGATCCCGCCCGGCTCCTCGATGCTGCGAATGTGGGGCAGCAGCGCCTCCTCCATGCCCGTCATGAACACGATGGGGAACTCGAGCCCCTTGACCATGTGGAGGGTGATCAGCGTCATCCCGGCGCGCGTCTCGTCGAGGTTGTCGACGTCGCTCACCAGCGAGGCCTCTTCGAGGAACCTGAAGAGGGCCTCGGGCCCGGCCAGGCCCGAGTACTCGCCGGCGAGGCCGCGCAGCTCGGCGAGGTTCTGCGCCCGCTCGGCGGCGAGGTCGTCGTTGTCGTCGCGGATCATGTCGGCGAGGCCGCTGCGGGTCAGCACCAGCTCGATCACGTCCTGCAGCGAGCTCCGCTGGAGCTCCTCGCGCAGGCTCTCGACGAGGGCGCGAAATTCGGCGAGCCCCTGCAGCGCCGGGCCCGTGATGCCCAGCGAGGACGGGTCGGCGACCACGTCCCAGACGGGCACGTTGCGCTGCCTCGCGGCCGACAGGATGACCTCGACGGTCTTGTCGCCCACCTTGCGCCGCGGCACGTTGACCACGCGCGCGAAGGCGACGGCGTCGGCCGGGTTCTGCACGATGCGCAGGTACGCGAGCGCGTCCTTGATCTCCCGCCGCTCGTAGAAGCGGACGCCGCCGACGAGCTTGTACGGGATGCCCTGCCGCACCAGGACCTCCTCCAGCGCCCGCGACTGCGCGTTGGTACGGTAGAGGACGGCGATGTCGTTGAGCGCGCGTCCCTCGTCGCGCGTCAGGCGCCGGGCCTCGGCGGCGACGGCCTCGGCCTCCTCCTGCTCGTCGTAGACCTGGGCCAGCACCACCTTCTCGCCCGTGCCGCGGTCGGTCCACAGGCGCTTCTCGGCGCGGTCGGGCACGCCCTTGATGACGGCGAAGGCGGCGTCGAGGATGTTCTGGGTGGAGCGGTAGTTCTGCTCCAGCTTCACGATGCGCGCCTCCGGGAAGTCGCGCTCGAAGCTCAGGATGTTTCGCACGTCGGCGCCGCGGAAGCGGTAGATCGACTGGTCGTCGTCGCCGACCACGCACAGGTTGCGATGCTCCTCCGCGAGCAGCTTGACGAGCAGGTACTGCACCTTGTTCGTGTCCTGGTACTCGTCGACGAGCACGTGCTGGAAGCGGTGCCGCCAGCGCTGCAGCGCGTCCGGGTTGTCGTGGAACATGCGCACCACGAGTAGCAGCATGTCGTCGAAGTCGACGGCGTCGGCGGCGCGCAGGGCGGCGTCGTACTGCGGGTAAATGCGCGCGACCACGTCCGCGAAGTAGTTGTTGGCCTCGGTCTCGAACTCCACCGGCCCGAGCATCTCGTTCTTAGCGCGCGAGATGGCGCTGACGACGCTCGACGGCGGGAAGCGCTTGAGGTCGAGGTTCATCGCCGTCATCACCCGTTTGATCGCCTGCAGGCGGTCGCCCTCGTCGTAGATCGTGAAGCTGCGGGTGATGCCGACGAGCGGCCCGTCGCGGCGCAGCATGCGCCCGCACAGGGAGTGGAAGGTGCCCATCCAGGCGGGGGCGCGACCGGGACCGAGGAGGGTGTCGATGCGGCCGCGCATCTCGCGCGCGGCCTTGTTCGTGAACGTCACCGCGAGGATGTTGTCCGGGTGGGCGCGCCCGGTCTCGATCAGGTGGGCGATGCGGTAGGTGAGCACGCGCGTCTTGCCACTGCCGGCGCCGGCGAAGACCAGCAGCGGTCCGTCGGGCGCGGTAACCGCCTCGAGCTGCGGGGGGTTGAGGACGCCGGCGAGCTCGGCGGTGTCGAGGGCGGCCAATCAGGCGGGCGGCGCGACCGGCTGCGGGCTCGCGGGAGCGGCGGCCGGGCCACGCCACTGGGCGAAGAGGAGGTCACGGCAGGCGAGGGCGTAACCCACCTGCACGATGCTCCCGATCCAGGCGCCGCCGAGTATGCCCACCGCCCCGCCGACGAGGACGATCCACCCAATTCCGGCGATGGTGACGGCCGAGAAGTCCTGGTACGTGGCGAAGAACGCGATGAGGCCGGGCGCGCTGACGGCCAGGAATGCCACCCCGAGGGCGATACCGAGGCCCGCGGCGACGAGCCACATGATCAGCCCGAAGACGATCGTGTCCAGGAGGCCGCGGCTCAGCACCCGCCACCCCTGCGCGATGCTGTCGAGCGCGCCGAGGTCCATCAGGACCAGCACGCGCCCGGACCACACGAGCAGGACGTTGACCACGAACTGGATGAACAGGACCAGGAGGAAGAGGAGGCCGGCGCCGAGAAGCAGGCCGAACAGGTCGGCCACGCTCGTGCCGTTCAGGAACTGGCCTAGCGCGGACAGCAGCATCAACAGCGGCCAGATGCCGAGGGCGACGGCGATCGCGAGGCGGATCAGCGACAGGCGGAAGTACGGCGCGAACCGGCGGCGCCCCTCACGCCAGGCGTCGCCGAGGGTGACCGTCTCCCCGGCATCGATGTGCACCCCGGCCCAGATCGACGCGGGCACCGCCACGCAGTTGAAGAGGAGCGTGACCACCCCGAGCACGAGCGCCACCGCCACGAGGGCGAGCGCCAGGCCGAGCCACTGGTGCATCGCGGCCCGCACCTGGGCCTCCACGGCACCGAGGTCGGGCGAGCCGGAGGAGAACGACTGCCCGCGCGAGTAGCTGACGCTGGACCCGGCGAAACCGCCGCTGAAGACGCCCAGGAGCCAGAGCCACTTGTGGCGCCACGAGATGGAGAAGGCGCGCGAGATGAGGCGGCCGAGGTCCAGGGTCATTCGGGGTCAATTATCGGTGGGCGGCCCGCGTCTGCCCCCCACCGGGGGAGGGCCTGTCGCGACGGCTGCCCCCCACCCTACCCTCCCCCCGCACCGCGGGGAGAGGAAACTTGGTATTGCCAACCCTTCCCCCGCATGCGGGGGGAGGACTGTTACGCCCGGCGGCGGCGGGTCGCGATGATGCCGGCCGGTAGCACCACGACGAGCAGCGCCAGGGGCGCAAGTGGAAATTCGGGGGTGACCACGGGGACCGTGTCGGTGATGGTGATCGCGCTGGCGACGTGGTGCGGGGTGATGCCCGCATCGCCGTCGAACGTTGCGACGAGCCGGTACCTGTCGAACCGCAGCTGCGACGGTGCGTAGCCGGTGATCTCGGTCAGCGCGGCCGGGACCAGGCCCCGGGCCGTGCCGGCGGCGTCCGTGGTCAGCGTGGTCTCGCCCACGGTGATCCACTGGTTGCCGGAGCTGACCGGGGCGCTCGGCGAGAGCGCGACAGTCAGCGGGAGCTCGGCCTGCAGGCTCACGTGCACCACGCGCCCGGCCAGCGGCGCCCCGCTCGGCCCGGCCAGGCCCACGGTCACGGGCGCGGCCTCGCCGTCCCCCACGGTGCTCGGGGCGCTGAGAGCGAGCGCCGGCGCTGCCGCGGGCGGGGCGTTCGGAAGGAACCCACCGCCGTGGCCCACGCCATACCCGAGGCCCGCGAGGTAGTCGACGGTCTGGTGGTCCAGGTCGGCACCCGTCTGGTCTTCGTTGTAGTAGCCGCAGTCGAACCACGCCTGGGTCCCGCGCATGCCGGAACCGGGGCAGACACCGTTGGCGGGGCTCGCCACTACGACCGGGGACGCCCCGGCGGCGACGAGGAGGCCACCGTCGCCGGCACCCGCCAGCGCCGCCCAGAAGCCGCCCGGCGAGACGGCATGGCCGGTGTCGGGTGAGGTGACGGCGCTGGTGTCCTGCGTGGCGGAGAAGGTGTCGCCCGGGCCACCCAGGTCCAGGAGGGCGCCCACGTCGCCGTTCGGGGGGTTCGCCTCCCAGGCGCTGGCACCCTGCGCGGCCACCATCTGCTGGAAGCCCGTGTGGGCGTGGACGACGGGGGTCGGCCCGTGCAGCGAGGTCGCGCTGGCGTGGACGGCGTCCCCGGTCAGGAAGCGGTAGGTGGCGTGGCCCGCCTGGTTGACCAGCAGACCGGCCGTCTGCGTCTCGTCCGGGTAGCCGAGGTTGACGGCGCCCTGGCCGTACGCGATCGGCCCGTCAAAGCCCTGGAGGTAGAGGTTCGCCGAGGCGGTGGGGGCCGTGAGCTGGTCGGCGAGCGTCACGTCCATCGTCGCCGTCGCCACCAGGTTGTAGGTCGCGGCGCCGGCGTTGTCCAGCAGGCCCACGCCGTTGGCGCCGGCACCCTGCCCGATGACCCACTCGGGCCAGAGGATGTACGTGCTGTCGAGCGGGTTGGTTTGGGGGTCGTCGCCGGCGTGGCCGTCGATGTGCACCGACGCCGAGGTGCAGCCGCAGCCGTCATCCACGGTCCGCGTCTCCTGGTGGCGGATGACCGACTGCATGTCGTAGACGTTGGGTCCGCCGGCGTCCTGCAGGATGCCGTAACCCGCCTGCCCGGCCGCGCCCTGGCCGGCGATCTCGAAGAGGCCGTCGCCACCGCCCTCCATGTCGAGGTCGTAGTGGTAGCTGTGCGACCCCGGGCCTTCCAGGAGCAGGCCGGCGCCGATTGCGCCATAGCCCTGGGCCGCGACCTGGTAGTACGCGGTGTCGAAGGAGTGCTCCAGGATGGCATCCTGGCTCGCGCCGGTGAGCGCGAACGAGTCGGTGCCGCCGTCGTCGACCAGCACGGCGGCGGTCCCGTCGCCCTGTGTCGCACCCTGCGCGTTGATGGTCGAGAACATGAAGCGCCGGCCATTTGTCGTCTCGCCGCCGGCGTTGACAACGTACTGGTCGTTGCCGCCCCCGGCGTCGATGAGGGCCGCGGCGCCGTCGATCCCGAACACCGCGCCCTGCGCGGCCCCATCGAACCGACCGGCGACGTCCTGCAGCTGCGGCTCGTCGAGTGCATAGCGGTCATTGCCGCCGCCGTCGAACAGGAAGCCGTAGCCACTCACGCCGGCGCCCTGGGCGACGGCCAGGGTGTACGGGGCCGGCGCGGTGGGCGTCGGAGGCGGCGGCGGCAGCGCCGTGGCCAGGTACGAGTCGTCACCTGACAGGTTGACGCTGAACCCGAGGCCGCCGAAGACCGCCCCGCCCTCCCCCATCACGAGGCCGGGATGCGAGCCGGACTGGTCCGACGCCAGCGAGGACACAGGCGCCAGGTAGGCGTCATGACCGCCGCCCATGTCGACGTTCACCGAGACCGGCACCGTGGCGGCGCTGCTCGGAGCGCCGGCTGGCAGGAACGGGGCTGAGCCGGCGCCACCGTTGTACGTGTTGTTCCCGCCGAGGTCGAGGAGAAGCATCTCGTCGCCGCCGTAGGTGTTGTCGGCGTTGGAGCCGACGCAGAGGTAGGGCGACTGGTCGACCAGGTCGCAGCCGGCGGCCGCCGTCCCCGCCTGCTGCGGCGCACTGCCGGCGGCGGCCGAGACCTGCGGGAGGTAGCGATCAAGCGCGGCCGCGACCAGCAGCGCCGCCGCCGGGTCCTCCGCGATGGCGTGCTGCGTCGCGGGCTGCAGGCGCAGGCCGTCCAGCTGCGATATCTGGGTCGGGAGCTTGACGTGGCCGCCGGTCGGGAGCGCGGGCCCGTCGACCGTGGGCGCGTGCGCCACCCGGCCCGGGTAGGCGGCGTTGGCGGCGTCGACCTCGGCGAGCTCGGCCTGGAGCTCGCGCAGCGGGATCCTGCCGACGCGCGAGGCCGCCGCGTCGATCGCCGCCTCGAGCCCGGCCACAGGACCGCGCAGCGACGCAGGCAATGCGCTCGTGCGGCTGAGCTCGGCCGCGCCGGGCGCCGGCAGCGACGGGGTCGCGGGCACCGCGCGGCCGCGGTCCGCGAGGACGGCCTGGACCTCGCGGAGGTAGCTGTGCGAGGCCACGGCCGCGCGCGTCGTCGAGGCGCGGTCGAAGGCCGGGGCCACGATGGCGCGCGACGCCGGCGCGAGGTAGGACATCGGGTCGCCGGGATGGCCGCTCGCGGCCGTGGCAGGGAGCGATCCCGCCGGGGGCGCTACCGCCGCGACGTGGAGCGGGCCGGCGGCGAGGGCGAAACCGCCCGCCAACCATGCGACAGCGACGAACCTTACGAAGCGCGTGGACGCGGCGCCAGAACGACCCAATTCCCTTCCCCCGGCCAGCACGCTAACGACGGCCGGGTCGTCATGGCCGAACCCCCCCGGCGGCCGATATGGTAGCGAGGCCCACCGCCGCCGTCAAACGCGACGGCTGCCCCCCACCCAACCCTCGCGACGGCTGCCCCCCACCCTACCCTCCCCCCGCTTGCGGGGGGAGGACCTTAATGGCGCCTCAGTCGGCGGGGTCGAAGGGTTGGAGATGCTCCAAGTCCTCGTCGCTGAGCGTCGCGACTAGCTCGCCGCCTTCCCCGCGGCTGAGGAACCGGCGGGGCAGGATGAAGTCGCGCGCGAAGAGGCCGCGGTCCACGACCACGCCGACGACATCGTCGTCCTCGACGAGGACGTCGCGCACCTCGCCGAGCTGCCGGCCGGTCGCGCCCACCGCGATGCTCTCGTCGGCGCTGATCTCGAGCTCGCCGGGCGCGGCCGCCGACTGCTCCTCCAGCTTGGGAACGTAGACGCCCCCGAGCAGGGCGCTGGCCATGCGCACGACGTCGCGGCCCTTGATCGGCGCGTAGCGGTAGGAGAGGTAGGGCTTCAACCGGCGCGCGGCGGGGGCGTCGAGGTTGAGCGTGATCCGGTCCGCCGTGACCTCGGTGATCGCCGACAGGGGCACTATCAGCTCGTCGGCCATCAGCGCCGAGCGGGGCGCGAGCAGCCGTCCCGAGAAGCCCTTGCTCTCCTTGACCACGACCTCGTGGAGGTCCAGGTCGTCACCCGCGACCACCAGGCGCTCGAGGGTGCCGACGTGCTTGCCGTCGCTGGAATAGACGTCGGCGCCGAGGTGGAAGTCTTCGGGCTTAGGCAATCTCGGCCGGCCTAGAAGTCGTCGCCGCCGAAGTCGTCCATGCCGCCCATTCCGCCCATGCCACCCATGCCACCCATGCCGCCCATCCCGCCCATGCCGCCGTGGCTGTGGCCGTGCTCGTGGCCGCCGGCCGCGGGCTCCTCGGGGAGATCGGAGACGAGGGTCTCGGTGGTGAGCAGCATCGCCGCGATGCTGGCCGCATTCTGCAGGGCGCCCCGGGTCACCTTGACAGGGTCGACAATGCCGAGCTTGAACATGTCGCCGTACTTGTTGGTGCGCGCGTCGAAGCCCTCGCTCCCTTTCATGCCGCGCACGTGGTCCACCACCACCCCGCCCTCGGCGCCGGCGTTCGCGGCGATCTGGCGCAGCGGCTCGCCCAGGGACTTGCGCACGACCATCGCGCCGACGGCTTCGTCGCCGGTGAGGTTCAGCGCGTCGATCGCGTCCGCGGCGCGGAGCAGGGCCACGCCGCCACCGGCGACGACACCCTCCTCGACCGCGGCGCGCGTCGCGTGCAGCGCGTCGTCGATGCGGGACTTGCGCTCCTTGAGCTCGACCTCGGTGGCCGCGCCGACGTTGATGACCGCGACGCCGCCGGACAGCTTGGCGATGCGCTCCTGCAGCTTCTCCTTGTCCCAGTCGCTGTCGGTGTCGTCGAGCTGCTGGCGGAGCTCCTCGACGCGGGCCTTGACCGCGTCGGAGCTGCCGCCGCCCTCGACGATCGTGGTGTTGTCCTTCTCGATCGTGACGCGCCGGGCGGAGCCCAGCTGGTCGAGGCGCGTGTCCTCGAGGCGGAGACCGACCTCCTCCGAGATGACCTGGGCGCCCGTGAGGATCGCGATGTCCTGCAGGATCGCCTTGCGGCGGTCGCCGAACGCCGGCGCCTTGACCGCCGCGGCGTTGAACGTGCCGCGGAGCTTGTTGACGACGAGCGTGGCGAGCGCCTCGCCCTCGACGTCCTCGGCGATGATGACGAGCGGGCGGGCCGCCTGCATCACGCGCTCCAGGACCGGCACGAGGTCCTGCACCGCGCTCACCTTCTTGTCCGTGACGAGGATGTACGGGTCGTCGAAGACGGTCTCCATCTTGTCCTGGTCCGTCACGAAGTAGGCGGAGATGTAGCCGCGGTCGAACTGCATGCCCTCGACCACCTCGACCTCGGTCTCGAAGCCCTTGCTCTCCTCGATCGTGATGACGCCCTCGCGGCCGACCTTGTCCATCGCGTCGGCGATCATCTCGCCGACCTCGGCGTCGTTGGCCGAGACCGTCGCCACGTGCGCGATGTCGTCGTGGCCCTCGACCCGCACGGCCGACTGCTTCACGCGCTCGACGATCGCGTTGGCCGCCTTCTCGATGCCGGCCTTCATCGCCATCGGGTTGGCGCCCGCCTCGACCTGGCGCAGGCCCTCGATGACCATGGCGTGCGCCAGCACCACGGAGGTGGTGGTGCCGTCGCCCTCCTTGTCCCCGGTGCGGGTGGCGGCCTCCTTGATCAGCTGCGCGCCCATGTTCTCGAAGTGGTCCTCGAGCTCGATCTCGCGCGCGATCGTCACCCCGTCATTGATGATCACGGGCGCGCCCCACTTCTTGTCGAGCACGACCCAGCGGCCCTGGGGGCCCAGGGTGATGCGGATCGCGTTGGCGATCTGGGTCGCGCCGGAGCGCAGGCGGTCGCGCGCCTCGGCGTGGAAGAGCAGCTGCTTGGCGGGCATGGTCAGACCTCCCTAGGTCAGGGTGAAGGCGGAGGGGGGCACGCCCCCCGCGTGACGCTACTTCTTGCCGTTGGTCGCGACGACGGCGAGGATGTCCTTCTCGCCGAGGATCAGGTACTCGACCTCGTCGAGCTTGACCTCGTTGCCGGCGTACTTGGAGTAGATGACGCGGTCGCCGACGGTCACGTCGACGGGCTCACGCTTCCCGGTGGTCTCGTTCAGGCGGCCGTTGCCGACGGCCTCGACGACGCCCTCCTGGGGCTTCTCCTTGGCGGTGTCGGGCAGGACGATGCCGCTCTTCGTGACCTCTTCCCGCTCCAGCGGGCGGACGACGACGCGGTCAGCAAGTGGGCGAAGGTTCATGAATTCCAATCCTCCCTGCGGAATCCGGTGGTTCTGGCGTCAGCACTCGAGACGTGCTCTTAGCACTCTGTGAAAGTGAGTGCTAATGATACGTTGTGACGCGACGCGGATTCAAGCGTGTCGGGGAACCAGACGGCGGGGACCAGCTTTCAAGCGCAACGCTCAAGCGGCGGCCAGCCGTAGCCCCGGGTCGACCTCCAGGCTCTGCCCCAGCCCCCGCCGCCAGAGGTCGTGCCCGGCCGCCGCGATCATGGCGGCGTTGTCGGTGCAGAGCGCGGGCGCCGGCAGGACCAGGCGGGGGTGGACCGCGTTGCCATCGCGGCGCGAGGCAACCCGCTCCGCGGCCCGGCGCAGGCTCGAGTTGAGCGCCACCCCGCCGGCGATCGCAAGGGTCCGCACCGGGTAGGTATTCAGGGCGAGGTTGACGCGGTCCTCGAGATGCTCCACGACCCGCTGCTGGAACGACGCGGCCGCGAGCCCGACGTCGGGCGGCGCCGCCGCCCGCTCGAGCGCGTAGCGCACCGCGGTCTTGATGCCGCTGAAGCTGAAGTCGAGGCCCTCCACGCGGATCCTCGGCAGGGGGAACGCGCGCGCCGCCCGGGGAGGGTCCGCCCCCGCGGCGGCGCGGTCGATCTCGGGGCCGCCCGGGTACGGCAGCCCGAGCATGCGGGCGACCTTGTCGAAGGCCTCCCCCGCCGCGTCGTCGCGGGTCTGTCCCAGCATCGTCCGTGTCCCGTCCTCGGCACACAGCCAGAGCTCCGTGTGGCCGCCGGAGACGATGAGGGCGAGGAGCGGCAGCTCCAGGTCGGGCGCCTGCAGGAAGGCGCTCCGCAGGTGGCCGTCGAGGTGCCCCACACCGACGATGGGCAGGCCCCGTTCCAGCGCCAGCCCGCGGGCAAACCCGACCCCGACGAGCAGCGCGCCGATGAGCCCCGGCCCGCGGGTGACCGCGACCAGGTCGACGTCATCGAGGTCCACCCCCGCGTCCGCCAGCGCCCGGTCCATGACCAGGGGCAGCCGCTCCAGGTGCTCGCGCGCGGCCAGCTCCGGCACCACCCCTCCGTACGCGCGGTGCAGCTCCACCTGCGACGCCACGACGTTGCTCAGGATCCGCCGGCCATCCCCCACGACCGCGACCGAGGTCTCGTCGCAGGAGGTCTCGATGCCGAGGGTCAGGTGCTCGCCGGCGCGGCCGGCGGGATCGCTCAGTCGGCGTCCGCCTCGAACATGACGTCGGCGCCGGCGCGCTCGCGGAGCTTCTCGTAGCGCTCCCTGAACGAGGGCGCGAGCATCGAGTCGGACCACATCACGACGGCGTCCTCGCCGTCATCGGTGTAGTAGCCGCGGCGCCGCCCGATGACCTTGAAGCCGAGCTTCTCGTAGAGCGCCATCGCCCCGTAGTTGGAGGCGCGCACCTCGAGCGTCATCCACCGCGCGCCGAGCGTGTAGGCCCGCCCGATCAGGGCCAGCATGAGGGCCAGGCCGTAGCCTCGGCCCTGGTGGCTGCGCCGCACCCCGACGGTGGTCACGTGCGCCTCGTCCGCCATCTTCCATAGGCCGGCGTAGCCGACGATGTCGTCGCCCTCGCGGATGACGATGTAACGCGCCAGCTTGTTCTGCGTGATCTCGCGGCGGTAGGCGTTGCGCGGCCACGGCGTGAGGAAGATGCCCTGCTCGATGTCCTGCACCGCCGGGATGTCGTCGAGCGTCATCTGCTCGATGACGGTGCGCTGCTTGAGCTGCATCATTCGTACTGGCCTCGAAGCTGATCATAAGCCAGCGCCTTTCCGAAGCGAACCGCCTGCGAGGTGACGGCGGCGAGCGCGGCGGGGCCGTCCTGATGGGGCGCGACAGCGAGGCCGGCGGCCGCTGCCGCGGCTAGGACCGCGGGCTCACCTGCCACAGGCGCCGCGATGCCGGCGGTCACCGCCGCGTAGTCGCCGTGGCGGCGGTCCATCGTGGCCGCCCAGGCCCCGGCTTCGCGGCGGTAGAGCTGTACGTGCACCCGCCCGCGGCCAGCGGGGACGACGGCCAGCACCTCGGCCGCGCCATCAGCCGCGCGGTGAGCCGCCACCGCCAGGCTCGACAGCGGGTGGATGCGAAGGCGCCGCGGGTACGCCAGCCCGGAGACCGTCGACAGCCCCACGCGCAGCCCGGTGTGCGAGCCGGGGCCCGTCGCGACAGCCAGCGCCTCGATGTCACGCGCCCCGATCCCGGCGGCTGCCAGCGCCTCGGCGACCGCGTCGACCACCTGGGCCTGGTGCCGGCCGCCGCCGCGAGTCGCACCGGCGAGCAGCCCCCCCGCCTCCACGACCGCGACCACGAGCTCGTCGCCGGAGGTGTCGAGGGCGAGGATCACGTGGCCGCCCGCGGGAAAGGAACCTTGTCGCGCATCGGGCCGACCGCGCGCCACGCCGCCGCGGTGATCTCGGCCGCCGGCGCGTTCTGGCGGACCGCGAGGAGCAGGCGCAGCAGCCCGTTGCGGGAGAGGCCCCCGTTGATCCGCAGGGTTTCGCTGTCGCCGACCAACTCCACGCGAGAGGACCGGCTGTAACGGATGTAGTCGACGCTCCGCAGGTGGCTCCATTCGAGCAGCCGCCTGCGATTCCGGATGCCCTCGACCGTGACCTCGACGCGCGTGAACCAGAAGACGACCCCCGCGACCCCGATGACGCCGACCGCCACCAGGATCACCACGGGGGGCCACCCGGGGCCTGGTCGGAGCACCGCCAGCAGCGCCAGGAGCAGCGCCGGGTACGTCAGCGCGACAAACGTCGCCGCCCCCGCGCCGACGGTGAAGGGCAGGTCCGTGCTGGGCGTCGCGAGGGGAACCCTCAGGGAGAGGACCACCCACGTTAGGCCGGCCAGCCCGAACCCGCCCCACAGCGCGAATAGCGCGAAGAGGATGGAATCGCCGGCCTGCCTGCCGGGGTCCTTGTCGGTCGGCGTCGTTTTCCCCTCGAAGGTGAAGCCGACCGGCTCACCCGCCCACCACGTCGCCTCGACCACCGTCCCCCGGACGGCGCCGCAGGGGCAGAGCTCACCAACCACCGTCTCGCTCCGGCTCGTGGCCTCGTCCTGGAGCGTGTAGTGGTGCGTGCACGTCTTGCCGCAGGAGCGCCACTGCTGCACCACCCGCGCGGGCGCCGTGTAGCGGCACCCCGGGCTCGGGTTGGCGCAGGTAGGCGCCGCGGCGAGCCGCGCGGCCTCGGCATTGAGCGTGGTCGAGCGCTGCCACTGCCCCACCGCGACGAGCCCACCGGCCGCCACGAGGACGGCGGCGACGACAGCCCGGAGCGTGGTGATGGTCACCCTGGTGGTCCCCCGCCGAGGGCGGCGGCCAGGTGGTCGGGCGCGTGCACCACCTCTATGGTGCGCTCCTCAGGGCCCGTCGACTCGACCCGCAACCGCGCGGCGGAGCCGCCGTCCAGCCAAGGCGCGCGCTCCGCCCACTCCACGGCGAGGACGCCGGCCTCCGCCAGCTCGAGCAGGTCGAGCGCGTCGATCTCCTCGCGCGACTCGAGCCGGTAGAGGTCGGCGTGGACGAGCTCCAGCCGGCCCCGGTGGTGACGGACCAGCACGAAGGTGGGGCTGGTCGGGATGTCGGTGGCGCCGAGGCCCTCGGCCAGGCCCTGCACCAGCACCGTCTTGCCGGCCCCGAGCGGGCCCTCGATGAGGATGACGTCGCCGGCGCGCGCGGCGGCGCCCAGGCGGCGCCCGAGGGCGCGGGTCGCCGCGGCCGACTCGCTGGCGATCGGCACGCTAGCGGAAGTGTTCGTAGCCCGCAGGCGGCGCGGGGCGCTCGGTGCCGTCGACCGCGAGCCGCACCCCATCGCCCGAGTCGAGCTCGCCGATGACGCGCAGGGGCACGCCGCCGGCGTCGGCCGCGGCGGCCGCGCCCGCCATCACCGCCGGGGGCGCCGCGAGCAGCAGCTCGTAGTCCTCGCCGCCGCCGGCCAGCGCGGTCCACCGCTCCGGCCACGCCTCGCTCACGCCCGCCTCGAGCGGGATCGCTCCCGCATCGATGACGCAGCCCGTCGCGGCTCCGCCCAGGAGCCGGGCCGCGTCGCGGTAGAGGCCGTCGCTGATGTCGAGCCCGACCCGGACCCCGGCCGCCGCCGCGGCCCGCGCCGCCTCGAGGCGCGGCTCCGGCCGGCTGAGCCGCGCCCGCCAGGCCGCGGCGCCGGCCGGCTCGACCGGCGCGCCGTCCCGCTCCAGCGCGAGCGCCGCGGCGGCGCCCCCCAGCGTTCCCGTTACCGCCAGCGCCCAGCCCGGCTCCCCGCCGGCGCGGCGCAGGGCGAGCGCCGGGTCGACGTAACCGAGGCAGGTGCTCGTGAGGACGGCGGCGGGCGCCGCGCTGAAGTTGCCCCCCGCCAGCTGCGCACCATGCGCGGCGGCGCAGTCGGCGAGGCCGCCGTACAGGTAAACCACCGAGCTCACCGGCCATGACGGCGGCAGCGACAGCGCGAGGAAGGCGGGCCCGGGGGTCGCGGCCATGGCGGCGAGGTCGCTGAGGGACACGGCCAGGAGCTTCCAGCCGACGTCGGCCATGGCGGCCTCCTCGGCGCCGGCCCGGAAATGGACCCCCTCGACGAGCGAGTCGGTGGTGACCACGACATTCGCCCCCGCCGGCGGCCGCCACAGCGCGGCGTCGTCGCCCGCGCCGAGCTCGAGGCCCGCGCCCTCAGGCGCGAGGTACGGCCGCAGCGCCTCGATCAGTACCAGCTCGCCGGCCTCCGCGACGGTCGCGCCGGCGGCCCCGCCCGCGGCCATCCTCTAGGTGCCGGGGACGCCCTCGACGGGGCTCGACGGGGTGGCCCGGGCCGCCGCCGGCGCGCTGTCGAGCGCGGCCAGCCCGATCCGCGGCGGGCCGGCCAGGAAGGCGCGCCGCCCGGCGCTGACCGCGTCCGCAAAGGCCCTCGCCATCGCGACCGGGTCCTGGGCGCGCGCGATGGCCGTGTTCACCAGCACCCCCGCCGCGCCCCACTCCATGCAGCGCGCCGCGTCCGAGGGCAGGCCCAGCCCGGCGTCGACGATCACCGGGCACGGCAGCTTCTGGATGATGAGCCGGATGTTGGTCGGGTTGAGCACCCCGAGCGTCGTACCGATCGGCGCGCCCAGCGGCATCACCGCCGCGGCACCCGCCTCGTGCAGCCGGATCGCCTGGACCACGTCGTCGCTGGTGTAGGCGAGCACCACGAAGCCCTCGGCGACCAGCTGCCGCGTGGCGGCGAGGGTCTCGGCGGGGTCCGGCAGGAGGGTCTCCGCGTCGCCGATCACCTCGACCTTGACGAAGTCCGAGAGCCCCGCGGCACGGCCCAGGCGCGCCAGTCGCACCGCCTGCTCCGCGGTGGTCGCGCCGGCGGTGTTCGGAAGCAGGGTGAAGCGCGAGAGGTCGATGTCGCCAAGCTCGGACGCGCCGGCGTCCTCGAGGCCGAGCCGCCGCACCGCGAGGGTGATCATGTCCGGCTCCGCCGCCGCCAGGCACTCGGCCAGGACCGCGTTGCTGCTGAACTTCCCGGTGCCGTGGATGAGCCGGGATCGCAGGCGCCCGGGCCCGATCTCGAGCGGGTCTTCGACAGCCAGGGCAGTGGCCATTCAGCCTCCTCCGACGAAATGGACGATCTCGATGACGTCGCCGGCGCGCACGGGCTGGTCGAGCCCCTCGCCGCGGCGGTAGATGTTCCCGTTGAGCTCGACGACGACGCGCTGCGGGCGGATGTCGAGGTCGGCGAGCAGGTCGCCAAGCGTGGCCACCGCGCCCAGCGCCCGCGGCTTGCCGTTGACCATCAGCCGGGCCTCCGCCCCGGTCGCGGCCTCGCCGCTCATGCCACCGGCACCCCACCGGGAGCCGTCACGCGGGCCCGCAGCTCGCGCGTCGCCGCGACCCGGTCCGGGGCGTCGGCCACGGCGCGCACCACGGCCACGCGCGTGGCCCCGGCGGCGAGCACGCCGTCCAGGTTCCGCGCGTCGATGCCGCCGATCGCGAACCAGGGGATGCCGAGCCCGGCCGCGGCCGCCTCGCGGACGTACTCCAGCCCGACCGCCGCGCGGCCCGGCTTCGTCGGCGTGGCGTGGACCGGGCCGACGCCGAGGTAGTCCGCACCCCGCTCGACGGCGGCACGCGCCTGGGCAGGGGCGTGGGTCGAGCAGCCGATGAGTCCGTCCGGCCACAGCCTGCGCGCCTCCTCGACGGGCAGGTCGTCCTGCCCGAGGTGGACGCCGTCGGCCCCGGCGAGGATGGCCAGGTCGACGTGGTCGTTCACGATCAGCAGCGCGCCAAGGCGACGGGCCTCGGCGGCGAGGCCGCGCGCGACCCCGAGGAGCAGCCCCTTCTCGGCCGACTTGTTGCGCAGCTGGACGACGTCCGCGCCGCCCTCGAGCGCGTCCAGCAGGACCATGCCGGCCTGCGCCGGGTCCCCGTCCGGCGACACGACGTACAGCCGGGCGGCGGCGAGGCGCTCGAGTGCCTCAGGTCGACCCATCGCGGCCAAGCCTACTTTCTTTACAGGAAACTAATCGCTTCCTGCGGGTCATTCGCTCTAACCTCGGCTGGACGCCCGGGATGGGCGAGAGGGATGACCACATGGCGGGAATAGCAGAGTTCTTGAAACTGGGGCGGAAGCCCCGCCTCGACCTGCACGCACGGCACCAGCTGTTGATGCAGGCCATCGAGCGGCACGAGGCGGGTATCCGCGCCACCGAGATCGAGGCGGAGCTGGTCGGCGCCGGGTGCACCGAGGCCGAGGCCCGGCGGATCTGCGACGAGGCACGGCCGTTCGCCGAGGCGGCGGTCATGAAGGACATCAAGCTCCCCCGCACCTCGCGGATGCCGGTGAACTACTACTTCGCCCTCGGCCTGACGCCCCGGGCGAGCCTCGACCGGGTCCGCATGGCCTACCGCGAGCGCGCCCGCGAGATCCACCCGGACCGCCACGCGAAGGAGGTCGCGGGGGATGTCTGGACGCGGATGATGACGGTCGTCGGCGATGCCGAGCAGGTCCTCGGCGACGCCGAGAAGCGCCGGGCGTACGACCTCCTGTGGCTGCGACGCAGCCGCGACGTCACGCGCGACCACGCCACGCCCAGGGAACGGCGGGGCGACTGGGACACGCGCCACCTCTGGTACATGGCCGAGCTGTCCGAGATGGAGGACCGCATTGCCTCGCAGCTGAAGCACGTGATGGAGCTGCTCGAGGTCGGCGGCCTCCTGGACCCCGCGCTCTTCGACCTGCGGGCCGACGTCGAGGAGTACGAGTCGCGCATCCTGAGCGTCCGGACCCAGGCGCAGGCAACGCCGCAGGCGTTCGCGGCGCTCGCCGCGCGCGTGCGCCAGGAGACGCAGCGCAAGGACCGTCTGCTCGCCGAGCTCATCCGCGGCATCGACTTCCTGCCCGAGGGCGCCTACTCGGCGACGCAGCGCGCGGACGCGATGGGCTGGGTCGCGGAGTGCGGGCAGCGCCTCGCCGAGGCGCACCAGGCGCACCGCGCCTTCGAGGTCGAGCAGCTGCGCGCCGGGTTGGCCGCGGCCGCCTGACCCTCCCGAAGGAGGGTTGGTGGAGGCGGGGGGGTAACGCTCCCCCCGTCCTGAACCGTGTCCCGCGAGACGTCTACGAGCCTAGACCGGATTTGATCTCGTCCTGGACCCGCCTCCGGACGGGCTAGCCCAGGACCAGCGACCCTTTAATGTCCCCGGTTGGGCGGTCACGACTCCCGTCCGGGCAAGCCCTGTGTTTTAGGCCCCCCGCCCTACCAGGACGCTCAGTCGGGGGACCTCGGGCCTAGGGCCCGAACCACGTCTCTACTGCCTAGGCAGCGAGGGCGAGGCTCTGCGTGTTGTTCGCAGTTGTGTTTTTTGCCCGTTTTAGGAGCCAGGCGCTCCGCTCGCAATCCCGCAAACCACGACCCAGTCGAGACTATTTCGCCCCCACGGGCCACTTTCGCGGTACGAGAAGTCTACCCCGCGGTGGCCTGGTCGAAGCGGGCCGCGGCCCCGGCGGGCGGGACGAAGAACTGGCGCTGGCGGATCAGGTCGAGCAAGGCCCGGCCGCCGTCCGCCGGCGCCGGCCGCACCCAGTTGCCGCTGCGGGGGTCGCGCCAGAAACCGAGGTCGCGCATCTCGGTGTCCGGCAGCGGCGAGTTGAGGATGGTCAGGACGCCGTCGCGTGAGCGCGGCTCGGCGGGGGGCCAGTTGTGGCCGAAGTACTCGAAGTGCCACGGCCCGCTCGCGACGCTGGTCACTGTCGGCACCAGGTCGACCCACAGGTCGCTGGCGGTGCCGTCAGCGGCCACGTCGCCCCAGCCGCGCACCCGCGCCCGCTCGACGCGGTCGAGCCCGGGCGGCACGCGCAGGTAGACGGTGTTCTCGACCAGCGCCGCGCCGGTGCCCTCGCAGGGGATGCAGGAGCCCGGCTCCAGGTGGACCCAGCCGCGTCCCTCGCAGGTGGGGCACATGAAGCTGTCGCCGCCGCAGTGGGGACAGATGCGCTTCGGGGAGTTCGGGGGCGCGCCGAGGCCGGCGCAGATGAGGCAGCGTCCGGGCTCGCGGCGCACGAAGCGCACGGTGCGCGTGCACCCGTTCTGGGCGTCGACGGCGTCGATCTCCAGCCGCGCGTACCGGTCCGGCGGGTGGACCGCGACCGACAAGCCCCAGGGCTGGTTGTCCGCGCCCGTCAGCTCGACGTCGAAGACCCGAGGCGGGCGCGGCTTCGGCGCCTGCGGCCCGGGCGTCACGGCCGGGCCCACGTCGATGACACCGCCCTTTCGGAGGTGGTCGCAAAGGAGGTCGCAGGCGCGGTTGATCCGGCCCATCTGCTCAGCGCCCGACCGCGGGTTCACGTCCGGGTGCCACTGCTTGGCCTGGGCGCGACGGGCGGCGATGACGTCGTCGACGGTCGCGCCCCGGCCAACGCCGAGGAGAAGCGCGGCCTCGCGGATCGCCTCTCGCCGGGCGCGCGCGGTCGGGTTCACGGACTGATTACACCACCTTCGGGGGTCGCTGAAACGCCGGCGCGCGCCAGTCGAGCGTCTCGCCCGCGCGCCGTGACCGGGCCGGTACAGCCCCGTGGCGCCACAGCCTCACCTCCCCCGGGCCGTAGACCACCCAGCCGCGGCCGCCGGTGTGGATGGCGCCGGTCTCCTCGTCGAGGCCGAGCACGTCGGCGCCGGGTGCGGCCCGATGGGCGGCCTCGAGCCAGCCCGCGGCAAAGCGGTTCGCGTGCGGGATTACCGCGCAGTCGCGGAGGAGCCCGAGGCCCTCGCGGGCATGGCGCCGCGCCGGGCGGGGATCGCGGCTCCGCAGCAGCACCGCGCCGGCCAGGACCATCGCGCCGGCGCTGCTGCCGGCGACGGCGCCGCCGGCGTGGAGCACATCGAGCATCGCCGCCCACGCGCGCGTGCCCAGCAGCGCGTCGAGCAGGCGCCCCGGGTCGCCGCCGAGGAGGTAGACCAGGCGCGCGCCCCGCAGGCGCTCCGCCACCTCCGCCCGGCTCGCGTCGGAGCGGCGGTGGAGGCCCGAGTCCGCGGTGTCGAGCCCAAGCCCCCGAAAGTGGCGCCGGGCGTGGGCGAGCGCAATGTCGAGCCCGCGCTGCGCAGCCGCGGCGGTGCCGACGATGCACACCTCATTCGCCCCTGACGCCTCCGCCAGGGCCTGGTCGAAGTCCCGGCTCCCCGCCCCGAGCTCGTTGCCGCCGAGCAGGCCGACGATCACTGCCAGCCCTCGCCTGGAGGGATGGGACGCGGCCCGTCGCGGCGCGCGAGCGCTAGATGCCGAAGAGGCCTCGCACGGTGCTGGACAGCCGGGCCAGCGGCCGGTTGCGCCAGATGTGCTCCATGTAGTCGCGCCGGGCGCGGGCCCACTCGGAGTCGTACTCGGGCTCGTCCTGGTTGAACTTCCATTTCCCGCGCGAACCGGGCCGGATGGCGACCAGCAGGGCCAGGCCCAGGAGGGGGATGATGACGGCCGGGAGAGGCAGTATCGCGAGGACCGCGACGCGAACCGGCGCGTTGGCGGCATGGATCGTCCCGTACTGCGCGAGCACGGTCGACTGGATGCCGGCGACGTTCTGCGACCAGGCCACCGCTCCCGCAAGCGCGGCGCCGGCGGCTATGACGACTGTGCGTGCCTTCATTCGAAACTCCCGCGTTTACCCACCTGATGCATGGTCCGAGCATGACTGTCACGTCCCTTCACCTGTATCAAGAAACGCAAAACATCTGTAAAGCAACCTGAACGGCGCCCACCCTCAGCGCTCGCCGCGACGGAGCGCCCGCGCCATCTCCCGCTTCGCGTCGCGCTCGGCGATGGCCTGGCGCTTGTCCCAGCTCTTCTTGCCCTTGACGAGCGCCACCTCCACCTTGACCTTGCCCTCCTTGAAGTAGAGGCGCAGGGGGACGATGGTCAGCCCCTGCTCGCGGGCCTTGCCGAACAGCTCCGCGATCTCGCCCCTGTGCAGCAGCAGCTTGCGGGTGCGGGTCGGCAGGTGGTTGTAGCGGTTGCCGGTCTCCCAGGGCTGGATCGTGACGTTCTCGAGGAAGGCCTCGAGCCGGGGGCGCCGCGCCTCCGCGCCCTGGAGATGGCGGCGCTTGCCGCGCGGGGCGGCGGCCTCGGGGGCGTCGCGGGTGTAGTCGATGCGGACGAACCCGTCGCGGATGTTGACCTTGCCGGCGCGGATCGACTTGACCTCGGTGCCGACCAGGGCCACGCCCGCCTCGACCGTGTCGAGCACGAAGTACTCGTGGTACGCGGCGCGGTTGTTGGCGACGACGTGGATGGCGTCGGGCATCAGCGCGAGGTCGAGCTGGCGAGGTCGCGCCGGCCTCGCGCGTAGTCCGCGGCCGCCATGGCGCGGCGCCCGGGCGGCTGCACCTCCTCCACCAGGAACGGCCCGTCAGCGGCCATCACGGTGATGCCGGCGGCGCCGATCTCGACGATGTCGCCCGGCGCCCCACCCGAGCCCGCGAACCACCCGGGCACGGGCTTGCCCCGGAGCAGCCGCACCGTCTCGCCGTGGAGGGGCACACGCACGCCCGGCCAGGGATCGTAGGCGCGCACGGCCCGCTCCAGGTGGGCCGCCCTCCGGGCCCAGTCGAGGTCGCCGTCAGTCTTCTTGACGAGCGGCGCGTAGGTCGCGGCCGAGCCGTCCTGCGGCGTGAAGGTCGCCGTGCCCTGCGCGATGCGCTCGAGCCCCTCGAGGAGGGCGCGCGCCCCGATCTCGGCCAGCCGCGCGCCGAGCGTCGCGGTCGTGTCCTCCCCGGTTATCGACGCTTCGTACTGGAGCAACACAGGACCGGTGTCAAGCCCTGCCTCCATCCGCATGATGCTGACGCCCGTCTTCTCGTCGCCCGCAAGGATCGCCGCGGCGATCGGGGAGGCCCCGCGCCAGCGCGGCAGCAGGGAGGCGTGAACGTTGATCCCGCCGTGCGCCGTCGCGTCGAGCACCGCGGGCGGCAGGAGCTGCCCGTACGCGGCCACCACGAGCACCTCGGCACCCGAGCCGCGCAGGGTCTCCGCGAGCGCCGGGTCGCGCGCCTTCTCGGGCTGCATCAGCCGCGCCCCGCGCGCCCGCGCGGCGTCGGCGACGGCCGACGCGCGCACCCCCATCCCCCGCCCGGCGGGGCGGTCCGGCTGCGTGACGACGAGGACCACCTCATGGTGGTCGAGGAGAGCCTCCAGCGCGGGCACGGCGAAAGCCGGAGTGCCCATGAACGCGACGCGCATGGTGGGAAGCGTAGTCGGAGGTTCGCCCCAGCCGCCCCCCTCCCAACCTCCCCCCGCTCGCGGGGGGAGGAGCCCTGCGCTCCCAACCTCCCCCCGCTCGCGGGGGGAGGAGCCCTGGGCTCGGCTTAGACCCCGACCAGCTCCTCGGCGGTCTCGCCGGCGGCGGCGGCGACCGCGTCGACCTTTCGCGGCTCCACCTTGCGGAGCGTTTTCGGGTCGGTCAGGCGCGACGTGAACAGGATCCCGTCGATGTGGTCGATCTCGTGCTGCAGGCAGCGGGCCAGGAGGCCCTCGGCCTTGATCCGCACGTCCTTGCCGGCGCGGTTCTTGCCCTTGACGACGACCCTCTCGGCGCGCTTCACCTCGCCGATGTAGTGCGGGATGGAGAGGCAGCCTTCCTCCCCCACCTGCTCGCCGTCGGCGCGCACGATCTCGGGGTTCACCAGGGCGTGCAGGGTGCCCTCGACCTCCGCGACGATGACCCGCAGCAGCACCCCGACCTGCGGCGCCGCGAGTCCCACGCCGGGGGCGTCACGCATCGTGTCGACCATGTCGTCGATGAGGCGGCGGATCGAGTCGTCGACCTTTGGCACGCGCGGGCACTTCTGGTGCAGGCGCGGGTCTGGCTCGATGACGATCTCGCGGATCACGACGCGAATTCTATTGGTGCGACCCGGCCCGGGGCGGCCCGGCCGCTAGCGCCCGTAGATGAAGCCGAGGAAGTTCGGGCCGGGGCTCGAGTCCTGGATGGTGCGGTAGTCCACGCGGAACGTCCCGCCGTTGTAGTTCATCTCGGAGATCACGAAGCTGGTGCTGCCCACGCTCTCGACGTAGGCGACGTGGCCCACCGGGCTGTAGCCGCTGTTGCCCCAGACGGCCACCGCGCCGACCACCGGGGCGTGGCCCTCGGGGTAGCCGTAGGCGCGCGCGTTGGAGAACCACTCGTCGGCGTTCCCGTACCAGGGGATGCAGCGGCGGTTGGCGACGTACCACGTGCACTGGCCGGGGGTGAAGTGGTTGCCGCAGCTGCTGCCGCCGGCGCGCGCCGGGGCAACCGTGGCGCTGGCGATCTGGCGGTCGATGTTCGCCATCTGGCCGGCGAGGGCCTGCGCCTGGCCGCTCAGGCTGGCGTAGGCCTGGTCGGCGGCGGCAACCTCGGCCAGCACCCGGCCGTTGTCCCGCTCGAGCTGGGCCTGGAGAAGGTTGGCGGCGTCCTGCTTGGCGGCGACGTCGGCGGCCATCGTCTTCTGCTGGGCCTGCTCGACGCGAAGCTTGCTCGCGAGGTCGGCGATGTTCTGCTCGACGTGCGCGGTGTCGACCCAGGAGGTGATGAACTGGCCGAAGTTCCTCGCGCCGAACATCATCGCCACCCCCGAGTCCTGGGTGGTGCGCTTGTACTCGGTGCGGGTCATCTGGGCGAGCGCCGCCTTCTTCGCGTCGATCTCGGTCTGGAGCGCGGCGATCCGGGCCTGGAGGGCTGTCATCTGGGCCTGCAGGGAGCGCAGCTGGGCGGCGTTGCCCGACAGCGCGGCCTGGGTCTGGGCCAGCTCGGCGCGCTTCTCGTTCAATGCCGCCAGCGCGGAGGACACGCCAAGGCTCGACGCCTGCCGCTGCAGGGCCGCGCGCTGCGCGAGCAGCGCCGACGTCGTATCCGCTGACCCGCTCACCGCCGTGAACGGGACTCCTAGCAGTGCCAGGCAGGCGCCCAGCAACAGCACTCTACGGCGCAGTTATGCACCCTCCGTAGCTTTCTCTGTCCATCCCGCACCTCCCCGTTCCCGCAGGGCGACCAGCATTACCGGCCGGCGGCGCGTTGCCCCGACCCTACAGGACTCCTACCGGGCAGGTCAAGGACGCGGTGTAACAGATCGTTTAGCAGTTTTGTAGCCGGGTTGGCGCGCCCGGCGGGCGTCACATCGGGTCGACGTCGATCGTGAAGCCCCGCGCCTGCGGCAGGAGGCGGAGGGCCGGTTCGAGGTCCACCCCCTTCAACGTCATGCTCCAGCGGTACTCGCCCCGGAGCCGGTGGATGAACGCCGGGCTCGGGCCGAGGAGGGAGATGCCTGTCACCTCCTGGTCGATGAGGTTGTCACGCAGGCCCTCGGCGTACCGCTCCGCCATCGCCCTGGCCCGGGCGTCCTCGCTCGCGTAGGCAGTGATGTCGACAAGTCTTGTGAACGGCGGAAAGCCCAGGGCCTCGCGGACCTGGAGCTCCTCCGCGACGAAGCCGTGGTAGTCCTGGGCGACCCCGAGGCGGATCGCGTAGTGGTGCGGGTTCATGGTCTGGACGACCACCCTCGACGTCTCCCGGCGGGCGCGCCCGCTGACCTGCACGAGCGTGGCAAAGGCCTCCTCCGCCGCCCGGTAGTCGGGGTAGTGGAGCGCCTGGTCGGCGTCGATCACGCCGACGAGGCCGACGCGCCGGAGGTCCCAGCCCTTCGCCACCAGCGAGGTCCCGACCAGGACGTCCGCGTCGCCGCGCACGAACGCCTCCCACATGGCGAAGTACGAGTCCCGGGCCCGCACGGTGTCGCGGTCGAGGCGGAGCACGCGGGCCGATGGGAACAGGCGCCGTGCCTCGGCCTCGATGCGCTCCGTGCCGAACCCGACCGTCGTCACCTGGCGCGCGCCGCAGTTGGGGCACAGCCGGGGCATCTCCTCGGAGTGGCCGCAGTAGTGGCAGGAGAGGCGCTTCGTCGTCCCGTGGTACACGAGCGAGACGCTGCAGTTCGGGCAGCCGACGCTCTCCCCGCACCGCCGGCAGCGGGCGTACCAGGCCAGGCCGCGGCGGTTGAGGTACAGGATGACCTGGCCGCCCCGGGCCAGCTCCGCCTCGCCGAGCTCGGCCAGGCGGGCGCCGACCGGCCGGGCCAGGCTCCATCCCTCGTCGGCGCGCATGTCGACCACCTCCACCGCTGGCAGCGGGTCGCCGCCGAACCGCTCGGGCAGCTCCAGGATCGCCGCCCCGAGGTGCTCCCCCTCGGCGCGCCCGTGGCGGTAGTAGCTCACCACCGACGGGGTGGCGCTACCGGCGAGGACGACCGCGCCGGCGAGGTCGGAGATCCGCTCCGCGACGGCGCCGGCGTGGTAGCGCGGGACACGGTTCTGCTTGTAGGTGGTGGAGTGCTCCTCGTCGACCACGATCAGCCCGACGTCCTCCAGCGGAGCGAAGACCGCGGCGCGCGGCCCGACGGCGACCCGTGCCTCCCCCGCGCGGAGGCGGCGCCACTCGTGCGCCTTCTCGCTCGGGGTGAGGCGGCTGTGCAGGACCGCGATGTCGCCCGCGAAGCGCTCCGCGAAACGGCCGATCAGCTGGGGCGTGAGCGAGACCTCGGGGATGAGCACGATCGCGGACCGGCCGAGGGCGAGGCAGTGCTCGATCGCCGCGAGGTACACCTCTGTCTTGCCGCTGCCGGTGACGCCATGAAGGAGGAGGCGGCGCGGCGGGTGGTCCAGCGCCTCGACAACGGCGCGCAGCGCCGCCTCCTGCGCCCCGTTCAGGGCGCGCGCGGCGCGGGCCGCCGACAGGTCGCCGGCGAGGGCGCGGTCGCGGCTCTCCACCTTCGGCCCGCGCTTGCGGCGGCTGCCGACCTTCAGGCTCCGCACCCCGGGCGGGATCATCGCCCGGACGACCTCCGGCAGCGGGGCAGCGTAGTGCGCGGCGATCCAGCGCGCCAGCTCGACCTGGTAGGGCACGAGCAGTGACGGCTCGTCGGCCAGGGCCGCGATCGGCCTGGGGGCCGGGTGGTCGGAGGTGTCCGTGAGGCTGAGCACGTAGCCGGTGGTCGTCGACTTCCCGAACGGCACGACGACGCGGCGGCCCTCCTCGACCTCGGCCTCCATCTCCGGGGGCACCTGGTACGTGAACGCCTGCTGCACGGGGCCCGTGCGGCGGTCGATGACTACCTGCGCGTAGATGCCTAAGAGGTCGAACGCTGGGGGCGGCGGAAGAAACTCCAGAACGAGCGGCGCCGCGCGCCGGGGCGCGGCACGGTGAGCAGCTGCGCGTTCGCCTCGCCCGGCGTGAGCGCGGGCGCGCGCTGCGGCGCGGCGATCGAGGGGCTCGGGGCCCGCGTGACATGGGCCGGCGCCTGGCGGAGCACGTCCCAGACCGCGTCCGCCACCTTGATGTACGACTCCGCGGCGCGGCTCGAGGGCGAGGAGGCCACGACCGGCACCCCGGTCAGCGAACCCTCGGCCACCCGCACCGTGTAGGGGATGTACGGCTGGAAGACGCGCGTGTTCGGGATCATGTGGAGGGCCTCGACCAGCTCGCGGCTGAAGGTCGTCCGGTCGTTCACGAAGGTGGGTATGAGCCCCAGCAGCTCGAGCTCGGGGTTCAGGTGCTCCTGCGCGAGGCGGATGGCGTGCGCCAGCTGGCGCAACCCCGACAGGGCGAAGCCCGACATCTGCAGCGGGATGAGGACCCACCGCGACGCGGCGAAGCCGTTGACTGTGTGAAAGCCGAGGTTCGGCGGCAGGTCGAGTAGCACAAGGTCGAAGGTCAGCACGTCGGGCTGGAGCAGCAGGTTGCGCACGATGTACTCCTTGCCCAGCGCGCCCCCGAGCTCCTGCTCCGCCGCGAACAGCTCCATGTGCGACGGGATCACCGTGACGTTGTCGTACTCCGTCGCGTGGAAGGCCTGGCTGATGGCGGGCGCCTTGCCGGTGACGAGGTGGTAGCTGGAGACGCGCGCCTTGGCGGGGTCGACCCCGAGCGCCTGGCCCAGGTTGCCCTGCCCGTCCAGGTCCCAGGCCAGGACCTTGAAGCCCCGCCGCCCGTATGCGACGGCGAGGTTGGCGACGCTCGTCGTCTTGCCGACGCCGCCCTTACCCGAGGCGAGGCTTATGACTGAGGGCATATCGAGATGGGACCCGGCTAGAACCTTGAGTGGTTGATGGCGTACATCATGACGCCCGCCAGCAGGAGCACCACCACGAGGAAGAGGACGGCGCCGAAATCGGTGATGACGCGGACCGGGCCGTCCTCCTCGATCGCGGGCCCCGCCGCGGGGCGGGCCGCCGCGCCGGCGTCGTCCGTCATCACGATCTCCGAGCCGCCGAGGGCGGCGATGTGCGGCATGGTCCGCGGCGCCGGTGCCCGCGGTGGCGGCGCGACGGGCACGTCGGCGGCCGGCGGCGAAGGTGGCGGCTCCGGCTCGGCCTCGGGGGCGGGGGGGGCGACCTCGACCCGCGGGGCCGCGTCCGGGTCAACCCCGAGCTGCTGCGCCGCGAGCGAGTGGAGCCTGTCCTTCACCCCGCGTCGGCCTGGCGCTCGCGACCGACCGCCAGCGCGGCATCCAGGACCGCGTCGGCGATGTCCTCCTTCGGCGCCCGCGCCACCTCCGTCCGCTCGCCTCCCCGCTGGAGGATGGTGACCGCGTTGTCCGGGCTGCCCATCCCGATGCTTGGGTCGGAGACGTCGTTGGCGACGATGACGTCGAGGTCCTTCGCCAGCAACTTCTCCAGCGCGTGCTGGATGACGTCGTGGGTCTCCGCCGCGAATCCCACCCGCACGAGGCGGCGCTGCCCGGGGCCTCGGCGCAGGCCCTCGAGGAGGTCGGGGTTCTCCGTCAGCTCCAGCGCCGCCGGGAGCTCGCCCTTGCGCAGCTTGACGTCGCTGACCCGGGCCGGGCGGTGGTCGGCGACCGCCGCGGCCATCACCACCACGTCGGCGCTCGGCAGCTCCGCCTGCAAAGCCTCGGCCATCTCGGCGGCGCTCTCGACGTGGCGGACCTCGACACCGGCGGGCTCGGGCAGCGAGGAAGTGGTCACGAGCACGACCCGGGCGCCGCGCGCCTCAGCCGCCGCGGCGACGGCGTGCCCCATCCGCCCGCTCGACCGGTTGCTGACGAACCGCACGGGGTCGATGCTCTCGCGCGTGCCGCCCGCGCTCACCAGCACGGTGAGGCCCGCGAGGTCGCGCCGGCCGGGCAGCGCCTCGCGGAGGGCGCGGAGGATCTCGTCCTCGGGGGCCAGCCGGCCGGGGCCGACCTCGCCCGAGGCCAGGCGGCCTTCCACCGGGCCCACCACGCTGACGCCGCGCTCACGCAGCACGTCCACGTTCTCGCGGGTCGCGTCCTGCTGCCACATCCGCGCGTGCATCGCGGGCGCCACGACGAGCGGGGCCGCCGACGCGAGCACCGTGGCGCTGACCACCTCGTCGGCCAGCCCGGCGCGCAGCTTGGCGATGAAGTTCGCGGTGGCGGGCGCGATGAGGATCGCCTCGGGCCAATCGGAGAGGGCGATGTGCATCTCGCCGCCGCGCGGGCTGACACCGGTCTGCGGTCCGAGGAGGTCGCACGCGACGGGGTTGCCGGAGAGCGCCTCGAAGGTCAGCGGCCCGACGAAGCGGGTGGCCTCGGGAGTCATCGCCACCCGCACCTCGGCCCCCGCGGCCGTGAGCTCGCTGACGAGGGCGGCGAGCTTGTATGCCGCGATGCCGCCGCAGACCCCGACGAGGATGCGCCGCCCCGAGAAGGCCCGGCGCGCGAGGTGGGCGTTCATGAGTCGCTTGCGCCCCCCTCTTCCCGGCGTCGCTGGATCAACTGCAGGACCTCCGCCGCGGCTCTCTCGACGTCGTCGTTGACGACCACGGCGTCGTAGCGGTCAGCATAGCCCATCTCGATCTCGGCATCGGCCGCGCGCCGCGCCAGGTCAGGCGCGTCCTCGGTGCCGCGCTCGGAACGGCGGCGGGCCAGCTCGTCGGGGCTCGGCGGGGCCAGGAACACGAGCAGCGCGTCCGGCACCTGGGCGCGGATCGACATCCCGCCCTGCACGTCGACGTTGAAGGCGAGGTCCTGCCCCGCCGCGCGGGCCGCCTCGACCTGGCGCCGCCCGGTGCCGTACCGATGGTTGTGCACGCGGGCCCATTCGAGAAGGTCCCCGTCGCGAACCATGCGGTCGAACTCGGCGTCGTCGACGAAGTGGTAGTCGACCCCGTCCCGCTCGCCCGGGCGCGGGGCGCGCGTGGTGTAGGAGATGCTGTAGCTGAGCGTCGGGTCGAGCTCGAACACGCGGGCGAGGACCGTGTCCTTGCCCACGCCGCTCGGCCCGGAGACCACGACCAGGAGGCCGCGCCGCCCGCTCATGCCCGCAGCGCCTGGAGGGCGGCCGTGAAGTCGGGCGGCGGCTCGACCTCGAAGCTCATGGCGAGCCCCGTGCGCGGGTGGGTGAACTCCAGCCGCCAGGCGTGGAGCGCCGGACGCGCGATCACTGTGGAGGAGCGGCCGTAGGTCTCATCCCCCACGAGAGGGTGACCGATCGCGGCAAGGTGCACGCGGATTTGATGGGTGCGCCCGGTCTCGAGCTCGACCTCGAGCAGCGTCGCGCCCGCGAGCGCCTGCCGCGGGCGGAACCGCGTCACCGCCGGCCGGCCGCCGTCGACGACGGCCATGCGCCGACGGTCGCGCGGGTCGCGGGCGATGGGGGCGTCGACCAGGCCGGCTTCGCCGAGCGCGCCGCGGGCGATGGCGAGGTATGTCCGCTTCACGCGCCGCGCCGCCAGCTGGGTGGCGAGGTCGCGGTGCGCGGCCTCGGTCCGGGCCACGATCAGCAGCCCGCTGGTGCCGCGGTCGAGGCGGTGCACGATGCCCGGTCGCATCGGGCCGCCTGCCGCCGGCCACGTGGCGTGGCGCGCCAGCAGTGCGTTGACCAGCGTGCCCGTGCGCCGGCCGGCGCCGGGGTGGACGACCATGCCGGCCGCCTTGTTGACGACGAGGAGGTCGTCGTCTTCGTAGACCACGTCGAGGGGCAGGCTCTCCGCGGCTGGGATCGCCGGCTCGGGCTCCGGCACCTCGACCTCGACCCGGTCACCGGCCTGCAGGGCGCGGGCGGCGCGCGCCGGCAGGCCGTTGACGCGGACCAGGCCGCGGCGGGCGAGCCGGGTGGCCAGCGTGCGCGTGGCGACAATGCCCTCGTCCTTCAGGAAGGCGTCCAGCCGGTCGGCGCCCCGCTCGGCGACCACCTCCACGAGCCCGGGCACCAGGCCCCTACTCCGGCGCCGGGTGGCGCCGGGAGAACACCTGGTCGAGCACAATCAGCACCGCGCCGACCACGATGCAGCTGTCGGCGAGGTTGAACACCGGCCACCAGCGCAGGTCGATGAAGTCCGTGACGGAGCTCGACACCAACCTGTCGAACGCGTTGCCGAGGGCGCCGCCGAGGATCATGCCCATCGCGACCCGCAGCACCAGCTGGCCGGGCCCGAGGCGGCGGTAGACGACCACGATGACGACGGAGGCGACGAGCGCGAAGACCAGGTAGAAGGTGCCATAGCTCCGCCCCAGGCTGAAGGCCGCGCCCGTGTTCTGCGTGTGCGTCAGGTACACGAGCCCGTCGATGAGGGAGACGGGACGGTCGAGCGGAAGGTGCTGCTCGACCAGCAGCTTGGTGACGCGGTCCGCGGCGAACACCAGGAGCGCGACAAAGATGAGCAGCATCGTCCTCGGCCGCGGCTCCTGCCGCGCTCCTAGTGCGTCTGTTCCCGAGATTTGCAGCTGAGGCATTGGCCCGCGAACGGCAGGGCCTCGAGTCGCTCCTTCGGGATGGACTCGCCGCACGTGACGCACACGCCGTAGCTGCCATCGTCGACGCGCTTCAGGGCGGCCGTCACCTGGTCCCGCATCTGCTCCAGCTTGCCGATGAGCGCCAGGTCGCGCTCGGCCTCGAAGGTCTCGGTCGCCGCCTCGCCGACATGGTTGCCGTAGCCGGCGTACTCATCCTTCTGCTCGCGGGCCTTCTCACGAGCTTTCTCGAGCTCCGCAAGCTCGCCGTTCAACCGGTTGAGCTGGGACTCCAGCTCCCGGCGCGCAAAGTCAAGGTCGAGGGTCGAACCGGCCACACAAATGCCTCAGAACAGCCTAAATGGACGCGAAGGAATAGCCTTCGGAAGTGGCCGGAGTATAACACCGGGGCCCGCTCAGTGAACTCACCGGCGGCGGGCGCCACGGCGCGGTCACGCGCGCTTCAGCCCGAGCCAGAGCTCCTGGGACTCGACTGACATCTCGCGCCCGAACAGGTCCTTCTCGCGCGGCTCGCCCGGGTGCAGGTACTCGACCTGGACCGCGAGCGTCTCGCGCGCGATGTGGTCACCCCAGACGTCCATCGCCTCCGCCAGGTCGCCCTCGGCGCGCCAGTACAGCTCGATGCGGTCGTCGATGCTGAACTCCGCCTGCTTGCGTGTCTCCTGCACGCGCCGCACCAGCTCGCGGGCGAGGCCCTCGAGCTTCAGCTCGCGCGTGATCTCCGTGTCGAGGACCACCTCGCGCGAGTCAGGGTCGGCGTAGCTGAGCGACTTGAGGTTGAGCTCGTCCAGCACGATCGCCTCGAGCTCGGCCTCGAGCGCGGGCCCCGGCACCGTCGCGCCGCGCAGCGGCTGGCGCACCTTGAGCTGCGCGCGGTCACGCTCACGGAGCGCCATCTCGACGATGCGCCGCGCGCGGGCCATGTCGTTCGAGAGCTCGCGGTCCACGGCCTCGGGCCGCACCTCGGGCCACGGAGCTAGGTGCACCGAGTCCGCGGCGCCTGCCTGCCCGCGCGTGAGGTTCCGGTACATCGCCTCCGCGAGGAAGGGCGTGAAGGGGGCGAGCAGGCGCGTGACGGTGACGAGCGCCTCATGGAGGGTCTGGTAGGCGCTGAGCTTGTCGGCGTCCGACTCCGCCTTCCAGAAGCGCCGCCGCGAGCGGCGCACGTACCACGTCGACAGGTTGGTGACGAGCTCCTCGACCGCGCGGCCGGCGGCGGTGTGGTCGAAGGCGTCCAGCTCGCGGGTCGCCCGCTCGACGGTGAGGTTCAGCTCCGACAGGACCCAGCGGTCAAGCAGCGGCCGCTCGCCGGCGGGCACCGGGGCCACGTCGGCGGGCGTGAAACCGTCGAGGTTCGCGTAGGTGACGAAGAACGAGTACGTGTTCCAGAGGATCAGCTGGAAGCGGCGCAGGGTCTCCTCCACCGCCTTCTCGCTGAAGCGGTAGTCGTTGCCGATGCTGGCGGCGGTGACGAAGTACCAGCGCACCGCGTCGGCGCCGAAGCGGTCGAAGAGGGGCATCGGGTCGACGACATTGCCCACCGACTTGGACATCTTCTTGCCCTCGCCGTCCAGCACGGTGCCGTTGACCATCACGTTCTTGTACGAGTTCCGCCCCGTCACGAGCACGCCGATCGCCATCAGCGAGTAGAACCAGCCGCGCGTCTGGTCGAGCCCCTCCGCGATGAAGTCGGCGGGGAACTGGTGCTCCCACGCCCCGTTGCCCTCGAAGGGGTAGTGGTACTGGGCGAAGGGCATCGACCCGGAGTCGAACCACACGTCGATGAGGTCCGGCACCCGCCGCATGGTGCCGCCGCATTTCTCGCACGTCAGTGTGATCCCGTCGATGTGCGGGCGGTGGAGGTCGTCGTCGAGGGTTAGTCCCAGCTCGGCGACGGAGCCGACGCAGCGGCGCGCTTCGCACGCCTCGCACTCCCAGATCGGCAGCGGGGTGCCCCAGTAGCGCAGCCGGGAGAGTGACCAGTCCTGCAGCGTCTCGAGCCAGTTGCCCATGCGCCCGTCGCGGATGTGGCCGGGGTACCAGCTTGTGTCGCGGTTGACCGCCAGCATCTGGTCGCGGAGGTCGCTCATCCGGATGAACCAGCTGTCCATCGCGTAGTACAGGAGGGGCGTGCCGCACCGCCAGCAGAACGGGTACGTGTGGCGGATGCTCGTGCGCTTGTAGAGCAGCCCGCGCTCCGCCAGGTCGTTCATGATCGGCACGTCCGCGTCCTTGACGAACAGTCCCGCGAATTTCTCGACCTCGGGCACGAAGCGGCCGCGCAGGTCGACGGTGTGGCGGAACTTGATGCCGTTCTCCTGGCACAGCCGGAGGTCGTCCTCGCCGTAAGCGGCCGCGGTGTGCACGACACCGGTGCCCTCCGTCACGTCGACGAAGTCGGCCGGGATGATGACGTGCACCCGCGCGCCTGGCTCGGCAAGGTAGTCGTACAGCGGCTTGTACCTGCGCTCGACGAGGTCCTTCGCGGTGAGGCTCTCCAGCACCTCGTACGGCCCGTCGAGGACCTCCAGGCGCTCGGCGGCGAGGATGATCTTGCGGTCCCCGTGCTGCACCTTCACGTAGCGCACGTCCGGACCGACGGCGAGGGCGACGTTGCCCGGGAGCGTCCAGGGCGTCGTGGTCCAGGCCATCACGTAGGTGCCAGGCTCGTCCACGAGCTCGAAGAGGACGTAGACGCTCGGGTCCTTGACGTCGTCCTGGTACCCGAGCGACAGCTCGTGGCTGGAGAGCGGGGTGGCGCAGCGCGGGCAGTACGGCACGACGCGGTAGCCGCGGTACAGGAGGCCCCTGTCGAAGACCTGCTTGAGGATGTTCCAGACCGATTCCATGTACGGCGTCTGGTACGTGATGTACGGGTTGTCGAGGTCCAGCCACAGGCCGAGCCGGTGGGTGAACTCGGTCCACTGGTTGATGTAGCGGAACACGGAGGCGCGGCATTTCTCGTTGAACGCGGCGATGCCGTACTCCTCGACCTGCTGCTTGCTGGTCAGGCCGAGCTCCTTCTCCACCTCGATCTCGACGGGCAGGCCGTGCGTGTCCCAGCCCCCCTTTCGCACCACCCGCTGCCCGCGCATGGTGTGGTAGCGCGGGAACAGGTCCTTCAGCGTGCGCTGGACGACGTGGCCCATGTGCGGCAGGCCGTTGGCCGTGGGCGGGCCCTCGTAGAAGACCCAGGTGTTCTCGGCCGGGCGCTCCTCCACGGAACGCTGGAAGATGCGCTCCTTCTCCCAGAACTCGCGCACGTCGCGCTCGAGCGCCGGGAAGTCGGCCCGGCTCGCCACCGGGTCGAAAAGCGTCTTCTTGCCTGTCTCCGTCATCTGGATCTCCGTAAAACAAAAAGGCCCGTCCCTGCCGGGACGAGGCCTGCCAAGGACCGCTCGCGCCGGCCTGCTGTCTCCGTCGGCGCCTATTCAGTGCGCGAGAGATTATGCGCCCAGGCTGCGCCGCCGTCTGACCGGGTAGGCCGCGACCGCCAGCGCGACGGCGCCGAGGACGGCCAGGAGCGCTCCCGGCGCGGGGCGCGGGCTCGACGTGTTGGGGGTCTGCACCACAGGCGACGGCTCGACCGCCGTCGCGATGCCGTGGGGACAGCCGTTGATCGTCTCCCCGTGCAGGCCCAGGCCGCTCGTCTGGCAGGCGAAGTACACCCGCGTGGCGCCGCCGCCCGAGCCGCCCTCGCAGGCGGGGCTGGCCCCCGGCTGGCACGCCCCGGTCATCTCGTCGCGGGCGTCGGTCCATGCCACCCGCGCCGCGCCGTCGGGCCCGATCGCCACCCCGAAAACGTCATAGAGCGTGCGGTCGTTGGCCCAGTTCGAGCCGGGCGGCGCCTGGCCGCAGAAGATGCCGGTGCTGCAGATGTCGCCGAAGTACACGATGTGGTCGGAGACCTTGCCGCGGGTCCAGGTCTGGCCGTGGTCGAAGCTCTGCGCGAGGTAGACGTCCCAGGTGGCCTTGTTGCTCGTCGCCTGGGGCTTGTTGAAGTCGACGCTGGCCCCGGTGACCTCGGAGGTGCGGTAGTACACGAGGTCGACCATCCCGTCGGCGCCGGCGGCGAGCCAGGGCTCGTAGTGGGTACCGTCGCCGGGCGGGTTGGCGACGTGGTCGGGCCCTGGCGTGTTCACGTTGGTCGAGCCGTTCCAGTGGTCGCCGCCGTCGGTGGAGACGGCGACGTGGACGTCGTACTCCCCGCCGGTGACGTTGTTCCTGCGGATGTAGGCGACGTAGACATTGCCCGCGTCGTCGACGGCCAGCGCGTTGAAGAGCTCGGACGAGTCCTGGCAGGTCGTGACCACGGGGGGGATCGCGAGGGGGTTCACCGAAAGCGGCGCGGGCGGGTTCGGCGGGTTGGGGGCGCAGGGGTCGTTGTAGACGCTCCGCGACGTCCACGTCGACCCGTTGTCGTCGGAGTAGGAGAGGAAGACGTGGTCGAAGGGCTCCGCCTGCGTCAGGTTGCCGCCGAAGGCGTTGTAGATGTTGTCGCTCGTCTCCCAGATCGCGTAGACGCGGCCGGCGTGCGCCCCGCGCTGCGCCACCGCGATGCCGCTCGGGATGGAGTTGCCGATGCTGGTCAGCTGCTGCGGGCTCCCAGGCTGCTCGGCCAGGTTGGCCGGGGAGGTCGTGTTCTGCCAGGTCGCGCCGCCGTCGGGGCTCCGCGTGACGTAGATGTTCGAGGCGGCGAAGTCGTGGTGCTCCGTGTAGAGCCAGGTGTGCGCCACCGCGTTGGCGGTGCCGCGGTACTGCGGCTCGGTGTAGGCCGCCAGCCACGGCCGGTCGACCTGGGACGGCTCGCAGGAGGCGTCGGCGGGCGCCCAGGACCCGCCCTGGTCCTTGCTCGTCGCGACGCGAATGCCCAGGGGACCGCAGGCCGTCACCCCTATGTCGCCCCAGAACACGGCGCTCTGGCCCGGCGTGAAGGTGGCGGCGTCCGGACCGAGCGGCAGGGTCGTGGTGGCCATCATGACGTCAGCGTCGGTCTTGAGCGGGTCGGGGGTCTTGGGCGTATCGAAGTGGGTGCCGTCCAGGGTGCGCGCCACGTACGCCGGCGTCGTCAGCGAGGTCTGCCAGGCGACGTAGGCATCGCCGGTCTCGTCGACGGTGACCTGCGGCTCGTTGTCGCCGGCACCCGCCGTGCCGAGGCCGGCGTCGGCCTTGACGTTGGCGCTGAACCCGGGCGCAGGGGTGGCCGCGAGGCCGGGGATGGTTGGGACCGCCGCGAGCGAAGCCGCCGCCAGGCAGCCCAAGGCCACCACGCTCCCCAGCAGCCGGCGCCCCATGCTCACCCCCCCGGTCAGCCCCCGCCCATCAGTAGCGGATGAGGTAGCCGCTGATGACCTGGAGCACGATGATCACGATCAGCGGCGAGAAGTCGAGGCCGCCCATCGGTGGGATGAGCCGGCGCACGGGCGCCAGGATCGGCTCGGTGAAGTCCCACAGGATGCGCGCGGGGCCGGAGCTCCAGTCGCGGACGAAGAAGGAGCCGAGGGCGCGGGCGATCACGAGGAGCACCAGCGCCTGGATGATCCAGCTGATGACCAGGATCACCGGTCAGACCCCTCGCCGGGCACGCCGGCAAAGATCGCGCTTCCCACGCGGACAATCGTAGCCCCCTCCTCGATCGCGACCTGGTAGTCGTGGGACATGCCCATCGACAGGTCGCGAAGGGGCGGCGCGACCCCGAGGGCGTCGAGGTCCTGGCGCAGGGTGCGGAGGTGGGCGAACGTCGGGCGCGCGGCGTCCGGCGCCTCGGCGAGGCGGCCGATGGTCATCAGGCCGCGCACCGTGATGCCGGCCATCGCCACCACCTCCGGGTAGCCCGTGAGGATCTCCTCCGGGCGGAACCCCTGCTTGGCGGGGTCCTCGTCAACGTTGACCTGGAGCAGCACGTCGACGGTCGCCTCGTCGTACACCGCCCGCCGCGACACCGCCTCCGCGACGTGCCGGCTGTCGATCGAGTGGATGAGCGCGAACCGCCCGACCACCTGGCGAGCCTTGTTGGTCTGCAGGTGGCCGATGAAGTGCCACTCGAGGTCGAAGCCGGCGGCCTCCGCCATCTCCATGCGCTCGAAAGCGTCCTGCACGCGGTTCTCCCCGAACACCCGCTGGCCGGCGCGGGCGAGCTCGAGCAGCTGGTCGTCGGTGGCGTACTTGGAGGCGACCAGCAGCGTCACGCCGGCGACGTCCCGCCCCGCCGCGCGGCACGACGCGGCCATCCGCTCCCTCACCGCCGCCAACCGCGCGCCGAGCGGTGGCGCTATTTCACTCCCTGCTTGGAGAGGAGCTGGTCGATCTCCCGCTTGACCTCGGTCAGGTCGCGGAACTGGCGGTACACCGAGGCGAAGCGGACGTAGGCCACGTCGTCGAGCTTGCGCAGCTTCTCCATTACCAGCTCGCCGATGTCTCGCGATGGGATCTCGACCTTGCCGGTGGAGCGCAGCTCGGCTTCGATCTCGTCGATGACGGCCTCGATGGCGCTCGGGGAGACGTCCCGTTTCTCGCAGGCGGTCATGATCCCCTCGAAGAGCTTCTGGCGGTTGAAGTCCTCGCGCCGGCCGTCCTTCTTGGTGACGTAGAAGGGGATGTTCTCCACGCGCTCATACGTGGTGAAGCGCTTCTCGCAGGCAAGGCACTCCCGCCGGCGGCGAATCGCCTCGCCGGTGTCGGAGTCGCGGGAATCCACCACCTTGAGCTCAGGGTGACCACAATATGGACACCTCACAGGTGGTCCTCCCCTGTGGACAAGGACAACATGTTGTGCTCCTGCCGGATGCTAACACAGGATGCTGTGCCTTACTCCTCCCCCCGCCTGCGGGGGGAGGTCTGGGTGGGGGGCAGGCGGAGGGTTAGGCCGGCGCCGGCGCCCCCGCACGCACCCGGCGCACGAACACTGCGAGGTAGTACGCCCAGGCGGGTGTGAAGGCGAGCGCCACGGCGAGGGCGCCGCCCGGGGGCTCCGTGGTCCCGCCCCCGCTCGAGGCCGTGCCCAGCAGGGCGTAGTGCAGCACCAGGTACACGGCCCAGGGGATCGCGATGATGGCGGTCAGCCCGAACCCGACCGTCGCCAGGAGCGCCTCGGCGCGAGCCAGGCCCGAGTTGCGTCGCTCCTCCGCTGCTTCGAGGGCGGCGAGCCCGAGGCGGTGGCCACCGCCGAGGACAAGGCCGGCGACGAGCAGCGAAACCCCGCGGATCAGGTCGTCCTCCTCGCGCGTGTCCTTCGGCTCGTTGCAGGGGATGGGCGAGAACTCGCCCGGGGTCTTGCCGGGCACTGGGCTCACCGCCGGGCAGGGGTAGACCTGCGGCGTGTAGCTGAAGCCCTTGCCGAACGCTGTCGCGAACGCCGGGGTGAGGACACTCACGGCACCGACAAGGAACACCACGAGGCTGACGAGGTAGGCGAAGCGCAGGTACGCGCGGAGGAGCATCCGCATCGTGACGTGCGCACGCTCCTGCGGGCCGCCGCGAACCAGGTAGTAGACGAGCGCGGCGATGCCGCCGATTACGGCGAGGGGGACGAATAGCGCCAGGGCGATGCCGAGGACGGCCACGCCCCTTCAGCCCCCCACCTGACCTCCCCCCGCGGGCGGGGGGAGGAACAAGGGACTAACGGCGGTTGCGCAGGAAGGCGGGGATGTCCAGGTCGTCGCTGTCGAAGGTCGGCGCGGCCGGGATGGCCGGGGCGGCCGGGCGGCGCTCGGGCACGCCGAACGCCGGGGGCGCCGTCGAGGCCGCCTCGGTGAACGCCTCCATCTGGCCGGCGCGGTCGCCGAAGCCGGTGGCGATGACCGTGACCTTGACCTCACCCTGCATCCGCTCGTCGATGGCGGTGCCGAAGATGAGGTTGTCGTCGCGGGCATTGGCCGCCTCGCGGACGAGGTTGGCCGCCTCGTTGACCTCGAGCAGGGCCAGGTCGGGCCCGCCCGTGATGTTGAGCAGGATGCCTCGGGCACCGTCGATCGTGGTCTCGAGCAGAGGGCTCGAGATCGCGTTCTTGGCCGCGTCGGCGGCGCGGTTGTCGCCGCTGCCGTAGCCGATGCCCATCAGCGCCGCGCCCTGGCCGCTCATGATCGCCTTCACGTCGGCGAAGTCGAGGTTGATCAGGCCGGGGAAGACGATCAGGTCGGAGATGCCCTGCACGCCCTGGCGCAGCACGTCGTCCGCGATCTTGAACGCGTCCGGCACCGTCGTCTTCTTGTCGATGACCTGCAGGAGGCGCTCGTTCGGGATGGTGATGAGGGTGTCCACCTTGTCGTGCAGGTTCTGCAGGCCCTCGTCGGCGGCGGCCTTGCGGCGCGCCCCCTCGAACACGAACGGCTTAGTCACGACACCGATCGTCAGCGCGCCCGAGTTGCGGGCGATCTCGGCGACCACGGGGGCCGCGCCGGTGCCGGTGCCCCCGCCCATGCCGGCGGTGATGAACACCATGTCGCAGTCCTTGAGCAGGTCGGTCAGCTCCTGCCGCGACTCCTCGGCGGCCTCGCTGCCCTTGACGGGGTCGCCGCCACTGCCGAGGCCGCGGGTCAGCTTCTTGCCGATGTTGAGCTTGACGTGCGCCTCCGAGTTGGCGAGCGCCTGGAGGTCGGTGTTGACCGCCACGAACTCGACGCCGCGGAGCTTCGACCGGATCATCCGGTTGACCGCGTTGCCGCCGGCGCCTCCAACGCCGACGACCTTGATGCGCGCGTTGCCTTCGATGGTCCGGTCTACGTCGCGAGCCGCCATGTCGTCCTCCTGTGCCCGGACCGTGCGCTCATCGCCTGCGCCGGCCCGCCGTCCTCAGTGTTTAGAAGAAATCACGGAGCCAGCGAACCGTCCGCTGGTAGGCCTCGGCGAGTCCGACGCCCGCATTGGAACGAGACGCGTGGTTAGCTCCGCTGAGCTTGGCCCCCCACTTTATCAGCCCGACGGCTGTGGAAAAAGAGGGGCCGGCGACTTTGTCGGCCATTCCGTGGAGGCCGACCGGGACGCCGACGCGCACCGGCAGGTCCAGGATCTCCGCCGCGAGCTCGGGCAGGCCGAGCAGCTTGGCGCCCCCGCCGGTGACCACAAGGCCGCCCGGCAGCAGGCCGTCGGTGCCGCTACGGACCAGCTCGGCGCGGATCATCTCGATGATCTCGCGGGCCCGGGGCTCGATGATCTCGGCGACGTACGCGCGGGGCACGCCCTGCACCCGCTCCGCCCCGATTGGGCGGATGTCGATGATCTCGTCGCGGGGGATCAGCTGGGGGATGGCGTGGCCGTAGTTGATCTTGGCCGCCTCGGCGTCGGCCAGCGAGGTGCGGAGCCCGATGGCGAGGTCGTTGGTGACGTGGTTGCCCCCGATGGGGATGACCGCGGTGTGGACCACGGCGCCGTCCGTGTAGATCGCGACGTCGGTCGTGCCGCCGCCGATGTCGGCCACCGCGACGCCAAGGCCAAGCTCGTTGTCGTTCAGCACCGCCTCTCCGCTGGCCAGCGACTGGGTGACGAGGTCGTCCACGTTGTAGCCGGCGGCGTGGACGGCCTTGACCACGTTCTGGACGGCGGTCGTCGACCCCGTGATGATGTGCGTCTCCACCTCGAGCCGCGACCCTGACATGCCCGTCGCCTCGCGGACGCCCTCCTGGCCGTCGACGGTGAAGCCCCGCGGCATCACGTGGATCACCTCCTGGTCCGACGGTATCGATACGCTGCGCGCGGCGTCGATGACCCGGTCGACGTCGCGGTGGGTGATCTCGCGGTCACCCCCGGCGACCGCGACCACGCCGTGGCTGTTCATCGACTTCATGTGCTGGCCGGCGAGGCTGGCGACGACCGACTCGATGCGGTGACCCGACATGCGCTCGGCGGAGCGGACGGCGGTCTCAATCGCGTGCACCGTCTTGTCGAGGTTGACGATCACGCCCTTGCGCAGGCCCTCGGAGGGAGCCTCCGCGACGCCCTGGATCGAGAGCTCGGTGAGGGGCCCGTCGGGCGTGGTCGGGCCGGCCACCACGCAGCAGACCTTGGTGCTGCCGATGTCGACACCGACGACGCGGCTAACGCGCGCCAAGACCTCTCCCTTCGTGCGGCTCGGGCACGGGCTGAATGGTACATGCGGGCGTTCCGGCCCCGGCGCGACGCGGCGCGATGCGGCACGATAGGCCTGATCACGACTGACGACGACCTCGGCGCCGGCGACCTGGTTGACCCCGCCCCCCGGGGGCGGCGCGTTCGCCGCGCCTACGGCACGGGCGACGAGGCGCTGGATCGCCGGCTCCGTCAGCTGGTCGACGACATCGGCTCACTCGACCCTCAGCTGAGCTTCGAGATGCTCGTCACCGCCGTGCGGGTCGGGCGCGAGCCCCTGAGCCGTCTCGATCGCAAGCTGATCAACGTCGCCCTCAAGGAGATGCGGTACGCCTTCAATGTCTTCGCCGAGTACCGGGATCGGCGCAAGGTCACCACGTTCGGCAGTGCCCGCGTGCAGCCGGGCGACCCGGCCTACGCGGCGGCCGTGGAGTTCGGCCGGGTGGCGGCAGCGCGCGGCTGGATGGTCGTCACCGGGGCCGGGCCCGGCATCATGCAGGGCGTCAACGAGGGCGCCGGCCAGCTGAGCAGCTTCGGGGTCAACATCACGCTCCCCTTCGAGAACAAGCCGAACCCCTACATCGCCGACGACCCCAAGCTGATCAACTTCCGCTACTTCTTCACGCGCAAGCTCATGTTCATCAAGGAGGCGGACGCCTTCCTCCTGTTCCCGGGCGGCTACGGCACGATGGACGAGCTGTTCGAGCTGCTGACCCTGGTGCAGACGGGGAAGAGCGACCCCCACCCCATCGTGATGCTCGAGCCCGAGGGCGGCGGGTACTGGGCCGACGTCGACGCGACGCTGCGCCGATTGCTGGTCGAGCACGGCTACATCGACGCCGAGGACCAGGACATCTACCACGTCGCGCCGAACGCGAGCGCGGCGATGGACCACATCGAGGGCTTCTACCGCGTCTACCACTCCCAGCGGTACGTGAAGGGCGAGCTGGTCCTCCGCCTGACCGTGGAGCTCACGGACGCCGGGATCGAGGCACTGAACCGCGAGTTCGCGGGCATCCTGCGCGGCCCCATCCGCCGCGTGGGCGCGTCCGCCGCCGAGAAGCGCGACGGCGACGTCCCCGACCTGCCTCGCCTGCGCGTGCCCTTCGACCGGGTGCACTTCGCGCGGCTGCGCGGCCTGATCGACCGCCTGAACGAGCTGCCTACAGGAGGTGGCGCCTGATGACGGCGATGTTCTGGAAGATGCGCACGCCGAACGCGAAGATCGCCGCGAAGTAGAGCTCGACCCCGAGGCGGTCGCCCAGGTAGGTGAGGCCGCCCGCCACCGCGCTGTTGGTGATGAGGCCGGAGAGGAAGACCGTCGTCTCGTACCGGCCGTTGAGCGACGCCTTGAGCGCACCGAAGATGGAATCCAGCGCGGCCAGCAGCATCACGGCGGTGTAGCGCGCCGCGGTGACAGGGATGGTGACGTTGCTCAGCAGGCCGAAAACCACCCCGAGCACCGCCGCGAGCAGGACCGCGAGCACCTGCAACATGTCAGTGGTGCGGGGATGCGGACGGGGATGGCGACGGCTTCGGCGTCGGCGAGGGGCTCGGCTTCACGCCGCACGCGATGACATGCGGGTTCTCCACGTTGACGTACGAGTAGCACTCATGGGCGAAGTCCACCTGCGCGGAGAGCGCGGCGACCTTCGCGTCCAGGGAGTCCATCTGCTCGGGCGTGGCCATCTGGCCAAACAGGATACGGAGGCCGTTGGAGGTGTCGGCGGTCAGCTGGTAGTCGGATGAGAGCTCCCAGCCGGTGATGGTGAGGCTGGACTTGAACAGGGTCGCGGCGTTGGCCTCGATCCGAGCCAGGTTCTCGACCAGGCGCGCCGAGAGGGCGTGCGCGCCCGGCGCGTGGGGCAGGGTCGCGGCTGACGTCACGACAAGGGCGGGGGCGGGGCCCACCGAGGGGCCCAGCACCACGCCGAGGGCGTCCATAAGGTAGGCCGCGCCGCCCTGCTGAAGCAGGGCGAACGGCCGCCGCTCGGTGACATCGACCACGACGCGGCGCGGCAGCTCGGCGCGGACCGTCGCGGAGAGCACCCACGAGTCGGTCTCGAGACGGCGCTCGGCGGCCGCGGTGTCGAGCAGGAAGATGGACTGCCCCGGCGCCAGGCGCGCCTCGCGGAGGACGTCCGCCTGGGTCAGGTGGCGCGCGCCGGACACGTCGACCGACTCGGTCGCGAACGCGGGCGAGGTGACAACGAAGACGAGCCCCGCGACCTCGGCGGCGAGCACCGCGAGACGGATGGTCGCGCCGAGGCGGAGCCCGACCCCGCGGAGTGGCGAGCGGCGCGGTCGCGGGGGCCGCGCGGTCGGCGCGCGGCGGGCGCTCCCGCGGCGCTGGCGCGCCAGCCGCGGGTTGACGTCGAGGTTCGCGGGCGCCGGGCGCCGCCGCCGGCGCGGATCTCCAGTCAAGCCGCGACCGCCTCTTGGATGAGGCGCTCCACCAGCTGCGGGAACTCCAACCCCGCGGCGCGCGCGGCGTCGGGGAAGAGGCTCAGGGGGGTCATGCCGGGCATCGTGTTGAGCTCCAGCAGCCAGCATTCGCCGCCCGGCTCGCACATCATGTCGACCCGGGACAGGCCCCGTGCCCCGAGCGCGCGGTGCGCCGCCAGCGCCAGCGCCGCGGCCCGCGCCTGCTGCGGCTCCGGGATGCGGGCCGGGATGACGTGCTGGGAAAGGCCCGCCGTGTACTTCGCCTCGAAGTCGTAGTCGCCTTCGCGGTAGACGATCTCGAGGGTGGGCAGCGCGACCGGCGCGCGCACCCCGAGCACGCCCACGGTCACCTCCACGCCGCGCTTCTCCGCCTCCAGCAGGACGGCGTGGTCGGGCCCGGCCACCTTCATCGCCCGCACGATCCCGTCCAGCAGCGACTCCTCGTCCGCCACCCGGCTGAAGCCGAGGCTGCTTCCACCCGAGTTGGGCTTGACCACCATCGGCAGGCCGAGCCTCTCGATGGCGTCCTCGGCGCGCAGGTGCATCTCGGCGAACTCGTCGACGACCTCCGCGGCCGGGGTGGGCAGGTCCAGCGCCGTCCAGACGCGCTTGGCCGCGACCTTGTTCATGGCCAGCGCCCCGGCGAGGATTCCCGAGCCGACGTATGGGAGCCGCAGGAGCTCGAGCACGGCGGCGGCGGTGCCGTCTTCGCCGAGCGGCCCGTGGAGTGTCGGGAAGACGACGTCAGGACGCCACTCGCGCAGGACCTCGAGGTGGTCCGGCTCGAACTCGAACACGCGGGTCTCGTGGCCGAGGCTGAGCAGGGCGTCGTTCACGGTGTTCCCGGACAGGCGCGAGATCTCGGCCTCGCCCGAGATCCCGCCGCAGAGCACGGCCACCCTCATTGCGCGGGCCAGCGGCCGACGGCCTCGATCTCGGTCTCGAGGTCGACGCCGAACCGCCGCCGCACCTCGTCCTGAACCTCGCGGACGAGCGCGGCAACGTCCGCCGCGTGGGCGCCGCCGGCGTTGACGATGAAGTTGGCATGTTCCGGGCTCACCATCGCCCCGCCCGACCGCCGCCCCTTTAGTCCCGCGGCATCGATCAGCCGGGCGGCGTGGTCGCCGGGCGGGTTCTTGAAGACACTCCCGGTGCTGCGCCCGGTGACGGGCTGGGTCTCGTGGCGGAGGCGCTGGACCTCGTCCATCCGCGCCCTGACCTGGGCCGGGTCGCCCGGGCGCAGGCGGAAGACCGCGCCGGTGACCAGGGCGCCGGCCAGCGCGCCGTCGCGGAAGGCCGAGCCGCGGTAGCGAAAGGCGCAGTCGCCGGGGGCCCAGCGGGCCGGGCTGCCGTCCGCGAGCACGCCCACCGCCTCCTCGACGACGCCGGCCATGTCGCCGCCGAAGCAGCCGGCGTTGTTGCAGACGGAGCCGCCCACGCAGCCGGGAATGCCGAGGGCCCACTCGAGCCCCGCCAGCCCCGCGGCGTGCGCGGCCTGGGCGAGCTTCACCATTCGCGTCCCGGCGGCGGCGAAGAGCGTGCGATCGCCGCGCGCCTCGACGGCGCGGTCGACCAGGTGCAGGACGAGCCCCTCGACCCCTGCGTCGGCAACGAGCAGGTTGCTCCCGCTGCCGATGGGGAGCAGCGGGATGCCGCGCTCGTGGCAGCCGCCGACGACCGCCGCGGCGCGCGCCTCGTCGCGCGTCTCCAGGTAGCGCTCCGCCGGCCCCCCGATCCGGTAGGTGGTGTGGGGCGCGAGCGGCTCGTCGCGGCGCATGCCGGGAATCGTGTCAAGCCACTCGAGCGCCGCTATCACAGCGCCGGCAGCGGCGCGCCCGCCTCGCTCGCCATGATGTACGCCGCCCGGTAGATGTCGCCGATGCCCATGCAGATGACGGCGTCGCCCTCGCGCAGGCGGGGCAGGACATAGGCGGGGACGTCGTCGACGGCGTCGAGCAGTTGGACAGAGCGCTCGGGGTCGGCGCGGTGGATCGCGTCCGCCAGCAGTTGGTGGTCAACCCCGAGGATGGGGACGTCGTCAGGCGGGGCAATCGGGACCAGCACGACCTCGTCGGCGTCGGTGAAGGCGCGCGCGAACTCCTCGAGCAACCCCTGGAGGCGGCTGGCGCGGTAGGGCTGGAAGGCACAGATGAGGCGGCCGTGGCACATCTCGCGCGCGGCGCGCAGGGTGGTGGCCACCTCCGTCGGGTGGTGCCCGTAGTCGTCGTAGACGCGGACTCCCCGGACCTCGGCCACGAGCTCGAGCCGGCGCCCCGGGAGGTGGGCGCGCTCGAGCGCCGCCAGGGACTCCTCGAGGCCGATCCCGAGCCGCTCTCCCACAGCGACCACCGCGAGCGCGTTGCGCGCGTTGTGCATCCCGGGCGCCTGCAGGCGCAGCTCCCCCTCCTCCGCCGCCGTTGTCACCGTGAAGGTGCACACTCCGTCCGCCCCGACATAGCCCGAGCCGTGCACGTCCGCCGGGCTGAACCCGTAGGTGACGACCTCGCCCGGGGCGGCCTCCATCACGCGCACCGCCCCGGGGTCGTCGGCACAACCGACCAGCACCGACGAGAGGCTGGCGAAGCGGCCGAAGTCCTCGATCATCGCGTCGAGGTCGTGGTACCTGGTCACGTGCTCGAGGTCCACGTTCGTGACGACGCCGATGTGCGGCTCGAGCTCGAGGTACGAGCCGTCACTCTCGTCAGCCTCGATCACCGCCAGGGGGCCATGCCCAAGGCGCGAGTTGTAGAGGCTGCCGGGGAGCCGGCCGCCGTTGATGACGAGCGGATCGCGGGAGGCCAGGAGCTCCGCCACCCAGGTGGTGGTCGTCGTCTTGCCGTGGCTGCCGGCGATGGCCACCTGGCGCCGGCCCTTGCACAGGGCGGCGGCGGCGGCGCCACGCCGCATCACCGGGAGGCCGCGCTCGCGGGCCGCCTGCAGCTCCGGGTTGGCATCCTTGATGGCGGTGGACACGACGACCAGGTCGGCCGCCGGGACGTTCTCGGCGCGGTGCCCGATGGCGACGCGGGCGCCGCGCTCGGCCAGCCGCGCGGTCACGTAGGAGGAGGTCATGTCGGAGCCCGTGACCTCGTGGCCCTGCTCCAGGTAGATGTTCGCGAGGGCGCTCATGCCCGCGCCGCCGATGCCCACCAGGTGGACCCTCACGCGGCCTCCAGCACGATCCCGGCCACCCGCTCGGCGGCGTCGGGGCGGCCGAGGGACCGGCTCGCCCTCGCCATCGCCTCCAGGCTCCCGGCGCCCCGTTCGCCCGCCAGGCGCGCGACCTCACTGAGCAGCCGCACCCCGCTGAGCTCCGCGTCCGGCACGATGACCGCGGCGCCGGCACGCGCCGCCGGCTCGGCGTTGAAGCGCTGGTGCCCGCCCGCGTAGGGGTACGGGACGAGGATCATCGGCAGGCCGAGGGCGGTCAGCTCGGCGACCGCGCTGCCGCCGGCGCGGGAGAGGACGAGGTCGGCGCCGGCGAGCACGTTCCACGGCCGCGGGTTGAAGGCCTCGAGCACATAGCGCGCCTGCAGCTCGTCGGGTAGGCCGGAGCGCATGGCGCTCAGCCGCTCGTGGTCGAGGGTGCCCGACAGGTGGTGCACCGTCAGCCCCGGGAACTCGAGCAGCTGCTTGATCGCCTCCTCGACGGCGAGGTTCAACCGGCGCGCGCCCTGGCTCCCGCCGATGACGACGAGCCGGCGCAGGACCCCGGTGGCGCGGCCCCCGGCCCGTGCCGCCGCCGCCTGCGCGAACTCCTCGCGCAGCGGCGTCCCGGTCACCTCGACCCGGGCGCCGCGGAGGCGGGCGGCGGACTCGGGAAAGGCGACGCAGACTGCGCTGGCGCGGCGGCCGAGCAGCCGGACCGTCCGCCCGGGCACGGCGTCGGGGAGCTGCAGGACGAGCGGGCGCCGCAGCAGCACCGCGGCCGCGCCGACAGGCCCGACCACGTACCCCCCGGTGCCGAAAACGACGTCGGGCTGGAAACGGCGCAGCAGCGTGGCGGCGCGCTGCACCGCCGCCGGTACCGCGTACAGGAGCGGAAGGTTGCGCCAGGGCTCGTCCTGGACGCCACGGATGGCCAGCGTCTCAAGGGTGAAGCCTGCCTCGGGGACGATCTGCTCCTCCATACCGCCGCGCCGGCCGATGTAGAGGAGCTCGGCCTCAGGTGCGCGCCGAGTAAGCGCGCGCGCCACCGCCAGCGCGGGATAGATGTGGCCGCCGGTGCCGCCGCCCGATATCAAGACTCGCACGGCGCGACAGTACCGGCTTGACGCCCTGGGCCGAGATGTTGAGCAGGAGCCCGACGGCCCCGAGGGTGATCGTCAGCGAGCTTCCGCCGAAGCTGATGAAGGGCAGCGGGATCCCCGTGGTCGGCAGCGTCACGGTGACGGCCGCGATGTTGACGAAGGCCTGGAAGGTAATCCATGAGGTGATGCCGGTGGCGACAAGTAGACCAAACCTGTCGGGGGAGCGCAGGGCCGCCCGGTAGCCGCGCCAGGCCACGACGCAGAACAGCGCCAGCACGAACATCGTGCCCATGAGGCCGAGCTCCTCACCGACGATCGCGAAGATGAAGTCGGTGTGCGCCTGGGGCAGCCACTGGTACTTCTGGACGCTCTGGCCGAGCCCCACCCCGAAGAGCCCACCCGAGCCCAGTGCGATGACGGACTGGACCGACTGGAAGCCGGTGTTGAGCGCGTCGGCCCACGGGTTGAAGAAGGTGCCGATGCGGCTGGCGCGGTAGGGCTCCAGCTTGATCATCAGAAGGAGCACCGTGGCGCTGACCCCGGCGAGCGCGCCGATGTGCCTCCAGCGCGCCCCGGCGACCACGTACATCGAGATGGCGATCAGCCCGAGCACGATGCTCGTTCCCAGGTCCTTCTCCAGCAGCACGAGCCCAACGAGCAGGCCGACCATCAAGAGGAAGGGGACGAGGCCGCCACGAACCGTGCGCAGGCGCTCGCCCGACTTGTCGAGCCAGCGCGCCAGGTAGATGATGCCGACCACCTTCGCCAGCTCGGCCGGCTGGAAGGTGAACTGGCCGATCCCGATCCAGCGCCGCGCGCCGTTGACCGAGACGCCGACGTGCGGCACGAGCACGACGACGAGCAGGAACAACGTGAAGAGCGCGGCCGGCACCGCGAGCTCGCGCAGCCGGTGGTAGTCGAGGCCGAGCGCGGCGAGGGCGAGCACGAGGCCCAGCGCCATCCACAGCAGCTGGCGCTCGAAGTAGTAGGCCGGGTTGTGCCACTGGATCGCGCCAAGGGCGTCAGAGCTGCTGAACACCATGATCAAGCCGAAACCGCAGAGCACCGCGACCGCGACCAGCAGCCAGCGGTCTACGCCGACAGTCTTCACGCGTACCTCCTTGTCAGGACGAAGGTGACAAACCCGCCGGCCAGCGTCACCGCCCAGCCCATCCACGCGACACGCCACTCGCCCCAGCCGCCAAGCTGGAAATGGTGGTGGATCGGCGACATGCGGAAGATGCGCCGGCCGTAGCGTTTGAACGAGTACACCTGGGCGATCACGGAGGCCGTCTCGAGCAGCGGCACGATCGCGAGGAGCGGCAGGAACCAGAGGAGCCCGCCCGCGATCGCCGCGGCGGCGAGCATCGTCCCCAGGCCCTCGGCGCCGACGCCGCCGATGAATACGCGCGCGGGCGGGATGTTGTAGACGAGGAAGGCCGCCAGCGCCCCGATCGTGGCCAGGAGGATGCGGACAAGGGCCACGTGGTCACCCCCGACGCGGCGCTCGACGAGCGCCAGCATCAACGCGAAGACCAGCGCCACGCCCGGCATCAGGCCGTCGCTCCCGTCGGTCAGGTTGAAGGCGTTGGTGGACGCGGCGATCGCGATCGGCCCGACGACGAGGAGGAGCCACCCCATCCGCCACGCGCCCCACGGCAGCAGCTGGCGGTCGGCGCCGGTCCGGAGCAGCCAGTAGGCGATGACGAAACCGATGATCAGCTGCACCCCGATCCTCTGCCGGGCGAGCAGGCCGCGGGCCTGCCCCTGGGTGGTGACGACGTCGTCGACGAGGCCGAACGAGGCGCCAAGCACGAGCGCCGCCACGACGGGCAGCACCTCGGTCCGGCGATCGAGCAGCAGCACGGTCAGGAGCACCAGCCCCACGACGAGGAGCCCGCCGGCGGTCGGCGTCCCCGCCTTGGCGAGGTGGTCGCGCGGACCCTCTTCGCGGATCTTCTGTCCCATCCCGGCCCGGCTCAGCCGGCCGATGAACCACGGCATGAGGACGAGGCCGAGCAGCAGCGGGATCCCGACGGCGAACACGGGCGGCCAGGGGGCGAAGTGCGGCAGCGCCAGGCCCGGGCCGGCGTGGCTGACGGGCGTCGGGGTGGCGTGGGACGTCGCCTTCGCGGTGGCGAGCGGCGAGGGCGTGGCCGCCAGCAGGAGGGCGACCGGGGAGAGCGTCATGCGGGCTGCTCCAGGAGCAGCCGCACGAGGCGCTCGAGGGCCATCCCGCGGGACGCCTTGACCAGGACGGTGGCCCCCTCGAGCTGGGGCTCCACGGCGGCGGCGGCCGCCTCGGGCGTGGCCACGGCAACCAGCTTCGCGGCCTCGGCGCCGGCGTCGCGCGCGCCGGCGAGGAGCTCGGGCGCGTACTCCCCAATCGCGACCAGGAGGTCGGCCCCGGCTGCGCGGGCGCCAACCTCGCGGTGCGCCTCCGCGGAGTGGTCGCCGAGCTCGAGCATGTCACCGAGGACGGCGATGCGCGGGCCGGCCGGCACGGCGGCGGTGCCGCCCGCCGCCGGCCGTTGGAGCAGGAGGTCGAGCGCCGCCCGCATCGATTCCGGGCTGGCGTTGTAGGTGTCGTCGATGATCCACGATCCCTGGCGCCCGCGGACCGGCACGGCCCGGCCGTGGACCGGCTCGAACTCGCCCAGGCGGGCCGCCACCTCACCCGGCTCCACCCCGAGGACGTGGGCCGCCGCGGCCGCGGCGAGGGCGCATTCCACCAGGTGGCGCCCCGGCGCCTTGAGCCGCACCGCGGCGACGCCGTCCGGGGTCACCAGGCTGAACTCCGAGCCGGCGAAGCCGAGGAGGCGCAGCCCCTCCGCGTGCACGTCGCCGGCGGATTCGCCGAAGGTCACCACCTTGCCCGGGGCGACGGCAGCCATCGCCGCGACCCGGGGGTCATCGGCGTTGAGGACGGCGATCCCTCCCGGGACGAGGCCCTCGACCAGCTCGCGCTTCGCCTCGGCCACGGCGTCGATCCCGCCGAGGAGGCCCACGTGGGCGCGCCCGACGTTCAGCACCACGGCCACCTCAGGCGGCGCGATGCGGCACAGCTCGGCGATCTCGCCGCGCGCCGACATCGCGTACTCCCCGACGAACACCTCAGTACCCGTGGCGATACGCGAGATGGACTCGGGCAACCCGGTGTAGGTGTTCAGGTTGCCCTCGGTGCGGTGGACACGGAAACGGCGCCCGAGGACGAGGGCGAGCATCTCCTTGGTGGTCGTCTTGCCGACGCTGCCGGTGATGCCTACCACCCTGACGCCCAGCGCCTTGAGGTGCGCCCGCCCGAACGCCGCCAGGCCCGCGCGCGTGTCGGGCACCACCAGCTCGGCCACTCCCGAGCCCAGCTCGCGCTCGCACAGCACCGCCGTGGCGCCGTTCCGGACCGCGGCGCCGACGTACCCGTGGCCGTCTTCGGCCAGTCCCCGCATTGCGGCGAACATCGTTTCCGCCTCGACCTTCCGCGAGTCCGTGACGAGCCACCTCAGCGTGGCGCGCGCGTCGCCGGCGACGAGCCGGCCCCCGGTCGCCTCCGCGATCTCCCCGAGCGTGAAGCTCATCAAGGAGTCATCTGCCACTGCGCGATGATCTGCTGCGCGATCACGTGCCAGGTCGGGCCCGCGGCGTACGAGCCCTCGATCCAGTTGCCGCCGCCCACGGGCCGGTGCATCACCACCAGCATGGTGAAGCGGGGGTTCTCGACGGGCATGAACCCGACGAAGCTCGCGACCGTGTAATTGGTGTAGACCCCGTTGATCGGGATGTTGCCCGTGCCGGTCTTGCCCGCGACGCGGTTCTTCCATCCATTGATCTGCGCCGCGAAGCCCGAGGCCCCGTTCTGCACGACCTGGATCATCATCTGCTTCATCTCGGTGTCCGCCTGGGGCGACATCACCGGCTTGCCCGGGTCGTAAGGCATGTCGGTGCGGGTCCCGTCCGCGGCGACCAGGGAGTCGACGACTCGCGGCTCGACGAGCTTGCCACCGTTGGCCACCGCGTTGATGGCCGTCAGCATCTGCAGCGGCGTGACGGCCACGCCCTGGCCGTAGCTGCGCGTGGCGAGCTGCGAGCGGTGCCACTGGCCGGCGGGCTCGAGGCCCTGAGCCACCTCGCCCGCGACCTTGACCCCGGTGGCCTTGCCGATGTCGAACTGGTCGAAGTAGTGCATGAAGGTCTGGAGGCCTTCGAGCTGAGCAACGTGCACCGCGCCGACGTTCAGCGAGTGGCGGATGACCTCGGTCATGTCGATGGTCCCGTGGTTCTTGCCGTCCCAGTCGTTGATGCGGAAGCCGTCCACGATCGTGTAACCCGGGTCGTTGAAGGTTGTGGTTGGCGTCACCGTGCCGCTGTCCAGGCCGCCGCTCATAGTCACGACCTTCATGACGGAGCCGGGCTCGTAGAGGCCGCTGACGACCGCGTCCTTGAAGAGCGCGGAGTCGGTCGTGGTGAAGTGGTTGGCGTCATAGGTCGGGTAGTCGGCCCAGGCGACGATGTTGCCGGTCTGCGGCTCCATGACGATCACCTGGCCCGCCTCGCTTCCCGTCGCGGCGACGCCATAGGCCAGGGCCTGCTCCGCGTAGTACTGGATCTGGCTGTCGATGGTGAGGACGATGTCCTTGCCGTCCTGCGGCTCGACGCGCTGCTTGTCGCTGAGCGTGATGCTCTGGTCACCGCCTGTCTTGAGCGTGGACTCGTAGCCGTCCTTGCCCTTCAGGACGGAGTCCCAGTACTGCTCGATGCCGTACTGGCCCTGGCCCGCGTAGTTGACAAAGCCCAGCAGGTTGCTGCCCAGCGAGCGCGGTCCCGGCGGCTGGGGCCGGATCCCGGGGGCGACCATGATGAACGACAGCGGATTGGTCTTGGGCAGGGGCGTCGGTGACGGCGCCGGCTTGGGCACCGCGGCCACCGGCGCGGGCGGCGGCGCGTCCGCGCTCGTCAGGTAGGAGCGCTGCTCGTCCTGCTCGAGCCCGATCCCGGTGAGCTTCAGCGCGGTGACCTGGTCGGCCGTGGCCTGCGGCAGGCGATGGGCCAGGTACTCGAACTTCAATGGCTCGGCCAGTTGCGCGGCGATCTTGTTCTCGTCGACGCCGAGCAGCGGCGCCAGCGCCCGCGCCACCGAGGGCCGTGCCGCGGCGGTGACGAGGTCGGGGGCGGCGACCACGTTGTAGACGGGGACGTCGGTGGCGAGGATCTGGCCGTTGCGGTCCAGGATCCTGCCGCGGTGGGCGGGGAGCTTGAACGTGACCTGGTGCTGCTCGTTGGCGAGCATCGTGATGTGCTGGTGGTCGAGGACCTGCCAGAACGCGAGACGCGCGGTCAGGAGCAGCGCCATGGCCGCCGCGGCGGCCATGAGGAAGAACACGCGGAGCCTTCCGCGATCCTCACTCATCTCCGTCTGCCATCCATCCCGAAACTACTAGCTGACCCCGCCCCCCGGCGGCGCCGGCCCCGACGCGCGGGCGCGCGGCCCCGGCCTCGGCCTCGGCCTCACCGGCCGCGGGCCTCGGCTGTGGTCGGCTCCCCGAGGGCGGCGGCCACGCTGTCGAACAGCGAGCGGGTCTCGGCCGGCGTCGAGTCGGGCTCCGTGTGGAGCAGCGCGACGCGAGCAGAGCCGGCGGCGACGTACTTCCAGGCGGTCGGCCGCACCATGCCCATCACGTTTGCCTCCCCGTCGAGGCGGCCGGCCGATGTCTGGAGCGAGATCTGGTAGCGGATCTGCTGCTGCTGGGCGAGCAGGGCGGCCTGCTGCGCCTTGAGCCCGGAGATCTGGTAGCTGGACTGCGTGGCGGCGGCCGTCTCGCCGACGTAGGCGAGGGCGAGCGCGACGACAGCCCCGAGCGCGACCAGCGCCGCGCCGAAGCGCGGGCGTTCGCGCCGGCGCGCCGGCGACGAGGCGCGCGCCCGGGCTCGGGCCGGGGCCTCGGTGCCCTGGCTCAGCGCCCGCCGCGCGGGGAGGTTATTCGTCTTGACTGCGATCATTGCTGCTTCGTTTCCTGGGTTGGGTGTTCCTGGGTCTCCTCCCCCCGCCTGCGGGGGGAGGTTGGGTGGGGGGAGGTTCGGCCTGGGGACGCTCCGCGGGGAGCCTGATGGCCCCCCTCAGCCGGGCGGAGCGAGATCTCGGGTTTGCCTCGATCTCGTCCTTGCCCGGCCTTAGGGGATGGGGGGGATGGATGAGGATGCGAGCCTGGTGTGGTCCGCAGGTGCAGACCGGCTGTTGGGGCGGACAGATGCAGTCCCTTGCTTCGACGTTGAGAAAGTCCTTGACGGTCTTGTCCTCGAGAGAGTGAAAGGAGATGACCACCAACCGCCCACCAGGCCGTAGAAGCCTGAGGAGCTCCTCCAGTCCCCGTCGCAGCGAGCCCAGCTCGTCGTTGACCTCCATGCGGATCGCCTGGAAGGTCTTGGTCGCCGGGTGAATCCGTCGCGGCCAGAAGCGCCGCGGGATCGTCCGCGCCACGAGGCCGGCCAGGTCGGAGGTGGTGAGGAGCGGCGCCTTGCGGCGTGCCCTGGATATGGAGGCGGCGATCTTCGTCGCCCAGGGTTCCTGCCCCAGGTCTCTGATCACCTGGCGCAACCGCTCCTCGGGATACCGGTTCACCACCTCAGCCGCGGTCAGCGGCTGCTCCGGGTCGAACCTCATGTCGAGCGGGCCTTCAGCCTGGAAGCTGAAGCCGCGCTCGGGGGAGCCCAGCTGGAAGGAGGAGAGCCCGAGGTCGAGGAGGGCGCCGTCGACCGGCGCCCCTCCCCTTTCCAGCGCCTCGATAGGGACGCTGCACTCGGCAAAGTCGCCCTGCGTGAAGCGGAAGGCTTCGCCGTACCGCTCGAGCAGGGGCCGTGCCCGCTCGGCGGCGGCCGGGTCACGGTCCATCGCCACGAGCACGCCACCGGGGGTGATCCGTTCCAGGATCAGCCCGGAGTGCCCTCCCCCGCCGAAGGTGCCGTCGAAGAAGACGCCACCCGGGCCGGGCTGGAGGATCTCTATTGCAGCTTGTGAAAGTACGGGGGTGTGGACGACCGGGCGGGGCCCGGTGGAGCTAGGACGTGGGATTGAGCTGCTGCTTCCTGTCGGCCACAGCGTTGGCCAGGGTCGTGAAGTTGGGGGTGTCGGAACGGAGCTGCTCCCAGCGGGCGGTGCTCCAGACCTCGACCACGTTGTTGGCGCCGGTGACGACCACGCTGCCCTCGATCCCGGCGGCCGCGCGGAGGTGGGCCGGGACGATGAACCTGCCCTGGGCGTCGAACTCGATCTGGTAGGCCTCGGAGAAGAGGCGGCGGATGAGGTTCCGCATCTGCGGGTCGTCCGTGTTGCTGAGCCTGAGGTCCCTCGTCACCAGCTCCCACTCCTCGGGCGGGTAGATGCGGAGCGCATCGTCCTGGCCGATGGTGACGAAGGAGCCGTTGGGGAGGTGGTCGCGGAAGCGCGCGGGGACGGCGAGCCTGCCCTTGGGGTCGAGGCTCCTTGGATACTGGCCGAAAAACATATGACCCTCGCGCTAGCGCTGATGGCGGTGGATGCCGCAGGGGCGAAAAGCGGGGAACGAGCCTGAGGAGAGTGTTGAGAGGACTGACTCATTCCCCACTTTTCACCACCTGCTACCACTTCGAGGCACGACGCTACACCTGCGTCTACCTGGTGTCAACACCTATGGCCCAAGATGTTGGGCGGGCCGCGCTCAGCGCCTGACACCCGAACCCAACATCGTGTGCCCGCCCTGCGCCGGGGCCCTACATCTTGGGCTTTATCCGCATTCGCGGCGAAGTGGGGAGAAACGTTGGGGTCGAGCCGTTTTTCCCCACCCCTCCCCCGCGCCCCCGCGGCCGCGGGCGCGGGGTAACCTGACCCGGCGATGAAGCTCTCGGCCGAGCTGCTCCGGGTGCTGACCATCCCCCTGTTCACCGGGGTCATCGGTTACGTCACGAACTGGAGCGGGGTGCTGATGCTCTTCTACCCCGTCCGCTTCCGGGGCTGGCGGGTGCCGGGGCTGAAGCAGCTGGTCGCGCTGGCGCCGCGCAAGATCCAGGAGGTGCCGGGGATGATGCATGGCGGCCTCGGCTGGCAGGGGATCGTGCCCTCGCGCGCCGCCAAGATGGGGAGCCTGGCCGTCGACACGGGCATCGCCAAGATCGGGCGCCCGCGCGACATCTACGAGGAGCTGGACCCCGACGCCATCGCCGAGCACATCCTGTCCAGCGCCCGGCAGGACGTGCGGGCGGTCGTCGAGCGGATCATGCAGCGCGAGCAGCCCGACCTCTGGCGACGGCTGCCCCAGTCGGTCCGCGAGATGATCCACCAGCGGGTCCAGGCGCAGCTGCCCGAGGTGGTGCGCACGGTGACGCGCGAGATCGGGGAGAACATCGACCAGCTCGTCGACATCAAGCTGATGGTCATCCGCCACGTCGAGGCCGACCCCCGCCTCGCCAACCGGATGTTCCTCGAGGTGGGGGCCAAGGAGCTCAAGTTCATCCAGAACTTCGGTTTCTGGTTCGGCCTCGTCCTCGGGATCCCGATGATCTTCATCACCCGCGCCTTCACGGAGTGGTGGGTGCTGCCCATCGGCGGCGTCCTGATCGGCTACACCACCAACCTGCTCGCGCTGCGGATGATCTACGAGCCCGTGGAGCCGCGTAAGATCGGCCCGTTCACGATTCAGGGGCTGTTCCTGCGCCGCCAGCGCGAGGCAGCCGACGTGTATGCAGCGATCATCGCGGAGGACGTGATCACGTTGGAGAACCTCGGGGACGAGCTGCTCCACGGCCCCCGGTCGGACCGGACCCGGCGCATGGTGGAGGACGCCCTGCGACCCGCGATCGACGAAGCCATCGGCCCGAACGCCGCCCTCCTGCGCGCCGCGCTGGGGTCCCGCGAATACGAGTCCATCCGCGCCTCCGTCTCCACCGAGGCCGTGGACTACACGGTGACGCCGCTCAAGGACTCGCGCTTCAACCAGCGCCAGAGCGCGAAGGTGCGCAACCTGGTCGCCAGCCGCATGCGGGACCTCGCGCCCGCCGAGTTCTCGCTGATGCTGCGCTCGGTGACGGAGCAGGACGAGTGGCTCCTGCTGGCGCACGGGGCGGTGCTGGGCTTCGGCGCCGGCCTCGTCCACCTGGCCATCTTCGGCTGAGGCGGCGGGGTGGCGGCGACGCGCAAGCGGAAGACCGGGGCGAAGCGGCCGAGCCGCAGCCCGCGGGCAACCGGGCGGAGCGCGGTCTCGAGCCAGGCGCCCGAGGGCACCAGCCTCACCGCGCGCGACGTCCTGCGGCCGCGCGTGATGGACCTCCGCCCGGCCGTCACCATCGACGTCGGCGAGACCCTGGCCCAGGCGCTGCCGGTGCTCGGTCGCTACGCGTTCGCGGCCGGACGCCGCGCCGTGACGTGGGGCTTCGTCGCCTCCGCGCAGGCGTCGGCGCGCGTGGTTCGGGCGGCGGTCGCGGGCGAGTCCCCGGCGCAGCTCTTCCGGGAGTTCGAGGAGGAGCTGCGCGACTACGGCCGGCGCCTTCTCGGACTGGCCGACGCCGAGGAGCGGCTCTGGCGGATCGTCGCGCCGGAGGCGGCGGTCGGGACCGGCGTGCCCCCGATGGCGGCCGGCGACGGGCCGCCGTCGGCGGCGGCGCTGCGCGCGCGAGGAGCCGAGCTCCTGCGCCGGTCGGCCGACGTCGAGTACGTCGAGGACAGCCACCCGGCGTACGCCCGGATCATCGCGGAGCTGGCCCCTGACGAGGCGCGCATCCTGCGCTTCCTGCACAGCGAGGGCGCCCAGCCCGCGGTCGACGTCCGCACCAGCCGCCCCCTCAACGTCGGCACCCAGATGGTCGAGCCCGGGCTCAACATGATCGGCTCGCAGGCGGGCTGCAAGCACGTCGAGCGCGTGCCCGCGTACCTGAACAACCTGTACCGCCTGGGCCTGATCTGGTTCTCCCGCGAGCCTGTCGAGGACGCGAACCGCTACCAGGTGCTGGAGGTGCAGCCGGATGTCAGCGAGGCCAAGCGCCGCGCGGGCCGCGCCCACACTGTGCGGCGGTCGATCCAGATGACGCCCTTCGGCACCGACTTCTGCGAGGTGTGCCTACCCCGCTGATGTGTCCTCCCCCCGCCGGCGGGGGGAGGCTAGGCTGGTTTGTCCTCCCCCCGCCTGCGGGGGGAGGTTAGGTGGGGGCATTGGGGAGCGAGGCGTGCCAGGAGAGCCGGCGGTAAGCCGAGTTCTGTTCCCCGGCCCCTCGCGGGGAGCGGGGCGGTGACCATCTATCTCGACCGCCGGTTACCCGGCGGCTCTAGCGACCAACCCGAGGACTGGACGAGCCGCCCGTGGCGTCCTCCTTTAGGTCTTGCTCCGAGTGGGGTTTACCAGGCCGGCCGGTCTCCCGGCCGCCGGTGGGCTCTTACCTCCACCATTTCAACTTCGCCTGCCGTCCTTTAGGGGCGGCTCCGGCTGTGTAATTTCTGTGGCACTTTCCCTGGGCTCGCGCCCGCCGGGGGTTACCCGGCACTCTGCTCTGCGGAGCTCGGACTTTCCTCGACGCGTCGCCGCGCCGCGGTCACCTTGCCGGCTCTCCTGGACGCTCGAATCCTACCCGGCGACAGCGCGGGCGAAGCCTCAGTCCCAGCCCTCGAGCATCAGCGTCATCATGCCTGCCGCCTCGGTCCACAGCCGGTGCGGCTCGCCCCGGGGCCACCGCAGCACGTCGCCCGCGCGCACGGCCGCCTGCCCCGACCCGGAGGACGCATGCCCCTCCCCTTCCAGGCAGACGACCCGGGTGTCCGTGTCCGCGGCATGCTCGTCGATGGAGGCGCCGGGCGCCAGGCGCAGGAGCGCGATCGCGCGGTCGCCTTCGCGCAGCAGGAGCCGGGCTTCAACGCCGCGGGAGCCCGGGCGGTCGAGGGGGCGCCAGCCGGTCGCGCCCGCGGGCGGGGTCGGGGCGGGGGCCGGGGCCGGGGCCGGGGCGAGCTCCGCCGGCTTCAGCCCCGCCGTCGCGTCGAGCGCCTGGTTGACCAGCCTGTCGGCGCCCGCGTTCTGCTCGCGCGGCACGTGGGTGAAGGTCGTCTCGCGAAACCCGGCCGCGAGGGCGCGCGCCTGGTCGTGGAGGCCGCGAAGGTCGGCGCTGCGCACCTGGTAGCGGCCCTTCATCTGCTCGACCACGAGCAGGCTGTCGAGGAAGCACCGCACCTCGTCGCCGCCGCGGCGGCGCGCCTCCTCCAGGCCGCGGATCAACGCGCGGTACTCCGCGACGTTGTTGGTCGCCACGCCGATGACCTCGGCGATGTCCTCGACCGCGACCAGCTGCCCGCCGGCCGTCATTTGTTCCAGCACCACGCCGATCGCGGCGGGCCCCGGGTTGCCCCGCGCCCCACCGTCGGTGTGGATCACGAAGACGGTCACGCAGGCGCCGGGGTTACACGGAAGGCCGAGTAGTCGCGGCCCCGCTGGCGCGCGGTCCTCTCCTCGAAGGCCCAGCCCCGCCGTGCCACCCATTCCCGCACCATGGCCACGTCCTGCACCGGCTGGAGGACGAGCGTCGCCGGCAGCCACGGAGCGGCCTCCAGGATCCCGATGATCGACCGGCCCCCCATGCCGGCGATGACCGCGATGTCGACCTCGCCGGGCGCGAGCGGCGCGAAGCCCCGGCCGAGCCGCGTCTCGACGCTCGCCCCGGAGCGCTCAAGGTCCGCCCGCAGCGCGGCGAGAGTAGTCGGGCGCAGCTCCGTGGCGACCACGCGCCGGCCCTCCGCCGCGAGCCCGGCCGCAATGCCGCCGTGACCACTGCCGACATCCGCGACCGCGCCAGACGAGGGCACGAGCCCGGCGACGAGCCGGAGGCGAGGCCCGAGGCTCAACCGGGAGGGTCGGCGGGGTGCGGCGGCTGGAAGCCCAGGGGCTGCTGGCCGCGCGCGTGCTGCGCCACCATCTGCGGCGTCACGGCGACGACCCCGAACTGGGCCTCGTAGCGTTCGAGGTTCGACGCCAGCGCCTGCACCAGCAGCTTCAGGTGCGCGGGGCTCATGCCCACCCGCGTGACGACGCGCGTGAGCCCGACCTGGGGCGTGAGCTGCGCGAAGTCGAGCGTGAACCCGACGGGGGTGAAGTAGACATACGCCGTGTCGGTGTACATCACATCGGCATGCGGCTCCGGGATCTGCACCTGGACGTTCGCCGGCGGTGGCACGTCGCTCGGCTCTTCGATCTCTGACATCGCGACCTCCTGTGGGGACGGCCAACTGTAGCGCCGCGGCCTTCCCGATAATCCCGGGGTGCTGGAGCCGCGCCGCTCGCGCTACACGCTGCTCGGGCCGGGCGGCGGCGTCGCCGGCCACGAGGATCTCGCCATCGATCGGGACGCCAACGGCTGGGTCGTGAACACGGAGGTCGCGGCCGGGGCGCCGTGGGACCTGACCGCGCGCGTGACGTGGCACCTTGGTGACCGGCTCGAGACACGCGTCCTCGCGATCGCGACGAGAAACGGGTTCGGGGAGGGGCACGAGGTTGAGCTCGCGTTCACCGGCAACGGCGTGCTCGCGCACAGGCGCGGCCCCGATGGGCCCTCACAGATCGAGCTCGGCTGGGGCCCGCGCGCGGAGGTCGACTACCTCTCCGCCGTGTTCTCAGAGGTGACGCTGCGGCGCCTCGCCGCGCGGCACGTTGTCGAAGAGGACGTGGAGTGTCTCAGCATCGACGCCGAGACCCTCGAGCCGGTGGTCGTGACGCGACGCTACCGCCGCCTGGCGGACAGCGCGTGGGCCTGCGAGGTCGCGGCCACGTCACACCACGCCAGGCTGATGCAGGACGGCGCGGGAGTGCTGGTCGAGTACGAGGGCCTTTTCCGCCTCGATGGGGCATCTCCGGCCTAGGCTCAGTCGATCCACCCCGTGCGCAGCCAGCTCGCATACCCGGTGGCGTTCGGGTACCCGACCCGCGCCATGTCCGCGGCGACCCGCTCGATGTCGTACGGCACCCTGCGATGCTCGACGCGGCCGTCCTCGACCACGCAGTACGTGGCGCGCGGGTCGCGGTCGAGGGCCAGGCTTACGCTGCCGCTGTTCGCCACGGTCAGGTCTCCGATGCGCCTCGTGAAAGCGTGGTGGATGTGGCCGTATACGACGACCGGGACGCCTGCGCCCGCGTAGGCCTCACGCAGGCTTTCATCGGGTGCGTCGTGGGGAACAACGGCCCAGCAGTCGCCAGGCGTGGAATGCGTCACCAGGACATCGGACTCCTGCCGCGTGAGTGGCAGCCCGGTCAGCCAGTCCACCAGGTGCGGCCCCAGCATTCCCGCGGTGCGGACGGCAGCGTCGAGGACGTAGCCCCGGACCTTCGACCGCACGGCCGCGTCGTCCGCCAGGACGGCATCAGTGTTCCCGAGCACCGCCGGCCAGCCCAGGTCGCGCACGCGCTCGGTGACCTCGACGGGGTTCGGCCCGCCGAGGGCGATGTCGCCGCCGCAGACCACCACGTCCGCCCGCACGTCCTCGAGGTCGGCGAGCACCGCTTCGAGCGCGGTGAGGTTGCCGTGGATGTCGGACACGACGGCGAGGCGCACGGCGCGACCTTACGAGTGGGGGCCGGCGCGCCCCGCGAGCAGGTGCGGCAGCGCGCGCGGATAGTGCTCCTCGAGGTCCTCCCACGACAGCCCGTTGCGCTCGATGATGGCCTGGTACAGCGCGGCGGAGGGGCGGGGCCTGCGCGCCTGCGTGGCGAAGTCGACCTCCATGAGGCCGAAGTGCATCCTGTAGCCCTCGGCCCACTCGAAGTTGTCCATGCTCGACCAGTGCATGTAGCTGCGCACGTCGACACCATCGCGGAGCGCGCGCGCGACCTGCGCAAGGTGGCCGACGAGAACGCCCGGGCGCAGGTGGTCACCGGCGTCGGCGACGCCGTTCTCGGTTACGTACAGCGGGAGGCGGTAGCGGCGCCACGCGTCCACCATCAGCTCGTGCAGCCCCTCGGGGTAGATCTCCATCTGGAAATCCGAGAGCACCGCGCCCGGGAGCGCGTGGTTCCGGGAGAAGAGGCTGCTGGGACGGCGGATGTCAAACGCGAGCCGGTCACGCGCGTAATAGTTCACGCCGATGTAGTCGAGCGTCCCCGCCGCCTCCGGGACGCGCTCCCAGCGCCCGAGGGGGAAACCGGCGAAGCCGCTCCTGCATGCGACGAGGAACCAGTGGTTGAAGGCGGCGCCGGGCAGCGAGGCGACGGCGATGTCCAGCGGGTTCCACCTGCGGTACGGCGCGAACACGCGCAGGTGCTGGGCGACCCCAACCTGCGCCTCGGGGCGCGCACCCTTGATCTCGCGGTACGCCGCGGCGTGGCCACGCAGCATGTTGCGCAGCACCGTCGCGCCCGCGGCCGCGCTCTTCTTCTGCGGCGGCCACTCGCCCAGCATGAACGACTGGTACGCGTACACGTTCGGCTCGTTGATGGTGACCCACAGCCGCACGATGTCGCCGTACTCGTCGACGCACAGCCTGGCGAAGCGACGGAAGGCCTCGGGGGTCGCGTCGCTCTCCCAGCCGCCGGCATCCGCCAGCCAGCGCGGGTTGGTGAAGTGGTGCAGGGTCACCATCGGCTCCATGCCGAGGGCACGGAGCGTCTCCAGGACCTCGCGGTAGTGGGCGACCGCGGCGCGGTCGACCAAACCCGGTTCGGGCTCGATGCGGCTCCACTCCAGGGAGAGCCGGTGGGCGTTGTGCGCCATACCACGCAGCTGCGCGAAGTCCGCGGCGAAACGCTCGTAGTGCTCGCACGCGCGCCCGCTGGTCGACCCGTCCTTGACGTGGCCGGGCTGCTGCTCCCAGGCCCACCAGTCGTTGTTGCGGTTGTCGCCTTCGACCTGGTGCGCGGCCGTCGCGGCGCCCCACAGGAAGCCGTCGGGGAACTGAAAGGCGACGTCGGGCACGCGTCAGGCGGCGAGGTCGCACGCGACGTCGACGAGGTTGGCGAGCGCTTCGCGGGCCTTGCCGCTGTCGACGGATTCCGCGGCCACCCCGAGGCCTTGGTGGAAGTCCGCGGCGAGCCCGGCGACGATCAGCGCGGCGGCCGCGTTGAGCAGCACGATGTCGCGGGCAGGGCCAGCCTCGCCGGCGAGCACGCCCCGGACGATCGCGGCGTTGGTCGCGGCGTCGCCGCCCTGCAGCTCGGCGACGGTCACGCGGCTGAGGCCAAGCTTGGCCGGGTCGATGTCGTACTCGCGGACCTCGCCGTCACGCAGGTCGTAGATGTGCGACTCGCCGGTCGTGGTCAGCTCGTCCAGGCCGTCGCTGCCGTGGAAGACCAGCGCGCGCTCATGCCCGAGCGCGGCCAGGACCTCGGCCATCCGCGCCGCGGCGGCGGCGTTGCCCACGCCTAGCGCCTGGCGCCGGACCAGCGCCGGGTTGGCCATCGGGCCGAGCAGGTTGAAGGCTGTGCGCACGCCGATCTCGCTGCGCGTGGCGCCCGCGTGGCGCATCGCGGGGTGGAAGGTCGGCGCGAAGAGGAACGCGATGCCCGCGCGCGCGACGCACTCCTGCACCTGCGGCGGCGCCAGGTTGAGGGGATAGCCGAGAGCCTCGAACACGTCGGCACTGCCGCACCTGCTGGTCGCCGCGCGGTTGCCGTGCTTGGCGACGACGGCACCGGCGCCGCGCGCGACCAGGGCCGCCGCGGTCGAGATGTTGAAGGTGCCGCTGCTGTCGCCCCCGGTGCCGCACGTGTCGATCGCGCCTTCCGGCGCCGCGATGGTCGTCGCGTGGCGGCGCATCGAGCGCACGAGGCCGACCAGCTCGTCCGCGGTCTCGCCCTTCATCCGCAGCGCGACGAGGAAGGCGCCCATCTGGGCCGGCGTGGCCTCGCCGCGCATGATGTCGTCCATCGCCTCCGCGGCCGTGTCCGCGTCCAGCCCCTGCCCGCCGACGAGCTGCTGGATCGCCTCCCGGATCACGACGGAGCGCGCCTCATTTCAAGGCGGATCATATGATCCGCCTGTGTCACGGCCCGTCCCAGGGGTGTTCAGCTTCCCGCCAGGCGCGGGCGACCTCGAGCCCTTCACGCTGGAGCCGGACGCCGGTGCTGCCAGGGGCAGCGCCCTCCTGGTCCACGGCTTCTGCGGCACCCCACCCGAGATGCGCGACCTGGGCGAGCACCTGGCCTCGCGCGGGCTGCGCGTGCGCGGCATGTTGCTGCCGGGTCATGGCACGACGCCGGAGGACCTCGACGGCTACGGGTGGCAGGACTGGGTCCGGGCGGCCGAGGCCGAGCTCCACACGCTCGAGGCCCGCGGCGGCCCGGTCTTCGTCGCCGGGCAGTCCATGGGCGGCACGCTGTCGCTGCTGCTGGCGGCGCGGAACCCGACGATCAGCGCGGTCGCGACGATGTCGGCGCTGGTGGACCTCGGCAGGCTCAACCACGCCAAGATCCGCGCCGGCCGCTTCGTCCTCACGTGGCATTACCCGGACCAGGACGACATCGACCTCTGGGACCGCGACGCCGTGCGCCGGCTCAGGAGCTACACGAAGCGATCACTGAAGGCGCACAACGAGCTGCTCGACCTGATGCGCGCCACCTCGCGCGAGCTGCCTCGCATCCGCGTCCCGGCACTGGTCATCCACGGCCGGCGCGACCGCGTGGTGCCGCCGCGCAACGCGCAGTTCATCGCGTCCCGGATCGGCCCGTCGGCCACCGTGCGCTACTTCGAGCGCAGCGGCCACGCGATGACGGTGGACGTCGACGGCCCGGAGATCTACTCCCTGGTCGCCGATCACTTCCTGGCGGCGGCCCCGGCGGGCGCCACCTCGCCCGCCGCCATCGGCGGGCGCTGAGCCCTAGGGCTCGGGCCAGGGCGCGACGATGTACGCCGGGATCCAGCCCTCGTGGCCCTCGGCCTCCTGGCGCACCCGCAGGTGGCCCTTGTAGGCCTGCAGCACCTCGAGGCGCTGCCCGGGCCTGACCACGCCCGTGGTCGTGGACCCCGGCTCGGGCTCGGTGCGCAGCGGGAACCCGGTGTTCCACGAGGGAATTAGCGTGCCCGCCTCGCCGGGGGCGACATGGCGAAGGTTCTCGACCGTCTCCCACTGCGGCACGCGCGGAGTCTAAGCGAGCGCGCGGGGCGGGTCGGTCGCCAGCGAGCGGGGGCAGGTGAGGCGAAACCCGCAGCTCCAGCACGGCCGCGCTCGGTGGGCCTGCCCCAGCCGGAAGTCCCCCGTGACGATGGCGCCGGCGCAGGCCAGGACCCTCCGCCTCGCCGCGGTGAGAGCGGTGCGGCGGGCGTCGACGCGGAGCTCGACACCACGCCGGATGTCGATGATGAAGAGGCTGACCGGGCCCTCGGGACGGCCCAGCACGTCGTCGATCCCGAGGGCGTACACCTGCAGTTGCCACTCATACGTCAGGAGCTGGAGTCGGTGCGGCGGGACGGTCTTGAAGTCGATCACCGCGACCCCGTCGCCGTAGGCGACCACGCGGTCGACGCGGATCGCGACCTCCACGTCTACGCCATCACCTCGGAGCAGGTGGCGGGCGCTGTGCTCGAGGGCCAGGGTGGGCAGCGCGGGCCACGGCCCGCTCGCGTAGGTGGTGAGCTCCCGCGTGAGGTCGGGCTCGGCGCGGGCCAGGTGGTCGGGGTCCAGGCGGGCCTGACGGGCCGCCTGCAGCACCGCGGCCACCAGCGCGGCCGGATCACGTGGCCCGCCGGCGTCGACGGCCGCCTGCCACCCGCGCAGGGCGGCATGGATCGCCCGCCCGAGGCCGACGTCGAAGGTCGACGCCACCCCCAGCCTGCCCTCCTCGGGGGCTCGGCGCCAGTCGGGCGCGACGTCGGGTTCGGGCTCGCGCTCCACCACCAGGTACCGGTAGCGGAGCGGGCACGCGGCGAACTCCGCGAGGTCGCTGAACGAGGTGTGGAGGGTGGGCTTAGACGGCGACGATGCTCTCGAGCTGCGCGTCGAGCTGGTCGCGCGGCGCGAAGCCGTAGTTGATCGCCCCGACCGTGCCGTCCGGGGCGAGCACGGCGGTCGTGGGCAGGCTGAGCACGCCGAAGCGTTTGGCCATGTCAGGCTGCGCGACGGCGTCGAGCTCGACGATCCTGAGCGTCCCGTTGCGCGCCGACTTGAGCGCCTCCAGGGCGGGCTTCTGGCGGTACTTGCACACCGTGCAGTAATCCGCCGTGAAGAAGAGGATGGTCGGCTTGCCGTCGGCCAGCCCCGGCTCGCGCCGCCCGACGCGGCGAGAGCGCCGCAGCCAGGCCCAGCCGCGGACCCCGAACCACAGCAGGAGCAACCCGCCGAGGAGCAGCGCGAGGATCCCCAGGCGGGCGAACATCAGGGGGTGCCGGGGATCAGCTTCGCCGCGGCAGCAGCTTCATGCGGTCGAGCTGGAAGTACACCTGGCAGCCGACGCAGAAGTCGAAGGCGAAGTTGACGAAGGCGAGAACGATGACGATCCAGGACAGCACCCAGCCGGCGGGGCCGAGGCCGAGGACGAACGCCAGCGTGGAGAGCCCGAGGAACGCCGCCCCGACGCCCTGCGCGAAAACATGTGGCGTGGGGTCCTCCTGGTGGACGCGAGGCTTCACGATCCCCGAGGGCTTCAGCACGCCGAGGTAGAGCCGGCGGAACAGGTTGAGCTCGCGACTGACAACCCCGAGCGCCATGACGATGCCGACCAGCGGCACCAGCAGCCAGGCGCCCCTGACGCCGAGCACGTACCCGAGGACGAACGCCAGCAGGTTCAGCCCCATGATGCACACCTGCCCCACCTTCAGGACGCTGTGGTCGAACGCTTCCACCGCCATGAATCCTCTCCTTCCTACTCAGGTTCCCACAAATCCAACCAAAGTAATCGGGATTCTAGTCCCTACCGGGCGGCGACGTGCACCTCGGTGGCGGGCACGACGCGCTCCGCCCGGCTGCCGACCGGGTAGACGCGCACTCCGCGGGTGGTGTTCGTCCCGAACTCCCAGCCCTGCCTCCACAGCTCGCGGGCCGCGGCCAGGTCGCTCACCTCCCGTGTCTCCCGGCCGTCGCTGAAGGCGACGCTCTGGCGCGAGGCGGCGGCGTAGCCGAGGCGCACCTCGGTGGCGCTCTCCCGCAGGAACTTCAGGTCCGCGAATGAAGCGGCCGGGTCGAAGGCGACCTCCACCGCGCCGCTCACCACCTCGTCGAGGCTCGGCAGTGTGCCCTCGGCCAGCACCCGGCGGGTGGCCTGGCGCGCGGCCAGGTCGGCCGCCCGGCGGCGGCGGCGGAGCTCGGTGCGAATCAGCTCCTGCTCCGCCAGGAGCTCCTGGACCCGGGCGCGCAGCGGCAGCATGTCACGCTCGAGCCGGGCCACCTCGGCCTCGAGCTCGGCGTCGGAGTGGCCCTCGGGGGCGCTACCCGAAATAGTTGACGCCGATCGTGCGCAGCCGCTTCTCGAGCGACCGCATCGCGAACTCGTTGACCTCTTCGCGGGTGTAGCCGAAAAGCGTCGGGTCGCTGTCCTCAAGGAGCGACAGCGACAGGGGCAGCGTGCGGTTGAGCTGGTCGGTGACGACGCCCGCCCACTTCGCGTCCTGGTGCACCGCGTCGTAGAGGAACTTGGTGCCAAACGTGATGTGCCGCGACTCGTCGCGCATGATCGCGGTGAAACCGGCGCGGAAGCCCGGCAGAACGTCCTCGCGCTTGCAGTAGTCGAGGTTGAAGCGCTGCCCGGTGAGGGCCAGGAAGCCCTCGATGAGGATGTGGTAGACCGTGACCCCGCGCACCAGGAGCTCGTAGTCCTTCGGGTTCTGGCGCAGGTCGTCCGCGATCGTCGCCAGCGTGTCGTAGAAGATCTCCTTGTACGCGCGGTAGACGTACGGGCGCTGGGACTCGAGCCGCTCCTCGAGGGTCTCGCCGGTGATCCCGAGGACCTCGCGGTAGAAGCGGTCGAAGAAGACGGCGTGGCGCGCCTCGTCGACGACCTGGGTCGTCAGGAAGAGCTGCTGCTCGGGGTCGGGGGCGGCGATCACGAACGGCAGCAGGTCGACCGTGACCCTGTACTCGCCGATCCAGAACGACGCGTACGTCTTCTGCGACTGCTCCTGCTGGGTCTCGCTGTTCTCGCCCTCCAGGCGGTCGTAGTCGAGCTTGTCCTGGGCGAAGTCGAGCTCCTGCGTCTGCCACTGCTGGCGCTCCCAGCGGTTGTAGAGCTCGCGGTAGCTGGGCAGGCGCTCGAGACCGTGGTCGAGCAGCGTGAGGACGTCGTCGATATGGGTCTGCGCGAGCTGCGGCAGGGTGGCGCGCTCGATCTCTTCGATGGTGGCAGCCATGCTCTCCTCCAGGTGGCGTATGCCAGCGGACGAGGCCCAATGTAGCACTTTTTTCTGACGCGTTCGTCAGTTTTCGACGTCCCCGGCGGCGGCCCATAGAGTTGGGCGCGATGGCCACCGACCACGACCGCCACCTGCGCCTCCAGCAGCCCCGCTTCACCCTGGACGAGGTGGCCCGGCAGGCCAGCGTCGACCCCCGCGTCGCGCGGCGCATCTTCCGGGCGATCGGCATGGCCGAGCGGCGGGCCGACGAGGCGTTCCTCGACGAGCAGGACGTGGCCGGGCTGCGCGCCTTCCACGACCTGCTCGAGCTCGGCACGCCGATGGAGGAGATGATCGCGCTGAGCCGGGCGTACGGGTACGCGATGTCGCGCATCGCCGATGCCGAGGCGGGGGTCTTCCGCACCTATTTCGTCCAGCCGATGGTCGAGGGCGGCCTGTCGCAAACCGAGCTCGAGGAGCGGCTCGAGCGCGTCGGCGAGATGACGCTCCGGCTCACCGACGTCCTGCTGCACAACACGCGGCGCGTCCACCTCGCGGCGGCGCTGCGCGAGGTGACGGCCGAGGCCGCCCGTGGCGGAGCGCAGCGCCTCGCGGTGGCGTTCGTCGACCTGGTCGACTTCTCCGTGGCCTCGGCCGAGCTGGACCGCGCCGCGCTGAGCGCGATGATCTCAACCTTCGAGGACATCGCGATCAGCGCCTGCGTCGACGCGGGCGCTCACCTCGTCAAGGTCCTCGGCGACGGCGCGATGGCCGTCTCGGCGCAGCCGCCGCGAGCCTTCCAGGCCGCCGAGATCATGGTGCGGGTGGCGGCGGACGAGGAAGGCTTCCCCGACGCGCGCGCAGGGCTCGACTTCGGCGACGTCGTCAGCCTCGGAGGCGACTACTTCGGCACGCCCGTGAACCGCGCCTCCCGTATCACGGCGGCCACGGCCGCCGGGACGATCGCGATGTCCGCCGAGTTCAAGGCCGCGCTCGGGGACGGCGTCGCGACACGCGAACTCGGGCGCCGAGCCCTCAAGGGGGTCGGCGAGGTGACCCTGTTCGCGGTGGCCGACCCCGCTTGACGCGTGCCGCCCGGCGAGTGTCGGCGAGAGGAGTCGAACCTCCACCCCCTCGCGGGGACCAGCTCCTAAGGCTGGCGTGTCTACCGTTCCACCACGCCGACGTGGGCTGACAATTCTCAGCGATGGGCGCCCCGTTGCAGGTAGCGGTCTGCGGTGACGGCAGCCCGAACACGCCGCTGGCTCCCGCCGCCCGCGAGGCGGGACGCCTGCTGGCGGAGGCCGGCGCCGTGCTCCTCACCGGCGGGATGGACGGGGTGATGGCGGCGGCGGCGGAGGGCGCGCGCGCCGCCGGCGGGGTGGTGGCGTCGGTGCTGCCCGGGGCGCGGCCGGCCGACGGCGTGGCCGACGCCCAGGTGCGCCTCGCGACCGGCGTCGGCGAGGCGCGCAATGCGATCCTCGTGCGCTCCGCCGCGGCTGTCGTCGCCATCGGCGGCGGCTTTGGCACCCTCTCGGAGATCGCGCTCGCCCGCAAGCTCGGCGTCCCGGTGTTCGGGTACGAGACCTGGGCGGCGAACCCGCCGGGCGGCGGCGAGCCGCTGGTGGAGGCCTGCGCGACAATCGAGGATGCCGTCGGCCGGGCCCTCCAGGCGGCGCGCGCCGGCGCGTAGCCCCGCGACCGGGCGCCTCGCCGCGCCCGGCCTGGTCGTCTGCAGCGCGGTGGCGGCTCAGTCGGGCGCCGCCTACGCGGTCCACCTGCTGGCCCTGACCAACCCCGTCTCAGGGGCGTGGATCCGCAACGCCGTGGGGGCGGTCGTGGTGCTGGGCCTGCTCGTGGCCCGGCGCGGCTCCCTCGCGGGGATCCGGTGGCGGGTCGCGCTCGTGTACGGGTGCGTGCTCGCCCTGATGAACACCTCCTTCTACTTCGGCATCCAGCGCCTTCCCCTCGGCGATGCGGTCGCCGTCGAGTTCCTCGGGCCGATCTCGGTGGCGGCGCTGGGCAGCCGCACCCGCCGCGACGCCGCGTGGGTCCTGCTGGCCGCCGCCGGGGTTGTCGCCATCTCCCGCCCCGGGCCCGCCCACCTCGACTACGCCGGGCTCGGCTTCATCCTTCTCGCGGGCGGATTCTGGGCCGGCTACATCCTCGTGGGCCGGCGCGTGGCGACGGGCGCGCGGCGCGCCGACACCTTCGCCGCGGCGCTGACCGTCGCGGCGCTGGTGCTCACCGTGCCGGGCTTCACGCTCGCGGCCGGCCGGCTGGGCGACGCCCGCGTGCTCGAGGTCGGCGTGGTGGTGGGCGTCCTGAGCTCCGTGATCCCCTACGGGGTCGAGCTGCTCGCCCTGGGACGCGTGCGGGCCCACGTCTTCGGCATCCTGCTGAGCCTGCAGCCGCTGATGGCCGGCCTGATGGGGTTCCTGATCCTCGGGCAGCAGCCGGTGCTTCTCGACTACGTCGGCTTCCTATTCGTCGTGGCGGCGTCGGCAGGAGTGACCCTGTCGGCCCGGCCCGACGAAGCGCCCGCCGTCGAGCCCGTCACCGCCGGCTGACCCCGCCGCCGGCCGGCGGCGACACCAGGCCGTGACAGGCGCACCTCTTGACATCCCACCCCGGGGTTTGGTTGAATGACCAAATAATTTTGATTGGGTGACCAAACAATGAACTCGAGCCTCGCCCTCCACGTCCAGACCCCCGCCGCTGAAGCCCGCGTGCAGCAGATCATCGACGCCGCCACCACGGTCCTGGGCAACCAGGGCTACGCCGCCACCTCGATGAAGGACATCGCGCAGGAGGCGGGCGTCGCCCAGGGCCTGATCCACTACTACTTCGGCGCCAAGGACGACCTCGTGGTCGCCGTCCTGAAGCAGCACTGCGAGAGGATGATGGAGGAGTCGCGGCGGGCGTTCCACGATGCCACCGGGAGCCCGCTGGCGCGCACCTGGGCGGTCCTCGAGGCCGCACGTGAGCGCACCGCCAGCAACCCCGTGATGTTCCGGCTCTTCTTCGAGCTGCTCCCGCTCTCCTTCACCAACCCTGCCATCAAGGCCGAGCTTGGCGAGATGTACGGGCGCCTCACCGACGTGACGATCGAGATCATCGAGGAGCTCGACAAGGTGCTGCCCTGCCCCCTCCCCATCGACCGCAAGGAGTTCGCGCAGGTCATCGTCGCCAGCATCGACGGCATTGCCCTCCGCGCCGCCGCTGACGCAGGCGCCGACATCGACGCGATGTTCCGGGCCCTGAGCTTCGTCCTGATCAGCACGATCTGCGCGTCCTATGCCGCCGCCGGCCAGGCGGTGCCGCTGGAGGACGTCATGCAGCAGCTGGTCGACGCGATGCCGGAACCGGTGCCGGGGGCCTAGGCGATGTTCTTCCGCCTCGTCGGTGACTTCGCCAGGCGCTACCGCTGGTACGTGCTCGGCGCCTGGCTCGTGGCAGCGGTGCTCCTTAACGTCCTGATCCCCCAGCTCGACGACGTGATCAAGCGTGACGCGACGACCTTCCTGCCCGCCAACAGCGAGGCGATGTCGACGTACCGCGTGATGGGCGAGAAGTTCGCCGGGGCGAGCGGCCATGGGTTTGCGATGGTGGTGCTCGAGAACCCCCGCGGCTGGTCGAAGACTGACGAGGCGTACTACGCGGCGCTGACCCGGCGGATCGGAAGCCACCGGGAGCGCGTCGAGTCGGTCGAGAACTACGTCACGCACCCGGAGCTGCGACCCGCCCTCACCAGCAAGGACGGCAAGGCGGTGTACATCCCGGTGGCGCTGAGCCACGTCGTCGGCACCCCCGAGGGCGACAGCGACGGCCCGTGGCTGCGCGGCCTTGTCGACAGCGGGCGCCCGTCGGACCTGCGGTCCTGGGTCACCGGCGAGTCGGCCATCATCGGCGACTTCGAGGACAGCATCCAGAGCAGCGTCGCCAAGACCACGCTGATCACGTTCGTCCTCCTCCTCGTGATCCTGCTGGCGGTGTACCGCTCGCCGGTGACGCCCATCATCCCGCTGACGACGATCGGGATCGCGGTCATGGTGGTGCGCCCGATCGTGGCGCTGCTCGGGCTGCACTTCATCAAGGTGGCGTCGTTCACCGAGACGTTCATCCTCGCGCTCGTCTTCGGCGCGGGCACCGACTACTGCATCTTCCTGATCAGCCGCTTCAGGGAGCAGGTGGCCGCGGGTGACGACCAGCCGAGTGCGATCGCGACAACGTGGCACCGCGTCGGCGAGGCCATCACCAGCTCGGCCGGCACCGTGATCGTCGGCGGCGTCGCCATGACGACCGCCAGCGTCGCCCTCTTCAGCACGACGGGGCCGGCCATCGCCGTCGCGGTGGCCGTCACCCTGCTCGCCGGCCTGACGCTGACGCCGGCGCTCATCGCGATCGGCGGCGCCCGCTTCTTCTGGCCGGCGAAGCTCAGCGTGGCGCAGCCCAGCCGCTTCTGGACCCGCGCGGCCGCGCTCATCGCCGCCCGGCCCCGCCAGGTCCTCGGCTGGTCGCTGGTGCCGCTGGTCCTGCTCGCCGCCCTCTACCCCACGATGCGGCTGACCTACGACGAACGCAGCCCGCAGCCGCAGGGGAACGACTCGATCCAGGGCCTGAAGGCGCTGGACCGCCACTTCCAGCCCGGCGAGGTGCTGCCCGACTACGTGCTCATCGTGGCGAACCACGACATGCGCGACGCGAAGGACCTCGCTGCCCTGGACAGGGCGACCCTGGCCCTGGCCCACACCCCGGGCGTCGCCTCGGTGCGGAGCTTCACGCAGCCGGCGGGCGCCCGCCTGGAGCAGGCGTCGATCCCCTACCAGGTGGGCCAGGTCGGGCAGGGGCTCGACCAGGCCGGGCAGAAGGTCGCCAGCAGCACCGCCGGGATCGCGCAGCTGAACAGTGGCGCGGGCCAGCTGGCGGCGGGCGCCGGCCAGGCGCGCGACGCCACCGACCAGTTCATCGCGGGCCTGGACCAGGAGAACGGCGGCCTCGGGCAGGGCGTCGCTGGGGCGAGCTCGGCGCAGGCGGGCGCGGCGCAGCTGCAAACGGGGGCGCGCCAGCTCGCGGCGGGGCTGACGGTCGCGCGGGACGGCGTGGCCCAGGCCGTCGCCGGGATGGAGCAGGTGCTCCAGTACTTCGCCACCGATCCCCAGTGCGCGGCCGGCGTGCCCACCTGCGTCGACGCCAGGGACGGGCTGCAGCGGATCCACAATGCCGAGAAGGACCAGCTCCTCCCCGGCCTCGACCAGGCCATCGCGGGCTCGAACCAGCTCGCGTCGGGCGACGGCAGCCTCGCCGCCGGCATGGGCCAGCTCCACGACGGCCTCGTGTCCGCGCAGGCCGGCATCCAGCAGCTCGACGCCGGCGAGCGGACCTTCAAGGCGAAGCTCGGGCAGCTGGCCGGGGGCGCGAGCCAGGTCAGCGGCGGCATCGGCCAGGTCGCCGCCGGCACCGGCCAGCTGCAGGCCGGCCTCGACCAGGCCGCCGCCTTCCTCAACTCCGTCAGCGCCCAGGCGTCCACGGCCGGCCTCGACACCTTCTTCATCCCCGCCGGGCACCTGTCGGACCCGCAGCTGGCGCTGGCGCGCTACTACTACCTCTCCCCTGACGGCACCACCGCGCGGCTGATGGTGTTCGGCAAGGACGACCCCTTCGGGATCGCGGCGATGGAACGGGTGGGACGTGAGAAGGCGGCGCTGGCCAACGCCCTCAGCGGCACCTCGCTCGCCGGCGCCAGGGTCATGACGACCGGCGACGCGCCCCTCAACGCCAACCTGCAGGGTTACTTCCTGCGCGACTTCAGGGTTGTCGCGATCGCGGTGCTGCTGGGCGTGTTCGTGGTCCTCGTCCTCCTCCTTCGCAGCCTCGTCGCCCCGCTGTACCTGCTGGTCTCCGTGCTCCTCTCCTACGCCGCGGCGATGGGGTTCACCACCCTCGTGTGGCAGGACCTGCTGCACAAGGGGGCGATCGACTGGACCGTCCCGATCTTCGCCTTCGTGATGCTGGTCGCCGTGGGGGCGGACTACAACATCTTCCTTATGTCGCGCGTCCGCGAGGAGGTGCTGCGCGACCCCGCGAACGGCATCGCCCGCGCCGTGCGCCGGACGGGCGCCATCATCACCTCGGCCGGGATCATCTTTGCCGGCACCTTCGCGGCGATGGTCACCTCCCCCGTGGTGAACATCACGGAGACCGGCTTCGCCATCACGTTCGGGCTGCTCCTCGACACTTTCCTCGTCCGCAGTTTCGTAGTCCCGTCGGTTGCCGTGCTGCTGGGCCGCTGGAACTGGTGGCCGCACTTCGGCATGCGAGGCGAGGCCGTCGCGGCGCTGGAGCAGACCGGCGCACCGGGGTCGGCGGGCCGCGCGCGACCGACCGGGTCCCGGCCGAGGCCGCAGCCCGCGAAGTAAGGTTCGCGCGGGCCCGCCCGTGCCAGCTCTGTATCGCGGCCGCGCCACGAGCGGCGGCGCCCATGGAAGATTGCTGAGTGATCCCGCAGGAGCAGGAGGAGACGCGCGCCGAGGCGCCCATCTACAGGCCGGGCGTCAAGGCGGACTTCGACGACCTCTACCGCGCCAGCTACGACCGCGTCTACCGGACCCTGGTGGGGGTCCTGCGCGAGCCCGCGGCCGCCGAGGACTGCGCCCAGGAGGCGTTCCTCCGCGCGTTTCGCGCCTGGAAGGACTGGAAGCAGGACGCCCCGGCGGAGGCTTGGCTGCACCGCATCGCGATCAACGTGGCGATCTCGCACCGCCGCAAGGAGAAGCTGCGCGAGGTGGGCGAGGTCGTCCGGCGGCTCGGTCGCCCGGAGGAGCGCGACCCGACCGAGCTGATGACCAGCCCCGAGCTCCTGCGCGAGCTGGCCGCGCTGCCGCCCAAGCAGTCCGCCGCCCTTGTCCTGCGCCACGTGCACGGGTACACGAACCGCGAGATCGGCGCCGCGCTGGGCGTCCCCGAGCGCACCGTGGCGTCGCGCCTGGCGGCCGCCAAGACCGCCCTGCGCCAGCGCCTCGGCGAGGACTTCGCGCCGCCGATGGGTACTTCGCCGCGCCGGCGCGTCAAACCTGATGAGAAAGCGAATGGCACGCAAGCGACCGGTTGACTTCGACACCTGGCTGGCAGCGGAGCTGGACGGCGGCCTCGGCCGCGCTTCCGGCCCGACGCCCCACCCGGCTCACGCCCGCTACCACGCCGAGTTCCTGGAGGGCGCCAGGCGGCGAGGTGTTCGCCGGGGCCTGAAGCGCTTCGTGGCGACGCCCGCCGCGGTGGCCATGGTCACGGTCCTGGCCGGCGGAGCCGTCGGCGCGTTTGCGGCCGCGGGCGCCCCGACCTCAGGCGACTGGGGCGCGAAGGTGACCCAGGCGGTGACGACCTGCAAGGCCGGCCTCACCACCGGCCACCACGGCATCGGCGACTGCGTCAGCGCGGTGGCGAGCCAGAAGGGCCAGCAGGAACGGGCCGCGCACAGCGCGTCGGCCAACGGGACGAACGGCACCGGCGCCGCCAACGCCAGCAGCACGGGCCAGGCGAACGGCAAGCCGGGCCAGCACGGGAAGTCAGAGTCGCACCCGAACGCGAGCGACCACCCCGGCTCGGCCACCCCGTCGGCGAGCCCCCACGACAACGGCCGCCACAACGACCAGACGCCGAACCCCCACGCCTCGAACCGGCCCTAGTTCCCGGGCTTCGCGCCCCCGTCCACGCGGCTGAGGAAGGCCACCACGTCCCGGTTGAACTCCGTCGCCTTCTCGTACATCGGCAGGTGGCCGCAGCGGTCGTAGACCCGTAGCTCGGCGCCCGGGATCCGCTGCGCCGCGTGGTAGGCGTGGCGCAGGGGCAGCGTGCGATCCTCCCGGCCCCAGGCGACCAGGACCGGCACCCGGATGCCCGGCAGCTTCTCCCACAGCAGTTCATCGGCGGGGGCCAGGAGCATCGTCTCGGCCATGCGCAGGATGTGCTCCGCGTAACCGGGCTGGGTCCATGCCTCCGCAATCAGGTCGACCTGGCGCATGTCGAAATGCGCCGGGTCATGGTAGGCGCGCCGGTGCCCTTCCTCGATCATCCGGCGCCGGCCCATGAAGGGGCGGATGACGCGCTGCACCAGGCGGTTGGCAGCGAGCGTCCAGCCGAACGGGACGACGCTGAACATGCCGGCCGGGTCGACGGCCGTCACGCTGCGGACCAGGCCGGGGTGGTCGATGGCGGTGCGCAGCGCGATCGCGCCGCCCATCGAGTTCCCGACGAGGTGCACCGAGGCGAGGTCCAGCACCCCGGCCAGGTCGGCCACGAAGTCCGCGTAGCCGCGCAGCGAGTAGCGCATCGGGGGTACGCCGCTCCGCCCGAACCCCGGCAGGTCCGGGACCACGACGCGGTGCCCCGCGGCGGCGACGTCCGCGATGTTGCGCGCCCACGCCTCCGCGTGGTGGTTGAACCCGTGCAGCATCAGCACGGCGGAGCCCTCGCCGGTGTCGTACAGGAAGATGCGCGCCGCGCCCACCTTGACGCGGCGAGGCGCGAGGTCGAGGCTCGCCGCGCCCGCCGCTACCTGCGCGCCGATTTCGCTGTCTTCGACCCCGCCGCGGACTTGGTCGCGGGCTTCGCCTTTGGCGCCGGGCTGGACTCGACGAGCCGCTTCAGGTTCTCCAGCGACTTCGTGAGGTCGGCGCGCGCGCGGCCTTCGGCGGCGCTCGAGATAGCTCCGCCCGCGGCCTTCTTGAGGCCCCCGAAGAGCCCCCCGCCGCCACCCAGCAGGCTGGTCATGTCGTACGAGTTGACGAGCTTCACGTCGGTCGCGTCGCCGCGCGCGGAGAACGTGTAGCTGCCGCCGTTCTCGAAGCCGCTGATGGAGTCGAACACGATCTTCTTGTCCTTCTCCCAGCCGGTTATCTCGATCTCGGACTTGATGTCCGGCAGCCCGGTCGTCTTCTTGACCAGCTTGAAGCGCGACCCGGCGCCGCTGACCTTGTCGGTCGTCGGCTTGTACTCGGTCATGCCCACGAGGTACTTCGTCGTGTTCCGGTAGTCGTCCACGAACGCGAACACCTGCGCCACGGGGCGGTCGATGCGGATGCTGTTCTCTACCTTGCTTGCCATCGACTCCAACTGTACGCCGTGGCGAGACACCGCCCCCCACCCAACCTCCCCCCGCACGCGGGGGGAGGAGATTCGGCCCCCCACCCAACCTCCCCCCGCGGGCGGGGGGAGGAGATTGGAGATTGGAGCCCGCTAGCTGGCCCTGACCCCGCCGGAGACGGCGCGCGAGATGACGAGGCGCTGGATCTCGCTCGTGCCCTCGAAGATGGTGTAGATCTTCGCGTCGCGGTGCCACCGCTCGACCGGGTAGTCGCGGATGTAGCCGTAGCCGCCGAGGATCTGGATCGCGTCCTCGGTGACCTTCACGGCGGTCTCCCCGGCCTTCAGCTTCGACATCGAGCCCTGGCCCTTGTCGAACGGCTTGCCCTGCTTCGCGATCCAGGCCGCGTGCCAGACCAGCAGGCGCGAGGCCTCGATCTCCGTGATCATGTCGGCGAGCTTGAAGGCGATGGCCTGGTTCTCGATGATCGGGCGGCCGAAGGCGATCCGCTCCTTGGCGTACTGCAGGGCGTACTCGTAGGCGGCGCGGGCGATGCCCACCGCCTGGGCGCCGACCAGCGGGCGCGTCATCTCGAACGTCATAAGCGCGCCCGAGCCCTTGCCGACCGAGCCCTCGCGCGCCTTCGCGAGGCGCTTCTCGAGCCGCTCCTCGCCGCCGAGGAGGTAGTCGGCCGGGATCCGGCAGTCGTCGAGGAGGACCTCGGCGGTGTGGCTGGCGCGGATGCCCATCTTCTTGTGCTTGGCCCCCTGCGCGATGCCCTTGGTGCCCTTCGGCACGATGAACGTGGCCTGGCCCTTGGCGCCCAGCTCGGGCTCCACCGCGGCCACGACGACGTGGATGTCGGCGATCCCGCCGTTCGTGATGAAGACCTTCTGGCCGTTGAGGACCCAGTCCGAGCCGTCGCGCTTGGCGGTGGTGCGAAGCGAGCGGACGTCGCTGCCCGCGTTGGGCTCGGTGACGGCGAAGGCGCCGAGCTTGACGTCATCCGGGGTGCCGTAGCACGCGGGGATCCACTGCGTGATCTGCTCGGGCGAGCCGGCGGCGAAGATGCCGGCCGCGGCCAGGCTCGAGCCCATGATCGAGAGGCCGATGCCCGCGTCACCCCAGAAGAGCTCCTCCTGGGCGATCGGGCCCATGAGCCCCGACTCGTCCCCGCCGAACGTCTGCATCAGGAAGTCGACCGAGTAGATCCCGGCCTGCGCCGCCTCCTGGATGATGGGCCAGGGGGTCTCCTCCCTCTCGTCCCACTCGGCCGCGGCGGGTCGCATCTTCTTCTCCGCGAACTCGTGCAGCCACTGCTTCATCTCCTGCTGCTCGGCAGTGAGGTCAAAGCCAATCAAGTGGGTTCCTCCTTTTCTCCCAGGGCCCAGTCTCCGGGCCCCCAGTGAGCCTGCTCGCTGGGGCGGTGGTGAGGGGTCCCCGCCGGGAGCTCAACCGGCTCCCGGGCGGAGAAGCTGACGGACGCATCATGACGCGGTGCGTCGTGGTGTCAATGTACCACCGCGGCCGGGGCGATGGCAATGGAAACTGACGCTCTTGTCAGCTCTGTGAACCCCCCTGCAGGGCGGGGTCGACCCCGCCCAGCTTGCGGAAGTCCCAGCTGACCTCCTTGGCCGGCTCGAGCCGCACCCAGGCGTGCCGCCCGTCGTAGACCAGCTGCCCGCCAGCCCCGTAGCGCTCGGCGAAGAGCCGCTCGGGCGCCTCGAGGCACGGCTCCGGCGCGCCCATCCGCGGCTGCTCCCCCACCGCCTCCACGCTGCCGGTCAACTCCACGCCGCGGAGCTCGAAGTAGGCCTCACCGGCGTCGATGACGACCGCGACCCGCGGGTCGCGCTGCAGGTTCGCCCAGCGCTGGCTCCGCGTGATGGAGAGGATCCAGAGTGCCTCGCCATCCCACACGTACCAGACCGGGGTCACGTGCGGGGTCCCGTCCGGGTTAATCGTGGCCACGCGACAGGTCCGCTGCTCGGCCAGGAAGGCGTCGCGTTCCTCCGGGGACATCGCGATCCGGCGGCCGCGCCGCTGGGGCTTCACGGCGAGATTATCGGCGACCCCGGACGGCTCTCAGGCGGGTCTAAGGATTGGCTCAGCCGGGCCTAAACGCGTCCCCGGAGACTGGGTCACAGGGCGGATCCACCGCCGGCACCGAAACTCAAGGAGAACGGCAATGATCTTCAAGTCGCTGACGGCCAGAGCCATGCTGGGGGCGGGCGTCCTGAGCCTCGTCGGGGGCGGCGCCGCGGCCGCCTCGTCGGGCATCCTGCCGATGGCCGCGGCGGCCACCCAGGCGTCACCGGCGCCGGCCCGGCCCGCGCCCTCCAGCCGGGCCCAGCGCGACATCGTCCGCGGGGTGGTGCAGAGCGTCTCCGACAAGCGGGACAGCATCGTCGTCGAGACACGGCACCGCGACGCGAGCACCAGGGCGGTCGTCAAAGACGACGTCACGATCTTCCTCACCAACACCACCCGCGTGGTCCGCTGGGACGACCGCGGCCACCAGCTCGGCCTCGACGCGATCAAGGCCGGCGAGCGGGTGCGGGTCCGCTACGTGGTGCGCGACGGCAACAAGTACGCCGCCCGCGTCGTCATCCTCCCCGAGGTGCGCGCCGGCAAGGTCGACAGCAAGGGCAGCGGCCAGTTCACCATCACCACGCGGGCGGGCCAGACGCTCGTCGTGAGCGTCACGTCGAGCACGAAGTACTTCGACGTCGTGTCGCGCCATGACCGGAAGCCGGGCAGCTTCGCGGCGATGAACCTCGGTGACCGGGTGGTCGTGCTCGGCAAGCTGGACGCCAACGGCACGTTCGACGCCGCGGTAGTGGCGTACCGCCAGCCGGCCCGCTAGTCCCCCTCCCAACCTCCCCCCGCCCTGCGGGGGGAGGAGTCTTGCCTTTAATTGGCCCGTGCCCTTCCTGCCTCCGGGTCCCGCCACGCGCGAGCCCGGCGACGCGGGCGAGACGCGGGAGAAGCTCGGGGCGCTGCGCGACGCGATGTTGGCGGCCGAGCTGGAAGCCGTCTACCTCGAGCGCTGGCAGAACGTCGCGTGGCTCTGCGGAGGGCGCGGCAACCGCGTCGTGCTGGACTCGCCCGCGGGCCAGTGCGGCCTCCTCGTCACCCACAACGGGGCGCTCGTGCTCACGCCCAACAACGAGCGCGCCCGCGTCGAGACGGAGGCCTTCGCGGGGCTGCCCCTGCCGGTGGCGTCGCGGCCGTGGGCGCAGCTCCCCCTCTGGCAGGCCGCCGCGTCGCGCGTGCCCGCGCCGGGGCGCTGGGCAGCCGACGTCGATGCCGATGGCGCGGACGACGCGGAGGGGCTGATCGCGCCGCTGCGGCGGCGGCTCGGGGAGGCTGACCTGCGCCGCTATCGCGCACTGGGACAGGACGCCACCGAGGCGCTGGAGGCGGCGCTGCTCGAGGCACGGCCGGGCTGGAGTGAGCTCGAGGTTGCGGGCACGCTGGCGGCAGCGCTGAAGGCCCGGGGCATCGAGGCACCGGTCGTGCTGGTGGGGACGCGCGCCCGCACAGAGCGCTACCGCCACCTGGTGCCGACCCAGGCCGTCGTGGAGGGCGGCCTCATCGCCTCCGTGACCGCGATCCGCCACGGCCTGCACGCCTCGGTGACGCGCTGCCTCAGCTTCGGCGAGCCGCCCCCCGCCGTCGTCGAACGCCACGCCGCCGCCGTCGCCGTGGACCGCGCCTACCTCCGGGCGTCCCGGCCGGGCGCCACCCTCGGCGAGGCCTTCCGCGCCGGCGAGGCGGCCTACACGGAGGCCGGCTACTACGGCGACTGGGAGGAGCACCACCAGGGCGGCACCGCCGGCTACGCCGGTCGCGAGGTGTTCGCCACCGAGGACAGCGAGGAGCCGGTCGGGGCGGGCACCGTGCTGGCGTGGAACCCGACGGTGCCGGGCGCGAAGTCAGAGGACACGGTGCTGGTCACCGGGGACGGGCTCGAGCTACTGACCCGGGGCGGCGCCTCCCCCTGGCCCTGGCTCGACCCCGCCGGCGACGACGGTCTCCCGCGCGCCGGCATCCTCGTCGTCTGACGCCGGCGCGGAGGCCTGGCCGGCCGGCGCCGCCTCGACGAGCGGGGGCGCCAGCCGCAGGCGGTGCCACTCCGGCCCGAACAAGGCCTCGGCCTCGCCCTCGAGGGCGGTTAGGTAGATGACCTGGCGGGCCTCGCCGTCGAGGACGCGCAGCAGCTCCGCCCGGCGCGGGTCGTCGGCGAGGGCGAGGGCGTCGTCCAGGAGCACCGGCAGGCGCTCGCTCCCCTCCCCCATCGTGTCGAGCAGGGCGAGCCGCAGGAGAAGGTAGACCTGCTGCTGCGTGCCCCGGCTCAGGCGGCGCATGTCGACCATCGAGCCGCTCTCGGGGGCGCGCAGCATGACGTCGAAGGAGTCGGTCACGAGCGCCTCCTCGTAGCGCCCGGCGGTGACGCGCGAGATCGCCTCGCCGAGGTAGGCCTGCAGCCGCGGGGCGTAGCTCCGCCGGATCTCGACCGACGCCGTCTCCAGGGCCGACGCCGCGAGCGTGCACGCCTGGCCGAACTCCTCCAGCCGCGCGATCCGCCGCCGCAGGTCGGCGGCGCGCTCCTCCAGCGGCGCCACCTCGGGCACCTGGCTCGCGCCCCGCTCCAGGGCGGCGCGCTGGCGTTCGAGCTGGATGTTCAGCTCGCCGTGACGGCGCGCCGCGGCGGCATAGGCCTCCTCCAGCTCGGCGTCGCTCAGGTCCTCGTCCCCACTTTGCTGGAGACCCTCCAGCCGTCGCCGCAGGTCCGCCACCGCGTCCTTCTGGATCTCGTACTCGCGCCGCGCCCGCTCCTGGTCCACCGCCGTCATCAGCGCCCTGCGGTCCGGGTACGAACGCTCCCCGACGCGCAGCGGCGGCGGCTGGAGGCCGCGGCTCTGGGTCAGGGCAAAGACGCCGACGGCGATCACCACGAGGGCCGCGCCGACAAGGATCACCTCCCGGTCGACCAGGCCGAGGGTCAATAGCAGGGCGCCGCCGAGAGCGATGACGATGCCGGGCCACGAGGCGGCCGGGCGGCGCACCTGCAGCGGCTCGGCCAGCAGCGCGCGCCCGGTATCGAGCTCGGCGTCGGTCCATGGCCGGAGCTGCTCGGGGGCCTGGTGCACGAGGGCCTCGAGCCGCAGCTCGGCCTCCGCCAGGCGCCCCTGGGCCCTGTCAGCCTCGCGCCGGAGGCGGTCGCGCTCGGCGGCGCGATGCGAGCGGTCGCCGGTCAGCTGCGTCAAGCGCGCCGACGCCGCCTCGAGCTCCCCGCTGGTGCTCTCGATTGCGGCGACCTCGCGCTCGAGCTCCTGGCGGGCCTGCACGGCGGCCTCCATAGCAGCCTCCACGGCGCCCAGCTCGCGCCCCAGGGCGTTCCGTCGCGTGGCCGCCGTGACCCGCGGGACCGTCGCCTGGCGGGCCCCGTCGAGGAGCCGGGCGAGCGCCTGCTCCGCAAGCGCGTCGACCCCGCTGTCGGCGAGGCGGAGCAGGCCCTCGCGGATCTCCACGTCGTCGCCGAGCGTGGCGAGCTGCCCCTCGCCGACGCACGTGAGCTGCCCGAAGACGCTCGCGGGGAGGCGGAGGAGCCCGGCGCCGGAGTCGACCCAGCCGTGGGAGCCGGCCTCGAAGCGTGCGGTGATGTCCTCGCCCGCGGTGCGGTCGAGGATGGTCGTCTTCTCCCCCGAGAAGTCCCAGTCGCACTCGACCTCGTGGCCCGAGTCGAGGCGGAGCGTGAGGCAGACACCGGCGGGGCGCCCATCCCACGGCAGCACCTGCCGCACCGCGGGGCCGTGGCCCGCGCCGCGTTTCTGCGGGGCGAGGCCATACAACCCGGCCAGGATCGCCTCGACGAGCGTCGACTTGCCCGTCTCGTTGCTGCCGCTGACGAGGATCCGGTCGTGGTCGAGGTCCAGGTCCAGGTCGTGGAGGCGCTTGAAGCCCCGGATTCGCAGCCGCAGTAGCCTCACGACGGCACCCTCAGCTCGCCCTCGAACGCCTCGGCGACAAGCCGCGCCGCCTCGTCGGCCTCCGGCCGGCCGCTGCGCAGCAGCATCGCCAGCGTCCGCCCCCTGGCGTTGGGCTCCCGCGCCAGCTCGGCGACGTCGATCTCCGGCTCCGACGCGTCGGTGACGCTGACCCCCATCGCGTCGCCGGCGAGCTGCTGGGCGAGCACGGCCGGGTCCAGCCGCAGGCTCGCCGGGCGGCGGCCGTGGAGCCGGCACACGACGAGGGCGTGCTGGGCGCCTTCGATCTCCGCGACCTGGCGTCTCAGCTCCTCCTCGACGGCGCTCGAGTCGCCGATCCCACTCACGTCGAGGCTCAGCGTGATGAACCAGGCGAGGTCATAGGGCACGGCCTCGACTCGCACGGCGCGGCCCTCCGTCTCCACCCACAGCGCCCCGTGGTTGCCGACGATCTCGGCCGGGTCCAGGGGCACCGGCGAGCCCGGGTTCGAGAGGCGGTCGCCCACCCTGCCGGCGTGGATGTGCCCGAGGAGGGCGTGGTCGAAGCCGCGCTCGGTGACCGTCGCCGGGTCGAGGGCGAGACGGCCGGGCTCCGCGGTCGACGACGCGGCGTCGACGGCGTGCACCAGGAGCAGCTGCGCCAGCTCGCCGCCGTCCGTCTGTGGCAGGGTGACGGCGGCGGAGTCGAGCTCCGGGCCGCGGTGGCCCAGGGCCCATACGACGGCGTCGCCGACATCGAGCGGCACCGGGGCGGGCTCGAGCCGCAGGACTACGTTCGGGGGCCAGCGGGCGGTGCGGTAGGGCGACGCCGGGTGGGCGTAGTCGTGGTTGCCGCTGACGACGAGCACGCGGCAGCGCGCGCGGGCCAGCTGGCGGGCGATGAAGGCGACGGTGTCGCTGGTGACGTGCTCCTGCTCGAAGAGGTCGCCCCCGATCGTGAGAAGGTCCGCCTGCCGCTCGTTGGCCAGGTCCACGGACCGCTCCAGCGCCCGCCGGAGGAGCTGGCGGCGGCGCTCGCCGTCGCAGCCATGGAAACTCAGCCCCTTGAACGCGCGGTCGAGGTGCAGGTCGGCGATGTGCAGGATGCGGGCTATGTCACCACCCCGCGGCGAAGCCTAGCGCGTCAGTCTCGCAGGCGCAGTTGGACGCCGGCCGCCTTCTCCAGCTCGAGCAGGATGGCGCTGTAGTCCTCGGTCGAATGCCCCGAAGCCACGGCCCCGGCGTAGGCGGCCTCGGCGAGCCGGGCCTGGGGCGCGTCCTGGCCGGCCTCCGCGGCCAGGTCGAGGCCCAGCCGGAGGTCCTTGAGCAGGAGCGCGGTCATGAACCCCGGTTCGAAGCGGCCGCGCAGCCCGCGCTGGGCCAGCTGCCCGGTGAGCTGGATGCTGCTGCCGCTGCTCACCGAGATCACGTCCACCAACGTGTCCAGGTCGACGCCGGCGCGGACGCCCACCAGCAGGGCCTCCAGCGTGGCGAGGCTGACCGTCCCCACCAGCATGTTGTTGACGAGCTTGACGACCTCGCCGCTGCCGGCGGGGCCGGTGTGGAACAGGCGGTCAGGGTTGCCCATCGCCTCGAACAGAGGTCGGCAGCGGGCGAAGACCCCTGCGTCGCCCCCGGCCATGATGGTGAGCGTCCCCGCCTCCGCGCCGAAGCTGCCGCCGCTGACGGGGGCGTCCAGGAAGTCCACGCCGCGCGCTGCCGCCGCGGCGGCGACGGCCCGGCTGGTGGCCGGGGCGATCGTGCTCATGTCCACGAGGACGCTGCCCGGCTCCATCCTCGTCAGCAGGCCCCCGGGGCCCAGCGCCAACTCCTCGACATCGGTGGAGGTCGTCACCATCGTGACGACGAAGTCCGCCCCGGCGGCGACATCGGCGAGGCCCGGCCGCAACTCGACACCCGCGGCGGCCGCCCGGTCGCGCGCCTCGGGCCGGCGCGCCCAGCCGGCGACGCTGAAGCCGGCTTCGACGAGGTGGCGGGCCATCGGCAGGCCCATGACCCCGAGGCCGACGAAGCCGACCTGGCGGCCGGCCTCCGCCCCGCCGCTAGAAGCGGTAGGAGCCGCCGACGAGCCGGGTCGGGGCGTGGCCGCCGACCGTGATGTCGTGGAAGCCGGGGATGACCAGCGTCTGCGCGGCAGGCTGGCCGGACTTGTTCGCGATGCTCGTCTGGAACTGGACGGAGCCGCCGGAGGAGCTGCCGACCGCGTCCGCCACGGAGAAGAACTGGTTCCCATCGGCGGTCATGTTCCAGTTCCCTCCGCTGTACGACAGGCAGAAGTTGTGGGAGCCGGCAGCCAGCGAGCCAGGCTGGAGCGAGCTGCCATGCGCGCCGCTGCCGTCGGCGTTCTGGATCGAGCCGAAGGCGCTCCGCCCGTCTGACTCCTTGATCCAGCCCACCGAGACGATCTTGCCGTCGGACAGGTGGAACGCGATGAAGCTGTAGAGCTGGTACCCGGTCGGCACCGCCTCGCTGGTGTCGTTGATGCCGGCGCAGGAGGCGCTGACCACGTCACGCGAGTCGGTCGCGAACTCCGCCATCGTGCCGCTGCCGTTGTAGCTGTACCTCGTCCCGGCGGTGATCTGGGGTGGGTAGGCCGCCGCGGTCGACGTCGGGGTGGAGGTGGGCGCTGCGGTCGGCGCCGAGGTGGGCGCCGATGTCGGTGCCGACGTCGGTGCCGACGTCGGTGCAGAGGTCGGGCTCGGCGACGAAGCGGGGCTCGCCGATGGCGACGGGCTGACCGCGGCCGAGGGCGACGCGGACGCTGCCGGGGACGGCGATGAGTTGGTCGCCGTGGGCGTGCTCGTGCGAAGCTGGTGCACGCCGTACGCGAGGCCCACGCCGATGAGCGCGGCGATCACCGCGCCGGCCAGGAGTCTCCCTCCACTCATGGTTCGGGCAGAAGCATACACAGGTCGCCACCCCGCCCCGGGTCGCGTCCCGCCGCGGGCCCCCCACTAAGATCTGGCCATGTTGCCGCCGCCCAGCTCCAGTTTCGCGTTCACGGCGGTGCTCAAGCTGCAGAACAAGCCGGGCACGCTGGGCCGCCTCGCGAGCCGCATCGGGGACGCCGACGGCGACGTTCGAGCGATCGACATCGTGCGCATCGAGCAGGGTGCCATCGTGCGCGAGCTGACGGTCCTGGCGCGGGACTCGGCCCACGCCCACGCGATCGTCGCGGCGATGCGCGGGGTCGAGGGCGTGGAGGTGCTGGAGTACAGCGACCGCACGTTCCAGCTGCACGAGGGCGGCAAGATCAAGGTTGTCCCGAAGGCGCCGCTGAAGACGCGCGACGACCTCTCGATGGCGTACACGCCCGGCGTGGCCCGCGTCTGCCGGGCCATCGCGGACGACCCCCGCCGCGCCCGGGCCTTGACGATCAAGAAGAACTGCGTGGCCGTGGTGAGCGACGGCAGCGCGATCCTCGGCCTCGGCAACCTAGGGCCAGAGGCCGCCATGCCGGTGATGGAAGGCAAGGCGATGCTGTTCAAGGAGTTCGGCGGGGTGGATGCCTTCCCGATCTGCTTGAACACCCAGGACGTGGACGAGATCGTCGAGACGGTCGAGCGCATCTCGCCGACCTTCGGCGGCATCAACCTCGAGGACATCTCCGCGCCGCGGTGCTTCACGATCGAGGAGCAGCTCGTCGAGCGTCTCGACATCCCCGTTTTCCACGACGACCAGCACGGGACGGCGGTGGTGGTGCTGGCGGCCCTGATGAACGCGCTGCGCATCGTCGACAAGCGCCTCGACAACCTGCGGGTGGTCGTCGCGGGGACCGGCGCCGCCGGGGTCGCGTGCACCAAGGTGCTGCTCGCCGCCGGCGTCGGGGACGTGATCGGCGTCGACCGCCACGGCGCCATCCATCGCGGGCGGGACCACCTCGACTCCGGCGTCAAGCGCTGGTACGCCGGGATGACGAACCGGTACGGCGTCAGCGGCTCCCTCGGCGACGTGATCGCGGGGGCCGACGTCTTCCTCGGCGTTTCGGGGCCGAACATCCTCACGCCGACCGACGTGGCGAAGATGGCGGAGCACCCTATCGTGTTCGCGCTCGCCAACCCGGACCCGGAGATCCGGCCTGAGGAGGTCGAGGGCCTCGTCGCGGTCATGGCCACCGGCCGCTCGGACTACCCGAACCAGATCAACAACGTGCTCTGCTTTCCCGGGCTCTTCCGCGGCGTGCTCGACTCTGGCTCCCGGATCATCACCGACGGCATGAAGCTCGCCGCCGCCGAGGCAATCGCCGACATCATCGCCCCGGGGGAGCTGCACCCGGAGTACATCATCCCGTCGGTCTTCAACCGGGACGTCGCCCCCGCCGTGGCCCGCGCCGTCTCGACGGAGGCGGAGAGCGCCGGGCTGGCGCGGCCCGCGCCGGTGCCCGAGGACCCTCTCTACAACTAGCCCGGTGGACGGGCGGCCGCCCCGGGAGCTCGAAGACCCGGACTACCTCGGCCGTCCCTTTCCGCGGACGCGTTACGCGCAGTACTCCCGCCGCGCCCCAGGCTGCGTCGCGTGCGCCGGGCTGCTGCTGGTCACGGCCGGGCTCGCGGCCTCATCCCTGCGTGGCCACCAGCTGGTCGCCGCCGCGGTCGAGGTCGTCCTCGCGCTGCTCTTCCTGGCGGGGGTCATCGCCTCCATCCGGGCGGCGACTCGTGAGGACCGCGACCGGCGGTACGAGGAGCACATCTATCGCTGAAGCGCGCCGGCCGCGTGAATTTGCGCTATATTTGCCGCAACGTATCGCGGCGCTGCGAACGCCGGTGAGTCCGGACTTCGCAGCCACCGCATGGAAGGGGCGCCAGCGGACGTGCGTGCCAGCCTGACTTCCCTCTGACAGTCACTCGTGGGAAGGATGGCCCGAGGCACCTCGACCGGGCGCGCAATCAACCGAACACCATCGAGAACCCGGCGGTAGAACCGCGCGACTACTCCATTGAGCACCTCGTCATCCAGGTGGACCTGGAGAAGGTGCCGTGGCTTGCCGCGCTCGCGGAGGCGGCCCAGAACGGCGACGAGGAGAAGCTCGACCCGTATGCCTACCTGGGCTCGTTCTTCAGCGGCGTCACCTTCGGGCTAATGCTCGGGCCGGCGTACGAGATCTCGCTGATCTTCGCGCCCCAGGAGAAGCGTTTCCAGGTCCTGCGCTGCCACGTCGACGCCCCCCCGGATGACATGGACCTGACCCGGGCCGCCCTGCGCGTCGAGGAGCTGAAGCCGATCGACATCCCCGAGTCGCAGTGGCTCCTGCTGCCGAAGATCGAACCGCCGACGGTGCGCTTCACGCGCACCGGGCGCGGCGGCGAGTACGGCGCCGAGCTGGCGGAGTGGTACCGCGCGTTCAAGGTCCCCGGCACCCCGGGGGCGGGCATCCACCTCGACGGCGAGGAAGTCGCGGCGTACACGCCCGTGCCGGTGCCGTCGGCCGCCCGGACGTTCCTGGAGCAGGTCGACACCGTGCTCGACGTCCTCCAGATGGCGCGCGAGAAGCGCGCCCATGACCTGCGGCGGAAGGCGGAGGTGGTCGAGGCGTACCTGGCGTGCCCACGCTGCCACGAGCACCTGACGGCCCCGGTCCGCGCCTGCACCCGCTGCGGCAAGCCGCTGGGCAGTGGCTTCCAGCTGAAGGGCGCCGTCAGCGAGGCGATCCTGGAGCTGCCGCCCGGCCAGGCCGACCGCTTCAACTCCTTCCAGAAGGTCGAGGTGATGACCGGCCAGAGCGACGTCGAGGCCGAGTTCGAGGTGCGGGACCGCACGCATCTCCGGATCGTCTTCAAGCGCCCGATCGTCATCGGCGAGCAGGTGGAGGTGGCCCCGATCGAGGGTGGGGCCGTGGCCGCCGCCCAGCGCCACGCCCTCGACGCCGCGCTCTCCGGGCACCCGGACCTGGCGACGGTCATCCGCCTCGTGGCGGAGCCGGCCAGCGTGCCGCAGCCGCGCGACGACGCCCTCCCCCGCCCGCTCTTCAACGAGAAGATCGATGACAACCCGGAGCAGACGGAGGCCGTGCGCAAGATCGTCGCGATGCCGCGCGGCAGCGTGATGATGCTCCAGGGCCCGCCCGGCACCGGCAAGACCACCGTCATCGTCGAGGCGGTGCGCCAGATCCTCGAGTCGGACCCGCAGGCCCGCATCCTCATCTCCTCGCACTCCAACCGCGCCGTCGACGACGCCACCGAGCGGCTGCAGAAGATCGGCATGAAGATCCTCCGCCTGCGCGCCGGCGACGACACCGGCGTCAGCACGTGGGACCGCGCCGGTGACGAGCGCGTCGTCGCGATGACCTGCAACAAGGCGGTCGTCACCGAGGGCCAGCGCGGCGAGCAGTACACGTACGCCTTCCTCGACGAGGCCAACAAGGCGCGCGCCGAGGAGACGCTGCCGTACATCGCGCTCGGCGAGCGCGTTGTGCTGATCGGCGACCACCACCAGCTCCCGCCGGTCGTCGAGGAGGAGGACCTCAACAAGCTGCGCCGCGGCACGCCGGAATGGCACCTGGCGCGCAAGTCCTACATGGAGATCCTGTGGGAGAGCCCCCTGCCCGAGACCAACAAGGTGGTGCTGCAGGTGCAGCACCGCATGGCGCCGGCCATCCGCCACCTCGTCAGCCAGCGCTTCTACCGCGGCACCCTGCGCGACGGCGACGTGGTCAAGACGTACCAGCGCCCGAAGGTGATGGGCCAGCACCGCTCGCTGATATGGATCGACTCCGCGGGCGCGGAAGTGCGCGAGATGCGCACCGGCAACGGCTCCATCTACAACCTCAACCACGTCAACATCTGCCGCTCGCTGGTGCGCATGCTGTCCGAGCGCACAGACCCGTCACTGTCAATCGCGCTCATCGGCATGTACCGCGAGCAACTGCGCCGCTACGGCCGCTGGCAGGAGTGGACGACGCGCGACTTCCGCGCCGACACCGTCGACGCGTTCGAGGGCGCTGAGGCGGACATCGTCATCGTCGACCTCGTCCGCAGCAACCCGCGCGGCATCACCGGCTTCCTCGAGGTCCACAACCGGATCAACGTCGCGATGTCGCGCGCGAAGCGGCTCCTCGTAGTCGTCGGCGACAGCCAGACAGTCCGCAGCAACCGCGTCCTCCGCCAGGTGTTCGAGGGCTTCCGCCGCTCCGGCGCGATCCTGCCGTGGCATCGCCTGCCGAACGTCGGGCGCGGCAAGCGCCGCCGCAAGCAGGGCCAGCGCGGGGCCCAGGGCCAGGCGCCCCGGGTCGACGCGGTCGCCGTCGAAGGCGCGCAGGCCGAGGCGCAGCCCCGGCGCCTGCGCGTGCGCGAGTGGCGCCCGGGTGAGGCGCTGCCGACGCCGGACGCCGACGCCGTCGGCGACGGCATCGTGCACGAGAACACTGAGGGCGGGGCGGCGGCGCGAGAGGATGGCGACGCGCCGCGGCGGGCGCGGCGACGACGGCGGCGGCGCCGGCGGGGACCGCGCCAGGGCGAGGCCCCGGCAACGGGCGAGTCGCCGGCTGCGGGAGAGCCGACTGCGGAGTAACTCCTCCCCCCGCCTGCGGGGGGAGGCTGGGTGGGGGGCGGTGGAGCGCGACCCTTGGCCCCCCCACCGAACCTCCCCCCGCGCGCGGGGGGAGGACAAACAAAAAAGGAAAAGGGCTCCCCTCGCGGGGAGCCCTTCTTATTTCGTTGCCTTTAGCGGTACGCGCGCCCCGGCTGGCGGCTGAAGCAGTCGCTGCAGTAGACCGGCCGCCCGCTGGAGGGCTGGAACGGCACCTGCGCGGTCTGCCCGCAGTTGCTGCAGACGACGTCGTACATCTGCCGCGATGACCCGCCGCCTCCAGATGCGGCGCCGCGGCTCCCGCGCCGGATGGCGCGGCAATCCGGGCAACGCCCGGGCTCGTTGACAAGGCCCTTGGCTGCGTAGAACTCCTGTTCGCCGCCAGTCCACGTGAACTGCTGGTTGCAGTCGCGACAGGTAAGGACCTTGTCCTGATAGCTCAAGCTCACTGAGGGATTCCTCCTGATTGGATTGGTTCTGGACCTCTGGGTTACGAAGCAGAGCTATCAGGGCTCCTGCCGGGCTTCCCGGGGGTACTGCTGGCCGACATTGTATGCGCTCCCCGGGAGACCTTTGTCAAGGCCTTGTCGAGGTTTTTTGACGCCTCTCGACGGCTCAGCGACGACAGCTTTGACACGTTCTGGGAGACGTACTGACGGACCCACGCCGGGTCGTGCCAGGCGTAGTCGCGCAGGGCCCAGCCGATGGCCTTGCGGATGAAGAACTCACGGTCACCAAGGTTCGGCGCGATGCAGCGTTGCAGGAGGTCGGTGTCGACGTCCAGCCTCCGTCCCACCTGGCAGAGGATGGCCGCGCGCCGCTTCCACATGTCTTCTGACCGGCTCCAGGCGAGCATCGCCCGGCGCATCTCGCGCGGGTAGCGCTCGAGCAGGCCCCGCAGCCGGCCCGTGGCGACCCCGTCGACCAGGTCCCACCACGCCCCGGTCACGACCATCTCCTCGTAGACCGGAAGGGCCTCGAGGACCTGGTACTCGCTGTAGAGACGGTGCCCGGTCAGCGCGACCGCGGCGTAGCGCTCCTCCCGGTGCGAGGCGCCGCGCCACAGCTCGAGGACGGTGTCGCGCCAGGCCTCGAACGACGGCAGCGGGTGGGCGTCGAACACGCCGCGGCAGATCGCTCGCAGCGGTGTCGAGGCGATGCCGTAATAGGGCATCGTCGACTTCATGTAGGCCCGCATCTGCGGCGCGCGCACCGGGTCCGCGGCGGCGCGCAGCTCGCGGCGGAGGTGCCGGATGAGCGCGCTGTCAGCGGCCATCGAGCGGGAGAGTACCGCCATATACTGCCAGCGATGCCGATGCCGTCCCTGGAAAACGTGCTTGTCGATGTGAGCGGGCGGCGGGCGACGATCACCCTGAACCGGCCCGACCAGCGAAACCCTCTGTCCGGCGCGATGCTCAAGGACCTCTTGAGCGCGTTCGCCTGGGCCCGCGCCGAGGAGGAGGTGCGCGTCGTCGTCCTCACGGGCGCCGGCGACAAGGCGTTCTGCGCGGGGGCCGACCTCAGCTCGTTCAACCCCGAGGAGAGCGAGGTTCAGCGGCACCTCGGACGTCACCTGTTTGTCGACCTCTTCCTCCTGATGCAGGACTTCGGCAAGCCCATCGTGGGGCGGATCAACGGGCATGCCCTTGCCGGCGGGCTCGGCCTCGCGACCAGCTGCGACATCAACGTCGCGGTGGAGACGGCCACCTTCGGCACGCCGGAGATCAACGTCGGCGTGTGGCCGATGATGATCCAGGCGGTGCTGGCCCGGAACGTGCCCCGCAAGGCGCTGCTGGAGATGGTCATGCTCGGCGATCGTTTCGACGCGCAGCGCGCGCTGCAAATCGGCCTGGTCAACCACGTGGTGACGGCGTCCGAGCTCGACGCGAAGGTGGACGAGATCGCGGGCAAGCTGGCTAGTAAGTCGCCGATCATCATGCGGCTCGGACGCGACTCCTTCTACCGCACGCAGGACCTCGAGTTTCGCGCCGCGCTCGAGCACCTGCAGGCCCAGCTGTCCCTCGTCACCCTCACCGAGGACACGAAGGAAGGTGTCATGGCCTTCTTCGAGAAGCGCGAGCCGGACTTCAAGGGACGGTAGGCATGGCCGAAGAGCGCGTCGACTTCGTCGAGGTCGGGCCCCGGGACGGGTTCCAGAACTGGCCGCAACCGGTGACCACCGAGGTCAAGGTCGACCTCATCCGGCGGGCGTTGCAGGCGGGCGTCCCGAGGGTCGAAGCGACCTCGATGGTGCACCCGCGCTGGGTCCCGCAGATGGCGGACGCGGAGGCTGTGCTCGCCGCCGTCGGCGCCGCCAACATGGACCGCATCCGCGTGCTCGTTCCGAACCTGCGGGGCTTCGAGCGCGCGCTGACCGCGGGCGCGGGCAACGTGCTCGTCAACATCGGCGTCACCGAAGGGTTCAACCAGCACAACCTCAACCGCACGATCGCCGAGACCCTCGCCGACATCGCCGACGTCCTGGCAGCGGCGCGCCCCGCCGGGGTCAAGGTTGACGCCTCCATCAGCGTCAGCTGGGGGTGTCCCTACGACGGACCCGTCGCGCCTGAGCGGGTGATCGAGCTCGGCGCGCGGTTGCTGCAGATGGGCTGCCACGAGCTGAGCTTCGGCGACACGATCGGCGTCGCGACACCGACCGGCGTCATCGAGCTCTGCACCCGCGCCGTGGAGCGCTTTGCCAACGTCCCGCTGTTCATGCACTTCCATGACACGCGCGGGATGGCGCTGGCCAACGCGCTGGTCGCGCTCGAGTGCGGGGTTCGCGGGTTCGAGGGCTCCGTGGGCGGCATCGGCGGCTGCCCCTTCGCCCCCAACTCGACCGGCAACGTCTGCAGCGAAGACCTCCTGGCGCTGGTCCACGACCTCGGGTACTCGACGGGCGTTGACGTCAACGCGCTCGCCGAGGCCGCGCAGGCGACGAGCGAGGCGCTCGGCGCGGAGCTTCCCGGGCGCCTCTACCGCGCCGGACCCGCGCCCTGGCTGCGCGCAGCCGCCGGGGCGACGAGCGCATGACGGAGGCCGCGCCCGGGGCGGGCGAGCCGGGAGCGACTTCGGCGAGCGCCGAGCGCCACGCGGAGCTGAAGGGAAAGGCGCTCGCCGGCGGGACGCGCTACCGCGACAAGCTACGGGAGCAGAACAAGCTGCCGGTACGCGAGCGTCTCCGGCTGCTGCTCGACGAGGGCAGCTTTGTCGAGGACGGCCTGTTCGCCAACATCACCGCCGAAGAGCTGCCGGCTGACGGCGTCGTCACCGGTATCGGGCGCGTGGCGGGCCGCCCGGTGTGCGTCATGGCCAACGACCCGACCGTCAAGGCGGGCAGCTGGGGCGCGCGCACCGTGGAGAAGATCATCCGCATCCAGGAGACCGCGGCGCGGCTGCTCATCCCGCTGGTCTACCTCGTCGACTCGGCCGGTGCGCGCATCACCGACCAGGTGGAGATGTTCCCCGGGCGGCGCCACGCCGGGCGCATCTTCCACAACGAGGTCACGCTCTCGGGCCGCGTCCCGCAGGTCTGCCTGCTGCTGGGCCCGTCCGCCGCCGGCGGCGCTTACATTCCCGCGTTCTGCGACGTCGTGATCATGGTCGAAGGCAACGCGTCCATGTACCTGGGTTCGCCGCGGATGGCCGAGGTGGTCGTCGGTGAGAAGGTCACCCTCGAGGAGATGGGCGGGGCGCGCATGCACTGCACGGTGTCCGGGTGCGGCGACTTCCTGGTGCAGAGCGACGAGGAGGCCATCGCGCTCTGTCAGCGCTACCTCGCCTACATGCCGCAGAGCTTCCGCGAGGAGGCTCCGATGACCGACGCGGTCGAGCCGGCCTCGACCAGGTCGATCGAGGAGCTCGTGCCTGAGGAGGCCGCCAAGGGTTACGACATGCGCCGCGTGGTCGAGGCGCTCGTCGACGGTGGCACCTTCCTGCAGGTGAAGGAGCTCTACGCCAAGGAGCTGATCACCGGCTTCGCCCGGGTCGGCGGGCGCGTCGTCGGCGTCGTGGCAAACCAGCCGATGCAGAAGGGCGGCGTGCTGTTCGTCGACTCCGCGGACAAGGCGTCGCGATTCATCTGGCTCTGCGACGCGTTCAACATCCCGCTGCTGTTCCTTGCCGACGTGCCGGGCTTCATGATTGGCACGCAGGTCGAGCGTGCCGGCATCATCCGCCACGGCGCGAAGATGATCAGCGCGGTCAGCGAGGCGTCAGTGCCGAAGGTGTCGGTGATCGTCCGCAAGGCCTACGGGGCCGGCCTGTACGCGATGTCCGGGCCGGGTTACGACCCCGACGCCACCATCGCGCTGCCGTCGGCAAAGATCGCGGTGATGGGCCCCGAGGCCGCCGTCAACGCCGTCTTCGCGCGCAAGCTGGAGGGCCTCGACCCCGAGGCGGCGGCCGCGCGGCGGCGCGAGCTGGAGCGCGAGTACGCGGAGGATGTCGACATCTACAAGCTGGCGTCCGAGCTGATCGTCGACCACGTGGTCGAGCCGGGCAACCTGCGGGCCGAGCTCATCAGCCGCTTCGACTTCTACGCCAGCCGCTTCCGCGTGCGCGACGAGCGCAAGCACGCGGTCTACCCGGTGTAGGAGGCCTACAGCTTGAAGCCGCCGAACATGTGGTCGGGACTGGTGGGGTCGAGCCCCTCCACGTCCGGGAGGTCGCCGCTCACCACGTAGGCGTCGCCGCCTTCGCGGCGGCGCTCCACCGCGGCCTTCTCAGCCGCGCGGCGATCCGCGAAGACCTCGAACTGCTTGTCCTCCCCGCCGTTGCCGGACCACACGAGTACAAAGGCCAAGCTCCTCCTTCCTTCCCGCTGCGCAAAAGGTGACGCACAACAGGAATACCGCATCTGGCGCCACGTGTCGAGTTCCAGTCTTGTGACAGCGCCAGTGTCTCCTAGTGCGACAGCGCCCCCACCAGCGAGAGCACGAGGAGCGCCTGCCCCGTGTGGTAGGTGACGATGACCGCGACCCGTCCGCCGCGCATGGGCCCCACGAAGCGGGTCCACCCGATCAGCGTGTCCGAGGCGTAGAAGAGCAGCGCCCCCGCCGCCGCGACGAGACTCCCGGAGAGCACGGCGCTGGCGAGCATCGCGCTGATCACCGCCGAGTACAGGGCGACGGCGGGCACGAGCCCCGGGAGGGCGGCCCGGCGCGCGCCGCCGAGGAGGCGCGCCAGGAGGGGGGCGCCGAGCGCCAGCAGCCCCAGCGTCAGCGCGGCGACCGCGGCCAGGTGGACGAGCGCCGGGGACCCGACGGCGCACGCGTTCGCGAGGAAGGCGCAGGCCCGGCCGCCCGCGGTCGCGAACCCGGCGACGTAGGCGAGGTGCCCGACGAGGAAGGCGGCCAGGCCTTGGATGAAGCGGTCTTCGGGAAGCATGAGGAAGACATCGCCCGCCAGGCCGAACAACAGCGCCACGACAAACCAGGCGCGCTCCCCCGCCGAGGCGGGCGCCAGCAACAGCGCGACGGCGACGAGCGCACCCATGGTCGCCGGCTTGAACACGTACTCCACCCGCCGCGCTGCCCGCGCGACCGCGATCCAGTCGACCACGGCCAAGGAAGCCGCCAGCGCGAGGGCGAGCGCCGCGGGCGCGTCCAGGTCAGCTGCCCAGGTACGTCAGGAACAGGTCGGTCAGGTAGCCGGCCAGGAAGCCGATGAGGACGCCCCACGCGACCATTCCCGGGCGGCTCATCCGCCGGCCGACGCTGAACATCTCGCCGATCACGTAGATCAGCGCGCCCGCGGCCAGGGTCAGGAAGAGGACGAAGAGGTAGGGCGACGTGAAGCTGTACCCGATGACCGTGCCGAGGGTCGTCGGGCCGCCGCCGATGAGGCCGGCGACAAGGAGGAACGTCCACGTCGGCGCCCGCTCGTCCGAGGCCATCGGCGCGGCGATGCCGAAACCCTCGGTGATGTTGTGGAGGCTGAAGCCGATGATCAGCACGGCGGCGAAGCTGATCGCCCCGGTCGCCGCCGACTGGCCGATGGCGAGGCCCTCGGAGAAGTTGTGCAGGCCAAGGCCGATGGCGATCATCAGCGCCAGGGACCGCCCCGACGGCACCGCCCGCGCCGCCCCCGTAGCCACCGCGGCCCCGGGGCCGATCCTCACGCCGACCCGCGAGTTGAAATACACGAGCGACATCAGGCCGACGATGATCCCGCAGGCGAAGACGAGGACGAGCGGGAGCAGGTCACTCGGACGGCCCCGGCGCATGTTGTCGATCGCCGCCTGGATCGGCTCGTTGGCCCGGCTCAGCACGTCCCACAGGAGGAAGATCAGGATCCCGTTCGCCATCGCGTTCAGGAAGCCCTTGAACCCGGCACCGACGTTTCGCATCTTGGCGACGGGCAGGCCGATGAGGATCGTGCACCCGGTTATGGCGCCGAGGAGAGCGGTGGTGGCGAAGCTCAAGAGGCGAGCTCAGGCGCTGGCGATGTCACGACGCGAGATAGTAGCGGCGGGTCATCCGCGGCCCCTCGGTCAGCCCCCCTGGGTAGGTCGGCGGCGCCACCACCAGGTGATCGCCGAGCCGGCGATGACCGCGACGGCGATCGCCGCCAGGTACGCCGGCCAGGGCGGCCCCGGCGGCGCGGGGCGGGAATCCGCCGGCAACCTCGCCGGCGCGGGTGGCGACGCTGACGCCAGTGCGACCGGCGGCGGTGTCGGCGTGGGGCTGGCGGGCGGCGGAGACGGCGACGGCGACGGCGATGGCGCGGCGGACGGCACGGGCGACGGCGATGACGCCCTCGGCGGGGGCTGGGGAGCCGGCGCCGCGGACGGCGGTGGAGCGGTCTTCACCGCGCCTGAGCCGGGGTCGACCATCAGGGACGACTCGTCAACCGCCTCGAACGCGCCGGCCGGGATCCGCTTGAGCTCGCTGACGAAGGCGTCACTCCAGCGGTCGTCGGCCGATCCCTGGAAGTACCAGTCGGAGCCGTTGTCGGCCAGGATCAGGCCGTAGTGCTTCATCGCCTGGAGCACGACCTGCGCCGCCGCTGAGAACCCGCTCGTCGCGAAGCTCGCCTTGAGGCGGAACCGGGCCCCCATCGGCGGCAGCGACGGGTCGCTCCGGGCCCCGGCCTCGTGCCTCGCCGGCCAGAGGTAGCTCGTGTCCGTCGGGGCGGCCGTGAACCGGATCGCGTGTCGCACCGTCCCCGCCGAGAAGACCTCGTCGTACTTGAGGAGGCCGGGATAGATCGGCAGACCCGCGGCGTCGGCGGAGGTCCAGCCGGCGGGGCGGAGCGCGTCTCTGTCGAGGTGGAACACGGCGCCAGAGCCGGCGGACCAGCTGCCGTTCGAGGCCTGCTGGGTGTTCCACGTCTCGTACAGCGTGCAGGAGGACTGGTCGACAACCAGGGCGTGGCGGTCCCCCGTCGAGCCGCTGCCGCCTTCGATATGCGTGTCGGAGCCCAGCGGGTACGGGCCGGGATCGCTCTCGGAGGCGTACTGGAAGGCGACCCCCACACGGGGGTGGGAGGAGTCGACGAGGTTGAACGGGATGCCGTAGGGCGGGTTCGCGTCGGTGGGCGTCGCCCCCGTGGGCCCGAAGTCGGGATGGAGGTTGCGGGAGCTCGAGCCCATGCTCGCCATCCAGGCGCCGCTGTGCGCGTTGACCGGGAGCGCGGAGATGTCGGCGTTCCAGACGTTGTCGGCCGGGAAGACGGGGCAGGTGGTGGAGGGCAGGACCCACGCCGCGGCGGGGAGCCCGCCGGCCGCCGCCACGCCGAGGGCCAGGGCCAGGGCGGCCGCGGGCCGGGCCGGGTTCAACATGCGCCCCACCTTAGGCGGCCGGGCCGGTCCCGGCGGTCACAGGTGGTTGACAGCGTCAGTCCGGCGCGGCCGCCTGCGTCTGGACCGGCTTCGCCAATCCCGCCGGCCGCGTCCATCCGAACTCGCGCTCCAGCAGCGCCTCGTAGCGCACCACCTCCGCGCCCGTCTCGGGCCAGCCGAGCCGGGCGGCCATCTCGGCCGCCGCGGCCGGCGCAGCGGAGGCCGCCGCCTCGGTGTCGAGGAAGCTGAGGCGGAGGCGGCGGCTGAGGGCGTCCTCGAGGTGGAGCGCCATCTCTTCCTCGACGGCCCGGGCGACGTCGGCCAGCCGGTAGCCGGCCGCCTCGGAGAGCACCGTCGCGGACCCGGCGTCTCCCTCCGCCGCGGGCACCCGCGCCGGGTGGGCGCCGTCGGGGCCGGCGGAGCCGCCGGTCGCCGGCGGCAGGAGCTTCAGCGCATCGTCGGCCATGCGCATGAACGTCGTGAGCTTCCCGCCGGTCACCGTCAGGAGGCCGTTCGCGTCGAGATGGATGAAGGGCTTGCGGCTCAGGTCCTTGGTCTTCTGGCCGCCCTCGCGCGGGGCGACCAGGGGTCGGACGCCGGCCCAGCGGCTGCGCAGGGCGGCGGGGCCGAGCGAGAGGTCGAAGTAGCGGTTCACGGCGTCGAGCATCGTCGCCGCCTCGTCGTCGGTGCACGCGGGCGCGTCGATGCTGCCGCCGTAGTCGTCGTCGGTCGTGCCCACGATCACGTGCCCGTGCCAGGGGATGGCGAACAGAACCCGGCCCCCGCCGATCGGGAAGATCAACGCGACGTTGATCGGCAGGTCGGGGCGGGCGAAGGCCACGTGGACCCCCTTGCTCGGCCGCAGGTGCGTCACCTCCGATTCCCCCGCGAGGGACTCGATGGCATCGGCCCAGACCCCGCCGGCGTTCACGAGGTGGCGCGCGCGCGCGGTGAACCTTTCGCCCGACTCGGTGTCGACGGCGTCGACGCGCCAGCCGTCTCCGTCCCGCTGCGCGCGCTCGACCTTCACGTAGTTCGCCACGAGCGCGCCCCTCGCGTGAGCCCGGCGCAGCACCTCCACCGTCAGCGCGGCGTCATCGGTCTGCGCGTCCCAGTACTTCCAGGCCCCCCTCAGCTTCGCGCGGGGCAGCGCCGGCGCGAGCTCGACCGCGGTGGCGGCGCTCACCCGCCGGTGGCGCGGGAACCTCGACCCGAGGGCCAGCCCGTCGTACATCCAGAACCCGGCGGCCAGCGAGGCGGCCGTCGGCCAGGACCGCGGGATCGGCATCAGGAACGGCAGGGGGCGGACGAGGTCGGGGAAGGTCTCAGCCAGTCGCCGCCGCTCCTGCAGCGCCTCGTGGACCAGGCCCACCTCGCCCTGCCCGAGGTAGCGGATGCCGCCGTGCACCAGCTTGCTCGACCGGCTGCTGGTGCCAGACGCGAAGTCGCGCGCCTCGAGGAGCCCGACCGTGTAGCCGCGCATGGCGGCGCCGTGGGCGATGCCCGCGCCGGTGATGCCGCCGCCCACGACGAGCACGTCCACGGGGCGATCGGCGAGGTCCGCGAGGTTCTGCGCCCGACCCGACACGGAGAAGGGCCTGCCCGCTGCCGTCACGGGCGAAATCCTACGGTGCTCCGGGTCAGCTGGCCGGGCTGCCGCGCCACCACCGTCCGGAGAGGGGATGGCCCCTCAGTCACGGACCACCAGCCGGCGCCGGCGGCTCCCCGCGAGTGAGGGGCCTGGGAGGGGGGACAACTCGATTCTGCCCCCGCGGTGTGAGAAGTCGGTTAAGCCAGGACGGGCTCGGCCACGACCTCGCCGGCGTCGGCCCGCGCCGACGCCGGGGCGTTGTGTCGCAGGGGGATCTCGTGGATGAACAGGGCCACGAAGACCGAGAGGAGGATCAGGACGAACGAGATGGTGAACACCACGTGGATGCCCTGCGCCAGGGCCATCTTCTGGGCGTCGGCCATCGCGCCGCCGATGAGGTTCGCGACCTGGGCGCGCACGGCGGGGTCAGGAATCTGGGCCAGGATCGCATTGAGGCTGCCGCCGCCGGACGGCACGTGGCTCGGGATGCGGGCCAGCAGCTGCGCGGGCGCGTGACGGGCCACAAGCGCAGCCTTGAAGTCCGCCGGGCCGTTGTTCTTCGCCGTCTGCGCCAGCACGGCGCCCATCGCCGCGGTGCCGACCGTGGCGCCGATCTGGCGCAGGAACTGGATGGCGCTGACCGCGGGACCGACGTACTCCTGCGACACGGCGTTCTGCGAGACCACGTTGAGCACCGGGAACGTCAGCCCGAGGCCGAGGCCGAAGATGACCATCTCGACGGCCACCTGGAACTGGGTCGAATCGATGTTCAGCCGGCTCATCAGGTACATCGAGAAGGCCATCAGGCCGAGGCCCAGCAGCGTCTGGTACGCGTACCTGCCCGTGCGGCTCAGGACGATCCCGCCCACCACGCTCATCGAGACCATGGCGAACATGAGCGGCCACACGGTCACCCCGGAGTTGAGTACCTTGACGCCCACCACGTCCTGCAGGAAGACCTGGATGTAGATGATGCTGCCGAACATCGCGACGCCGAGGATGAAGGCGATGAAGGATGACAGCGAGAAGATCGACGAGCGGAACATCTGCGGGGGGACGATCGCGTCCTTGTGGCGCGCTTCATAGAGCGGCGTGACCACGAGCACGGCGAGGCCCGCGACGATCATCGCTATCACGATCCCGTCCCAGCCGTGGTCCTCGGCGCGTGACGCGCCGAGCGTGACGAGGCCGGCCGACGCGACGAGCAGCCCAGCGCCGACGTAGTCCACCGTCTGGCGCACCGCGTGCCGGAGGGTCGGGAAGGTGAACCACAGCAGGAAGAGGACCGCCACGCCGATCGGGAGGTTGACGTAGAAGATCCAGCGCCAGCTGTAGTTCTGCGTCAGGTAGCCCCCGACGAGCGGACCGACGATCGCGGCGAGCCCGAAGACGGCCGACATCAGGCCCGTGTACCGGCCTCTCTCGGCAGGCGAGAAGATGTCGGCGATCACGACGAAGACGGTGCCCATGATGATGCCGCCGCCGATGCCCTGGATGCCGCGGAAGATGATCAGCTGGGTCATGTTCTGCGCCGCCCCGCAGGCGGCCGAGAAGACGACGAACGAAACGATGCCGACCATGACCGTGAGCTTGCGGCCGACCTGGCCCGACAGCTTGCCGACGATCGCGATCACCGCCGTGCTGGTCAGCAGGTAGCTGGTCACCACCGGGCTGATCGCGGTGCCGCCGTGGAGGTCCTTGACGATCTGCGGCAGCGCGGTCGACACGATGGTCTGGTCGAGAGCGGCCAGGAACATCGCGCAGAGCACGCCGATGAACGTGATCATCCGGCGGTCGACGCCGTGGTGCGTCGCGGGCGAGCCGGTCTGCTCCTTGACTCGCGGCATCGGGCGGGCTGCGGTTCTAGCCATTCTTCTTCTCCTTCCCGCAGAACTCCTCGCTCGCGGCAACGACCTTCAGGCACAGGTGCCTGAGGCTCAGCTTCTCCGCCTCGGTCATCCGGCCGAAGATCTCCTTCTGGCGTCGCCGGTTCCGCGCGTTGGCGGCGTCGACCTTCTCCTTCCCCGCCGGGGTAAGGCGGGCGATGACCGCTCGCCTGTCGGTCGGGTCAGGCAGCCGCTCCGCCAGGCCGAGTGCCTCGAGCCCGTCGACGAGGCCCGTCACGTTGCGCGGCGTCACGCCGAGCCAGCGGGCGATCTCGTGCAGCTGGGTGCCGTCCTTGCCAGAGCGGTCGATCCAGCTCAGCGCGCGGTACTGCTGGTGCGTGACCTCGAGGCCCTCGAGAGCTTCGTCGAAGCTGCGCAGGAGGATCTTGCCGGCGATCGCCAGCGCCTTTACCGTTTCCGCGTCGAGCAGCGCCCCCGGGTCGAGCTTCGGCCGGGCGCGGGCCAGCATCTGGCGAAACCCCGGGTCGTACAGGTACCCGGCGGCGTCGGCGGCGAAGGGAATATCCACCCCCGGTGATACGGTTGAAACCGGGACAGCCGACCGGTCTGCAATAGCCATCGGTTCATTGTACCGGCCGACATAGTCCAAGTCAAGATAGTGAAGCAGTTCACTAAATGGCGTCTCCAGGGACGCCGGGAAGGAGGCCCCACTGAGCGACCGCAGCGCAGTCGACGAGCGCCACCCCGCCATCGTCCTGGCGGTCGTCTTGACGGCGAGCTTCATGGTCCTGCTGGACATCTCGATCGTGAACGTGGCGATCCCGTCCATCCAGCGCAACCTGAACGCAAGCTACGGCCAGGTCCAGCTGGTGATCGCCCTCTACTCCCTCGCGTACGCGGTCGTGCTGATCACGGGCGGCAGGCTCGGGGACATCTACGGTCGCAAGCGCCTGTTCATCCTCGGCATGTGCGGCTTCACGCTGGCCTCGGCCGCGTGCGGGTTTGCGCAGTCCCCCGAGATGCTCGTCGGCTCGCGCGTGGTGCAGGGGGTGATGGCGGCGTTGATGTACCCGCAGGTGCTGTCCGTCATCCAGGTCACGTTCCCCGTGCGTCAGCGCGCGGGCGCGTTCGCGGCGCTCGGCGCCGTCATCGGCCTGGCGAGCATCACGGGCCCGCTGCTCGGCGGCTTCATCATCCAGGCGAACCTGTTCGGGCTCGACTGGCGCCCGATCTTCCTCGTGAACCTGCCGGTCGGCATAGCGTCCGTCACCGGCGCGCTCCTGCTACTGAAGGAGACGAGGTCCCCGGACGCGCCTAGGCTGGACATCCCCGGCGTGGTCCTCGTGAGTGTCGGCCTCGGGATGGTGATCTACCCGCTCATCGAAGGGCGCGACCTCGGCTGGCCGGCCTGGGCGTTCGCCTGCATGGCCGCCGCGGTCCCGCTCCTGGTCGCGTTCGCGCTCTACGAGCGCCGCCGCACCAGGGCGCAGAACTCGCCCCTCGTGGACACGTCGCTGTTCCAGCACCGCTCCTTCGTGGCGGGGTTGCTCGTGGCGATCGGCATGTTCGCCGCGATCCCGGCGTTCTTCCTCACCTTCTCGCTCACGCTTCAGATCGGGCTCGGCTTCACCGCCCTGGCGGCTGGGATCGCGTCCTTCCCCTTCGCGCTCGGGTCGATGCTCACGTCGACCGCCTCGGCGCGTCTCGCGCCCAGGCTCGGGCGCAACATCCTCAGCCTCGGCGCGGGTGTGCTGGTCGTCGGCGCCATCGGGGTCATCGCGACGCTGCGCCTCGCCGGCACCGCGCTGCAGGGGTGGCAGCTCGCGCCGGCGCTCCTCGTTTGCGGCCTCGGCCTCGGCCTATTCATCGCGCCGCTCGTCAACATCGTCCTCGCGGCGGTGCCGGTGCGCTCTGCGGGCTCGGCGTCGGGCATCTACACGACGGTGCTGCAGTTCGGGAACGCGCTCGGGATCGCCCTGGTTGGCGTGGTCCTGTTCGGGTTTCTGGCTTCGAATGCGGACCGCGCGGCCGGCGACGCCGCCAACGCCACCCTCAACCCGCAGCTCCAGGCTCTCCACCTCCCGGCCCCGGCGATCGCGCGGTTCGACGCCGCCTTCACGACCTGCTTCCACGACCGCGCCAACGCCAGCGACCCGACGGTGACCCCGGCAAGCTGCACCCGCGCGCAGCAGCAGGCGCCGCCCACCGGCAATGCCCCGGCCACGCCGTCGCTCGTCGCGCGGCTCCAGGCGGTGTTCCAGCAGGCCGGCCTGGAGGCGCTGAAACGCGACTTCGTGGCTTCCGCCCAGCCGGCCATCGGCTTCAGCGTCGCGGGCTGGGCGCTGGCCTTCCTGCTGGTCCCCTTCCTGCCCCGCCAGATGGCTTCCCGCGGCGGGCCCGCGGGCGCGCACTAGCGTGCGCCTCGCCACGGTCCGCGAGGGCGCCGCAACCTTCGCGGCGCGGGTCGACGGCGACGAGCTCGTGCGTCTCCCCTACCCCGATGTCCGCGCCGCCCTCGAGGCCGGGCTGGCGGGCCTCGACACCGTCGACGGCGCGCGCTCGCCGCTCGAAGGAGCCTCGCTGGCGCCTGTCGTACCGGCCCCGGACAAGGTGATCTGCCTCGGCCAGAACTACGAGGCCCACGCGCGAGAGCTCGGCAACCAGCGTCCCGCCTATCCCAACCTGTTCGGCAAGTTCCGCGGCGCCCTCATCGGGCCGTACGACGACATCGTCCTGCCGCGGGTCGGCCAGCAGGTCGACTGGGAGGTGGAGCTGGCCCTCGTCGTCGGTCGCGCGGCCAGGCACGTGGACGGCAAAGAGGCCGAGACCGTCATCGCCGGGTTCACCGTCCTCAACGACGTGTCGGTGCGCGACTGGCAGTTCCGGGCGAGCCAGTTCCTGCAGGGCAAGACGTTCGCCTCGACGACGCCGGTGGGGCCGTGGCTGGTCACCGTCGACGAGCTGGGCCCGGCGCCGGACCTCCGGCTCACGTGCGCGGTCGACGGGACGACGATGCAGGACGGACGCACCGGGGACATGAGTTTCGGGCCCCCCGCCATCGTCAGCTACGTCAGCGACGTCATCGAGCTTCTGCCCGGGGACGTTATCGCCACCGGCACCCCGGCGGGGGTGGGCGTCGGGCGCGACCCCCAGGTGTTCCTCGAGGCCGGCCAGGTGGTGACGACGGAGATCGAGGGGATCGGCGTGATGCGGAACCGCTGCGTCGCGGAAGAGGGCTGAGGCGGCCCGGGTCAGCCGGGGGACGCGGCGCGTTCGCCGAGCCTGAAGTAGCGCCGGTCCCAGTGCAGCAGGGGGTCGCCGTCGGGGCGGCGCCAGCCCCGCTCGACCGAGGCGACGAACACCCAGTGGTCGCCGGCCTCGACGGCCTGGGTGGTGCGGCACTCGATGTTCGCCACGCACACGCCGTCGAGCAGCGGCCCGCCGTGCGGCGTCTCCGGCTGGCTCCACGCCACGCCCTCAAAGCGGTCGATGTCGCGCGTGGCGAAGCGGGCCGACAGGGGCGCCTCGCCCGCGGCCAGGAAGTTGACGCTGAAGCCGCCCCGGTGCTGGATAGGCTCGCGCGCGGACGCCGAGCGCTCGATGCAGACGAGGACCAGGGGCGGGTCGAGCGACACGGAGCAGAAGGCCGACACGGTCATCCCCTGCGGCTTGCCGTCATGGTCGAACGCGGTCACCACCGTCACGCCCGACGGGAACCCCGCCATGATGTCCCGGAACAGCTGCGGCTCGATCACTGCGGGCTATTCTGACGCGGCCCACCCGCGGCCGGCGTAGCCCCGGCACGTAGCATCATTCCGTGACCGTGCGATTGCTGCGCCGCGCCATGGCGGTGGCGGGTCTTGCCGCGCTGGCCGCCGCGTGTGGCTCCAGCGACACGGGGAGCCCGTCGCCGGGCGGCAGCCCGAGCCCCCCTCCCCTCCAGGCGGTGGTCGTCTCGAGCTACTCGAGCTCCGGCCCGTGCTCGGGCGGCGCCGCCTGTCTCGTGCAGGGCAAGGGCCAGCGCATCGGGTTCTTCATCGTCGACCCGAACGGCACGGAGCTCGCCGATGTGACCGCCTCGGTCCGGCTGCTGGCCATCAAGTCCCAGGCGGCGTCGCCCTCACCCATCAGCGACTGGACCCCCGCGACCTACCATGGCAAGGACCTGCAGCTGGCCGGCCTGAACCGGGGCGTCTACAGCGCTTCGCTCGACCTGCCCCAGCTGGGCACCTACGGGCTCGAGGTGAAGGCGACGCGGGGCGCCGTTTCCGCCACCACGACCTCGGCGTTCTTCGTGCTCGGGGCCGACCCGGGCATCCCGGTCGGCTCACCCGCGCCGGCGAGCGACAACCCGATCCAGGGGCCGGGGGTCGACATCGCGACCATCGACACCGGCGTCCCCCCCGATGACATGCACTACATCAGCATCGCGGGCGCGATCGCGGCCCACCACCCGATGCTCATCTACATGGGCACGCCCGGCTTCTGCCAGACCAAGACGTGCGGGCCGGAGGTCCAGGTCGCGCAGGACCTCGAGAAGACGTACAAGCCGAAGGGCATCGACTTCATCCACGTCGAGACGTACCAGGGTGGGCGCCCGGACGCGAAGCAAACCCTGTCGACGACGTTCCTTCAGTGGAAGCTCGACACCGAGCCCTGGATCATCCTGGTCGACCGGAACGGGACGGTCGTCGCGAAGTTCCCCGGGGCCACCGGGCCGGACGAGATCAGCCCGTCCCTGGACCGGCTGCTCAGCTAGTCCGGGAGGCCGGCTCGCCGGCGGCGGCGGCGGGCGAGGACGCCGGCGCCGAGCCCTGCGAGGACGAGGCCGAGAGGTAGGAGCGCGGGCGCGGCAGCGGCGGTGTTGGGCGTTGCCGTCTGGCCGAAGTTCGGCAGGCTGACGTCACTCACGACCCGGATGGGACCGATGTTGCCGACCGTGTCGACCGCGCGCACCGCGTAGTACGACTGGCCGTCGACGTGCGGGACCGTGATGCTCTCGGCCTGCCCCGACGCCTTCGGCTTCACCGACACCGTCACATCGGTGGCGCTGTCCCAGTTGGACTGCAGGATCGGCTGCGAACTGCGCCGGATGAGGTAGTGGTCCGCGGTGCCGCACTTCCAGTCGTTGCCGACGGCGGTGAAGGTGAGGACGTCGTTCGCGCCCTGCTGCGTCACGGTGAGGTCCGCGATCGCCGAGGGCGGCCGCGTGTCGGTGCCGTAGTGGCCGGTGTTGCGGTCGTCCTGGTGCCAGTGCCACGCCTCGGCGTTGCCCGCGCACACCCCGGACGTCTCGAACATGTGGAGGTACCCCTCGCGCGTCGCCACCGCGACCTCGTTCTTGCCGTTGCCGAAGACGTCCCCGACCGCGGGGGTGAAGAGCGACCACTCGCCGGTCCACTTCGGGAACGCACCGGCAACCTGCCCGCTGGCCCCGTCGAAGCCCTCTACCGCGCCCGAGTCCGCCGGCTGGATGACGTCCGGGGTGCCGTCGCCGGTGACGTCGGCGATCGCCGGGGCGCTGAAGAAGGCCAGCCCCTGGAGGTAGTGCGAGAACTGGGGCAGCGGCGCGCCGGTTGACGGGTCCCAGCCCCCGACGCCGTTCTCGACGCGGACTCCGAACCCGGGTGCCTGCGTGATGCCCAGCACGACGTCGGTGGCGGACGACCCGCCCTGGAACGCCTGGGGAGCCCCGGTGCCCGGGACGACGGTGCCGAGGCTCGCCGACGTCGTGAACTGAACCAGCGTGCAGGTGCCGGCGAACACCGGGCCGGTGGGAGTGAGCGGGGTTGCGCAGTCACCGGGGCCGCCCGCCGGCACCGTGGTGGGGCCAAACGGGGTGCTGCCGGCCGAGGCGCCGTCGAGGTTGACGCTGACCGGAAGGAAGAGGTTGGCGTTGATCACCGCCATCGGCCCGTTGGAAGTGTCGTAGACCGCCGGCGACTCGGTGCCCTGCGTGACGAAGTCCTGGGCCACGCCGTAGCCCTGCTCCAGACCGGGGATCGCGACGGGGTAATTCGCCAGCATCCCGGTGGGCGTGGCCAGCGTGCCACGCGCGTCGAAGGCTTCCAGGTACGCGGTGATCTTGGTGCTGCCCAGGCCGGCGTTGTCCCAGGTGGTGTCGTCGAGGCCGACGATCACCGCCGTGTGCCCGTTGATCTTGGCCACCGCCGGCGTCGGCACGATCTTGCCGTCGTGCGTGTGGACGATCGACCCCGTCTGCGGCGGCTCGACACAGGCGGCCATGCTCGCCGGGACCGGCATGAAGATCGTGCACACCGGCCAGCCGGGGACGGCGGTGCCGTCCGGCCGCCACGCGTAGACGTGGTTGTCGCCGGCGGCCTGGACGATGTCGAGCTGTTGGTTGCCCTCGAGGTCCGCCAGCACCGGCGAGGTGCCTGCCAGGTTCTCAGGCTCGAAGCTGTAGGGGGTGTCGGGTGGCGGCACGCTCATGTTGTACGCGGCCATGGTGCCGTCGAACTTCGGGAAGCCGGGCAGCACGTGGCCCGCGCCATCCCACGCCCACGTGTTGCCGTTGAGGGTGCCGATGACGATGTCGAGGGAGCCGTTGTGGAACAGGTCCCCGACGGCCGCCGCGGACAGCGTCCCGTCGCGCGGGCGTGGCACCAGGTTGTTCTTCCACGTCGGCACGTTCAGGTAGTTGCGCGAGTAGGTCGGGTCCATCCCGATCGCGACGCCGGTGTGCACCGGGAACCCGGGGGCCTCGGATCCGTCAGGCCGGTAGGCATGCACGGTGCCGTCGGAGGTGGGGATGATCGTGTCGAGCCAGCCGCGGCCCTCGATGTCGGCCATCGTCGGTGAGGCCTCGCCGGAGGCGCCGACCGCGACCGGGAACCCGGGGGCCTCTGTCGCGTCGTGGCGCAGGTGGAACGCGCGGCGGTCCTCGCCCATGTTCCACGGGTTGGTCGTGTCGCCGGAGGCGAAGACGCGGACGCGCACGCTGACGTCGTACTGCTCGATGCTCAGGCGCGTCGACGGGTCCACCGTGTAAGGCTCGGCCGTCGCGAACTGCTGCAGCGCGGACTGGGTGAGGTCGATGCTCCCGCCGACGGTCTGCGGGCCGAGGCCGACGCCGCTGGCGAAGGTCGTCCAGCCGCTGTCGGCCGGCTGCGGCCCGAGCCCGTACTGGAGCTGCCAGGTGTACGCGCCGAGGGTGGCGCGTCGGGCCTGCACGTCGGCCTTCACCTGCAGCGTCGACTGCTTGAGCGGGTCGACCTCCTGGTACCAGTCGGGGCTGCGGATGTCGACCGTCGGCGGGATCTTGCCGGCGTCCACGGCGTTGGCGGCGGCCAGAAGGTTGGGGCGGCCGTACCCGTACTGGATGTTGAAGCCGGTGCTCGCCGACGGGCTGGCAAAACAGGGCTCGACGGCGGGGCACGGCGCGCTGATGGGGGTCGCCGTCCACCGCACGACCTGCTTGACCTCGTCGGGCGACAGCGGGGCCGAGATCTGACCTCGCCTCGCGGCGTCCTTGCCCTCGGCGACGACCAGCGCCGCGACCCCGGCTTGCGTCGGGATGCTCGTCGACGTCGAGCCGTCGTTGGTCGGCACCACGAACAGCGCATGCGGCCCGTATGAGGTCAGGCTCGACCGGCTGAGGAACGTGGTGTTGGTGCGGACGAAGGTGCAGAAGGCGTCGGTCGTGCTCGTGGGCGGGACGTTGCAGGTGGCGCCGTTGCGCGTCGAGTGGTCGCCACTGAGGCCGTTGCCGGGCCAGACGTGGGGGTAGTACATGCCGTCGGTGTGGTCGGCGGACTCGAAGTCGTTGCTGGCCCACACCAGGACCATGCCCTTGTGGTACGCGTAGTCCATGGCGGCCTTGACCTCCTGGTTCTCGCCCAGCGAGGCGTCCGTGCCGTCGAAGACGTCGACGCCGTTGTCCGCGGCATAGACGAGGGCCTCGGCCACGCGGTCGGGACGGTCGATCGCCTCGTCACCGGCCTTGATCGGGACGTAGCGGCACTGCGGGCACATGCCGGCGCCGCCGAGGGTCGGGTTCGCCTCCCCCACCAGCTGGGCCGACTCGCCGGTGAAGTGGTGGTAGATGCTCTGCTCGGTCTGCGGGTCGTTGTCGTCGCGGTTGAAGTTCCAGCCGCTGATGTCGCCCGGGTAGCCGTTGCCGTCGTTGTCGAACCGGCCGCCCGGCGGGCACTGCACCACCGTGTGCGCCGTGTTGTCGAGCTGGCAGTGGCCGAACGCGAGGATCACGTCCTCCGGCGTGATGTCGGACCAGGTGGCATTGACGGCGTTGCACGTGTGGTGCAGGAAACGGAAGCCGCCGTCGGCGGCATCGGTGCCGGCCGGCGTCTGGTGGTTGCCAGCCTGGCCGAGCCAGGCCGTGTCAGCGCTCCGCACGCGCGGGTCGTTGCGGTAGTCGTCGACGTTGAAGACGCCGTCGCTGTTGAGGTCCCACTTGTCGGCCCCAGTGCCCACGTTGCCCGACCCGTCCTCGGGATACGGCAGCTCGCCCTTGTTGAGGAAGCTGCGGAGGCGGAGCAGGCAGCTGTCCTGGATCCGCCAGTTGATGCCGCCCTCCATGTACGCGACGACCGTCTGGTCGTTGCCGCGCTCGGGGTTCGTGGCGCGGTTCCAGAGGTCGTAGACGCGCATCCCCGAGGCCCCGTCGGTCTGGGCGCCGAGGGTGCCGTCCAGCGGCGCGTCCTGCGGGATGCAGCCATAGAGGTACCACTGCTCCTGGTCCCAGGTGTGCGTGCTCGTCAGGCCGCCCGTGCGCTCGGCGATGTCGAAGTTCGGGTTGCTGGGGAAGCCGCTCAGGCCCGCCGCGGTGCAGGTCGCGGCCTGCGCGGTCAGCGGGGCGGCCACCGGCACAACGGGGATCGCGAGCACCGCCAGGGCGAGGAGCGTGTGCGCGACACGACCGAACCCCCGGCCCCCGCGCCGTCGACCTCCCACGGAGGGGCATCTTACCGGCTCACGGGTTGGGGTGCGCTGCGCCGCTACGATAACGATCGATGGAGCCTCGCCCCCTCGAGATCGTGCCCTCGATGCTCGACTGCGACCAGTCGAGGCTGGCCGACGAGGTCGCGGCCATGGAGGCCGCCGGCGCCGACCGGGTGCAGTGGGACGTGATGGACGGCTCGTTCGTGCCACGCCTCACGCACGGGCCGGACCCGGTCCGCGACGCGCGCGCGGCGAGCCGCCTGCAGTTCGAGGCGCACCTGATGGTCGACCACCCGGAGACGCTGTGGCGGGGCTTCGTCGACGCCGGCTGTGAGGTGGTGATCGTGCACGCTGAGGCGACCCGGCACCTTCATGGCCTGCTGAAGGACATCCGCGACGCCGGGGCCCGCGCGGGCGTTGCCCTGAACCCGGCGACGCCACTCGACGCCGTGCTGCCGGTGATCGACTCGCTGGACCACCTCCTCGTGATGACGGTCAACCCGGGCCGGGGCGGGCAGGAGTTCATCGGCGCGATGACGGCCAAGGTGCGCGCCGCGCGGGCGCTGGTCGAGGAGCGGGGCCTGGACCTCGACATCGAGGTCGACGGCGGCGTGAATGCGGGCACGGCGCCGCTGGTCGCCGAGGCGGGGGCCAACCTCCTCGTCGCGGGGTCAGCCGTCGTGCGCCACCCCGAGGGCCGTGCCGCCGCCATCGACGAGATCCGTCTCGAGGCGGTGCGCGGGTGGCGGCGGCGGCGGAAGCTGGAGGCGGAGCGCGGCGGGGAGGCGCCGGAGGAGCCCGGCGACCCGCTGCGGCGGGGCGTCGAGCTCTTCAACGAGGGCCAGTTCTGGGAGGCCCACGAGGCCTGGGAGGGCGCCTGGATGCCCCACCGCCGGAGCGCGGAGGGCGACTTCTACAAGGGCCTGGTCCAGGTGGCCGCCGGCTTCTACCACTACCGCCGCCACAACCGCGGCGGGGCACTGGTGAAATGGCGCAGCGGCGCCGACTTCCTCCGCCCCCACGGACCAAGCCACGAAGGGGTCCTGGTCGAGCCGCTCGTCACCGCGGTCGAAGAGGCCCGCGCGCGCCTGGAGAAGGCCGGGCCGGAGTGGCCCGCCATCCCGGCGCCGCGGCTCGACCTGGAGGCCTGAGCCCCGCCCTAGCGGAAGCCGGCGCTGCCTCCCAGCAGGAGGGCGACCACCGCGACCAGGCCCGCGGCCAGGGTGAGGCGGTACGCCAGGGCCCGGCGGCCGGCCAACCCGGTGGCGGCGATGCCGCAGGCCAGCAGCGCCGCCGCCACGCCGAGCGCCCCCGTGGGTGAGACGAGGGCGACCCGGCCGCCGCCGTAGAGCGCGACGGTACCCGCCGCCGCGAGCATCAGCGCGCCGGCCAGGATCGCGGACACCCGCGGTCCCACCGCCTGGGGCAGGCCGCCCATGCCCACGACGAGGTCGGACTCGTAGTCCCGCAGGGCGTTGCTGAAGTGCGCCCCGGCCCCGATCAACCCGGCGGCCACGATCAGCCATCGCGCCGGGAGGTGCGGTGGGGACGCGGCCGCGGCGACGAAGATCGGCAGGAGGGCGAAGCCGAATACGAAGGGGACGACGGAGATGACGAACCGGCGCGTCCCGAAGTTGTGGACCTGGCCGAGAAGGAGCCCGGCCGCGTGCACGACCAGCGGCAGGACCCCCAGCGGGAAGGTGAGCAGCAGCGCGGCCACCGTGCCGGCGATGGCAGCGATCACGACGAGCACGGGGTCGATCAGCCCCGCGGCAATCGGCTTCTCGGTCCGCATCCCGAGCCGGTCCCGGTCGCGGTCGAGGTAGTCGTTCGTCCAGCCCAGCGAGAACTGGCCGAGGAGCACGGCGGGCACCAGGATCAGCGTGCGCCAGCCGACGCCCGCGCTCAGGCCCAGCAGCGCCACGCCGGCGGTGATCGCGAAGCTCGCTGAGGGGTGAGTGCAGCGCACGAGGAGGACCGCGAGGCGCGCGAGCCGGGCGGGGGTCAGGGCTGCCACCCCCTCAACTTATCCGACGCCCCGCCCCGCGGCGGGCTAATATGTCCCGAAAATGACGGTGGCGTCAGAAACGCAGGCCACGGTCGAGCGCGTGGAGCGCGCCGACCTGGCCGGGTTGAAGGACCTGGACATCGACGATGTCTACGCCCACATCGACGCGCTCCTGGCGGAGCTGCCGGGGCCGCTCGACCTCTACCAGCGCTGGGAGCGGCAGCAGTGGTCGGCCGCCGAGCTGGACTTCACCACCGACAAGCAGCACTGGGCCGCGCTCGGCCCCTTCCTGCAGGACCAGCTGACCCAGATCTTCTCCGGCTTCTTTGTCGGCGAGCAGGCCGTGACGGACACGCTGGCACCCCTCCTGCTGGCGGCGCCCGATGAGGAAAGCCGCTGGTTCCTCTCCACCCAGGTGGTGGACGAGGCGCGCCACGCGTACTTCTTCTCGCGCTTCTTCTCCGAGGTCCTCTACGACGGGGCGACGCTGCAGGCGACCCTCGCCAAGGCGCGGGCCTGGAGCAACAGCAACGTCTACAACCAGATCTTCGGCCGGGAGGGCGAGCTGGTCAGGGCCACGGAGGCGGTCCGGCTCGACCCCCACGACTACGGCAAGTGGGTCGAGGGCATCGTCGTCTACCACGTCCTGGTGGAGGGCATCCTGGCCCTGGTGGGCCAGCGCCTGATCCTCCGCATCCTGCGCAACCTCGACCTTCTGCCGGCGTTCCGCGCGGGCTTCACCGCGGTCACGCGCGACGAGTCGCGCCACGTCAACTACGGCATCTGGGCGTTGCAGCGCGCCGTTAAGGCCGGCGAGGAGGACCACGTCCGTGCCGTGGTCGACCGCGCCATCAAGCCCACCCTGCGCGTCTACGTCAACCCGGAGCGCCTCATCTCCATCCCGCGGGACGTGCCGCCCGGCTCGCGCATCGACCCGCGCACCAACTGGACCTACGCGATCGAATCGTTGACGCGCCGGTTGCGGGCGGCCGGGGTCGCCGCCGACTACCTCGAGGCGAAGCGGCAGCAGGGCTGGGAGATCGTATGGGAGGCGGTCGCCGAGTACGAGGGCATCCACGGCGAGAACCACCCGGTGCGGGAGTGGGAGGACGGGACGATCCCCCGGCTCATCGCCGAGGCCGCCGGCCAGACGGCCTGAGCCTTCGCGCTGTCGAAATCGCGGGGCGCCCGATCGTCATCTAGGTGAAGACCCCACCAGGAGGTACACCGAAGATGCCAGAGACAACAGTGGTTTCGCTCGCCGACCAGCTCGCCGCCGTCCCTGAGGAGACGCGGCCCATCGTGGAGGCCGCCCGCGCCGCCGTCCTGTCGGTCGCGCCCCAGGCCGACGAGATCGCATACCGCATGAGCGCGCCCCGATCCAAGAGCATGATGTGGAAGCTCGCGCGCTACGCCTCGGACGGTGAGAACGTCGTGGGGATCGGCACCTTCACCCACCACGCCGCGATGTTCTTCTACCGCGGCCGCGAGCTCGACGACCCGCGCGGGCTGCTCCAGGGCACGGGCGCGAGCTCGCGTTTCGTGAGCCTCCGCCGGGCTGCCGACGCCGAGGCGCCAGCGGTCAGGGAGCTGCTCCGGCAGGCATTCGCGCGCTGAGTCCCTCGCCCGCCGCCGGGGGGCGGGCGTAGATTCATCCCCGGTTTCATGGCGACGCCGATCATCGAGCTGCGAGAGGTCCGCAAGACCTATGACGGCGTCGCTGCCCTCGATGGCCTTTCCTGCTCCTTCCACGACGGCCGCATAACGGCTGTCATCGGGCCGTCCGGCGCCGGCAAGACGACGATGCTTCGCCTCATCCTCGGCCTGACGAGCCCCGACGCAGGCCAGGTGCTCTTCCGCGGGCGCGCCGTCGCGCAGATGTCGAACCAGGAGCTCCTCGACTACCGGCGCGACTTCGGCGTCCTGCTCGAGGGCGCCGGCGCGCTCTTCGCGTCGATGAACGTCTTCGACAACGTCGCCTTCCCGCTCCGGCGCGTGAGCCACTACCCCGAGGAGCTGGTGCGCGCGCACGTCGAGAAACGTCTACGTGAGGTTGGGCTCTGGGAGCACGCGCGTAAGATGCCGAACGAGCTGTCGACCGGGATGCGCGTGCGGGTGGCGTTCGCGCGCGCGGTCATCACGCAGCCGCCGGTGCTGTTCTTCGACTCCCCCGACACCGGCATGGACCCGGTCCGCATGACCGCGCTCACGCGGCTGATCGGCGAGCACCACCGCAGCCACCCCTGCACCACGCTCCTGATCACGCACGACCTGGACGCGGTCCGCGCGGTCGCGCAGGACATCATCCTGGTCCATCGCGGCCGCGTCGTGGAGCAGGGCCTGGCGCCGCGGGTACTGGCCTCCGAGGACCCCTTCACCAGGCAGTTCCTAGCGGGACTGATGGTCGGCCCGCTGGCCATGGAGTGACCCTGCGTTGACGGAAAGGGCGGCCGCCGTGAGGCAGCCGCCCTTAGGCGCTGGAATGGTTACTTCCGGGCTTCGACGGTGATCGGGATCCGCTTTGGCTCCGGCTTTGCGACCAGCGGGACCTTGACGGTCAGGACGCCGTCCTTGAAGTCGGCCAGCGCCTTCTCGCCCTCGACCTCGTCGCCGAGCGCGATCTGGCGGTAGAAGCCACCGACGTGGCGCTCCTTGCGGACGTATTCCTTCTCCGCGGCCTCGCTGCTCTCGTCGCGCTCAGCCTGGATCGTCAGGACGTTGCCCTCGACGGTCACGCTGACGTCCTCAGGCTTGAACCCGGGCACGGACGCCTCGATGACGACGCTGTCCGCGGCGCGGTGGATGTCCACCGGCAGGAAGCCCTGGCCCGTCCGGTCGCTGTAGCGAGGGGTGAATCCCCAACCCTGGAGCATCCGGTCGAAGACCTGGTCGAGCTCCGAATGGACGTTCAGCAGGTCGTATGCGGGGTTCCAACGAATCAGCTCCACTGCAGCACCTCCTTTACGTGGATCGCTTTCGCACCGATTCCATACCCGGTGCGGGAGCGGGCCAAACGTGCCTCAGTCCTCGAGGATGCGGAGGGCCATCCCGGAGGTTCCGCTCAGCGCCTGCAGCCGTTCGACGCGGTCCAGGAGCCGGACGATGATCTCAATCGCCTCGTAGTCCAGGCCGAGCTGCCGGCGAAGGCGCCGGACGCGGCGCAGGCGCCACAGGGCGACCTCTTCGGTCTCGCCGTCGCCGACCCAGGTGGCGAGGAGCTGGTCGTCCACGCAGGCGACCTCCCGCCGCGTCAACCCGGCGAGCCGGGCGAGGCGCGCGCGGTCAGTCACGCTGTTCCGGGGCAGCCGGTCGGGCGGCGCCCTCGGCCCACTCCCGCAGCTCCGGCGGAACCGGAGTAGGGAGCTGGATGGAGACCTCGGCCAGCAGGTCACCGGCGCCGCCGCCTTTGAGGCGCGGCATGCCGAGGCCGCGAAGACGAAGCACCTTGCCGTTCTGCGTCTCGGCGGGGATGCGCAGGCTCACGCGCTTGCCCGCGAGGGTCTTGACCTCGACCTCGCCGCCCACCACAGCCACCGCGAGGGGCACCTCGACGCGGGTGCGCAGGTTGTCGTCCTCGCGGGCGAACGCCGGGTGCGGGCGGACGTTCACGCGCATATACAGGTCACCATGCGCTCCGCCCGCGCGGCCCCGGCCGCCCTGGCCCGCCGCGCGCACCCGGGCCCCGTCGCGGATGCCGGCGGGGATCGTCACCTCCACCTTGCGGGTGCCGGTGTCGCCTGTCATCTCGACGGTGCGGGTGGTGCCGGCGCCGGCCTCGTCGAGGGAGATCGTCACCTCACCCTGCACGTCATCGCCGCGGCGCGCGACAGCGCGCTGCCGCTGCGGGCCAGGGTTCGCGCCACCACTTCCGAACACGGTGTAGAAGAAGTCCGAGAAAGGATCCGCGCGCCCGAACATCTCCTCGAGCTCCTCGGGTGTGACCGTGCGGTACTCCACCTGCGGTCCACCGCGGCCGGCACCGAAGGGGTTCTGCCCCGGCCGCCCGGCGCGCTCCCACGCCTCATAGCGCTCCCACTCCGGGCCCAGCTCGTCGTACTTCTTGCGCTTGGCCGGGTCCGACAGCACCTCGTTGGCCTCGTTCAACTCTTTGAAGCGCGACTCGGCCCCGGCGTCGCCGGGGTTGAGGTCGGGGTGGTGTTTGCGCGCCAGCTTCCTGAAGGCCGTCTTGATGTCCTTCTCGGTCGCGGTGCGGGGCACCCCGAGCACCTCGTAGTAGTCCTTGAACTTTGTCGCCATCCGTTAAGACGGATACCCGGTGGCGACCGGGCCGAAACCGCACCGCCGCCTCTGCGATCGTGCACCGCGCGCGATAGCCTCGACCTCATGGCGCAGGTCAACGACGAGGAGCGGGCCGTTGTCCTCTTCGCCTGCGTTCACAACGCGGGACGCAGCCAGATGGCCGCCGCCTTCGCGCGCCGCCTTGGCGGGGATCGGCTCGTGGTCCTCTCGGCCGGCAGTGAGCCGGCGCCGGCGCTGAATCCCCGGGTGGTCGCCGCGATGGCGGAGGCACATGTCGACATCACCGCGGAGACCCCGCGCCTGCTGGAGGACGCCGACGTGCGCCGCGCGGACGTGGTCGTGACCATGGGCTGCGGCGACGAGTGCCCCTTCTACCCGGGCAGGCAATACCTGGACTGGGAGCTGGATGACCCCGCCACGCTGGACCTTGCGGGCGTGAGGCGGGTTCGCGACGACATCGAGAGCCGCGTGCAAATCCTGGTCAGCGGCCTGCTGGAGCGCACGCCGGCGGGTTAAATGGCGACGGCCCGGCGTGAACCGGGCCGTCGAGGTTCCTGGCTGGGCTAGCTCGCCGACTTGCGCGCGGTGCTCTTGCGAGCCGTGCTCCTCTTCGCGGCGGGCTTGCGGGCGGCCGGCTTGCGCGCGGCCGTCTTCTTCGCGGCGGGCTTGCGCGCGGTCGTCTTCTTGGCCGCGGTCTTGCGAGCGGCCGGCTTGCGCGCGGTCGTCTTCTTCGCCGCGGTCTTGCGGGCGGCGGGCTTGCGCGCGGTCGTCTTCTTCGCCGCGGTCTTGCGAGCGGCCGGCTTGCGCGCGGTCGCCTTCTTCGCGGTGGACTTGCGCGCCGTCGCCTTCTTCGCCGTCGTCTTCTTCGCAGCGGGCTTGCGCGCCGTGCTCTTCTTCGCGGCGGTCTTGCGGGCGGCCGGCTTGCGCGCGGTCGTCTTCTTCGCGGCGGGCTTGCGCGCCGTCGCCTTCTTCGCCGTCGTGGCCTTCGCGGCCGTCTTCTTCACGGCGGACTTCGCCCGTGCTGTCACTTTGCGCGTCGTCGACTTCGCGGCCGATGCAGTGCGCTTGGCTGCGGACTTGGCGCGTGTCTTCGCACGGCTGGTTTTGCGCGTCGCCTTCTTGGCGGCGCCGCTGGTGGACTTGGAGAGATCACGCTCCAACTTAGTAAACCTCCGGTCGAGTGCGGTGACCATGTCTTTGAGGCCTTTCAGGTCTAGCTGCGTGCGCTTCTCAACGCTGCTTATCGCGTTCTTCACACGCTTCGCTGCTTTGTTTGCCATGTATGCCTCCACATGTGGCTGCACTACAGCCATCGTGATCATGCAAGTTTGCGTTGCTTGTGTCAACAACATCTCTTAATCGCGGAGCACCGCAAACGCCGCAAGAGTCGATGTGTTTCTTGTCGTTGTCATGCGAGCGAGTATCCTCGGAGGCGCGAACGTGAGCGCACAAACAGCAGCCACTGCGAGAGGGCGACGTGCGGCACCGACACGTCGCCGGGGGACCCGCAAGGACGCGGAGGCGCTGACGCCGCGGTACACAAATCGTGAGCTGTCGTGGCTGGACTTCAACAGCCGGGTGCTCGCCATCGCCGCCGACACCCGGCTACCGGTGCTCGAGCGCGCGAAGTTCCTGGCGATCATCTCGCAGAACCTCGACGAGTTCTTCCAGGTGCGAGTGGCCGGCCTGAAGGAGCAGGTGGGCGCGGGGCTCGGCACGACAGCCGCGGCCGACGGGATCACGGCGGTCGACCAGCTCCGCCTGATCCGCGCCCGGGTGGAGGGTCAGGTCGCGGCGCAGGACAGCATCCTTAATACCGAGGTGCTGCCGGCCCTCGCCACAGCCCGCATACACGTCGTGGACGCGGGCGACCTGAACCGCGACGACCGTGCCTGGATAGCCCGGCTCTTCGAGTCGAGGATCTTCCCGGTCCTCACGCCACTGGCGGTTGACCCCGCCCATCCCTTCCCGTACATCTCGAACCTGTCGCTGAACCTCGCGGTGCTGGTGCGGGACCCGCAGCGGCGGGTCACGCGGTTTGCCCGCATCAAGGTCCCGCCGCTCCTTCCCCGCTTCGTCGAGCTGCCCGACCACGAGCGGTTCGTCCCGCTCGAGCAGGTCATCGCGATGCACCTTGACGCCCTCTTCCCTGGCATGAAGATCGTCGCCCATCACCCGTTCCGCGTGACACGCAACGCCGACCTCGAGCTCGAAGAGGACGAGGCGGACGACCTGCTGGCCGCGATCGAAAGCGAGCTGCTGAAGCGCCGCAGGTTCGCGGACGTCGTCCGGCTCGAGATCGACAGCACGATGTCGGCCGAGGTCCTCGACCTGCTCACACGCGAGCTGGAGGTGGAGGCAGACGATGTGTACGTCGTCCAGGGCCTCATCGACCAGACCGCGCTCTGGGCTTTCCACGCCCTCGAGCGCCCCGACCTGAAGGAGGAACCGTGGGTTGGCGTCACGCCCGCGCGCCTGGCGCCCCCGGCCGCCGGTCACCGCGTCGACTTCTTCGCCGCGATCAGCGCGGGCGACATCCTCATCCATCACCCGTATGACTCCTTCACGACCACGGTGGAAGCTTTCATCGAGCACGCGGCCTCGGATCCGGCGGTCCTCGCGATCAAGCAGACCCTCTACCGCACGTCCGGCCCCGAGGCCGGCATCATGCGCGCCCTTATCCGCGCCGCCGAGGGCGGCAAGCAGGTGGTCGCGCTGGTGGAGCTGAAAGCCCGTGGCGACGAGCAACGCAACATCGCGTGGGCCCGGATGCTCGAGCAGGCCGGGGTGCATGTCGTCTACGGCCTCGTCGGGCTCAAGACCCACGCCAAGGTGCTGCTCGTCCTCCGCCGTGAGTCGGCCGGCATTCGCCACTACGTCCACATGGCCACCGGCAACTACAACCCCGGGACGGCGTCGGCCTACGAAGACATCGGCCTCCTGTCCTGCGACCCCGACCTCGGCGCGGACGCGACTGAGCTCTTCAACCACCTGACGGGCTACAGCCGCCAGCGCACGTGGCGCCGCCTCGTCGTCGCCCCGGGCAGCATGCGGGGGGCGGTGATCGACCTCATCCGCCGCGAAGCCGCCAGCCCCGACGGGCGCATCGTGATGAAGATGAACAGCCTCGTCGACCAGGACATCATCGATGCGCTGTACGCGGCGTCCGCCGCCGGCGCGGACATCGACCTCATCGTGCGCGGCATCTGCTGCATTCGCCCGGGAGTGCCCGGCCTCTCCGAGAACATCCGCGTGCGCTCGCTGGTCGGGCGCTACCTGGAGCACTCGCGGATCTACCGTTTCGGCAGTGACGCCCGCGGCGCCGAGTACCTCGTGGGATCGGCCGACATGATGCCGCGCAACCTGGACCGGCGCGTGGAGGTGCTCGTCCCGATCGACGACGCCACCATGCGCGACAGGCTGCGCGAGATCCAGGAGATATGTCTCGCCGACGACGTCCTCGCGTGGGAGCTCCGCGACGACAGTTGGACGAAGGTGCCGACGGGGCTCGGCGTCAACGCCCAGCGGGAGCTCCAGCGGCTCGCGCTGCAGCGAAGCCGGGCGGTGGCGCGGGCCCTCGATGCCTGAGCGGGAGGTCAAGCTAGAAGCGCCGCCGCGGTTCACCCTCCCCGACCTGCAGGAGGTCTCCGACCTGAAGCCGGGGGAGGCGACCACGCTCCGGCTGCGCACGACCTACTGGGACACGCCCGACCTGCGCCTGGCGCGCTGGGGCGTTAGCCTCCGCCGCCGCACAGGCGAGCCCGGCGGCGCCGTCTGGACCGTCAAGCTGCCGGGCAGCAGCCAGGGCCGGATGCTCGTCCGTCCCGAGCACGAGTTCCGCGGTGGCTCGGGTCAGCCTCCCGCCGGCGCCCTCGACCTGCTGCGCGCGTACGTGCGCGCCGCGGAGCTGGCCCCCGTCGCGACGCTCGAGGCGCGCCGGCGCCTGCTGCCTCTCCTCGGCGAGGACGGGGCGACCCGGCTCGAGGTCAGCGACGACGTCGTTTCCGTGCTCGAGGGCAAGCGGGTGGCCTTGCGCTTCCGCGAGATCGAGGTCGAGGCCCGGGAGGGCGCGACGAGCGACTCCGTGGACGCCGTCGTCGACCGACTGCGCGCGGCAGGCGCGGGCGACCCGCAGGCGGGGTCGAAGCAGGCGCGGGCGCTGGGCCCGCGGGCGAGCGCGCCCGCCGAGGTGAGCCTCGGCGACATCGCGCCGGGCCACCCGGCCGGCGACGTCGCGCGTCGCGCCATCGCGGCCTCGACCATCCGCCTCCTCCGCCACGACGCGGGCGTGCGCCTCGGCGGCGACATCGAGGACGTGCACCAGGCCCGCGTCGCAACCCGACGGCTGCGCTCGGACCTCCGCACCTTCCGCCACCTCCTCGACGAGGAGTGGACCAACACCACACGAGCGGAGCTGGGCTGGATCGCGGGTCTCCTGGGGGCGGTCCGCGACGCCGACGTGTTGCTGGAGCGGCTTGACGGCGCGCTGGCCGAGACCGGGCAGAGCACTGCCGGGAAGACCCTGCGGCGGAAGCTCGTGGCCGAGCAGACGTCGGCGCGGGCGAGCCTCCTCGAGGCCATCAGGACCGACCGCTACGTGGACCTCCTGGAGCGACTCGTGACCGCGGCGCGCGAGCCGCCGCTGACGGAGAGCGCCGAGGAGCCGGCCGTGGCGCTGGCCGAGGTCGCCGCCCGGCCGTGGAACCGCCTGAAGAAGGCGCGCCGCGAGCTCGACCACGAGCCTTCCGATGCCGACCTCCACGCCCTGCGCCTGCGCGCCAAGCGCGCGCGCTACGCGGCCGAAGCCGTGGCCCCTGTCTTCGGTCGCCAGGCGGAGGCCTTCGCGGGGGCGGTGGCGGGGCTGCAGGGCGTGCTTGGCGACCTGCACGACGCGGCCGTCATGCGCGACTGGCTCGAGGCGCACGTCCGGGGGCTCGGCCAGCGTGCGGCCTTCGCGGCGGGCGCGGTCGCCGAGCTCGAACGCCAGCACCTGGTCGCCGACCGCGTGCGCTGGCGCGACGCATGGGCGAAGATCGGGAAGGGTAGGCAGACGGAGTGGATGAAGAGCGCCTGATTCGCGACGCCGCCCTCGTCGAAGACGCGGTCGCGGCGATGCAGAACCGCCGCGACGTGGTGCGCGCCGCCGGCGGCGTGGTCTACCGCCACCGTGACGACGGCCGCATCGAGTTCGTCCTCGTCCACCGCCCCGCCTACGACGACTGGACCCTGCCGAAGGGCAAGCTCCTGAAGAACGAGCGCCTCGAACACGGCGCCCTGCGCGAGGTCCACGAGGAGACCGGGATGGTCTGCCACATCGCGCGCTCGCTGGGCACGATCGCCTACGTGGACCGGCGCGGCCGGGACAAGGTGGTTTGGTACTGGCTCATGCGCGCGGTCGAGGGCGAGTTCCTGGCGCGCGCGGAGATCGACGAGGTCGCCTGGCTGCCCTACGCCCAGGCGCGGAACAAGCTGTCGTACACCCATGACCGCGTGCTCATGGACCGCGTCCGCTCGCACGCGCCGGAGGCGGTCAAGGTGTTCCTGGTGCGCCATGCCGAAGCCGGCTCGAGAGGCGACTGGCAGGGCGACGATCTACTGCGGCCCCTCAGTAAGAAGGGATGGCGCCAGGCCGAGAAGATTGTCGCGCTCCTCCACGGCGAGCCGATCGAAAAGATCCTCTCCAGCCCCGCCGTCCGCTGCCGCCAGACCGTCGAGCCGCTGGCGGCCGAACGCCACATCACGATCGAGGACGAGCCCGTGCTGCTCGAGGGGACGCCGTGGCAGGACGTGCGTGACGTCATCCGCTTCGCCCGCGAGCCGACCGTGCTGTGCAGCCACGGCGACATCGTCGAGGCGCTGGTCGAGCACCTGGTGCTGCGCGGCGTCGTCCGGGACCGGGCTGCGCGCTACGAGAAGGGCTCGACCTGGGCCCTCAAGGTCCAGGACAGCGACATCGTCGCCGCCACCTACACCCCCGCGCCCTGAGGTAAGAGGCCCCACCGGCGATCGCTGACAATCAGGTGGGATGAGCAGCGTCTGGCGGGGGTGGCGGCGGGGAGTCGAGCCGCCGCGCGCGACTGCCGCGCCGCCGGCCGAGCGGGAGGGCGAGGCGGAGGGGCGGAACGACCTGCTCGGCGCGCTGGCCGTGCTCCCCTTCGCCTGGGTCACGGTGGACGCCGGCCTCGTCGTGCAGGAGGCGTCCGCCGCCGCCATGGAGCTGTTCGAGGCCGCGCCGCCGCCACAGGCGCTTATCGCGTTCTCACGCACCGCCGAGATCGAGTCGCACGCGCGCGAAGCCCAGGCCGGGAATGTCGGACCCTGGGAGGTGAAGGCGCGCCATTTCGACCGCGTCCTGCGGATGCACGCGCTGCGCCTGACGGGCGGCGGCGTGGTGCTCGCCTGGGAGGACATCACCGAGCAGCGCCGGCTCGAGGCCGTGAGGACCGAGTTCGTCGCCAACCTGGTTCACGAGCTGCGCACCCCGCTGACGTCGCTACGGCTCTCCGTGGAGACGCTGCGCGCCGGGGTCGAGGGCCCGGAACGCGATGAGTTCCTCGACCGCATCCTCGAGAACACGGACTATGTCCGCGGCCTCCTCGACACCCTGCGCCAGCTCGCAGAGCTCGAGCGGGGCTCGGTGCACCTCGAGATGGAGCCCTTCGAGCTCGTGCCTCTCGTGGTGGAGACCTGGGACCGGGTGGCCCACGTCTCGGACGTCAGCCTGCGGATGGCCATCGAGCCCGGCTTCAGCCTCACCGCCGATCGCCAGAAGCTCGGCCAGGTGCTGCAGAACCTGCTGCAGAACGCGTACCGATTCAGCCCCCAGGGCGGCGAGGTGGAGGTGGGCGCGCGACCAGGGGCCGGCACGGCGGAGGTGTGGGTGCTCGACCACGGGCCCGGCATCGCGCCGAGCGACCTGCGCCGGGTGTTCGAGCGCTTCTACAAGGCGGACCGAGCCCGCGTCCGTGGCGAGGCGGGATCCGGCCTCGGGCTCGCCATCGCGAAGCACCTCATCGAGGTGCATCGCGGCCGCATCTGGGCGGAGTCCGGCCCCGGGGAGGGCACCCGCGTCGCCTTCTCGATTCCCCAACCCGCGTTAACCGACGCTTAACCCGGACGTCCCCCGGCCATAACCGGCTGGCCGCTAGCTTTGGCGCGACGCTACCGGCTTCATTAGGAGACTTCTTTGCGTACGAAAGCGCTCAGAGCAGGGGTGGGCGTGGTGTCCGCCCTGTTGATCGCTGGATGCGGCAGCTCCAGCACCTCCGGCACGAATCCCAGCCCCTCCGCGGCGGCCGTGCCAACCCCGCCCGCGGCCTCTCTCGTGGGGGCCGGCTCGACCTTCGACCAGCCCGTGTTCAACGCGGCCTTCTTCGCGTACAACCAGAAGTTCTCGCAGGTCCAGGTGAACTACCAAGGCGTCGGCTCCGGCGCCGGGATCTCGCAGTACGACAAGGGGACCACCGACTTCGGGGCCTCTGACGTGCCCGCGAAGTACAAGGACCTCCCGACGCTCGGCGGCGCCACGGGCACGCTGCAGCTCCCGGTGGTGCTCGGCACCGTCGGCCTGGCCTACAACATCCAGGGGGTGGCCAACGGCCAGCTCAAGCTGACCCCGACCACGATCTGCGGGATAGTCACCGGCAAGATCGGCAAGTGGAGCGACCCGGCCTTCAAGGCCGACAACCCCTCCCTGAGTCTGCCTGACGCCAAGATCACCTGGGTGCACCGCAACGAGGGCAGCGGCACGACGTACATCGTGACCGACTACCTCACGCACGTGTGCGGCGCCGACTGGACGCTGGGTGCGGCGAAGCAGGTCACCTGGCCGACCACAGCCAGCGGCCCGACGGTGGTGGGCGCCCAGGGCAACCCCGGCGTCGCGGCCGCGATCGGGACCCCCGGCGGTAACGGTGGCACCCCGAACTCGATCGGTTACGTGGAGCTCGCGTACATCATCCAGACGAACATGACGCAGGCGACCCTGAAGAACCACGACGGCAACTTCGTGCTGCCGAGCCCCGCAGGCGCGACCGCGGCCGCCAACGCGATCCCGAACCCGACGCCGGCGAGCTTCTCCATCGTGGACGCCCCGGGCAAGGACAGCGCGCCGATCTCCGGCTACAGCTGGGTGATCCTGGCTAAGCAGCAAAAGGACGCCACCAAGGGGAAGGCGCTGGTCGACCTCCTTTACTGGTTCGACACAAGCGAGGGGCAGACCTACGCCACCAACCTCAAATACGCCCCCCTTCCCGCGGCGATCCAGGCGAGCAACCAGGACCTGCTCAAGACCGTCACGGACAGCACCGGGAAGGTGCTGCTCGGCTAACGCCGGGTCGCGCGGAGACCGCTAGATTTGAGGCCTTGAGCACGGCCCTACCGACGGGCGGCGCGCCCTCAGCCGCCCCGGCGCTGCTGCGCCGGGGCGGACATCCCGGCGACGCCGTGTTCAAGGTCGCGGTGTACGGCGCGGCGCTTGTCGTGCTCCTGGCCGCGGCCCTGATCTTGTACGAGGTGGTCGCGCCGGCGCAGCCGACCATCAGCCGCGACGGGATCGGGTTCGTGACCGGGAGCCGGTGGGACCCGCGGGTCAACGTCTTCGGCGCCCTGCCGTTCATCTACGGGACGCTGGTCACCTCGATCCTGGCCCTCGTGCTCGCCCTTCCGATCGGCCTCGGAATCGCCATCTACCTCGCGCGCGAGGGCCTGGGCTGGTTCAGGGCGCCGCTCGGCACCGCGGTGGAGCTGCTGGCCGCGGTCCCGAGCGTCGTCTTCGGGATCTGGGCTCTGTTCGTGCTGGTGCCGGTGATGCGCGACAGCGTCGAACCGGCGCTCGCCCACCTCGCCTTCATCCCGATCTTCGCGGGACCGCTCTCGGGCACCAGCTTCTTCACTGCCGGCGTCGTGCTCGCCATCATGATCTTGCCGACGCTCGCCTCGATCAGTCGCGATGTGATCCGCACCGTGCCCCGCGAGCTGCGCGAGGGGAGCCTGGCCCTGGGGGCCACCGAAGCCGAGACCACGTTGAAGGTGGTGCTCCCCGCCGCGAGGACGGGCATCACCGGGGCGATCATCCTGGCGCTCGGCCGCGCTATGGGCGAGACGATCGCGGTGACGATGGTGATCGGCAACGCGCCACAGATGACGGCGCACCTCTTCTCACCCGGCTACACCCTCGCGAGCATCATCGCCAACGAGTTCCCGGAGGCGCAGGGCAGGCTGTTCATCTCGGCGTTGATCGAGATGGCGGCGGTCCTGCTGCTGCTCAGCGCGCTGGTCAACGCCGTCGCGCGCGTTCTCCTCGTCCGCGGCACCGCGCGCGCCAGGGCGGCCCGATGACGGCTACATCTCGCGTCGCGCGGCGCCGCGTGGTCGGCAACGCGATGTTCCAGGGCGCTGTGTCGGCAGCGGTCCTGGTCGGGGCCATCCCATTCGTGTTGATCGTCTTCTTCCTGTTGCGCAAGGGCCTGCCGGTGGTCCTGAACCCCGACTTCTTCACCCAGGTGGAGCATCCCGCGGGGTTCCCCGGTGGCGGCATGAAGAACGCGATCGTCGGGACCCTGATGATCCTCGCGATCGCGTCACTGATCGCGGTCCCGATCGGGATATTCGCCGGCGTGTACATGGCCGAGTACGGGCAGAACCGGCTGGGCGACGCGCTGCGCTTCATCAGCGACGTGCTGACCAGCCTGCCCTCGATCGTGCTCGGCATCTTCGCCTACTCGCTCCTGGTGGCCACGACGGGCCATTTCTCCGCCATCGCAGGCAGCGTGGCGCTCGCCGTACTGATGATGCCCGTCGTGCTTCGCACGACGGAGGCAGCCATGGTGCTCGTCCCGAACGCCGTGCGCGAGGCGGGTTACGCGCTCGGCATCCCGCGCTGGCGCGTGACCCTCAGGGTCGTCATCCCGACGGCCCTCGGCGGGATCACCACCGGTGTCCTGCTGGCGATGGCACGCGCGGCGGGCGAGACCGCGCCGCTCCTCTTCACGGCGCTTGGCAGCCCGTTCCTGAACCTGGACCCGACGAAACCGACCCAGACGCTTTCGCTGATCGTCTACCACAACGCGCTGACCCCCTACCCCGACCTGCAGGACGAGGCCTGGGGAGCCGCCCTCCTGCTGGTGGTCATGGTCACGCTGGCCGGGATTGCGGCGCGGATCTACGTGGCGCGCCTGCAGCGGATGTCGCGTTGACCCAGGCCACCGCGGCACCCCGGCCGGCAGGCAGTATTGACGTGATGAGCGGCGGCATGAGCTCGCATCTCGGGGCGCTCGCGGCAGCGGCCGTCCGGCCGGAGCTGCTTCACTCCACGCCGGTTCTCGTGACGCGGGACCTGGCGGTCGCGTTCCACGGGCGCACCGTGTTGTCCGGCATCGACTTTGGCTTCCTGGGGCGGCGGGTGACGTCGATTGTCGGGCCGTCCGGCTGCGGGAAGACCACCCTGCTGCGAGCGCTGAACCGGATGCACGACTTCACCCGCGGCGCTGAGGTCACAGGGACTGTGGAGCTCGCAGGGCAGGACCTGTACAGCCCTGACGTCGACCCGATCGCGGTGCGTCGCCGGGTCGGGATGGTCTTCCAGCGCCCCAACCCCTTCCCGACGATGTCCATCGAGGACAACGTCGCGGCAGGTCTGCGCCTTGCCGGCGTCGAGAGCCGGCGCGACGCATGGGCCGACGCGGTCGAGGCCTGCCTCCGTCGGGCGGCGCTGTGGGACGAGGTCAAGGACCGGCTGAAGCGACCCGCGATGGGGCTCTCGGGCGGACAGCAGCAGCGCCTCTGCATCGCCCGTGCCCTGTCGATGGAGCCAGACGTGATCCTGATGGACGAGCCCTGCTCCGCGCTCGACCCGATAGCGACGCTCCACATCGAGGAGCTCATCCTCCAGCTCCGCGCGGACGTGACCATCATCGCCGTGACGCACAACCTGCAGCAGGCGGCGAGGATCTCGGACGAGCTGGTCTTCATGCTCGGGGACGAAAGCGGCGTGGGCCACATCGTCGAGTCCGGGCACGCCGTCGAAATCTTCTCGCAGCCGGCCGACCCCCGCACCGAGGCCTACCTGACGGGGAGGATGGGATGATCGCGCGGCAGGAGATGGAGCAGACCGTCGAGAGGATCACCGAGACGGGCATGCGCGACGACGTCCGGCGCGACATCGAGGCTGAGCTGGCCTCGGAGTCGATCAAGCTACGGGTCACCGACCTCGACTTCTACTACGGCAGGTTCCGTGCCCTGAAGGGCATCAACCTGGCGATCCCGACCAACCGCGTGACTGCGCTCATCGGGCCGTCCGGCTGCGGCAAGAGCACCCTGATCCGGGTGTTCAACCGAATGTACGATCTCGTCCCCGGCGCGAGGGTTCGGGGCAGCGCACGCCTGGACGGTGACGAGGTGACGGGTCGCGGCGTTGACGTCGTGATGCTGCGGCGCCGCGTGGGCATGGTGTTCCAGCGGCCCAATCCCTTCCCCATGTCGATCTACGACAACGTCGCCTACGGGCCGCGCCTGGAGGGCGCTCCGCGCGACCTGGATGGTGTCGTCGAGCGCAGCCTGCGGTCGGCCGCGCTGTGGGACGAGGTCAAGGACCGCCTCAAGGACAGCGCTCTCGCGCTCTCGGGCGGGCAGCAGCAGAGGCTGGTGATCGCGCGCGTGCTCGCCGTCGAACCAGAGGTCATCCTCATGGACGAGCCCGCGTCGGCCCTCGATCCGATCTCCACGCTGAAGATCGAGGACCTGATGACCGACCTGAAGAGTCGCTACACGATCGCGATCGTGACGCACAACATGCAGCAGGCGGGCCGTGTGTCGGATTACACCGCGTTCATGAACATGAGCTCCGAACGCCACGGGGAGGTCGTGGAGTTCGGGCGCACCGCCGAGATTTTCAACCGGCCTCGTGACCCCCGCACCGAGGCGTACATAACGGGGAGGTTCGGATGACGGTCAGGACGCAGTTCGAATCCGAGCTGGGCGAGCTCCACGGCTCGGTCCTGCGTATGGGGGCGCTCGTGGAGGCCGCGATCAAGGACTCGGTCCAGGCGCTGGTTCAGCGCGATCGGGAGATGGCCGAAGCCATCATCAAGCACGACGCCGAGCTCAACGACCTCCACCGCAGCCTGCGGGAGCAGGTGTTCGTGGTGATCGCCACGCAGCAACCGGTCGCGCGCGACCTGCGGATGGTCATGGCCACGCAGTACATAGCGGTCGAGCTCGAGCGTATCGGCGACTACGCGGTCCGCATCGCGAAGCGCGTCGTGCAGCTCGTCGACTTCCCGCAGGCGGAGCCGCTGGTCGAGCTCCAGCAGATGGCCAACCTGGTGGAACGCCAGGTCCACGATATCCTCGACGCCCTGGTTCGCCTCGACGACGCCGCGGCCACCTCCGTCGCCGAGCGCGACCACGAGATCGACCGGATCTACCAGCGGATATTCGGCGAGGAGATCTCGGCGATGGCGATCCGTCCCAACACGGCAATGGCGGCCCAGCTGCTGATCAACGTCGCGCACACCCTGGAGCGCATCGGGGACAGGGTCATCAACATCGCCGAAGACATCGTCTTTCTCGACACCGGCCAGGTTGTCGAGCTCAACGAACCCGCGTAGCAGGAAGGAGGGCTCCACCAGATGCCGAAGCAGGTACTACTCGTCGAAGATGACAGCGGCATCCGCGACACGCTGCGGTACAACCTCGTCCGCGAGGGCTACCGGGTGACGGAGGCTTCCAGCGGCGGGGACGCGCTCCGCCTCGCGCGGTCTGAGAACCCCGACATCGTGCTGCTCGACCTGATGCTGCCGGAGATGAACGGCTTCGAGGTATGCCGCCTCCTGCGCCAGGAGCACACCATGCCGATCATCATGCTCACGGCCAAGGACGCCGAGCAGGACAAGCTGCTCGGCCTGGGCCTCGGCGCCGACGACTACATCACCAAGCCCTTCAGCCTGCAGGAGCTGTTCGCGCGCATGACAGCGGTGCTGAGGCGGGCCGAGCCCGCGACGCGGCAGAAGGGCGCGGCGCCGCCGAAGGACCTCGAGGAGGTCGGCGGCCTCGCGGTCGACCGGGCGGCGAGGCGCGTGCGCCTGCATGGCCAGGAGCTGCAGCTGTCGCGCAAGGAGTTCGACCTGCTCTCGTTCATGCTCGCCCGCGCCGGCTGGGTCTTCTCCCGGGAGCAGCTGATCCAGCAGGTCTGGGACTACAACTTCGTCGGCGACCGCAAGACCGTCGACGTGCACATCCGGTGGCTGCGACAGAAGCTCGGGGAGGACTCGCCGGTGACGATCGCGACGGTCCGCGGGGTCGGGTACCGCCTCGACCATGTCGACGAGACCCAGCCCGTCGAAGCCCACCACGCCGTCTCTTAACCTCCCCTTTTCCACAGTTGCGCGGCCGCGCGCCCGCCTCTTGGGGCCCGCGACGTACGCTCGCCTCGAGATGAGCGCACTTCACCAACTCGAGCTGCCGCCCGCCGCGGTCCCGGGGACCGGGTGGCGGGAGACCATTGAACGCCCCTTCCGGGACTCCTCCATCCTGCTGCTGGCGCACGATCGCCGCAAGGAGCAGCTGGTGGACCTCGCGATCTGCTACCGCGACATCCTCGTCCGGCACCAGCTGATCGCGACCCCGACGACCGCCCGCGTCCTCCACGACATGGCGGGCCTCGTCCCGATCACGCTGAGCTCGGGCCTCGACGGCAACGACGCCGAGATCGTCGATTGCGTCCAGGCGGTCCGGATGGCGGCCGTCATCTTCCTGGTCGACCCGTTCACCCGGCGGGCGCATGAGCCGAACCCGGGCCCGGTGCTCGAGGCCTGCGGCCGCTACGACATCCCCCTCGCGACGAACATCGCCACCGCCACGGCCGTCCTGAACCTGGTGTCGGTGTTCGACGCCGCCGAAAGGCTGCCGGTGCCCGCCCTCCGGGAGAAGTAGGCGGAACCGACCGGTTAGCCTTGGCGCCGATGGCGGCGCAGTCGCTGACCGTGGGCGTGGACCTCGGCGGCACGAAGATCCAGACGGCGATCCTGCGCGGCCTCGATGTGCTCGGCACGGCGCGGGTCTCCACGCCGCAGACGGGTGGCGACGACGTCGCCGCGGCGATCATGGTGACCATCAACGAGGCCGCCGCCGCGGCGAAGGTGCGGGCGACGATGCTGGGCCTCATCGGCGTCGGCTCGCCCGGGACGGTCGACCAGAAGACGGGGCTCGTCTCGCATGCGGCCAACATCAACGGTTTCGAAGCCGGGTACGCCCTCGGCAAGCGGCTCGCCGGGCTCACAGGCGCGAAGGTGGTCATCGACAACGACGTGCGTGTCGCCGTCCTCGGCGAGCATCGCGCCGGCGCCGGGCGGGGCATCGACAACTTCCTCGGCGTCTTCCTCGGCACCGGCGTCGGCGGCGGCCTCGTCCTCAACGGGGTCCTGCGTCGCGGGCGCGGCGCCGCGGGGGAGGTCGGCCACACGGTCGTGAAGGACGAGGGGCGCCTCTGCGGGTGCGGCCGGCGGGGCTGCCTCGAGGCCTACGCGAGCCGGAGCGGCATCGAACGCCAGGCTCGTGCGCTCATGAAGAAGGGCCGCAAGACGGAGCTCTTCGACATCATGCACGCGCGCGGGCGCTCAACCCTCACCGGTGGGGTCATCTACCGCGCCCTCGAGCGCAAGGACCGGGTGACCCTGGAGCTGATCGACGACGCGGTGTGGGCGCTCGGCATCGCGCTCGCCTCGGCGCAGAACCTGCTCGACCTGGAAGGGATGATCATCGGCGGCGGGCTTGGCGACCGGCTCGGGCAGCCCTTCATAGACCGCGTCACCGCGGCGATGCATCCGCACCTCTTCGTCGACGACCGGCCGCCTAAGCTTCTACCCACGGCGCTCAAGGACCTGTCCGGCGCGGTCGGCGCGGCCCTGCTGGCGGCCGATTCCTTAACCTAGGGTTGACGCTGACGAGCCCGATTCCGGAGGGAGAGATAGCTTGCGCCTGAACCTGCTGCCCCGCGAGCGCCGCTTCTACACGCTGTTCGAGCAGGACATTGCGAACATCCACGACGCGGCCGAGCAACTGCAAAAGCTCATGAGCCGGCCGGCCGACGCCGGGGAGTTGCAGGTGAGGATTCGAGAGCTGGAGCACCAGGGGGACCAGCTGACCCACGAGATCGTGCGTGCGCTGAACCGGACCTTCGTGACCCCCTTCGACCGCGAGGACATCTATGCCCTCACCACGGGACTAGACGATGTTCTCGACTACATCGACGAGGCGGCCGGCATGGTCAGCCTGTACGGCATCTCCGACGTCCCCACGGCCGCGGTCGAGCAAACCTCCCTGCTGTGCGAGGCCGTCGCCGAGCTGCAGGTCGCGATCGGCAAGCTCGAGTCGCTGAAGGACCTGGAGAAGCATTGGATCGAGGTCAACAGCATCGAGAACCAGGGCGACAACGTGCACCGTACGGCGCTGGGTGAGCTGTTCCGCACCGACGGCGACACGATGCGCGTGCTGAAGCTGAAGGAGCTCTACGGGGTCCTCGAGGAGGCCCTGGACCGCTGCGAGGACGTGGCCAACGTAATCGAGAACATCGTCATCAAGAATGCCTGACCTCACGGTCTGGCTCCTTGCCGCAACCATCCTCGTCGCCCTCGGGTTCGACTTCACCAACGGGTTCCACGACACCGCCAACGCAGTGTCCACTGTCATCGGCACACGCGCGCTGCCGCCGCGCATCGCCATCGGCGTGTCGGCGACGCTGAACCTCCTGGGCGCGGTCGTCGCCACCCAGGTGCTGCACACGAAGGTCGCGAACACGATCGGCGGGCTGGTGGCGCCGAAGGAGTCGATCGCGCTCGGCTTCATCATCGCCGCGCTGGTCGGCGCGATCGTCTGGAACCTCGTCACCTGGCGGGCCGGGCTGCCGTCGAGCTCCTCACATGCGCTCATCGGCGGGCTGGTCGGCATGGGGCTCGCCGCCTACGGGACCCGCGCCATCAAGATCGACAAGCTGTGGCCGACGGTGGTCGCCCTCGTCACGTCGCCCATCGCCGGGCTCATCGTCGCCTACCTCCTCATGGTGTTTCTGTCCAACGTGCTGCGCGGGGTCCACCCCGGCCCGGCCAACCGCACCTTCCGGCTCCTGCAGCTTCTGTCCTCGTCCTTCGTCTCGTTCAGCCACGGCGCCAACGATTCGCAGAAGACGATGGCCGTGATCACACTCGCGCTCGTCAGCACCCACGTGGTGAAGAAGTTCGCCGTTCCCTGGTGGGTCGTGATCATCGCGGCCGCGGCAATCGGGCTCGGGACCTACGCGGGCGGGTGGCGCATCATCCGCACGATGGGGCAGCGCATCATCCGCCTGGAGCCGATCAACGGGTTCGTCGCGGAGACCGTGGGGGCCGCCGTCATCCAGGGCGCGACGCAGCTCGCCCTGCCGGTGAGCACGACACACGTGGTGTCCGGGGCGGTGATGGGCTCGGGTGCCCCGCGCGGCCTCGCGGCGGTGCGCTGGGGCGTCGCGCGCAGCATCGCGATCGCATGGATCCTCACCATCCCGGCATCGGCCATCGTGGCCGCGGCCCTCACGCTGGCGCTTCGAGTTTTCATTCGCGCCTAAGCGAGCGACTCAGGCGCACACCAACTCTTAACCTGACTCCGCGCCTGTATCGCTGCGCGGGTTAATGCCACGCCTGTAGGGTGGAAGGTGAACGCGGACTGTGCGCCGCGAACAAGACGGTTGATTCGAGAATCTGGCGCGCAGCCCGTACGCAAGCACCGTCGATCTCCGTAGGGTGTTGGACATGAAAGAAACCGCCGTTCTCGACCGACCACTGACTGAGACAACCGAGGCCGAGCCCCTGTGGGACAACTCGAGCTGGGAGCGCTTCGACCAGGTGCTTGATGTGCTCGCCCGATTCGAGCTCTACATCGATGAGTGCCTCGACGCCGCCCCCGGTCCCCTGATGGACCCCTGGCTCGACGAAGCCCTCGAGATCCGCACCGCCAGTCTCTGACCCCGCTCAGCGAGAACAGAAACAGGTGCCGGGCCGCCTAGCCCGGCAGCTGGACGATCCCGAGCAGGTTGCCTTCGCTGTCCTTGAACCAGGCGGACCGCGAGGTGCCGAAGGTCGCGATGCTGGTGCCGCGGTCGAACCCGTCGAAGTCGTAATCCTCGAACTTGACCCCGCGACCCTTGAGCTCCTTGACCTGGGCCTCGATGTTGTCGACCTGCCAGCCCATCTGGGTGTGGTCCCCGGACGCCGCGCCGCCGCTCTGGAAGAGGAGGAAGCGCGACCCGTGCGGGCCTTCGTAGATCAAGCCGCCCGGCTCGTCCCTGGAGGCTTCCAGCCCTAGCTTCTCCGAGTAGAACCCTCGCGCCCGCTCCAGGTTCTGGCAGGGCACGGTGGTGTGGGTCGGGTAATCCTTGAGCATCTGGCGCCTCCTTCAGTCGACCTTCGCACCATAGTCCCTCCCGCGCCGGGTCACAAGGGGTGGTGCTGGCATCCCCACGGCAGGTGGTGGCCGGGCCGCCGAGGGTTCGGCCAGTACCGTTCCCCCAGTCTGGTCCGGCTCGGGAGAATCTGGGTATGCACGAGAACCCCGCCGGCGTCAGCGCGGCTGCGCGGCGCGGGGCGTGGGGCTTCTGCGCCCTCGCGCTCCTGCTCGGCCTGCTCTACCCCGCCCTGCTCCTCCTGGATCGGCAGACGGGGATCCAATCGCGAGGTCTCCTGGGACTGGACGCCGTGGTCAGCCTGGCAACGACCATGGCCGCGGGGTTGATCGTCGCTCGCCAGCCTCGCAACGCGATCGGCTGGATGCTCGCGTTCATCGGGCTGTCGGCCCTTGCCACCGGCGATGCCCAGCTCTACTCGCTGCTGGCCAACACCGTGCGCGCGGGGACCTTACCCGGCGGTGTCGTCGCCGCCTGGCTCGGCTCCTGGCTCTTCTTTCCCGGAATCGCGCTCCTGGTGACCCTGGTGCCGCTTCTTTTCCCGGATGGCCGGCTGCCTTCCAGGCGGTGGCGCGTCGTGGCCTGGTTGAGCACCATTGCGTTGGTCGTCGCTACGGTCGGCCTCGCTGTGGGGTCTGTTCCCAGGCCGGCGTTCAGGGTCGACGCCCAGGGAGTCATCGAGACGTCGTCCCGTCTCGCCGACACGCAGGGCCTGGGCCTCTTCCCCTTCCTGCTCGGGATGGCCTGTCTCGCCGCGCTGGTGACCCGGCTTCGTCGGTCACGCGGTGAAGAGCGTCAGCAGATGAAATGGTTCGTATACGGCGGCCTGGTGTACGCGGCGGGCCTCTTCATCAACGTTGCCACGGTGCTCGGCCCGAACACCAACAACCCGCCACCGTGGGCAGACGCTGTGCAGCAGGTCACCTCGGCTGCGATTCCGATCTCCATAGCGGTGGCTGTCCTGAAGTACCGCCTTTATGAGATCGACGTCGTAATCAGTCGCACGCTGGTCTACACGGCGCTTGCCGCGTTCATCACCCTCGTGTATGTCGCGATCGTCGTGGGCGTCGGGACCCTTATCGGGCAGGGGTCTCGGCCGAACCTCGGGCTGAGCATCATCGCCACCGCCATCGTCGCAGTCGGGTTCCAGCCCGTTCGGGAGCGGCTGCAGAAGGTTGCGAACCGCCTGGTGTACGGGGAGCGAGCGACCCCTTACGAGGTGCTGTCCGAATTTTCGAGTAGGGTCGCCGAGTCCTACGCCGCGGATGACGTACTCCCGCGCATGGCGAAGGTGCTCGCCGACGGCACTGGCGCCGAGGAGGCCGCGGTATGGCTGCGTCAAGGAGAAGAGCTCCGCCCGGCCGCCATGTGGCCCGCCGCTCTACAGAATGGTGCTCCTCCCCCCGCTAAGCGGGGCGAGGCTGGGTGGGGCGAGATGCTGCCCCAGCTCCCGGACGCCGACCGCGCCGTACCGGTGCGCCACCAGGGCGAGCTCCTCGGCGCGCTCTCAGTGACCAAGCGGCGCGGCGAGTCCCTGACCCCGATCGAGGAGAAGCTCCTCGACGACCTGGCCCACCAGGCCGGACTGGTGCTCAAGAACGTCGGTCTCACGGCCGACCTGCAGGCGAGGCTCGAGGACCTACGCGAGTCACGCAGACGGCTCGTCGCGGCGCAGGACCAGGAACGCCGCCGCCTCGAGCGCAACCTGCACGACGGTGCCCAGCAGCACCTGGTGGCATTGAAGGTCAAGCTGGGACTGGCCGAGATGCTGGCCGCGAAGGACCCGGAGAGGGCCAAGGCGACCATCGCGGAGCTGAAGTCCGACGCCGACGAGGCGCTCGAAACGCTGCGCGACCTCGCCCGTGGCATCTACCCGCCGCTGCTCGCCGACAAGGGACTGGTCGCGGCGCTGGAGGCGCAGGCGCGCAAGGCGACGCTGCCGGTCACGGTGGAGGCCGAGGATGTCGGCCGCTACCCCCAGGAGGTTGAAGCCGCCGTCTACTTCTGCGTGCTCGAGGCGCTGCAGAACGTGCAGAAGTACGCGCACGCGACGCGGGTGACGGTGCGGTTGGGCGAGGGCCCCCCACCCAACCCTCCCCCCGCAGGCGGGGGGAGGACCGTGTACTTCGCGATCGAAGACGATGGCAGGGGTTTCGAGACCAATCTCGCGCAGCGGGGCGCCGGGTTGACGAACATGCAGGATCGTCTCGACGCCCTCGGCGGGAGCGTGGATGTTCGCTCGAGCGTGGGGGCCGGGACGTCGGTCGAGGGACGCTTGCCCGTGGCCGTACCAGGCATCGCCCATGGATGACACGACGGCCGGTCCGCGGCGGCTGACCACGGGCGTCGCGCTGGCGGCGTTGTGCCTCTACGTCCTGATCTCGGTCGGGGTCGAGAGGCTGGAGTGGGCCGCGGGCGGCCTCAGCCCGATACTGCTCCTGCCGATCGCGTTCCTCGCCTACCCGCTGGTGGGGACGCTCATCATCGCGCGCCGGGGTAGCCACGCGATCGGTTGGATCCTGCTGGCCATGGGGCCCAACATCCTCCTGAACATTGCCTCCGAGGACTACGCGCTGTACGCGCTCGTGCAACATCCCGGCTCCCTCCCGTTTGGGAACGCCGCCGTGGTGTTCAGCCAGACCTACTGGGTCGTCAGCGTGATGCTGTTCGCGGTCCTCCTGCCCCTCCTCTTCCCCACCGGCCGCCTGCTATCGCCGCGCTGGCGGTTCGTCATCGTCGCCGCCGTGGGTTACGTCGTCCTTGTTCTGGCGGGCAACGCGTTCATGCCGGGGTCGGTCGACAGCCAGCACCCGGAGCTGAAGAACCCGATCGGCATCCCGGGCCACAACGACCTCTTCGGCGCGCTGGCCACCCTCTCGCTGATCCCGGGGATCGGCGCCCTTGGCGGTGCGATCGCCTCGCTGGTCGTCCGCTACCGGCGCTCGACGGGGCCAGAGCGCGAGCAACTGAAGTGGTTCTTGTTCAGCGTGCTGCTCATCCCCGTCCCGCTGGCACTCAACGGCGCGGGACCAGTGGGGCAGATCAGCTTCACGGTTGTGGTCCCGCTGGTGTCGATCAGCATCGGGGTCGCGGTCCTCCGCTACCGGCTGTACGGCATCGACGTCGTGATCAGTCGCACGCTGGTCTACGGCGCGCTGGCGGTCTTCATCACCGCGGTATACGTCGGCATCGTTGTCGGGATCGGGACCCTCATCGGGCAGGGCAATCGCCCCAACCTGGCTTTGTCGATCGTCGCCACCGCGCTGGTGGCGGTTGGCTTCCAGCCCGTTCGCGAGCGGCTGCAAAAGGTGGCCAACCGCATCGTCTACGGCACGCGCGCCACGCCGTACGAGGTGCTATCGGAATTCTCCGAGCGCGTGGCGGAGTCCTACGCCGCCGACGACGTGCTCCCCCGCATGGCCCGCGTCCTCGCCGAGGGGACGGGCGCCGAGCAGGCTGCGGTCTGGCTGCGTTCCGACGGCGAGCTCCGGACTGCCGCCACGTGGCCTCCCTCCGCCACTCCTCCCCCCGCCGTGCGGGGGGAGGCCGGGTGGGGGGAGATGCTGCCCCAGCTCCCCGAGACCGACCGCGCCGTCCCGGTCCGCCACCAGGGCGAGCTTCTCGGCGCGCTCTCGGTGAGCAAGCGCCGCGGCGAGTCCCTCACGCCCATCGAGGAGAAGCTTCTCGACGACCTCGCGCACCAGGCAGGCCTGGTGCTCAAGAATGTCGGTCTCACCGCGGACCTGCAGGCCCGCCTCGACGACCTGCGCGAGTCGCGCAAGCGGCTGGTCGCCGCGCAGGACCAGGAGCGCAGGCGCCTCGAGCGCAACCTGCACGACGGGGCGCAGCAGCACCTCGTGGCCCTCAAGGTCAAGCTCGGTCTGGCGGAGATGCTGGCGGCGAAGGACCCGGAGAAGGCGAAGGCCACCATCGCGGAGCTGAAGTCAGACGCCGACGAGGCCCTGGAGACTCTGCGCGACTTGGCCCGTGGCATCTATCCCCCGCTGCTGGCGGACAAGGGGCTCGTCGCGGCGCTGGAGGCGCAGGCGCGCAAGGCCACGCTGCCGGTCACGGTGGAGGCCGAGGACATCGGGCGCTACCCCCAGGAGGTGGAGGCCGCTGTCTACTTCTGCGTGCTCGAGGCGCTGCAGAACGTGCAGAAGTACGCGAACGCGACGCGGGCGACGGTGCGCTTGGTCGAGGGCCCCCCACCCAACCTCCCCCCGCGCAGCAGGGGGAGGAGTCCCAATCTCACGTTCGTGGTCGAAGACGACGGCACCGGTTTCGACCCAGCAACGACCAGGCGCGGCTCCGGCCTCAACAACATCGCGGACCGCCTCGACGCCCTCGGCGGCTCAATCACCCTGCAGTCGGCCCAGGGTGCCGGGACGGCGCTCAGCGCCACGCTCCCAACTGGCCTGGTCGAGGCCGTCCCGTGAGCGCCTCGGACAGCCGACCGACCAATGTCCGGATCCTGGTCTGGGCGATCGCCCTCGTCGCCGCGTCCAGCGCCGTGGTCGGGTACTCGCTGGAGTACTTCGGCGGGGCGTCGCACCGCTTCGTTCCTTCCTACAGTGGCGGAGGCCCGGACTACCTCTTCACCATCCCCCAGTTCGTGGCGCTGGGTTTCGGCGCCCTGATCTGTATCAGGAAGCCAAGGAATCCAATCGGCTGGCTGCTCATGGTGTCGGCCTCTGCCTTCCTCATCGACCCACTGGTCATCTACTACGTCGTCTACGCGATTCACGTCAGTCACCGGGCGCTTCCTGGCGCGGACATTCTCGGCAATCTCGAGCCGTTCCTGTGGCTGCCCGGCGTCATGCCGATCGCCCTGTTCCTACCCCTCCTGTTCCCAGACGGAAGACTGCTCTCGCGCCGCTGGCGTGCCGTCGTGGCGCTGGCCGTGCTGGGGCTGATCGGACTGGTGGGCCAGGCTTTCGGCTCGAGTCCCGACACCAGTAGCCTCGTCCTTGGTGTGCGGCCCTTCGTCGGGCCGCGCCAGCTCCAGCCGATAGCCAGCGCCATCGGGTTGGCCTTCCCGCTGCTGCCGCTGGCGGTGATCGGCGCGATTGTCTCGCTCGGCCTCAGGTACCGGCGCGCCGGGTCGGAAGAACGTCACCAGATCAAATGGCTTCTCTTTGCCATCGCGGTCTATGGCTTTGGCTTCCTCGCCAGCGTCGTCGGCGGCAGCGTCCTGCAGGGCGACAGCGCCTGGCTCCAGACCATCGCGACAATCGGTCTCATCCTCATACCGCTCGCAACCGCCGTCGCGGTCCTGCGATACCACGTCTACGACATCGACATCGTCATCAGCCGCACCCTCGTGTACGGCACGCTGGCGGCGCTCATCACGGCCGTGTACGTCGGCATCGTCGTAGGGATCGGAACCCTCATCGGCCAGGGTTCACGCCCGAACCTCGGACTCTCGATTGTCGCCACGGCGGTGGTAGCTGTCGGCTTTCAGCCGGTGCGCGAACGCCTGCAGAAGATCGCGAACCGGTTGGTCTACGGCAAGCGCGCGACGCCGTACGAGGTGTTGTCCGAATTCTCCGAGCGGGTAGCTGAGTCCTACTCCGCGGACGATGTTCTGCCCCGCATGGCACGTGTGCTCGCCGAAGGAACCGGGGCCGAGAAGGCGGCAGTCTGGCTGCGGACCGGGTCGGAGTTGCGGCCGGCGGCGATCCACCCGGCAGAGGCCAACGGGCTGGTCGTTCGCCCCGTTTCCGGGCAGCTGCTTCCGGTCATGCCAGAGGCGGACCGCGCCGTGCCCGTGCGCCACCAGGGCGAGCTGCTGGGCGCGCTCTCGGTGAGCAAGCGCCGCGGCGAGTCGCTGACGCCCATCGAGGAGAAGCTCCTCGACGACCTCGCCCACCAGGCCGGCCTGGTGCTCAAGAACGTCGGCCTCACCGCCGACCTGCAGGCGCGGCTGGAGGACCTGCGCGAGTCGCGCAAGCGCCTGGTCGCGGCCCAGGACCAGGAGCGACGCCGCCTGGAGCGCAACCTGCACGACGGCGCGCAGCAGCACCTTGTCGCGCTCAAGGTGAAGCTGGGCCTGGCCGAAATGCTCGCGGCTAAGGACCCGGAGAAGGCGAAGGCGACCATCGCCGAGCTGAAGTCGGACGCCGACGAGGCGCTGGAGACGCTGCGCGACCTGGCCCGCGGCATCTACCCGCCGCTGCTCGCCGACAAGGGATTGGTCGCGGCGCTGGAGGCGCACGCGCGCAAGGCGACGGTGCCGGTGACCGTGGAGGCGGAGGGCATCGGACGGTACCCGCAGGAGGTGGAGGCCGCTGTCTACTTCTGCGTGCTCGAGGCGCTGCAGAACGTGCAGAAGTACGCGCACGCGACGCAGGCGACGGTGCGGTTGGGCGAGGGCCCCCCACCCAACCCTCCCCCCGCAGGCGGGGGGAGGAGTCCCATTCTCACGTTCGAGGTCGAGGACGACGGGCGGGGCTTCGACTCCGCCACCGTGACCCGGGGTGCGGGTCTCACCAACATGAGCGACCGGCTGGACGCCCTCGGCGGCAGGCTCGAGATCGAGTCCGTGCCCGGCGCGGGGACCCGCCTTCGCGGCCACGTGCCTCTGGCGTTGACGGTGGGGCGATGACCATGTCGACAGGGCGTCGGACCGACCGGCTTCTCTCGCTCGGCGCGGGCCTCGTCGCCCTGGCTGCCCTTGCGCTGGCCGGCCTGGACATCCTGCTCGCCGCCCTCAGCGATCACCTGGGTGGGGTGTACGCGCCCTCCGCCGGGACGGGTATCGGGTTGGCCATTGCCGGCGGCCTGATCGGGTTGCGGCGGCCGCGTCATCGCATCGGCTGGTTGCTTCTCTTCATCGCCTTCACCCAGAGCCTGACCGACTTCTGCACCACCTATGCCTACGCCACCCTGGTCACGCGCCGGTTGGCCCTTCCGCTCGGGGATATCGCGAACTGGATTGGCTCGTGGATGTGGCTGCCCGGGGTGGGCATGTTGGGCACGGTCCTGCTGCTGCTGTTCCCGAGCGGGTCGCTCCCGTCCCGCCGCTGGCGGTGGGTCGCGCTGCTGGCCGTGGCCGGCACGGCCCTGGGCGTCGGAGCCGTCGCAATCTCCAGCTGGTCCTTGCGCGGCTCGCCTGCCCTGGACTCCGGGAACAGCGCGCCAGCCGGGTTCGCGGCGGTGGTGTTTGTCGTCATCCTTCCGGTTCTCGCCGTGTGCCAGGTCGCATCGGTCACGTCCCTCTTCATCCGCTACCGTCGGGCCGGACCGGACGAGCGGCTGCAACTCAAGTGGGTCCTCTACGCAACGCTGCTACTTGTGGCCGCGCTCGTCCTCAGCTTCGGCTTCATCCCGATCCCGGAACCCTTCCACACCGGCATCATGATGATCGGAGTCGCCGCGTTCCCCACAAGCATCGTCGTCGCGGTGCTGCGGTACCACCTATACGACATCGAGCTAGTCATCAGCCGCACGCTCGTGTATGCGGCGCTGGCGGTCTTCATCACCGCCGTGTACGTCGGGATCGTCGTCGGTATCGGCACGCTGATCGGCCAGGGCTCACGACCCAATCTGGCGCTCTCCATCATCGCCACCGCGGTCGTCGCAGTCGGTTTCCAGCCCCTGCGGGAGCGGCTGCAGAAGGTCGC
>Ga0070714_100000023_pt1 | contig 155379 bp, 133 predicted proteins | sample LARL83metaG_FD_65450 | JGI IMG/M metagenome (GOLD analysis project Ga0070714, IMG submission 65450) | Corn, switchgrass and miscanthus rhizosphere microbial communities from Kellogg Biological Station, Michigan, USA - LAR L8-3 metaG | ecosystem: Host-associated > Plants > Roots > Rhizosphere... | reverse complement strand
ACCGACCCCGACCTCAGCAACAACAGCGCCACCGACACGGACACCGTCGCCCAGACCGCGGACCTGGCCATAACCAAGAGCGACAGCCAGGCCACCGCCGTGCCTGGGACTGCCGTTACCTACACCATCGTCGTGAGCAACAACGGCCCGTCGCCCGTGAGCGGCGCGACGATCACAGACACGCTTCCGGCTGGACTCCTCTCCGCCACCTGGACGTGCGCGGCATCGCCGGGGTCCAGTTGCGGCGCCCCATCCGGCAGCGGCGACATCATCACCACTGCGGACCTGCTCGTCGGCGGGGCCGTGACCTATACGCTCACCGCCACGATCGACCCGGGCGCGACCGGCAGCCTGAGCAACACGGCCGTCGTGGCGCCGCCGAGCGGGGTCGTCGACCCGAGCCCGGGAAACAACGCCGCAACCGACATCGACACGCTCGCACCCAGCGCTGACCTGTCCATCATCAAGGCGCACAGCGGCGACTTCACTGCAGGGCTCGCGGGCACCTATACGATGACGGTCTCGAACGGAGGCCCGTCCGCCGCGGCCGCGCCAACGGTCACGGACACCCTACCGGCCGGCCTCACGTTCTCCAGTGGCGGCAATTCAGCCTGGAGTTGTGCGGGCGCAGCACAGGTCGTGACCTGCACCTCAGCGTCCGCCATCGCGGAAGGGGCGAGCAGCAGCTTCCCGCTGACGGTCTCCGTCTCGCCGTCGGCGGCGCCCGGCGTGACCAACACGGCTTCCGTCACAAGCGCCACCCCTGACCCGGTGCCGGCCAACAACAGCGCGAGCGATATGACGCGCGTCCTGGTTGTGGACCTTGCTCTGTTGAAGACCCTGAAGGGTCAGCTCGTGCCCGGTAACCCCGCCACCTACACGCTCGCGGTCAGCAATATGGGCACGGCGCCCACTTTCGCACCGGTGGTGGTCACCGATACCTTGCCCAGCGCCCTCACCTTTGTCAGCGGCGGCGGTGGCGGGTGGACGTGCAGTGCCACGGGCCAGGTGGTGACGTGCACGGACGCTGCTTCGATCGCCGCCGGGGCATCGAGCAGTTTCGTCATCACTGTGCGGGTCGCGACGGGCGCCGCCGGCGGTGTCGTGAACCAGGCGGTGGTGAGAACCACCGCTGACACCAATGCCGCCAACGACGCCGGCACAGCGTCAGCCTCGATTACCGTGACACCACCCGTGACGACGGGGTCGCCGACCGCCGCGGGCCCGCTGACCCCGGGGACGCCAGCCACGCCGCAGCTGCCGCGTTCAGGCCACGCTCCGGCCGGTCGCTTTGGCTTGCCCCTTTCGTTCGCCACCGTGGTGTTGCTGGCATGCCTGGGAGCCAGTCTGGCAACCCTTCGGCCCGGCCGTCGGTCGCGAGGTGGTAGGTTCCGGATCCCCTGACTACGTTTTCGCCGAGTCGTGGGTGAGGGTCCCGTCCCCCTGGATCCTGGGTGCCAGGACTCGCTCGTCGATGAGGCTGACGGCCTTACTGAGTCTCTCGTCGCGCGAGCCGCCGATTACCGCGAATGGTCTGTCGAGGCGAGAGAGCTCATCTACAAAGCGCCGGTGCATCGCCGTTCGTAGGTGCTCGCCGTCCCGATAACCATCCTGGACGAACGGGATATCGACGTCCGTTACGAGGTAGAGGTCATACCGCCGGCCCAGGCCGATTCGTAGGACCTCATCCGACACTCGACCCACGTAGCGTTCGTGCCAGATCGAGGTTGCGAGGGCATCGGTGTCGCAGAACAGGATGCGATTCGCCTCCAGCGCCAGGTCATCCTCGCGCCGGAGCTGTTCCTCGGCGATCGTCAGGAAGTCCTCGCTACGCCAGTCGGCGCCCCCGAACGATCGGTAGCGCTCGGTGAATTCGCGCCCGTACTCGGGGACCCAGACGGTCTGGTAGTGGTCGGCGAGTTGCTGCGTCAAGGTGGTCGTCCCGGAGGACTCGGCGCCAACGACGCAGACGCGTTTCACGTAGTGCGCTCGGACGCATGGTTCGAGGCAGTCCCAGTGCCGGAGTGGATCGTTGCGGATGCCGGTGCCCGAACATGGGAATCGACGCCGTGCGGGATCGACCGCGACGTGGACCGCGCCCAGGTGCCGCGCGTAGTCGTCCCCGTACGCCTCCGAGGTGAACACCGCGGCGGGAGCGACGCCGAGCCAGCCAATGGTCAGGCGGGCCCAAAGCGCGGAGTCGTCAGGCGGATACGTGTCCTCCACGGTTAGGACGGTCACGCCCGGGTGAATCTGGCTCAGCCACTCGGCGCGCAGGTTCCCGGCAGGCACCTCGCCTTGCCGGCAGCAGCAGATGACCGTCACGTGCTTCGCCTGCTCACATGCCGTGTCGATCAGGTGCTTATGGCCACGATGAGGCGGATAGAACTTCCCGATGACGACCGCCGTCTCAAACAGTGGCGGCATCGGGAACCACGTCGAGAGCCGGCGCACGCCGATCGGCGCCCATCGATGCGCGCCACTGGGCCAGGCCGACGACGCACATGAGGCCGAAGATGAAGTAGAGGACGGCCGTCAGGTAGAGACCTCGGGACGCGTAGAGCCCGATGTAGATGACATCAGCGGTGATCCAAACGAGCCAGTTCTCAAACAGCTTCCGCGTCAACATGTACTGCGCGGCAAGGCTCAGAACGGTGGTGAAGGCGTCGAGGAAGGGGGAGGAGTCATGCACTCGCTGCAGGAAGGCGGCAAGGCCGGCTGTCGACATGACGACAATGACGGCAAGAACGAAACCTGCACGGAGAGACGTTCGCGACACCAGCAACGGGGTCTTGTTCTCACCCCCACGCAGCCACCAGTACCAGCCCAAGAATCCGAGCACGATGTACACGACCTGGAGGCTCATGTCGGCGAAGAGCCGGGCCTGCAAGAAGACCACCACGTAGAAAGCGTCGTTGGCGATGCCGATTGGCCAGTTCCAGATGTTCTGCTTGACGGTCAGCCAGACGGCCCACCCGCCGGTCACGAACCCTAGGACCTCGGTGATGTCCATCGGGATGCGGTGCAGCAGTGAGGCGGCTATCAGCCCGACGGATGCCATCATTCCGGCGGTGTAGCAGAGGCGTCTAATCATCGGGCTGGAGCCTTCCCAGGTCGACCATGTCCAAGCCCGCCGTCTTGCCCAAGCCTCATGGGGCCACCCTCTTTAGGTAGATTTGACCTGTAGCTTATCAGTGGGTTTAGGTCAAGTCAACCGAAACCGAGTCAGTGGCGACCCTCAACGGGTATTCCGCTAGCGCAAGCCCGGTCGGGGAACTTACACGGCGGGGCAGCTTGAGACCGACTTGAATTACACCTCAACTTTGCTTTGCCTGCGTTCACCCCGCCAGCTAGGCTGACGTTCGTCGTGGAAGACCCTGCGCTCACATGAGCACGACGCGGCTCGAGGCCTTCACCGACGGCGTCCTCGCCATCCTGATCACGATCATGGTCCTGGAGCTGCATGTGCCCTCGGGCACGGACCTCGGGGCCCTGCGCCCGGTTGCCCCGGTGCTGGCCGTCTATCTCCTCAGCTTCGTCTTCCTCGGCATTTACTGGAACAACCACCACCACATGTTTCACCTGGTCGACCGCGTGACGGCTGGGATCCTGTGGGCGAACCTCGACCTCCTCTTCTGGCTCTCGCTGGTGCCCTTCGTCACCGGCTGGATGGCCTTGACGGGCTTCGCCGCAGTCCCGACCGCCGCTTACGGCGCTGTGCTACTGATGGCCGCCGTCGCCTACTGGTTCCTCGTGATAGTGATCAACCGAGCGCACGAGCCCGACGCGCGGGTTCGCCTGGTAACGGGCAGCAACACCAAAGGCACGGTCTCTGCCGGGCTGTACCTGGTCGCAGTACCACTCGCCCTGCTCTTCCGCTGGGCTGCGGTCGGAATCTACGTGGCCGTCGCGATGATGTGGTTCATCCCGAACCGCGGCGCCGAGCGGACCGCCGAATAGGCTGCGCAGCTCGCGAGATGTAGCCCAGCCGGATGACGAACCGCGACGTCGCCGAGCTCTTGGCCCGCAAGGCGGAGGAGAAGGAGGGTGACTGGGCCAAGGCGCTGCGCCGCGCCGCCAGGCTCGCTCACGTGTGGCCCGAGGAGGCGGCCGCGATCCATGAGGCCGGCCGGCCGCTGACCGAGATGGCCGGGGTCGGCCCGGCGATTGCCGGGCTACTGGGGCGCTGGCTGGAAGAGCCGCCGCCGGTGCCGGAGCCCGATACCCTCCGGCGCGACTTCCTGACCCTCGCGGAGGCCCGCGCCGACCTCGCCGACGGAGGCGGGGCGGCCCTGCGCGGCGACCTGCAGATGCACACGCTGTGGAGCGACGGGTCCACGACAGTCGCTGAGATGGCCCGCGGCGCCGCCGCGCTTGGGCATAAATACATTGCGATCACAGACCACTCCAAGGGTCTGAAGATCGCGGGCGGCATCGACGAGGCGGCGCTGCTCGAGCAGGAGGCGGAGATCACCGCCGTCAACGCCGAGCTTGAACACGACGGGCTGTCGTTGCGCGTCCTGCGCTCCCTGGAGATGAACGTGAGCCCGCAGGGCGCCGGCGACATGAGCCCCGAATCCCTGGCCCGGCTCGACCTCGTCCTCGGCTCCTTCCACTCGCAGCTGCGCAAGAAGGAGGACCAGACCGAGCGCTACCTCGCGGCGGTCGAGAACCCCGATATCCAGGTCCTCGGCCACCCGCGCGGGCGTATCTACAACTTCCGCCTCGGACTGTCCGCCGACTGGCCGCGGGTCTTCGCCCGGGTCGCGGAGCTGGGTAAGGCCGTGGAGTGTGACTGCTATCCCGACCGCCAGGATCTCAACGTCGAGCTGCTGCGCGTCGCGGCCGCGGAGGGCTGCTTCGTCTCGATCGGCACCGACTCGCACCACCCCGTGGACCTCCGCAACCTCGACCTCGGCGCGGCCGCGGTCCGGCGGGCGGGCGTCGAGCCGGAGCGCGTGCTCAACCATTGGCCGGCGGACCGCGTGATCCAGTGGGCCCGCGCGCTTCGCGAGTCGGGCGCCGCGGCGGATTAGCCCGGCACACTGAGGCCCGCCGGGCGATGGCGCGGCGTCAGCTGCCGAAGAAGGTCTTCTCGCGCTCGAACTTGCTGACCTCCTCGCGCGCCCGCGCGAAGTAGTCCGCCTGCCCGGCGTCGTCCAGCTCCTTCTCGACCATCTCCGCCTCCTCCACCGGGCGCACGCGCCACCCATGACGGAAGACCAGGTCGCCGCCGATCCAGCCGCCGAGGGTGACGGCCGCCGTGGCGAGGCCGAGCAAGGGCAGGCGTCGCGCCGGCACGGCCACCGCCGCGACGAGCGACAGCAGAGCGGTGCTGTTCACGACGCCGTGCAGGGTCGCCGGCCGCTGCGCCGGGTGCTCGGTCGGCATCGTCAGCCAGTCGATCCAGCCGACCGCGCCGGCCGCGGTCGCGGCCACCAGCGCGGCGCCGCTGGCCGCGTCCGACAGGAGCCGTGTGGCTCGGCCTGGCGACGAGACCCGCCACGCCTCGGATACAAGCGCCGCGGGCACCAGCGCGGCCGGCAGGTCTGAGAGCATCGCGTGCAGCGGATGACCGTGCACGACCGGGTGGCGCGGGAGCTCGAGCGGGCTAGGCATTCGAAAACAGCGGGATGTTGGCGCCACTTGCCGGCGCCAGCGGGTTGTCGAGCAACGCGACGATCAGCGCGGCCACGTCCTCGGGCTGCAGTCCCGGCTTGAGGTCAGGGTTGGCCTGACGCAGCATCTCGGTGTCGACGGCGCCGGGACTGACGCACACGGCTGAGATGCCGTGGGCCCGGCCCTCGACGGCGATCGCCTCGGTCAGGCCCACGACGCCGTACTTGGAGACGTTGTAGGCCGCCAGCCCCGGGAACTTGTCCGTGGCGTACACCCCGGACAGCGATGCGATGTTCACGATTCGACCACCTCCTTCCCCCTCCCGCATCGCGGCAAATGCCGCCCGACAGCACATGAAAGTGCCGGTGAGATTGACGCCGAGGGTCTCTTGCCACGTCGCGCAGGACGTCTCCGCGAACGGCGTCTTGTACAGGATGCCGGCGGCGCACACGAGGGCCGAGACCCGGCCACCGTCCGCGGCCACCTGGAAGAGGCGCTCGACGTCGTCGGCGCGGCTCACGTCGGTCACCACCGGGGTCGCCTCGCCGCCCTCCGATCGGATCGCCTCAGCCGCCCCCTGCAGCGCGGTGTCGCTTCGCGCCGCCAGGACGACGCGGGCCCCGGCGCGCGCGGCCGCCAGCGCCGTGGCGCGCCCGATGCCGCGACTGGCCCCGGTTACGACAGCCGTGCGGCCGGCCAGCCAATGCGCCGCCTCAGGCACTGACGCGCACCTTCGAGGGAATCAGCCCGGCGTACAGCGCCTCGTGGGCATCGATGCTGAGCTCGAGGTCGAGGTTCGTCTCGGCGTGGTGCCGGCACCCGGGGCGGGACAGGGCGGTGGCGGCCACCGCCGCGCGCGCCCATGCGTCGACGTCGTCGGTGTCGAGCAGGAAGCCCGTGATGCCGTCGGCGACGTTCTCCGGCAGGCCGCCGCGGCGGGCGGCCACAACGGGCGTGCCGCATGCCTGCGCCTCCGCCGCCACCAGGCCGAACGGCTCCTCCCACCGCGCCGGGCACAGAACCACCGCGGCCGCCTTCATGCGCAGCCACAGGTCGGCGCGCGGCAGTGCCGGGTGCAGCGTGACCTCGCTCTCCGTGGCCGCCAGGCGCGCGACCGAGCCCGCATAAGCGGCGTCGTATGGATCGCCGTACACGTCGATCGGCAGCCCGGCGGCGCGGGCGATGCGGATCGCCTCGAGGACGCCCTTCTCCGGGCTCAGCCGGCCGGCAAACAGCGCGCCCGCGCCGGGCGCGCCCGACCATGGGATGCGCGCCGTCGGCACAAGTGACGGCAGCACGCCCGCCACCGCGACGTGCGCGGCCCACGCGGCGGCCGACGCCTTGGACACCGCGGCGATCGTGGGCGGCGAAGCGCCCCGCGCGGCGTCGTGCAACGCGGCCACGATCGTCCCCGCCGGCGGGAGGTGCATGGTGTGCACGACCGGTGCCCCGAGGCCCGTCGCGAGCCGCACCGCGGGCGCATCGAAGCCGTGGTTGTGCACAACGTCGTAGCCGCCTTCGCGCACGCGCGCGTAAACCGTCGCGTAGGCGTCGGCGGTGATGTCGACGGGCGCGGCATCCGCGCCGTCAGCCCGGTACAGGGCGTGGGAGAGGGTCGCCGCATCGACGCCGGTGTCGACGAAGTTGACGCCGCCGCCCACGTCCGAGCCCGAGGCGGCGTAGAGATCGACGTCGTGGCCGCGCTCCGCCAGCGCCCGAGCGAGGTCGGCGATGAAGGCCTGGGAGCCGCCCTTGTGCGGCTCCGCGATTGGCGTCACCAGCGGCGCCAGCAGCGCCAGCCTCACGCGACCACCTTGTACGCCAGGTCACGTGGCCCGCGCACGCCGAGCAGCGCGTAAGGCACCACACGCTTCCCGCGGCGCTCGACCTCGGCCGCCGCAGCGGGGTAGAAGACCCGGGCCAGCTCGACGGCTTCGTCGAGGCTCTCGAACTCCATCGCGGCCGGGCCCCTGAAGACCACGCGCGTGTACCCGCGGTCAGTCAGCCAGCGCAGGTGATTCGGCCACACGACGACCACCATCCCGCCCGGGCGGGTGACGCGCTCCATCTCCAGGAGACCGGCTTCGCCGCCGTGCGCCGGCTCGTCCGTGAGCGCCGAGCATGTGACTGTCACGTCGGCCCAGCCATCCTCGACAGGCAGCGCGTCGAAGAAGGCATCGACGACCTCCACGCGCGCGCCCGCCCCACTCTCGCGGACGGCGGACTTGAGCAGGGGCCGCATCGGCGCCGCCGGCTCGACCGCGACGAGCTTGTCGCAGCGGTCCGCCAGGGCCAGGGTCAGCCGCCCGCTGCCGGCGCCCACCTCGACGATGCGCGAGACGTGGCGGGGAAACCAGTCGATGATGCCCGGGTGCAGGCGCTCCGCCGCCGCAAGGCGCGCGTACAGGCCGGGCTCGAGGCGGTAGAGGAGCTCGAACGCGAGGCCCCGGTCGCGCCGCGGGTCCGCGCCCGCCCCGGGGGCGAAGCGCCGCCGCTCGCCGGGGGTGAAGACATCGAGGTCGGCCGGCGAGTAGCGCTCCTCGAGGGCGACCGAGGCGGTCGCCGTCACGCTGGACGCGTGCACTCGGCCCAGTTCTTGTCCGTCTCGCCGACGCGCACGGTGTGCAGGATGCCGCCGGGCAGGGCCGCGTCGAGCCGGTCCCAGAAGGCGAGCGCCAGGTTCTCGGCGGTGGGGATTACTCCGTCGAGCCACGGCACGTCCGTGTTGAGGTCGTGGTGATCCACGTGCTGGACCACCTCGTGGCACATCACGTCCGATAGGCGCTTCAGGTCGATGACGTACCCGCTGGGCTCGACCGGGCCCTCGACCGTGACTTCGAGGACGTAGTTGTGGCCGTGCCGGCCGACGCACTTACCGTACAGGCGGCGGTTCTCCTCCTCTGACAGGGCTGGGTCGCAGAGCTGGTGTGCGGCGTTGAAGCCCTCGCGCCGCGTAACCCGGGCGACGCGACCGGGGGTCATCTCGGCTCCCGCGCCACGCCCGCCAGCGCGAGGAACTCCTGGCGCGCCCGCGCATCGTGGCGGAGCGCGCCGAGCAGGGTCGAGGTGACGGTTCGGGTGCCCGGCTTGGCGACGCCGCGCAGGGACATGCAGAGGTGCTCCGCCTCGATGACGACCCCGACACCCTTCGGCCGCAGCCCCTCCTGGAGACACCCGGCGACCTGGGCGGTGAGCCGCTCCTGCACCTGCAGGCCGCGCGCGAAATGGTCCACAGCGCGGGCGAGTTTGGAGAGCCCGACGATGCGGCCGCTGGGCAGGTAGCCGACGTGCGCCACACCGACGAAGGGCAGCAGGTGGTGCTGGCACAGGGAGTGGAAAGGAATGTCCCGGGCGAGGACCAGCTCGTCATAGCCCTCGGTGTTCGGGAACGTGGTGAGCGTGAACGGCCGCGGGGTAAGCAGCTCGGCGAGCGCCGCCGCCGCGCGCGCCGGCGTCTCCCGGATTCCCTCCTCCGTGACGTCGACACCGACCGCCACCAGGAGGTCCCGGACGGCGTCCTCCGCCGCCTCCACGTCGAGGTCGCGGGCCGGCGGGGCCAGGCGCACGACCGCGCTCTCGTCCGCCGCCTCCTCCCCCAGGTCGAGCTCAGCCGCAGATCTCATTCGCCCTCCGGAACGCGTCCCCCCGGCGAAGCTGTGTCTATCTACTTCGTGATCTTAGCCCTGGCGGCTAATGTGATAGCGGTGGCTTCAGCCGAGGGGTGCCACTCGGCGCGGTCGAGTTCGCCTGGCGTGGCGGGAGGCCGCGGCCGCCCCGGCCAGCGCCACGGCGCCGAGCGGCAGCAGTGGCGTGAGAGGCGATTCGGGCACGGGGGCGGGCGGCGGCGCCCCGAGGCTGAGGAAGAGCTCGCCGTTCGGGGTGCCGATGCCGGTCACGTCGTCGTACCCGGCGGTCGTCAGGAGGTGAGAGAGATGCTCCTCCCCGACGTCGAAAGTGCGCAGCGTCGTGTTGGTCGCGCCCGCGGTGCCGGATAGGTAGTCGTGCCGGACCTCGCCGTACGGGCCGGCAAGCGGTTGCACATCGCGGAACGCCTGGGTGCCGTAGAGCTTGTACAGCGCCGGGTTCGGGAACCCAACCGGCGTATGCGTCGCGGTCGAGGTCTGCTGGCTCTGGCTGACCAGGGTCATCAGCCCGGCGAACAGCGGGCACGAGAGGCTCGTCCCGCCCTCGCGGAACTCGCCATACCTGGTGCCGTCCGAGAACGCCTGCGTCTGGCCGATGACGAGCCCCGTCGTCGGGTCGCCGACGGCGGCCACGTCGGGGACGACCCGGTGCGCCGCCAGCGGGCTCGGCACGACGCCCTGCTGGTACGCCGGTTGCGCGAAGGTGGTTGCTCCGCCACCGCCACCGTATTGGTACGCGCCGGGGGGTGTCGGGGACCATACGCCGCCGTTCAGGATCGTCTTGGCGGTCTCCCAGCCGGTCTCGAGGCCGACCGACCCGGTGCTGTCGAGCTCCATCGAGGTGCCGCCGACGGCGGTCACGGCGGGCAGGGCGGAGGGGAACTCCACCGCGCCGCTGTCACCGGAAGAGAAGTACACGCCGATGCCCGTCGAAGTGGACATGGCGAGCATCTGGTCCCAGATGTCCTGGTCCTCGGTGGTGCCGTTGCCCGCGGCGCCCCAGCTGTTGCTGACCTCGTCGCCAAGGTGGCGCTCGATCGCGTTCAGCTCGGCCACCTCGAGGGCCAGGTTCTCGGGCGTCACCGCCCCGTCGTACACGATGTTCGCCCCGGGCGCGATGCCGTGAATGGCCTCCACGTCGAGCGTCTCCTCGGTCGACCAGCCTTGCGGGTCGACGAGACCGTTAGCGGGACTGGGCCCCTCGGGCGCCTGGTCGAGCCCGGGCGGCGTGGCGTCGGTGTACTGGCCGCTCGCCAGCTGCGGAACCCCGTGGTTCTGCGACCACTGGTTGACGTCGCTGACGATCGTGGGTGAAGACCAGGCGTCGACCACCACCACCGTGTAGCCCCGTCCGTCGACGCCTCGCCCGATCGCGTCGGAGACGCCGTAGGCCTGGCGCAACGACTGCGGGGTCTGGCCACACCCGACGATGTTGGGTGCCGTGCCGTACGGCGCCGGGTCCGTCGTGTCCTGGAGCTGGCCCCAGTACTGCGAGCATGGCGGTGCGTTCGCGAAGCCGGTCGGTGGCGGCGCCTGCGGCCCGGCCGGCTGGTCGTCAGGGCCGATGTGGTCAGGGCGGTAAAGCTTCTCGTGCTCGTCGAGGCCCTGGACGTCGCGGACGCGCCCGTCTAGCGCCGACGGGACAACCGGCGCGGAGGCCGGCGCACGCATCGTGACGCCCTCGTAGGTGTACTCCGCAAGCGGCGCCTGGAACACCTGCTCAACGCGCGCCACGGGCGCCGTGACGCCGACATAGAGGCGGCTGGCGGGGACCTCCGCCTGGCCGAAACCGTTGGCGGCAGCCCACTGCTGAACCGCCTGCACCTGGGCCGCGTCGGGAGCGAAGCGCTGGATGAACGAACTGGTGCTGAGGAACTGGCGATACAGCGGGCTGCCCGGGGTGCTGACCTCGCGGGCCAGCGCGGCCGCGGCGGCTTCATCGCGCCAGCCGAGCCAGAGGCGGAGCTCGATGACCTGGTTCGGGTCAGCCGCGCCGACGCGGTTGGCGGGCGTTGCCCACGACGGAACGCCTGCCACGGCCGCCTGCGGCACCCCGGCCGCGCTCGCGCCAACGCCGGCACCCGTCGTGCCAAACAGGCCAAGCGCGACGACGCACCCGGCAATGATCGTGAGACGGCCGCGCCGGACCGTGCCCGCTGCTGTGAACATTTCCCCTTCCTCGGCCCGCCGTTCAGGCGGACGACATGCGAACCTCGCCCTGGTTGGGCTCAGCTCCCCCTGTGCAAGTTGGCCAATGATACGAGATCAGGGCCGCTAGAGTGGCGTGGTGGCTCTGCCCGTCCGCGACCACCGGGTCGAGATCCTCGCCCAGGGGATCGTGCTGCAGGCCGTCGTGCGCACGGTCAAGCGGGTCAGCGACCTGATCAACGAGACCGATGAGTTCCTGACTCTCCACGACGTCCTCGTGCGCAAGTACGGCGACCCCGAGGACGCGGCTGAAGCTCACACGGGCGGGCTGATCGACCGATCGTCGATCGAGCTGATGTCCGAGATAGTCATGCAGGAGGGGCCCACGGAGACCACCGCGGTGCCGGGACTCCACATCCCCAAGGTCCCTTATCGCGTGCGGCTCTACACCACCAACTACGAGGTCGACGCCGACTTCCACGTGGCCAGGGAGGTGGACATCGACACCTCCATCCTGATGTTCAAGGGCAGGTTCATCCCGCTCACGCGTGCCCTCATCGCGTCAACCTCGCAGGCGCGCCCCGCGGAACGTCTGCAGCGCGGCTTCCTGCTGGTCAACCGGAGCCAGCTCAACTATTTCGGCCCCACCGCGATGGCGCCGCCCGTCGAGATCTGACGCGCCCGCGCTCGTCAGCGCGACAGGCCGCGGCGCGCGCGCGCCTGGTCGGCATTGCTCAGCCAGCGTTTGCGGAGGCGCGCGTTCAGGGGCGTCACCTCCAGCAGCTCGTCGTCTTCGAGGAAGTCGAGGCACTGCTCGAGGCTCATCTTGAGCGCAGGGGTGAGACGCACCGCGATGTCAGCAGTTGAGCTGCGGATGTTCGTCTTCTTCTTCTCCTTGCAGACGTTGACGGCGATGTCGCCGGTCCGGCGCTGGACGCCGACGATCATCCCCTCGTAGACCTCCTCGCCCGGCTCGATGAAGGTGGTGCCTCGCTCCTGCGCGTTGGCCAGGCCGTAGGCCACGGCGGTGCCGGCCTCCGACGCGGTCAACGCGCCGTTGCGCACGCTTGACAGGTCGCCGGCCCAGGGCCGGTAGCCCAGGAGGAGGCTGCCCATGATCCCGTTGCCCGCGGTCAGCGTCAGCATCGCGTTGCGGAAGCCGATGAGGCCGCGCGTGGGGATGCGGTACTCCAGCCTGACCCCGCCACGCTGGTCGTAGTTGATCTCCAGCATCTCGCCACGCCGGCGGCCGAGCGCCTCGGTCACGGCGCCCACGTAGTCCTCGGGCACGTCGATGGTCAGGTGCTCGACCGGCTCGTGGCGCTGGCCCTCGATGACCTTGACGATGACCTCCGGGCGGGAGACGGCGAACTCGTAACCCTCGCGGCGCATGGTCTCGATCAGGATGGCCAGGTGCAGCTCGCCCCGGCCGCTGACGAGGAACCGGTCGGCGGAGTCGGTCTCCTCGACGGCCAGGCCGAGGTTGAGGTCGAGCTCCTTGAACAGCCGGGCGCGGAGCTGGCGCGAGGTGCTGAACTGGCCCTCGCGCCCGGCGAACGGCGAATCGTTAACGGCGAAGGTCATGCGGACCGTGGGGTCCTCGATCGAAATGCGCGGGAGGGCCTCCGGGTGCTCGGGGTCGGCGATGGTGTCGCCGATGGTGGCGTCCTCCAGCCCCGTGAGGACGACGATGTCGCCGCTGCGCGCCACGTCGACCGCCTCCGTCTGCAGGCCGCGGTGAAGAAGGACGCGCGTCACGCGCGCGCGCGTCTCCGTGCCGTCGCCGCGCATGATGGCCACGAGGTCGCCGGGGTGCACCTCGCCACGGAACACGCGACCCTCGGCCTGCCGGCCGGTGTACTCGTCGTAGCCGAGGTTGGCCACGAGCACCTGCAGCGGACCGTCCTCGATGACGGGGCAGGGGACGTACTTGAGGATCGCGTCGAAGAGCGGCTCCAGGTCGTCGCCCAGCGCATCGGGCGAGAGGCCGGACCGGCCCTGGCTCGCCACCGCGTAGAGGACGGGGATATCCAGCTGGTCGGCGTGCTCGGCCAGCTCGAGGAAGAGGTCGTGCGCGGCCGCGAGCGCCCGCGCCGGGTCGGCCAGGGGGCGGTCCAGCTTGTTGATGACGAGGATCGGGCGCAGCCCCACCTCGAACGCCTTGCGCAGGACGAACCTGGTCTGCGGCATGGGACCCTCGGCGGCATCCACGAGAAGGAGGCAGCCGTCGGCCATGTTCAGGACGCGCTCGACCTCACCGCCGAAGTCCGCATGGCCCGGGGTGTCGATGATGTTGATGGTCACGTCGCGGTGATGGATCGCGGTGTTCTTCGCCAGGATCGTGATGCCCTTCTCGCGCTCCAGGGCGTTCGAGTCCATGATCAGCCGCCCCATGTCCTGGTTCTCGCGGAAGGTGTGCGACTGCTTCAGGAGGGCGTCGACGAGGGTCGTCTTGCCATGGTCGACGTGGGCGATGATGGCCAGGTTGCGGAGGTCATGGCGAAGTCGAGGCGAGGTCACGGCCGGCGAATCTTACGCGGCCGGCCCGCGCCGCCCCGGGCGCGCCGCCTAGCCGCGGACGCTGTCCAGGAAGGCCTCGAGCTGCTCCTCTCCCGGGGGCTCGCCGGAGGCTTCCGCGATGTAGGCGCGGGCGACCACGCGGAGGATCCGGGTCAGCTCCACCGCGCGACTGGAGAACTGGACGTCCGGGCTTTCGGTCGCCCGCCGGACGTCCGCGAGGAGGGGCGCATGGTCCCCGCGAAAGCGCCGCGCCAGCCCGGCCGCGTCGAGGTGCGACCTATCCTGCGGGGCGGCCGCGCGCGCGGTGGCGGTGCTGCTCATCGCGACGCCCGGCGGGGCGGGAAAGGGACCGGGTTCCTGGCGTACATGCTCGCGACCTAGCCTCGACTGCGCGAGGCCTGCTCGCCAGACCCGTTGGTCCCGCCTCGAGGGGGGCGACCGCTGCCGGGCGGGGGGCGTAGCTGATACCCTCCCTGTCAGGTTAGGCGATATCGGTCAGCCGGGTTTCGGCCCGCTGCGACCGGGAGGGAGCGATCGGCAAGGAAGCACGCTCGGCGACGCCATGGCTCGAGGAGGTTGACCTGCTGAAGGCGCTGGCGCTCGTCGGCGTGGTCACCATCCACGCGGCGGGATGGATGGTCGCGCCCTCGAGCCCGCCCACGACCAACACGCTGGCCGCGATCGTCGGTGTGGCCCGCTTCTGTGTGCCCGCGTTCGTCATCGTGAGCGGCCTGGTTCTCAGCCACGGCCGGCGCGAGCGGCCCCGCGCCCTGCCCTTCCTGCAGAGGCGCTGGACGCGGGTGCTGGCGCCGTGGGCCTTCTGGACGGCGGTGTTCCTGACGGTGGGCTTGATCCGGGGCGAGGTCCCGACCAACCTGCCCGCCGCCGCGCAGTGGCTGAGCCGTGGCCCGGACCACCTCTACTTCCTGCTGCTGATCGCGCAGCTCTACCTCGTGATGCTCGTCGTGCCCCGCCGCGGCCGGGGCCTGCTGGCCTTCGTGGCGATCGCGTTCGCGGTCCAGCTGGGCCTCTGCTGGGCGCGGACGAGCCGGCCCGTGCTCCACGGGGCGCTCGGGTGGATGTACACGGACGCCGCGTTCGAGGCGGCGCCCTTCTACGTGGGCTACTTCGCCTTCGGCTGCCTGCTCGGCGCGGAGTACGAGCGGGTGCGGCGGCTGCGCCGGCTCTGGCCGGTCGCGGCGCTGACAACCGTGCTGGGCGGCATGCTGATGTTCTGGAACAGCCACCACATCGCCAGCGACCACTGGCTGCAGAGCACCTACGCGTACCTCTGGCCAAGCCGCGTCCCGATGACGATCGCGATGGTGATGTGCGTCATCTGGGGCGGGGGCTGGGTCCGGCAGAAGCTGGCGGTGCTGTGGCCGGTGGTGCACGGGATGAGCCGCCACTCCCTCGGCATCTACGCGTTCCACGTCCTCGTGGTCACCGCCGCCGGGACGCTGACGGCCGCCTGGCCCGTCAACGTCCGTTTCAGCGTCATGGTCGCCGCGGCGATCGCCATCTCCTACCCGGTGGTCAACCGGATGGCGCGGTCGCCGCTGGCCTGGGCGGTCGGGGAGTCGAGCGCCCCGGCCCCCGGGACGGTCTACATCGCAGCCGCCAGGTCCGGGGTGGCGACGTGCCAGATGCCGAGCAGTCCTTCGCCCTTGGCCTCGCCCGGCGCGCCGTCACTGGCGAAGCGGTAGAGCGGGTGGCCGTTGTAGAGGACCTGGCGGCCGTTGGCCCCGTCGAACGTGGTGAGCGTGCCCGAGACCGACCCGGAAGCGGAAGGTGTGCCTGAGGCGAGCATCAGCGGTGGCCAGTTGGTGGCGCACCCACCTGTGCACTTGATGGTGGTGGGACCTTCGTCGGTGCGGTAGTAGAGCGTCAGCCCGGCCGTGTCCGTCAGCACCGACTTCGATGCGCCGCTGACGGTGGCGTTCCCGACCGCGACGACGCTGGTGCCCTGCGCGGCGGTCGAGGCCGAGGGGCTCGCGGCCGGGGGGTTGCCGGACGTGGATCCCGTGCCGGCGGCGGTCGAGGTGCCGCAGGCGGCGAGGAGCAGGATGGGGACGAGGACGAGGCTCTGGCGGTTTAGTTTCATGCACGTAGCTACTGCGTGCGGTTACCGGCCCGGACCGATTAGTTTCAAGGCCTCGCGCAGTCGTAGGAGGTGAACAACCGCTTGATCCAGGAGGTCGATCGATGGGAGCCCTCGCAACCATGAAGACCGGGACCATCCAGGTGCCCGGCGCGAAGCTGTACTACGAGGTCCGCGGCTCGGGTCCGGTCCTGCTGTTCATGCCGGGCGGCCCGGCCGACGCGACCACCTTCCGCAAGATGGAGGACGACCTGGCCCGCGACTACACCGTCGTCACCTATGACCCGCGGACGTACTCCCACAGCCAGCTCGAGACCCCGGTCGAGGACGACCGCATGGTCGAGGTCTTCGCCGACGACGTGCACCGCCTGGTGGCCCACCTCGGCGGGGAGAAGGTCAGCATCTTCGCGAGCAGCGGTGGCGCGAACATCGCGCTGGAGCTGGCCCGGCAGCATTCGGACCAGATCGACACCCTCATCGCCCACGAGCCACCATGCCCGGACTTCGTCCCGGACACCGACCGCGTGCGGGCCGAGATGGTGGGTGTCTGCGACACCTGCGCTAAGGAGGGCATGTGGCCCGCGATGCAGAAGTTCATGAAGCTGGTTGGCGTCGAGGGCGGATCTCCGCCGGAGGCCGACCACGAGCCCACCCCCGAGGAGCTCGAGGCGCAGGCGATGATGCAGAAGAACTTCGAGTACTTCTTCGGCCGCTACATCGCCAACATCGCGCGCTACCGCCCGGACCTGGAGGCGCTGAAGGCCTGCTCCTGCCGCATCGTCCCCGCCGTCGGCACCACCTCGAAGGGCCAGCTGGCGCGTGAGGGCGGTCTCGGTCTCGCCCGCGCGCTGGGCACCGATGCGGCCGTCTTCCCGGGCGGCCACGGCGGCTTCGACGAGGCCCCGACCGAGTTCGCCGCGAGGCTGCGGGAAGTCCTGGAGGGCTGACCCACGACCACCGAGGCCGCGCCTACAATCCAGGCCGTGCAAGGGTCCGCGGCCTCGGTGGCCCCCGAGTTCGGCGAGCTCGAGCAGTACCGGTCGGAGCTGACCGGCTACTGCTACCGGATGCTCGGTTCGCCGTTCGAGGCGGAGGACGCGGTACAGGACACCCTCGTTCGCGCGTGGCGCGGCGCGGACCGTTTCGAGGGCCGCGCCACCGTCCGGTCCTGGCTCTATCGCATCGCGACGAACGTCTGCCTCGACATGGTCAAGGGCTCGCAGCGGCGCGCGCGCCCGATGGACCTGGGGCCGGCGCGCGAGCCGGTGGAGTCGAACCTCTACATCCCGGCCGAGGCCCGCTGGGTCGAGCCGATTCCCGACTCCGTGGTCGCGGACGACCCGGCGGACGTCGCCATCGCGCGCGACTCAGTCCGGCTCGCCCTCGTCGCGGCGCTCCAGCACCTGCCGGCGAGGCAACGCGCGATCCTGATCCTGAGGGAGGTCCTGCGCTGGGAGGCGTCCGAGGTGGCGGAGCTGCTCGACACGTCGGTGGCCTCCGTCAACAGCGGCCTGCAGCGGGCCCGCGCCACCCTGGCGAAGACCAACCTCAGAGCCGAAGGCGGCCACGCCCCCCTCACCGCCGAGGACCGCGACCTGCTGCAGCGTTACGTGGTCGCGTTCGAGCGTTACGACCTCGAAGCCCTGACCACGGTCATCCGCGAGGACGCGACCCAGTCGATGCCGCCGTTCGACATGTGGCTCCAGGGTCGCGACAACATCTTCACGTGGTGGTGGGGCCCGGGCATCGCGTGCCAGGGCTCCCGGCTGCTGCCGACGGCCGGGGCCAACGGCCGCCCCGCGTTCGGCCAGTACAAGCCGAGCCCGGATGGCGGCTACGACCCCTGGGCGCTGATCGTCGTGGAGATCTCAGGCGGGCTGATCTCCGAGCTGACGTTCTTCCTCGACACCGAGCGGCTCTTCCCCCTCTGGGGCCTGCCCCCGCGGCTGGAGGCCTAGCGCCTCCTCGAGGCCCGCGAGCCGCACCAGCTCGCTTAGCGCGGTCCCGACCCCCGCCAGCTGCAGCTCGCAGCCCTCCCGCGCCACCTGGAGGCGCAGGCGGGCGAGGGCGTCCACCTGCGCCATGTCCGCGCCCTCCAACCCCGAGCAGTCGAGCACGAGGGTGAGGACGCTCATCAGCTGTTAGACGACGCGGCGGGCGGATTCTCATCGCGCGTGGCGCTGACCGAGGCCCCATAGGGCCCAGGGTCGAACTCCCGCCCCGGGCGGATTGTGACCGGGGCGCAAAGCTGGTGGCGGCTTCGGAGAACCCCACAACGTCGCGCGGCGGGAACGCGCTAGGCTGGGCGCAACGGGGATGAAGAAGCGAGGCGGCGTACTCCTGTTCGCGCCCGTGCTGATCACGGCTGCGCTCTTCGCGTCGGCCGCGGGCGCCTCGGCCGAGACGGGCAAGGTCTCGGCGCAGTACCAGGCGTATTCCAGCGCCACCGGGCAGGACCCTTACTCCAACTCGCCGAACGCGCACGTGGGCGGCTACGGCGGGCAGCCCGTCGTCGCCGGGTACATCCGCCTCAACCTCGAGTCCCTGCCCACCGGGTCCACCATCTACGGGCTGCGCCTGAAGCTCGTTCCCACTTCCTCGATGTCCAACAACGTCAACACGGGCGCCGCCGCCTTCGAGGCCTGTGTCCTGGCCGACCCGCTGACGGCCAACGGCTACCTGGCGAACCCGCCGACCTACGACTGCCACACCCATGCCGCCGCCGAGCCCCAGTCCGACGGCAGCTTCACCATCGAGCTCTCGCCCCTGGCGGCGAAGTGGACCCATGAGAACACCGGGCTGGCGCTCGTCGCCTACTCGCCTTCGAACGGGACCCCCGTGGGCGTGGACCCGACCGCGTGGTCCCTGGAGTTCGACCGCCAGAAGACCGCGGCGACGATCGACTACGCGCCGGGCAGCGCCTCCTCGAGCGCCGCGTACGAGCCGCAGCCCGTGATCCAGCAGCAGCCCGCCTTCTCCGTCGCCCCGCCCCCGGCGGTGGCGCCGGCGGCGCCCGTCCAGTCCGTCGTGACCGCACCGACCACGGCCCCGGCGGCCGCCCCCTCCGCCCCCGTCGAGTCCGCTCCGCGGGCCGAAGTACCGACCATCGTGGAGAGACCGCGGCTTGACAAGCAGTGGCTCTGGGTGACGGGCGCGCTCGGGGCCGCCGCCGTCCTGATGGTCCTCGCGGGCGCCGGCCAGCACGTCCTGCGCACTGGGAGGTTCAACCCCGGGGCGGCGCTGGTCGCCGCAAGATCGCAGCTCGCCACGCCCGTCTCGGTCCTGGCCCTCGCCGCGGTGTTCTCCCTCGGCTCGACCACCCAGCTCGTCGGCGTCGCCCAGTACTCGGGCGGAACGCCGGGCGCGCCCGGTGCGGCGAACCAGGCCGGCGGGACGGAGGCCGGCGGCGCAGTGGTCCCCGGCGCCAGCCCGGGCTCCACGACGGGCCCGTCAGGCGCAGGCGGCGCCGTCCAACCCGGGCAGCAGGCTTCCAGCGCCGGGGCGCCTGGGGGCGCGGCCGCCCCCGGGGGCACGAACTCGCCCCTCAACGGCCCCGGCGTGACCTCCACGACCGTCCGCATCGGCTTCATCTACACGGTCAACGCCCAGGCCGCCAACGCCGCCTTCGGCTTCAAGACGCCCAACGAGGGCAACCAGCAGGCTGAGGAGCAGGCGCTTGTCGACTACATCAACCACCACGGTGGCATCGCGGGCCGGCAGATCCAACCGGTCTACCTCGCCTACGACAACGGGAAGGCGGAGAGCGACCCCACCGTGAACACCGAGAACTGTCACACGCTCACCGAGGACTACCACGTGTTCGCGGTCATCGGCGGCGGGGGACCACCGGACGACGCCGACGCGAACACCTGCTACGCCCAGGCGCATACGATGAACTTCGACCTGGAGCAGTCGGAGCCTGACCTCTCGTTCTTCAAGGAGATGTCCCCTTACATCTGGCTCCCGGTCGCCTCCGCCCTCGACCGGATCATGCGGACGGAGATCGGCGGGCTGCAGCACCAGGGGTACTTCTCGAGCCCGGCCACGGACAAGTTCGGCGTCGTCATCGCCGCCGACCCCGTCAATGAGCGGGTCTACAAGGACGTCACGCTGCCCGGGATCCAGGCTGCGGGGGCGAAGAACATCGAACAGGACTTCGAGGTCCCGCACGACACCGTCAGCGACGTTGCCAACACCATGAAGCAGGCGGTCGCGCGGTTCCAGCTGGACGGGGTGACCAACGTGATGTTCCAGGGCGGCGGCGCCTACGGCACGGGCTCGTACGCGGCGCTGTTCCTTGTCGACGCCGAATCGCAGCACTATCACCCCCGGTACGGCCTGAGCAGCGACGACGGGCCCGTCGCGCTCACCCAGTTCCCCGAGGACTCCCTGCAGGATTCGCAGGGTAGGCCGGCGCTGGCGGTCGGCATCAACCCCGGCGAGGACACCGACGACGCCCATTACGAACCCTGGCCGTACACGGCCAACGAGAAGTTCTGCAATTCGATCGAGGCCGCGGCCGGCAACACCTCGTCGAGCCGGCTGAACGGAGGCGTGGCGCTCGACTACTGCAGCGCGATGTTCGAGTTCCAGCAGGGCGCGGCCCCGCTGGCCGGGGGCCCGCTCAACGCGCAGCTGTGGGCCGACCAGGCGATGAAGCTCGGGAGCAACGTCTTCAACGACTCGCTCTATGCGGCCTACGTCGGCCCCGACCACTGGGACAGCGTCGGCGGGTACAGGCTGCTCCACGCGGTGCAGAACTGCGAAAGCGGAAGTCTCGCCTGCTTCGAATACGACAACGCCAACGTCTACCACTGACGCGCGGCGCCGCCGTCGCGTAGCCGGGCTTCTGTTCGTGCTCGCGCTACCGCTGACGGGGTGCGGCCCGTACCTTTTCCGCCAGAGCGACCGCGTCGCCATCACGTACCCGGTGATCTACTCGACGGTCAGGGAGCCGCTGACGATCCGGTGGCGCGCGTCCGACTTCTCGGCCCCGGCCGACGGGCACTTCGCGCTCTTCATCGACCGTGACCCGATGCCCCCGGGCAGTGGGATCGACTACTTCGACTCGCGCGACCGGGACGGCATCCACGTGCTTGACGCCTCGTCGTTCCATGTCGACGTGATGGCCCGCCAGGTCGGCGTTGACCCTGCGGAACAGGACCACCACGACGTGACCGTCGTGCTCCTCGACCGGGACGGCAAGAGGCTCGGGGAGTACGCAGCGTTCACCGAGTTCACGGTGCGACGATGAGCGAGGCGCGCCAGGACGCCGTCGAGCGGGTCGAGGCCCTCGAGGAGTCGCACCGCGCCTCGGGCCGGGCCGCCATGGGGGTCAGCGGCGACGGCCGTACTGAAGGCTTCTGGGGCGAGCTGGCGCGCCGACGCGCGTCGCTGTACCCCGTCGTCGCCCTGGGCCTGCTCGCCGTCATCGACCAGTTCCAGATCGACGCGTACGTGATCCAGGGCCCGGAGATCAGCCGCGCCCTCGGCGTGGCGCGAGGCGTGATCGCGCTCCTGGTTTCCGTGCAGGGCCTCGCGTTGACGCTCGCGGCGCTCCCCTTCGCCGCGCTGGTCCAGGCGAAGCCGCGCCGCGCGCTGGTCGCGAAGGTGACCGGCATCTCGTGGAGCCTCGCCACGCTGCTCACCGGCTTTGTCTCCGGTGGCTGGGGGCTCGCCGGCGTCATGCTCGTCGACGGGACCACGAGCGGGTCGGTGATCGCGGTGCATCCGTCACTGCTCATCGACAGCTACCCCACAACGCTGCGCGCCCGCGTCGTCTCCCTCTACCGCGCCTTCTTCGAGGCGGGGTCCATCGCCGGCCCGCTCTTCGTCGCACTGCTGACGGGCGTGTTCCTGCTCACGTGGCGCGGCGTGTTCCTGGTGATGGGGCTGACCGCGGTCGCCGTCAGCCTCGTCGGGCTGTGGCTGCGCGACCCCGGCTTCGGACGGTGGGACGAAGCGCGCCTGCGCGAGGAGGTGAGAGGCGCTGAGGTCGCGGGCGAGGCTGGGGCTTCGATCGAGGAGCACAACCTGCACTTCTTCGAGATAGCGCGGCGCCTCTTCATGATCCCGACGGTGCGGCGGGTGCTGCTCGCCGGCGCGATCGTCGGCATGCTGCTCGTGCCGCTCAACACCTACTTCGTGTTCTTCCTCGAAGAGCGCTGGGGACTCTCGCCGGACAAGCGGGCGTTGTTCTTCGCCGCGTTGCCCGTGTTCTCCGTGACGATGATCATGCTCTCGTCACGGTTGAGCGAGGGCCTGTTCCGCCAGAGCCCATCGCGGCTCTTCCGGCTCGCCGCGATCGTGCAGTTCGCGGGCCTCTGCTTGTTCGGCGCGGCCCTGGCCATGCCGTCTTTCTGGGCGATGTTCGTCGCCTTCGGCCTGGGCACGGGCTGCTTCGCGCTCCTGAACCCGCTGGTCCAGACGGCGTACCTGTCCATCGTCCGCGCCCACATGCGGACCCATGCCGCCGCGCTGTGGGGCATCTTCATCTACGGCGTCGGCGGAGTGGTGGGCGCGATCGTCCTCGGCGGGCTCGATGTTCGCTATGGCGTCCTCGGGTCGGTCATCGCCGTGCTCTGCGTCGGGGTGTTCTCGTCGATCGCACTCAACTCCGCGCGCCGCCACGCCGACGCCGACCTCGACCGCACCGTCGCGGAGGTGGTCGAGGAGGAGGAGCTGCAGGGCCTCGCCCGCGCGGGCGTTCGGCTGCCCATGCTCGCATGCCGCAACATCGACTTCAGCTACGGCGAGCTCCAGGTCCTGTTCGGCGTGGACTTCACGGTGGACGACGGCGAGATGGTCGCGCTGCTGGGGACCAACGGGGCCGGCAAGTCAACTCTGCTGCGGGTCGTGTCGGGGCTTGGCCTGCCGTCCCGCGGGACGGTGCGGTTCCGCGGCGCCGACGTGACCTACCTCGATGCCGAGCGCCGCGTGGGTCTCGGCATCACGCAGGTCCCCGGCGGCCGCGCGGTGTTCGGCTCGCTGAGCGTGACGGAGAACCTACGGGTCTTCGGCACCGCGCAGGGCCGGGGCAGGCGCGAGCTCGACCGCGCCCTCGACGAGGCGTTCGCCGCGTTCCCGCGCCTCGGCGAGCGGCGCAACCAGCAGGCGTCCACCCTCAGCGGCGGCGAGCAGCAGATGCTCGGGCTGTCGAAGGCGCTGATCCTGCAGCCCCGGCTCCTGCTCATCGACGAGCTCTCACTGGGACTTGCCCCCAAGGTGGTCGCCGAGCTCATGGAGATGGTCCGGCGGATCAACCGGGCGGGCACCGCCGTCGTGCTCGTCGAACAGTCGGTCAACTTCGCCCTCTCGCTGGTGGAGCATGCGTACTTCATGGAGCGCGGCCAGGTCCGTTTCGACGGCAAGGCGAAGGACCTCCTCGAGCGCACCGACCTGCTTCGCGCGGTCTTCCTCGAGGGCGCCGGGAAGGTCCTGCAGGGGACGGCGTGATCGCGCTGGCGGGGTTCCAGGTCGGCTCCTTCCAGGTGCCGCTGCAAATCGTCCTCCTCGGCGTGATCACCGGCGCCACGTATGGTGTGCTCGCGGTCGGCCTCGTGCTGGTCTACCGCTCGAACCGGCTGATCAACTTCGCGCACGGCGAGATCGGCGCCTTCGCGGCCGCGCTCCTCGGGGTGGCTGTCGTGGCGCACGGGCTCTCGTACTGGCTGATGTTCCCTCTCGCGCTGCTCGTCGGTGGCGGCACGGGAGCCCTGACCGAGGTCGCCGTCGTCCGCCGCCTCCGCCACGTCCCGCGCCTGATGAGCCTCGTCGCCACGCTCGGCGCCGCGCAGGTGCTGCTTGCGTTCGAGGCTGTGGCCAGCGCCCAGGCGCGCACCGGAAGCCTCTACCCGCAGCCGCCGGGTTTCCCGGCCTTCAACCTCGGCACGCTCCATGTCACCCCCGCCTACACCGCCATGGCGATCCTCAGCCCGGTCGTCGTGGCCGCGATAGCGCTCTTCCTGCGCTACTCGCGGTACGGGGTGGCGATCCGCGCGGCCGCGGACAACCCCGACGCGGCGCGCCTCGCGTCGGTTTCCGTGTCGCGCATGTCGACGCTGAGCTGGGCCATCGCCGGCGCGCTCTCCGCGTTCACCGCCATCATGATCTTCCCGACCCAGAGCTTCCTCTCGGCGGAGGCGTTTGGACCTGACCTGCTCCTGCGCGCGCTGACCGCCGCCGTCATCGCGCGGATGAGCTCGATGACGGTGGCGATGGTCGCCGGTGTCGGCGTCGGCATCGTCGAGGGCGTCCTTTACTGGAACTTCCCGAGCGGCGGGCCGGTGGAGGCGATCCTGTTCGCGGTCATCGTCATCGCGCTGCTGTTCCAACCCGGGGTGGCGGGGCGGCGCTTCCAGCAGGGCACGTGGGCCGCGCTGCAGGGCTGGCGGCCCGTGCCCGCCCCCTGGCGTCGGGTCTGGGCCGTGCGTCACCTCGGCGGCATCGTCGCCGCCATCGCGCTGGCGATCGCCGTTGGCGGCCCGTTGCTGCCGTCGTTCGGCTTCGGTGCCGCGTTCGAGCTGGCGACCATCTTCGCCATCGCGACGGTCGGCCTCTCCGTGTTCGTCGTCACGGGTCTCGCCGGCCAGCTGTCGCTGGGGCAATTCGCGTTCGCGGGCATCGGGGCGTGGATCGCGTTCAACGTCTCACAGGTGACCGGCAACTACCTCGCCGCGGTGTTCGCGGGGGGGGCGGCGGCGGCGGCGGTGTCAGTAGCCGTCGGCATCCCGGCGCTCCGTATTCGCGGGCTCATGCTCGCGGTCACGACGCTCGCCTTCGCGCTGATGACGTCGTCGTGGCTGCTGCAGCAACCCTGGACCCTCGGCGCCGGGGTGACGCCCTCGCGCCCGCTGATCGCCGGGCTGGCGCTGACGAGCTCGAAGGACTACTACTACTTCGCCCTGGCGTTCCTCGTTCTCGCGACGTGGCTGGCGGCGAACATCCGGCGGGGCGGCCTCGGTCGCCTGCTCGTCGCCCTGCGCGACAACGAGGACGCCGCCCGCGCGTTCACCGTCAACGTCTGGGGGCGCAAGCTCCAGGCGTTCGCGATGAGCGGCTTCCTGGCCGGGATCGGAGGCGCCGTCTACGGCTTCGCGCTCTCCCGCATCTCCTACAACGCGTTCCTTCCCGACCAGTCGATCAACGTCGCCGCCATGACGGTCATCGGCGGCATCGGGATCCTGGCAGGGCCGCTCCTTGGCGCCGCCTACATCCTCGGGCTGCCGGCGTTCGTGCCGCTGGACGCGGTCACGACGGCCGCCACCGCGGCCGGGTGGCTGCTGCTGATCCTCTACTTCCCGGGCGGGATCGCAGGCCTGCTCGCCCCGCAGCGCGACCGGGTGCTGCGCTTCCTGGTCCGCGCCGGCGGTCACGACCCCGACGCGCTCCTGGCCGAGGCGAGCGTGAGCGACGAGGCCGCCGCCAGGCCGGTGATCGCGCCCATCGCCCGGGAGGCGCGGAAGCGGCCCGCTCGCGGGCCCCTCCTCGAGGTGAGGCACGTCTTCAAGTCGTTTGGCGGGATCAACGCGGTCCAGGGGGTCGACCTCGCGGTCACCGAGGGCGAGATCCTCGGCCTGATCGGCCCCAATGGCGCCGGCAAGACCACGCTGTTCGAGCTCATTGCCGGTTTCACCCGACCTGACCGCGGCGAGATCCGGTTCGAAGGTGAGCCGGTGACGCGCACGCTCGGGCTGCCGCTCGGCCTGCATTACCAGGCGATGCTGCCGTCCTACATGCGCGCGCGCCGCGGGCTCGTGCGCTCGTTCCAGGACGCGGGCCTCTTCCCGACCATGACTGTGCTCGACACCGTCATGCTGGCCCAGGAGGGCAAGGTCCCGACCACCCTCTTCGCCGCCGCCGTCGGCTCACGCGAGGCCGAGAAGGCCAAGGCCGAGCGGGGGGCTGAGCTCATCGCGGGGATGGGGCTCGGGCGCTACATGAACACGGCCATCCAGGAGCTCTCCACCGGCACCCGCCGCATCGTCGAGCTCTGCTGCCTCGTCGCCCTCGAGCCGCGCCTCCTGCTGCTGGATGAGCCGAGCTCCGGCATCGCGCAACGCGAGACGGAGGCGCTCGCTGAGCTGCTCGTGAAGATCAAGAACTCGCTCCACGCGACCCTCGTCCTGATCGAGCACGACATCCCGCTCGTGATGGGCATCGCCGACCGGGTCGCCGCAATGGAGTCCGGCCGCATCATCAGCGTCGGGACGCCCGAGAAGGTGAGCCAGGACCCGGCGGTGGTCGAGGCCTACCTCGGCGTCGAAGCCGCCGCGATCCAGCGCTCCGGCGCCCGGCCGTCGCGCGCGCCGGCGAGGAAGGCGAAGGTCGCTACTTGACCCGGTGCGCCAGGCGGCCGCCGAGCTCCAGCGCCACGACCCGCCCCGCGTCATCGCGGACCACCGTGCCCTTCATCCCCTTCGCGTCGCCCTCGACGACGACGTAGCGGTCGCCGGAGAGCGGCTTGACGAAGATCGGCTCTGGCTCCGGCGGGATCTCGCCGACGACCGCGAGGACCTGCTTCAGGCCCGCCTCCGTGTAGCGCGCCCGGAGCACCAGGCGGCTGCCGTCGGCCGTGACGGTGACGATCGCGTTCTTGTTGTCGAAGTCGCCGGTGTAGGGCTCGAGCTCGCCCGCCTCCAGGTCGAGCGGGGCCTCCTCGGGCTGGGACACGCCCAGGTAGGTGTCCAGGATCCACTTGGTCAGTTCCCAGTGGAGCGCCGCGCCCTTGTCCGCGTTGGTCAGGATGGTGAAGCCGAGTCCGCGCGAGGGCACGAGCTCGAACGCGCTCTGCTGCCCGTTGGTGCTGCCCCCGTGGGCGACGATTCGCGTTCCGCCGATGTCGCGCAGGAGCCAGGAGAGACCGACGTGGTCGCCGAGGGCGCCACCGCGCAGGGCCGCCGTCGGCTCCTGCATGCGCCGCAGAGTCGTCTCGCTCAGCAGCCGCTTCCCGTCCGGGGCCGTGCCGTCGCCCAGGTGGAACCGCGCGTAGAGAACCTGGTCGGCGGCGGTCGAGATGATCCCTCCCGGCGGGTTGGCGGAGCGGGGCAGGGCCCACGGCGTCGCCACCTTCAGGACGTCGTCGCGCTCGGTGTGGCCGACGGCGAAGCGGCGCGTCATGATGTCCCGCGGGTTGAGGAACGAATCCTTCATGCCCAGGGGCTCGAAGATGAGCTCCTTGATGAGGTCCTCGTAGCGCTTCTCGGTGACGCGCTCGAGCACGTACCCGAGGAGCACGAAGGCCGCGTTGTTGTACGAGGCAAACGCGCCGAGCGGGTTGAGCTGGTCCAGCTCGCCCAGGCCGGCGACGTATTTCGCGAGGGCGTCGTCGCCCTCGCCGGTGTCGGTGAAGACGTCACCCAGCCAGCCGGCGGTGTGGTTGAGCAGGTGGAAGACGGTCACCTTCGCGGCCACGTCCTCGTCCTTCAGCTCGAGCTCGGGCACGTAGCGGCGCACGGGCGAGTCGAGGTCGAGCCGGCCCTGTTCCACCAGCATCATCGCCGCCGTCGCCGTGTACGTCTTCGTCGTGGACCCGATCTGGAACAGCGTGCCCGCGTTGACCTCGAGGGGGTTGTCGATCGAGGTCACGCCGTGGAAGACATAGTCCTCGCCGTCGCTGTCGCAAAGGCCGATCGCGACGCCCGGGACATGGTGCTGCTCGGCGCCCTCGGCGACCTTCTCGACCAGCTCCTGGTGCTTCTCCGCCAGCTTCGATTTCGTGCTCATGGGTCGAGATCGTAGACCGGCGCCCGGCGTGCGGAGTTGTGGGGCGGGACCAAAGCGAGGCCCGGGGTTGGAGCTGGGGATAAGGCGCGCTATACGGCCTCGGCGATCGCGCGGCTCGCCGTGGCGCGGCGCGGCCGGGGTGCGTCCGGGAGCGGCACGGGCGGCGTGGCCACGATCCCGAGCCGCCGGAACAGGCCCTCCGCGGCGGCCTCGAGCGGCGTGGCGTCCTCGCCGGTGGCGCGGGCCAGCCGCGCCCGGGCCTCGTATGCCAGCGCCTCGTCATACACGGCCTCGTTGAGTCGGGCGAGCTCCAGGCTGCGCTGGAGCTCCGCCGCGGCGGCGCGAGGGTCACCCTGCTGCGCCAGCGCATAGCCGAGCAGGCGGTGCAGGGTCGGCCCGTGGACGTCGCCCTCCCCGGGCGACCCTAGCGCCTCGCGAGCGAGCGTCTCCGCGCTCGCCCCATCCCCTTCGAAGACCGCCAGCTCCGCCAGCCGGGCCTGGATCTCGGTCACGTTGTGCCCGGCGCCGGCGCGCGTCGCCTCCCGCAGCGCCCGCTGCAGGATGGTCCGAGCCTCCTCGAACCGGCCCTCGCGGGCGGCGAGGCGGCCAAGGTACGTCTCGCAGTTGATGCGCAGGGCCCGGTGGCCGATCCCTCGCGCCACGCCGAGGGCGCGCTCGATGAGCTCGCGAGCCCTGGCGTAGTGACCCTGGTCGGACATGATCTCGCCCGTGTTGACGACGCTGATGGCGCCGCCGAGCACATCGCCGGCCCGCTCCCGCACCTCGGCGGCCAGCTGGTGGAATCGCAGCGCTGCGGCCCAGTCCCCGTCGTGGTAGGCGGCGGTCCCGTCGTTGCCGTACGCGCTGCCGAGCAGCCTGTGCTCGCCGACGGACTCCAGCAGGGGCGCCGCCCGCCCCCGGTAGTGCGCGCGGTCCGGGGTCCGCAGGTAGGTGTGCGCGAGGTGGAGGAGGAGGTAGGCGTGGCCGAGCCCCTCCTTGTCGTGGAGGATCTCCGCGTCCATCTCGGCTGACCCGGCCCACTCGATGCAGCCCTCGAAACGCCCGACCCGGTACTCGACCCCCGCCCGGCAGAGGCAGAGGTGCATGTGGCGCCGGATCCGCTCCCGGCGATCCGCGATCTTCTCGGCCCGGATGAGGCCGCGGTTGTAGTACTTGATCGAGTCCTCGTAGCGCCCGGTGCGCTCCCGCAGCTCGCCGGATTTCTGCAGCAGGCGCGCGTCGGACTCCGCCCCGCGCACGAGGCGCCGCGCCTGCCGGTACGCGTCGACGGCCTGGTCGTAGTGCCCGGCGACCTCGGCGACGTCGCCGAGCGTCTCCCATGTTCCCGCCACCTCCGCGGGGTCGACCTGCAGGGCCGCGGCCGACGCCAGCGCGCGCGCGTAGAACTGGGCCGCGTCACTGTGCGCGTACTGGGCGCGGGCGCGGTCGCCGGCGAGACGCGAATACCGCCAAGCCTCCGCGTGCGCCTCCGCGAGCGAGAAGTGGAGCGACAGGAGGTCGGCGACGTCGCGGGGGTCGCGCCCGGGCCGACCCTCCTCGATCCGGCCGACCCGTTCGTGGAGGTCGCGCCGCCGCTCGTACGACAGTCCCTCGTACGCCACCTCGCGGAAGAGCGCGTGGCGGAAGTGCCGCCGGCCGCCCGCGCCGGGGTCGACGAACTCCGTCAGCCGCGCCCACGTGTCCAGGTCGCAGGGGATGGTGTCGGGCAGGCACCGCGACAGCACGTCGTCGGTGAAGGTCGGGCCCTGGACCGACGCGTAGCGCAGGACCTGGCGGTCCGACGGCTCGAGCCGGTCGATGCGGGACATGATGACCGCCTCCACCGAGTCGGGCAGGGACTCGGACCCGCCGTCGCGGGCTCCGAGCACCAGCTCGCGCAGGAACAGGGGGTTGCCGCCGGCCTTCTTGACGAGGGCGGCCAGGCGCTCGGGGTGCAGGCTCCCTCCCGCCGCGACGCGAGCCGCGAGATCGTTGCTGCTGCCGGTGCTGAGCGCGTTGAGGCGGATGGTCGTGGGGGCGAGCTCGGGCCCCGGGACGAAGCCCTTGCCGTCGTCGCGCCGCGTGACGCAGATCAGCCACGGCATCTCGCCGGCCACCCCGGCGATGTGCGTCAACAGGTGGGCGGAGGCGTCATCCATCCAGTGGACGTCCTCGAACGTCAGCAGGTTCGCCTCCGGCAGTGTCTCCTGGAGGAGCCGGGTCACTGTCGCGGCCAGGCGGTCGGCACGGTACGCCGGGTCCAGCTCCTCCGCCTCCAGCGTGGGCAGGACCTCGATGCCCAGCGGGATGGCGAGCAACGGCAGCCACGGAACGACGTCCGGCGCCATGCGCGCAAGGCGGCGCGTCAGGGTCTCGGTGTTGGCCGCTGCGTCCAGCCCGGGATCGAGGTCCAGGAGCGACCACAACAGGTCGCGGAACGCGGAGTAGGGCGTGGACGAGCGGTAGGGGTCGCAAGCGATCGCCTGGACGCCGACGCCCGAGGCCATGGCGTGCAGCTCCTCGACGAGGCGCGACTTGCCGAGCCCGGCCTCGGCCACGAGCTCGACGAGGTGGCCGCGGCGGGCGGCGGCGGACTCGAGGGCGAGGCGAAGGGCGGCCACCTCGGCCTCCCGCCCGACCAGCGGCGTGGCGCTGTCCCCGCCGAGGCGGCGGGGCCCGAGGATCCGCCCGACGCTGAGCGCCTTCACGGGTCGCGCCTTCCCCTTCAGGCGCAGGGGCTCCAGCCGGCGCGTCTCGTACTGGCTGCGCGCGCGGTCGACCACGTCCGGCACGGTGTACAGCTGGCCCCTCGGGGCCTGCCCCATGAGGCGGGCCGCCACGTTCACCGCGTCGCCCATCACCGCCCACGTGCGCCGGAAGGGGGTGCCGATCTCGCCGGTGAAGACGCGGCCGCGGTTGACGCCCGCGTGCAGCTCCAGGGGAACGTGCGCCTCCAGCACCTGGCGGCAGACGCGGAGCGCCTTCTCCTCGTCCCACTCCGAGCTGTCGGGCGCACCCGCGACGAAGAAGAGCTTGCCGCCATCCTTCTCGACGTCGCAACCCACCAGGCAGACGCCCTCGGCGGCGGCCGCCTCCTCCGCCACCCGGGCCAGCGTGTCGAGGCGCCGGTGGAACTCCGCCGGGCCAAGCCGCCGGAGCGCGGCGTCGGTGCCCTTGAACCCGACGAAGGCCACCGTCGCCTGGCGGTGCTCGCCCTCGCTCGCCACGTAGCCGAGGTGCCCGCGCAGCGCCATCGGGAGGCAGCGCTCCGGGTCGCCGCCGCTCGGGGCGGGCGGGAAGGGCGGCGGCGGAGCCACGTTGCTCGGCTCGCGCAACAGCGTGCGTCCGGCCGCCCGCGCGCGCCCGGCGCACCCCGCCTCGAGCGCCGCGGCAGTGTCCTCGCCGACCAGCACCTCGCCGGCGCGCGCCGCCGTCTCCAGCTCCAGCACGCGTGTCACCGTCGCCCCCTGGAGGACGAGGTGGTGGTGCGCCTCGCCGACCACGAACGCGTCGAGGGCCCCGCTGTTGACGCCCATCGACATCGAGACCTCGACAGGCCCGACGGACGTCTCGAGGTGCCCCGACGCGCGCAGCTCGGCCTGCATGCGCCACGCGGCGCGGCAGGCACGCCGCGCATGGTCCTCGCCTTCGAGCAGGAGCATGAGGCTGTCTCCGGCGAACTTCAGAAGGCCGGCGCCGTCCTCGTAGGCGAGGGCCAGGAGGCGCGCGAAGTACCCGCTGACGACGCTCGTCAGCTCCTCGGCGCCGGCCTTGCCGCTCACGGCCAGCCGCTCGCTCATCGGGGTGAAGCCCGTGATGTCGGCGTAGACCAGCGAGCCCTCGAGCTCCATCCACCCCCGGGCGCCGGCGCGGCCTTCCCAGTCGAGGAGGAGCCGGGGCACGTGCGCGATGAGACTCGCGCGATCGACCTCCAGCCGCCCTGTCGACACTGGCGTCATTAGACGCTGCGGGCGCGCGCGAGGGCTGTGAATTTGATCCCGGAACCCAAGTGGAGAAAGTCACAGACGGGGACAGGGCTTTTCTCTACCTTGGGCCGAGCGACCCGGGAAGGGTCCGCTCACGGCTGGCATGAGAAGAGGGTTTGGCATGAGGAAGGGCTTGCGGCGTATCCACGCGCTCATCGGCGTGACCGCCGTCCTGGTGGGCGCGCTGCCGGCGCTGCTGCCTGCCCTGCCCTCGGCCGCCGCCACGACGGGTGGCTGGTCCCAGGTCCTCGCGGCCAACCCCAGCCTCGGCCGGTCGGGCCAGGCCATGGCCTACGACCCGGGTCGTGGCGTCACCGTCCTCTTCGGCGGTTACAACGGGTCCTCCTTCATGGGCGACACGTGGGAGTACAACGGCACCGCCTGGACGCAGAAGTCCCCCTCGCTGTCGCCGCACGCGCGCACCGGCGCGGCGATGGCCTACAGCCCGATGGAGCACCGCATCGTGCTGTTCGGCGGCACGTTCGACGACAAGGACCTGCACAACGACATGTGGGAGTGGGACGGCACGAGCTGGGTGCAGAAGACGCCGTCAACCCTGCCCTCGTTCCGTACCGACGCCGCCATGGCTACCGACACCCAGCGCGGGCGCCTCGTTCTCTTCGGCGGCTTTGGCGGGGGCGAGTGCGACCCCTTCCTGACGGCCTGCGCGCCGACGGCGCTCTCGGATACATGGGAATGGGATGGCTCCAAATGGGTGCAGCGCACCGGCGTGGGCACCCCGCCCGCGCGCGCCGACACAGCGCTCGCGTATGACTCCGCGCGCGGCAGGAGCGTCATGTTCGGCGGCCTCGACACGAAGCTCGTCGCGCACAACGACACGTGGGAGTACGACGGCACCGCCTGGAAGCAGCGCGCGACGACGGTCCAGCCGTCGGCTCGCGCCGCGTACGCCGCGACCTACGATGTCGCGCACGGCCGCACGGAGCTCATCGGCGGCTGCCAGGCCAGTGGCTCCGACCCGACAACGTGGGAGTGGGATGGCACCGCCTGGACGCAGCATCCCGAGTACAGCTACCCGCCGAACCGCGTCGACGCCGGCGCCGCCTACGACTCGAACCGCAGCCGCACGGTGCTCGAGGGCGGGGTGCAGACCTACACAGGCTGCTCGCCCTACCGCGCCGCCGCGAGCGACACGTGGGAGCTCAGCCTGGCCCCGGCCGCGGCGCAGAACCTGGCGCTGACCGTGACCGAGCCGTCGCTGCCGGCGGGCGCCGCGCAGGTCGGCATCGCCGGCGTGCCCGCGCCGCGTTTCAACGCGCTCGCCGACGCGCCCGCCCAGTCCGTTGGTGGCACCCAGGTGGGTGGCATCCAGATCGGCGGCATCGGCGTGCCCCTGGGCGCCTCCCAAGTCGGCGGGATCCAGATCGGCGGCATCCTGACGCAGGGCTCGATCCCCAAGGGCGGGGTCGGGCTGAACGACATCCTGCTGTCCTCGCTGCCTGCCGTGAACTGGGACCAGGTGCTCCAGGGCACGGGACTCACCGGCCCGCTGCAGACCCTGACCCTGGCGGACGTCATGGCCAACTCGACGGCCGCGGCCCGCTTCGGGGCGCTGACGCTCAGCCAGTCGGGGCTGTCCACCAGCCTGCTGCGCTCGATCTCGGCCGCCGACATCCTGCTCGGCACCCTGCCGCTCGACAGGCTGCCCGTGCCGGCGGGCTACTCCACGTGGTGCGCGTACCTCCAGGCCACCGGCTGGGCGCCGGCGCAGTCCTGCTCCGACAGCGTCCAGGGCGGCGCCGCCGGCGCCGACGTCGACCCAGGGGTGAACAGCATCCTCGGCCTCGACATCGCGGGCGCCCAGATCGGGGGCATCCAGGTGGGCAGCATCCAGATCGGGGGCATCCAGATTGGCGGCATCCAGATCGGCGGCATCCCGCTGTACAGCCTGCAGGTCGGGGGCATCAACATCGCCGCAACGCCGCTCGCGCAGGTCCTCATCCGCAACCTGCCGAACCCCTCGGCGGTGGTGGACTGCACTCGCGTCGACTGCTCGTCGACCAGCACGCAGACGCTCGGCTACGCCGCGTCGCTAACGCCGTCGGCGATCCTCGCATCCGCCCACCTGTCAGACCTCGGCTCGACGATCAACAACGTCAGCATCGGCGAGCTGCTGGTCGGCCTCATCAACCCGGCTGACATCGACTGGGAGAAGCTCGCCTACGACGGCATGCAGGACATTGCGCCCGCCACGTCTGCCGGGCTGCACTACCACGTCGACTTCGACCTGCCGTGCGGCCCCGCGGCGCCGGCGCTGACGATCAGCGCGGGCCTGCCGAATGGCTTCCGCTACATCGCGGGCACCAGCAGCGAGACGGTTGGCTCCGGCAGCGCCCAGGCGGTGGCTGACCCGGCGGGGGCTTCTCCACCGCTGGCCGACGTCGCCGACAACCTCACCTGGAGCACCTTCCCCACGCTGCCGTGCACCGGCCAGCTGAACGGTTCGCAGCACATGCGGCTCGACTTCCAGGCGCAGCCCGGTCTCGACCTGGGCACCTTCGCCGCCTCGGCCACCGTGACCACGCCGCAGGTGACCAGCGTCAGCGGCGCGGCGCCCGTGACCGTCACGAAGAACTGGGCGGCGGCCTCGCAGGGCCCGAACAACGCGCCCGTAATCCAGCCGAACCAGCTCATCTTCGACCACGTCAACACGCCCACCGACGTCGAGTACTTCGCCGTCCCGGTCCCGGCGGAGGGGACCCAGGTCAACCTGTATCTCAGCCACGTGGCGCCGGGCGCCGACTTCGACCTCGCGGTGTTCAAGCCGCAGGTGCAGTCGCTGCAGTCGGCCCAGATTGGCGGCATCCAGATCGGGGGCATCCAGATCGGCGGCATCGCGCCGCTGCAGGACGGCGGCCTCGGCACCAACAACTCGAGCACCAGCCTCGCGCCGGACACGCTGCAGGACATCCCCGGTGTCGACGGCATCCAGATCGGCGGGATCCAGATGGGTGGCATCCAGATCGGCGGCATCCAGATCGGCGGCATCCAGCTCGCGGGTGTGAGCCAGACCCGCGGCAACGCGGACGAGCAGGTGCAGCTGACAACGGGCCCCGAGACCGGCTACTACCTCGTGCAGGTGACGGGCTACAACGGGTCCACCAGCGTTCGCCCGTTCGAGCTCCGCGTCAAGGAGACGCCCGCCGCGCCACTCCCCGTTTGCCCGCCGCGTACGTTCCTCAACCCGATGGGGGTTCCCGGGACGCTCCCGTCGGCGGTGCCCTCCACCACCAGGACCCTCTTCCTCGTCAACCAGCAGCGGATGGACGCGCTCTACGGGATGTCGGCGACGAGCTCCATGATCTCGGAGCTCAACACGGTCGCGGCGCGCACCGACGTCGCGGGCGCGGTGTTGCAGGTCGACGGCAACGAGCCCAACCAGGCGACCAGCGCGGTGCGTGACGCGTACACGGCGTGGGACCAGTCCCCGTGCTCCGTCGACGCCGCCAACAACGTCGTGCGGCAGATCAACGCGCTCGTGGCCGGCTACAGGGCGAACTCGAGCGGCAGCAACCTGCTGCCGAACCTCAAGTACATCGTGATGGTCGGCTCCGACGAGGCCGTGCCGATGGCCCGGCGTGCGGACAACACGTTCATCTCCAACGAGATCAGCGAGACCGCCGACCTCAACTTCCTGCTCAACAACAACGGCACGACCCAGGCGAACGCGCTCTACGCCGCCGCGGCGCAGCGCCAGTTCCTCACCGATGACGCGTACCTGTCGCTGGCCCCGATCCCGTTCGGCGGGCAGGAGCTGTACCTGCCCAACCTCGCCGGCGGCCGGCTTGTCGAGTCACCCGCCGAGATCACGGGCCAGCTGCAGGCGTTCGCCAACGCGGGTGGCGTCCTCAACCCACAGACGGCCATCACGACGGGCTACGACTTCCTGACCTCGGGCGCGCAGAGCATCAACTCCTCGCTCGGGTCGCGCCTGGGCTCGAGCAATGCCGACGGCTCGCTCATCAGCAACACCTGGAACCGCAACAACCTTCTTGGCAAGGTCGTGCCGCAGGGTGCAGGCGCGCCGGACATCGACGCGCTGAACGCGCATTACAACCACTACCAGCTCGAGCCGGCCGCCCCGGTGCAGGGCACGTCGTTCACGCAGGGCGACCTGGTTTCGACCGCGGACCTGCCCGCCGCGCCGACCAGCGGCAGCCCGGCGCAGTTCGCGGGCCACGTGCTGTTCACGATGGGCTGCCACGGCGGCCTGAACGTGGCGGACACGCTGCTCCCGAACCCGACGGCCGCGCAGGTGACGAAGCTCGAGGACTGGACGCAGTACTACGCGCAGCAGCAGGCTGCCGTCTACGTCGCCAACAGCGGCTACGGCTACGCCGACACCGACACGCTCGCCTTGAGCGCGCGCCTGATGTCGCTCTTCGCGCAGAGGTTCAACGACGACTCGCTGAACATCGGCGACAAGCTGGCGCTGGCCAAGCGCGACTACTTCGCGACGATGGGCCAGTACGGCGCCTACGACGAGAAGGTCCTCGAGGAGGCGACGCTGTACGGCCTCCCGATGTACCACCTCGCGGGCACGGCGACCGTCACGCCACCGCCCGCGCCCGCGACCACCACGGACTCGGTGACCGGGCTCCCGATCGCGCCCATCAGCGTCAGCCCGGCTCTGACCCGGCATGACACCGCGCGCGGGACGTTCTGGGGCGCCGGCCCGAACGGCGACCAGACAGAGTCCGTGTTCTACCGTCCGATCGAGCCCAGCGTGACCGTCCCTGTGACCACGACCCAGGGCGTGGCGCACGGAGCCATGATCACCGGCCTCGGCACCACCGACGTGGCCGGGGTGACACCGGCGCTGGACCTGCCCACCATCGACAACAGCGCGCACGAGCCCGCGCCCAACTTCGTCGACAATGCCTTCCCCGCCGAGCCCGTGCACATCGATCGGACCCTGACGCTCGGTGCGCCGCAGCAGACGCTCGTGGTCGTCGCGGGGCAGTACCGCGACCAGGGCATCCAGAGGCTCATCACCTCCATGAACGTCAATGTCGCGTACTCGACGAGCACCGACTTCGTCGACCCGCTGCTGACCAACATCGGCGCCACGCGCAGCGGCACGAGCGCCACCATCACGGCGCACGCGGACGACAACGTGGGCGTGGTGCGCGTCGGCGCCCTCTACGACGACGGGGGCACCTGGAAGTACGTCGAGCTGGGCAACAGCACGGGTGACACGTGGACGGCGAATGTCACCCTCGCCAATGCGCAGGACTTCGAGTACATGATCGAGGCCCAGGACGGCGCCGGCAATGTCGGGCGCAGCACCAACAAGGCCTACAACTTCCACTCGAACGTGACCACGGCCAACCTGCCGTCGTCGCTCGCCGCGACCGGCCAGCTGGCGAAGGTCGCGCTGGCCTGGACGCCGGCGGTGACCCCGTCGAGCATCACCGGCTACAAGGTGTACCGCGGCACCAGCAGCGCGAGCCTCTCGCTGCTCACCACTCTCGGCGCCACCGCGTCGTCATTTGCGGACACCGGTCTCGCCAACGGGGTGACGTATGCCTACGCCGTGGCGGCCACGACGGGCACCGGTGACGGCCCGCTCAGCAACCTGGCCAGCGCGTCGACCTACTCCCTGTCGACGCCGCCGCTGGCGGTCAGCGCCGCGGCTGCCGCCGCCGGCTCGGTCACCCTCAACTGGCAGGCGCCGTCGAGCCCCGGCGCGCCCGCGATCACGAGCTACAACGTCTACCGCGCGGTCGGCGGCGGCAGCTTCGCCCTGGTCGCGACGGTGGCGGGGGCCAACCTGACCTACACGGACACCAGCCTCGCCAACGGCACCACGTACAGCTACAGGGTGACGGCCGTCAACCCGGTCGGGGAGAGCCCGGCGGGCGGCACCGTGACGGTGACAACGTGGGCCGTGACTTCCGCCCCGCAGAACGCGGCCGCCGCGGCCGGCCCGGGTCGCGGCCAGGTCACGGTGACGTGGGCCGCGCCCGCCAGCAACGGCGGCACCCCGGTCACCGCGTACAACGTCTATGGCGGCTACAAGGACGCCACCGGCGTGCACCTGAGCTTCCTCGCGACCGTGGATGCCGGGACGGCGTCGTACGTCGACGGGGCCGGCTGCGACGGCTGCACGCGGTACTACGCCGTGGCCGCGGTCAACGCCGTCGGCGTCGGCCCGCAGTCAGCCCAGGTCAACGCCACGACGTACTCCGCGCCGACGGCGCCGCAAAACCTCACCCTGAGCGCGCCGGCCGTGGTCACGGTGGGGGAGATCGACCTCAGCTGGCAGGCGCCCACGTCATCCGGTGACGGCCACCCGCTGCAGGCGTACAGGATCTACCGCGGCGTCAACGGCGCGGCCCCGACGCTGTACAGGTCAGTCGACGGCGGCACCACGACCTACCACGACTCCGGCCTCGTCGTGCTGGACTCCTACACCTACTACGTGACCGCCGTGAACGCGGAGGGAATCGAGGGGCCGGCGTCCAACTCCGCCTGCGCCAAACCCTCACCGACGGGGACGCTGCTGGCCTGCTGAGCCGCAGCGCCGCAGCCGGGGTCAACTTGATAGCATGGCTGTCATGAATGAACAGCCTTCCGATACCGGACAGGAGATCCTCGAAGGGCGCGACGAGGCCGAGCGCCAGCAGCTCGAAGCGCAGAAGCGCGGGGACCTGGGCGCGGAGCTTGGAGGCTTTGCCAAGGAGGTCGCGAGCGACCACGCCAAGTTCCCGAGCGACGTAGTGGAGGACAGCAAGGACCCGGAGCGCCGGGTCGACGAGGAGCAGGGCACCCCCGAACAGCCCGGGAGCGAGCCGGCACCCTAGGCCGGGCGGCCCGGCCGAGCCTCAGGCGCTGGGCGGGACCTTGCGCACGGTGTCGCCCGTTCGGACAACGCCGGACCGGACCACCTTGGTGTTGATGCCGCGCAGGCTCAGGGCCCGGCCCCGGTCGGAGTTGGCGAACGCCAGCGCCTCCTTGCCGAAGCGGGCGAGGAACTTCGCGCAACCCGTGTGCGGCTTGGAGCTCACCTCGAGGACGGCGTCCCCGACCTCGAGCAGGGTGCCGGGCGGGAGGTTCTCCCGCGACAGGTCCAGGTCGATGTAGAGCTGGTCGCCCGCGATCGGGCGGCGGTCGGGCGAGCCGGCCACCAGCGTCGCGAAGCGGGCATTCATGACGGTCACCTGGGCCTCGGGGTCGGCCTCGCCGTCGGGGGTGTGGGAGTTCCCCCGGGCGCGCCAGTTGTCGCCGACGACCCCCTCGTCCGCGTCGAGCGTCGCCTGGTCCACCACCTTTCGCGCCTCGACCTCCGTGCGGACCACGATGAGCTCGACCCGCCCGGCTTCGCGCGGCGATTGCAGCACCTCGGTCAGGCCGGCCTCGAGGGTGGCAAGGTCGGCATGGTCAACGGCGGGTTCGGTGATCGCCATCGGCGCGAGTGTAATCGCTGCCGTGCGTCCCCTTTATCATTGCCGGCGATGGCGAGGGGCGCGAAGCTGCTGACCGAGTTTGTCGGCACCTTCATCTTCTTCTCCGTCATCGCGCTGTCGGGCGCGGCCGGGGCGCTGGCGCCGCTGGCGATCGGCGCCGCCCTGATGACGATGGTCTACATGGGCGGCCACGTGTCGGGCGCGCACTACAACCCGGCGGTGTCATTCGGTGTCTTCCTGCGGGGGAAGCTCTCGGGCGTGGACCTCGCGCTCTACTGCGTTGTCCAGCTGGTGGCGGCGGCGCTGGCCTTCACCTTCGGCTACGTGCTCACGAGCCACGCCGGCGGTATCCACCCCGGCGCGCATGCCGGCACGGCCGAGGCGCTCCTGGCGGAGATCGTCTTCACGACGGCGCTCGTGCTCGTGGTGCTCAACGTCGCCGTCACCCCGGCGACGCAGGGCAACTCCTTCTACGGCCTCGCCATCGGCTTCACGGTGGCCGCCGGCGCCTTCGCCGTCGGCCCGATCTCGGGCGGGGCCTTCAACCCGGCCGTGGGCTTTGGCGCCACGTTCGCGTCAGCCGCGTATGCCTCCGGCGGGTGGGGCGACCTCTGGATCTACATCGTCGGCCCGCTGGTGGGCGCGGCGATCGGCGCCGGCATCCACGCCGTGCAAATGAGTGGGATGGCGGCGGCGACCGAGCCGCCCGAGGGGGAGCCGTCGCCCGGCTCTCCGCCTCCTGTGCCCGCGCGCTGACGGGCTGCTAAGCCGGGCCCAGCGCGACGAGGTGGGCGGGATAGGCGCACCCACCCACCTCATCACGGGGGAGGAGGGTTCAGCCGGCGCCCATCTTGTCGCGGATCCGGTCGATGATCACCGCCAGCTCGTCGGCGCCGACAAGCGTGACGTGGGCCTTCTCGGCGGCGCGGCGCGCGCGCTCCGTGAACTCGCCCACCGAGAGCCAGATGCCGCGTTCGACGTCCACCACCTCCATCGCCTTACGCAGCTCGGCGATGTCGTCCGAGGTGACGACATCCTTCTGCCAGCGCCGCGCCTGGACGTAGGTGTAACCCCGGCTCCGGCCGTCGGTGAGGATGAAATCGACGACGCCGTTCGTGGGCGCCAGCTCGACGTCGTAGCCGAGCTGCTCGAACGCCCAGAAGAGCATCTGGCTGAACACGCCCCAGCTGAGGCGCTTCAGTTCGGTGATGGATGCGGTCGCCGCCGTGTCGGCCGCTTCCACGACCTCGCGTGACCGCGGGCGGATGACTCGACGCGCGAACAGCAGGCCGCCTGTGGCGACATCGCCGGCCGCCGCGGTCAGCGCCAGCTCCAGCGCCTCGTGGGCGCCAAGGGTTTCGATCAACATTTTGCGCAGGACCTCCGTTCCTGGGTTCCTTCCAACAGGGTGCCCGAACGGACCGGGGCCGTGGTGATGACCGCGCAACAGGCGCGCCACAAGGGCGCTACCGATCTCCACCCCCCGGCGGCGGGCGGGAGCTCGCAACTGCTAGGCTCATCGAGTTGGACACCTATAGCATCAGCGAGGTCGCGCGCGCCCTGGGCGTGAGTGTCGACACCGCCCGCCGGCTGGCGGACGCGGGCCGGCTCGGCCGCGTCCGGGTCGTCCGAGGCGCCCGGCGGGTGGACTCAGGCGCCCTGGCCCGGTACATGGCGACGGCAAAGCCCGCGACGAGGCCGCGCCCGATCACTGCGCAGTCCGCGCGCAACCAGTTCGCCGGCATCGTGACGCGGGTGGAGCGCGACGGGGTGGCGGCGCTCGTCGAGGTCCAGGCGGGACCCCACCGGGTCATCTCGCTGATGACGCGGGAGGCCGCCGACGAGCTCGGGCTCGAGCCCGGCGTCCGCGCGGTGGCCTCGGTGAAGGCCACGAGCGTCGTCATCGAGATCCCCTCTTGAGGGTCGCCCCGGCCGGGGTCGCGCTGCTGTTGCTCGCGTCATGCGGCTCGGACACCGCGGGGGGGCGCGGCGCTTCGCCCGCGGTGACCGGCACCGTGCGCGTTTTCGCCGCAGCCAGCCTGACCGACGCCTTCGGGGAGCTGGCGCGCCGCTTCGAGGCGGCCCACCGAGGCGCCCGGGTCGAGCTCGACTTCGGAGGCAGCAACACCCTCGCGACGCAGCTCGCGGCAGGCGCCGTCGGCGAGGTGTTCGCCGCCGCCGACGAGGCGAGCATGCGTGCCGTAGCCGCTTCGCCCGGCCTGGCCGGCAGCGCCCGTGACTTCGCCACGAACCGGCTCGAGATCGCCGTGCCCCCGGGCAACCCGCGGCGCATCCACTCCCTCAGCGACCTGGCCGCGCCGGGCCTCGCCGTCGTCCTCTGCGCGCCCGCCGTACCCTGCGGCGCGTATGCGCACCAGGCCCTCGCGGCGGCCGGCGTGGCCGTGACCGCGCGCAGCCTCGAACCCGACGTCAAGGGGGTGGTCGAGAAGGTCGCCCTGGGCGAGGCGGACGCCGGCATCGTCTACGCCACCGACGTGGTGGCCGCCGGCGGGCGGGTGGACGGCGTGGAGGTCGCGGCTGCGGACAATGTCATGGCCCGCTACCCCGTGGCCCTGCTCAAGGGCGCGCCCAACGCTGCCGGGGCAGCCGCCTTCGTGGCTCTGTTGCTCTCCTCGGATGGCCAGGCCATCCTCCACCGCCACGGCTTCTCCGCGCCCTAGACGGCGGGCGGCGAGGGAGGTCCCCGCCCCGATCGGGCTGGCGGCCCTCGCCGGCCTCGCCTTCTTCCTGCTCCCTCTCGCCGGCCTGCTGGCGCGGGCGCCGTGGGGGACGGCCCTGCGTGAGGCCGCGACGCCCGAGGCCCTGGACGCCCTCCGGCTGTCGCTCTTCTGCTCGGCCTGCTCGACGGCCATCGCGATCCTGCTCGGGGTTCCCCTGGCGTGGGTCCAGGCGCGCCTGGTCTTTCCCGGGCAGAACCTTGTCCGGGCGGCCACCACCCTGCCCATGGTCCTGCCGCCGGTGGTTGGCGGCGTGGCCCTGCTCCTCGCCTTCGGGCGCCACGGGCTGGTCGGCGGGTACCTGTTCGACGTGGCCGGTGTTCGCCTCGCGTTCACCACGGCCGGCGTGGTGCTCGCGGAGACCTTCGTCTCGATGCCGTTCCTCGTCATCGCGGTGGAGGCGGGCTTCCGGTCGGTCGACCGCCGCCTCGAGGAGGCGGCCCGCACCCTCGGCGCCCGGCCGATGACGGTCTTCCGGCGGGTGACGCTGCCGCTCGCGCTGCCATCGGTGTTTGCCGGCGCCGTCCTCTGCTGGTCGCGGGCCCTGGGTGAGTTCGGCGCGACCATCACGTTCGCCGGCAACTTTCCCGGGCACACCCAGACGGCGCCGCTGGCGATCTACCTCCTGCTCGAGTCGCGCCCGGAGGCGGCTGTTGTCCTGAGCCTGTGCCTCGTCGCGACCTCTCTGGCCGTGCTGGTCCTCCTGCGCGACCGATACCTGCGCCTGTCATGACCCTGGAGGCGGCCTTCCAGCTCAACCTTGGGTCGCTCTCTCTCGACGTGGCCCTGCAGGCCGAAGGCGGGCGGGTGCTGGGCATCCTCGGGCCCAACGGGGCAGGCAAAACCACCTGCCTGCGCGTCCTCGCCGGGCTCGAGGCGGTCGACGCCGGGCGCGTCACCATCGGGGGCGAGGTCGTCGACGAGCCGCCGGCGCGGTTCGTCGCGCCGGAGAGGCGTTCCACCGGGTGCGTGTTCCAGGACTACCTGCTGTTCCCGCACCTGTCGGTGGTGGAGAACGTGGCGTTCGGCCCGCGCACCCGCGGCCGGGGCGAAGCCACCCGGGAGGCGCGCCAGTGGCTGGACCGCGTCGGCCTCAGCGACCTGGCCAGGGCGCGCCCGGCGCAGCTCTCGGGGGGCCAGGCGCAGCGGGTCGCCCTCGCGAGGGCGCTCGCGGTGGAGCCCGATGTCCTCCTGCTCGACGAGCCGATGAGCGCGCTCGACGTCGCGACCCGCGTCGAGGTGCGCCGCGACCTGAAGCGGCACCTCGCCGGGTTCCCAGGCTCGACGGTGCTGGTCACGCACGACCCCGTCGACGCGGCCGTGCTCGCCGACGACGTGGTCGTCCTGGAGCACGGCCGCGTCGCGCAGCGGGGGACGATGCAGGAGGTGACAGCGCGGCCGCGCTCGCGCTATGTCGCGGAGCTGGCCGGGCTGAACCTCTGGCGCGGGACCGCGCGCGACGGCGTCGTCACGACGTCCGAGGGCGCGACCATCGTGGGCGCCTCCCCGCTTAGCGGTGCGGTCTATGTCACCGTCCCACCCCACGCGGTGGCGCTCTACCCGCGGCGGCCCGAGGGCTCCCCGCGCAACGCGTGGCGAGGCCGCATCGTCAGCGTCGAGCGGTTCGGCGAGCGAGCCCGGGTCGCGCTCGACGCCGACCTGCCGATCACCGCCGAGGTGACGCTCTCCGCCATCGCCGAGCTGCACCTCGCCGGTGACGCCGAGGTGTGGGCCTCGGTCAAGGCCACCGAGGTGGACCTCTACCCGGGCTGAGGCGTCAGGACGCGGTCAGCTCCGCAAGCTTCACGACTGTGTTCCAGCCGCGGGCGGTGCCATACATGTCGAGGCCCTTCTCGAAGAACGGCAGCGCCACCTTAGACCGCCCGTACCCGTCGGGGTAGTAGCTGAACACGTCGCGCCCGACGACCACGAACTGCACCTGCTCGCCCGTGGGCACTTTCAGCGCGGCCACTCGCCCGGCTTCGGGGGCGCGGGCCAGGAACGTGACGAACACCTTGCGGGGGTCACTGCCGGCGCCCGCGAAGGGGTGCTGCTTCAACACCGCCGCCAGCTCGGTCCCCGAACGGATGATGACGCGCGTCGTGACTCCCAGCTCGTCCACGATGCCCCGCTCGATCTTCCGGGCGATGGCCGCCTCGTCCGTCGCGCCGGCGCTGAAGACGACGTTGCCGCTCTGGATGTAGGTTGTCGCGTCGGCAAAGCCATGCGCCACCATCAGCTCGCGAAGCGCCGTCATCTGGAGCTTGCGCCCACCGACGTTGACGGCCCGCAGCAGGGCGGCGTAGCGCGCCATCGTCAGAACCCCGCGAGCAGCCAGCGGCCGAGGTCGCCGGCCAGCACCTCGCCCCCGTTCGTGTCGACGAGCCTGCCGCCCAGGCCCGCCGCCTCGAGCCAGTCGACGGCGTCCCCGTCCAGCAGCCATGCCGCCGTCGCCGACGTGTCCACCACGAGGCAGCTGTCGCCGAAGACCGTGACGGTGGCCCACCGGCTGGCGCCCGGCCGCCCCGTGCGCGGGTCGATGATGTGGTGCGCCTCCTGCTCGCCCTGCTCCCACCGCCGGTAGGTCACGCCGCTGGTCGCCATCGCCCCCCGCCCGAGGCGCACGCTGCGCTCGCCGGATTCGGCGGGGCCCTCGACCCGCTCGCGGATCGTCACCGGCCAGCCACCATCCGGCGCGGTGCCGGACACCGCGAGGTCGCCCCCCGCGCTGACGCACACCCCCGCGCCGCCGGCGACGCCCGCCTCCGCTATGCCCTGGATCGCGGCGTCGACAGTCCACCCCTTCGCGCTGCCGCCAAGGTCGAGACGGAAGCCGCGCGGCACCGTCACGGTCGACGCCGGCGCGTTCACTACGACGTCGCGCCACCCGCCACCCGGTCGGCCCTCGAGCAGGGGTCCTGGCCCGGACCCGGCGACGGCTTCGAAGGTGCGGTCGTAGCCCGCCGCGATCACGGCCTGTCCGACGGTCGGGTCGTACAGGCCGTCGGTCGCGTCGGCCATGGCAAGCGCCGCGGTGACCGCGCTGACCAATTCGGCGGAGACGGTGACCGGCACGCCCGGCTGGGCGTTGACGCGCGAGAGGTCGCTGTCGTCGCGAAACCGGCTGCAGGCGGCGTCGACGCGAGCGACCCACGCGCGCATGAACGCATCCAGCGTCTCCACCACGCCCGCGGCCGTGGTCCACGTGCCGATCGTGGTGCCGAGCGCCTTGAATGTGCGACCTCCGATCGAGGCCGAGCTCGCAGGGTCGAGCGCCTGTTCAGCGATGCCGGATTATGTCAGCGGCGCGGGTTGTAGGGCTTGGCCAGGTAGAAGCCCTGGGCCTCCTCGAAACCGAGCTCCAGCAGGACGTCGAGCTCGCCGCGCGTCTCCACGCCCTCGCCGATGAGCAGCGCGCCGATCTCGGAGCAGAAGGTGACCAGGGCCGAGGCCAGCGCCCGCTTCACCGGGTCGGAGTCGATGTCCCGGGTGAGCGAGAAGTCGAGCTTTATGAAGTCAGGGACGAGCCGGACGATGTGCTTCATGCTGGAGAAGCCCGCCCCGGCGTCGTCGATGGCAAAGCGCACACCGTCCGCGCGCAGCAGCGATATCGCCTGCTGGAGACGGTTGTAGTCCTCCACCGCGGCGTGCTCCGTCACCTCGATGACGAGGCGGCTCCCGTCGTGGACGGCCAGCTCTTCCGCGAAGTCGCGCGTCAACAACGTCTCCGGCGAGACGTTCAGCGCGAGGAACGTGCCGGCGGGCAACCGGTCCACGTGGGGGAGGGCCTGCCGCACGGCGCGCATCTCGAGCTCCGGGCGGAGCCCGACCTCATCGGCCTCCGCGAACCACTCGTCCGGGGGGCGCTTTGGTGAGAGGCCAAACCGGGCCAGCGCCTCCACGCCGACCACCTTGCGCGACTTCAGCTCGATGATCGGCTGGAACACCGTCTGCAGCTGGCGCGTGTCCAGGGCGCTCTTCACGCGGAGGAGCTGCTGCTTCGTGTGCTCGATCTCCTGCTCTTCGGCGAGCACCATGCTCGTGATGTCGCGCGCGGCGGCGTAGATGACGCCGTCGTCCATCGCCGGGGTCGCGGTCCAGCCGAGCCAGCGGTAGCTGCCGTCGCGGTGCTGCCAGCGATTGCGGAACTGCACGGTCGCGAACCCGCCCGCCAGCTTGGCCGCCTCAGCCTTCGTGGCCACGCGGTCGTCGGGGTGGACGAAGTCGATGTACGGACGCCCCGTGAGCTCCGCTGTCGACCACTCGAGCGTCCTCGACCACGCCGGGTTGATGACCTTCAGGTAGCCGTCAACGCCGAGCAGGCAGAGCATGTCCACCGCGAGGTCGAAGAACCTCTTCGCCCCGCCCACCTTCCATGCCGCGGGTACGGCAGAGAAGGCCTGCGCGTCAGTATCAATCCCCTTTTCCATTGCCGAGCCTTACCTAGTAATACGCTCCGACGGGGCCAAATACTCGACGTTTGCAACCTTGTCACAGGGCGACCGCAGAGGTCGAACCTGCGGGCGTGGCTCACTCCCCGGGAAGGGCAACCTCGGCGCCCTGGACGAAGACCCTTGTCACCCTCACGTCACCGAGGCGGTAGGCCACGTCAACGTGGGTGTCGGCGTCCAGCACGACGAGGTCGCAGCGCCGGCCCGGGCTCAGCGCGCCGCGGTCGTCGAGGTCGAGCGCTGAGGCCCCGCCCCGGGTCGCCGCGACCAGCGCCTCCGCCGGCGTGAGGCCGAGGAGACCGACGCCTAGGGCGACGACCAGCCGCATGTCGAGGGTGTAGCTAGTACCCGGGTTGCAGTCGGTGGCGAGCGCCAGCTCGACCCCCGCCGCGGCCAGCATCCGCGCGTCCGGCGGCTGGCTCCGCATCGAGAGCGTCGTGCCCGGCAGCAGGACGCCGACGACCCCGGCGCCGGCGAGCGCCACCGCATCCTCGCGCGTGGCGTGCTCCAGATGGTCGGCTGAGGCCGCACCGTACTGGGCCGCCAGCATCGCACCGCCGGTTCGGGCCGTCTGCTCGGCGTGGACCTTGAGGCCCAGGCCGGCCTCTTCCGCCGCGTGCAGGACGCGCGCGCAGGACTCCACGTCCCAGCCGGCGGGGTCGCAGAACACGTCGACGAACGCGGTCCTGCCCAGGAGCTGCGGGATCGCCGCCAGCACGCCCGCGACGTGGTCCTCGTCGCCCCCGGGCGGGTGGCCGTGCAGCGCGAGGAAGGTCGGCGTGATCGAAGCCCCGGCGGAGCCGCGACGAGAGGAGGCCAGCTCCACGATGACGTCGAGGAGCCGCAACTCGTCCGCGACCCCGCCGCCGTACCCGGTCTTGACCTCGACCGTGGTGGTGCCGCGCGCGGTGGCGGCGTCGAGGCGGCGCCGCAGCGTCTCGCGGAGGCCCTCGTCAGTCGCGATCGTGGTCGCCCGGACGGTCGACGCGATGCCGCCGCCCTCGGCCCCGACGGCGAGGTAGCTCTCGCCGGCGGCGCGGGCCGCGAACTCGTCCGCGCGGCTGCCGGCGAAGACGAGGTGCGTGTGGGCATCCACGAAGCCCGGGATGACGCACGCGCCCCCCGCGTCGATCGTCTCGGTCGCCGAGCGCCGCAGCTCGTCCGGCAGCTCCGCCTCCGGGCCCACCCAGGTGATGGTCGGTCCGCCGGCGAGGACCGCGGCGTCCCGCAGGATGCCTGGCGCCGCGCCCTGCGCGGGGTCGCAGGTGCAGAGCTCGCCGATGCCGGTGACGAGCAGCCGCGACGCCTTCACGCCGGCCGCCGCGCGAGGCCCGACGCAAAGTTCAGGAACGCCAGGGCCGCAGTCTTGACGGTGATGCCGGCCACGTCGGCGGCGCTGTCCACCTCCACGAGGTCCAGCGCCCGGACGCGCGGGTCCGCGCCGGCACGATGCGCCGCGGCCAGCAGGTCGACCGGGGTCAGGCCGCCGGGGATCGAGGCCGGGCATGCGGGCGCGAACGCGCGGTCCAGCACGTCGAGGTCGACGTCGACGTAGACGTGGTCGCACCCGGCGAGCCGCGCCAGGGCGCTGTCCATCGCCCACTCGATGCCCTCCGAGCGGACCTCGTCGACCGCGTACACCGCAACGCCGGCCTGGCGGGCGCGCTCGGTCAGCTCGCGCTGATTGGCGAAGGCGCTGATGCCCACCTGGCAGATGCAGGCGCCCGGCAGGCCGTCGCGCAGGAGCTCCATCACCGGGCTGCCGTTGCTCGGCCCCGGGTCGGGCTCACGCATGTCGTGGTGCGCGTCCAGCGTCAGAAGGCCGACGCGCCCGGAGTCTAGCGACACCCCCTGCGCGGCGGCGACCGCGCGAACGCCGGCGTACGTGATCGAGTTGTCGCCGCCGCACAGCGTCACCACCGCGCCATCGCCGAGCAGCTCCGCGCATCGCTTCTCGAGGCGGCCGCGCGCCGCGATCGGGTCGCCCCCCATGTCGGCGTCCCCGGCGTCGCCGGCGGCCAGGTCCTGAAGTTCCACCCCGTGCGCCGCGTCCCACGTCGCGAAGCGGCCGAGCGCCTGCCGGAAGGCCGCGGGCGTGAGGTGGGCCTGGCTCAGCGAGAGACTCAGCGCGCTGGTCGGCGCCCCGAGCAGCACCAGCCGCGGCCGGGCCGGCCCAGAGGCGAGCCAGGCGTCCGCGCGGCGGTCAGGCAAGGGCGGAGGGTAGGTCGAGGCCGGCCGCGCGCGCGGCCGCGAGCGCTTCCGGATACCCGGCATCGGCGTGGCGCATCACCCCGGTGCCAGGGTCGTTGAAGAGCACCAGGTGGGCGCGCCGTCCCGCCATCTCGGTCCCATCGACCACGACCTGCGCGCCCGCGTGGATCGAAAGCCCCATCCCGACCCCGCCGCCGTGGTGCACCGCGACCCAGCTCGCGCCGGACGCGGTGTTGAGCAGGGCGTTGAGGACGGGCCAGTCGGCGATCGCATCCGAGCCGTCGCGCATTGCCTCCGTCTCGCGGTACGGCGAGGCCACCGAGCCGCTGTCGAGGTGGTCGCGCCCGATGACGACCGGGGCCGCGAGCTCGCCGTCGCGAACCATCAGGTTGAACATCTCACCGGCGCGGTTGCGCTCGCCCAGCCCGAGCCAGCAGATGCGCGCCGGCAGGCCCTGGAAGTGGACGCGGTCCTCCGCCAGCCGCAGCCAGCGTTGCAGCCCGTCGTTGTCGGGGAACTCGCGCTTGAGCGCGGCGTCGGTGGCGGCGATGTCGCGCGCGTCGCCCGACAGCGCCACCCAGCGAAACGGGCCCCGGCCTTCGCAGAACAGGGTGCGGATGTACGCGGGGACGAAGCCCGGGTAGCTGAACGCGCCTTCGAACCCGCCGCGGCGGGCCTCGTCGCGCAGGTTGTTGCCGTAGTCGAACGCCTCCGCGCCCTTGCGCTGAAGGTCGACGATGGCGGCGCAGTGCACGGCCATCGCGGCCCGCGCGCGGGCGACGTACGCGTCCGGGTCGTGCCGCCGGAGCTCTGCCGCCCCGTCGAGCGACATCCCGGGCGGGATGTAGCCGTAGAGCGGATCGTGCGCCGAGGTCTGGTCGGTGACCACGTCGACTTGCAGGCCGCTCGCTGCGATGGCGGGGATCGCCTCGGCGGCGTTGGCGATCACAGCGATGGAGCGCGCCTGGCCCTCACGCCGCTCGCCGTCGGCGATGCGCATGCCCTCCTCGAGGCTCGGCGCGATTTCGTCGAGGAAGCCGTCGTGCAGGCGTCGCTCGGCCCGCGCGGGGTCGACCTCGATGCACAGCGCCACGCCGTCGTTCATCGTCACCGCCAGCGGCTGCGCCCCGCCCATGCCACCCAGGCCCGAGGTCACAACGAGGCGGCCCTTCAGCGAGCCGCCGAAGCGCTGCTCAGCGACGGCGTTGAAGGTCTGGAACGTGCCCTGCAGGATGCCCTGGGTGCCGATGTAGATCCATGACCCCGCGGTCATCTGGCCGTACATGGTCAGGCCCAGCGCCTCGAGGCGCCGGAACTCGTCCCAGCTGGCCCACGCGGGCACCAGGAGGCTGTTGGCGATCAGCACCCGGGGCGCGAACTCGTGCGTCTGGAAGACGCCGACCGCCTTGCCCGACTGCACGAGAAGGGTCTCCTCGTCACCGAGGCGGCGGAGCGTGGCCAGGATGCTGTCGAGCGCTTCGTGGCTGCGCGCCGCCTTGCCCGTGCCGCCGTACACCACGAGGTCCTCCGGGCGCTCGGCGACCGCCGGGTCGAGGTTGTTGAGCAGGCAGCGGTAGGCGCCCTCCTGCTGCCACCCGCGGCAGTTGAGGGTGGTCCCAGTCGGCGCGCCGCCGCTCACAGGAGCGGCCCGGACGTCGCCGTTTCGGCCGCGGCGACGACCTCGCCGCTGCGCGCGAGCTCGGCCACCGCGGCGAGGTCCGGCGCCAGCTCCCGGTCTTCGCGCAGCGGGGCCACGCGGTCGCGGACCACCCGCAGGACCGCCGCGGTCGCGGGTCCGGGCCGCAGCGGGGCGCGCCGCTCCAGCGCCTCGCAGCCCGCCATCAGCTCGACGGCCACCGCCCTGAACGCGAGGTCGACCGACGCCATCGCCTGGCGGGCGGCGGTCCAGCCCATCGAGACGTGGTCCTCCTGCCCGCCGGAGGTCGACACGTTGTGGATGCTCGCCGGCTGGGCGTTGAGGCGCAGGTCGGTCAGCAGCGCGCCGGCGGTGTACTGCGCGAGCATGAGGCCCGAGTTGATGCCCTCGCGCGGGGAGAGGAAGGCGGGCAGGCCGCGAGACAGCTTCGGGTCGAGCAGGCGGTTCAGGCGGCGCTCGGAGATGGCCGCGAGCTCCGCCATGGCGATGGCGAGCATGTCGTGCGCGAAGGCCAGCGGCTCGCCGTGGAAGTTGCCCGCGGAGACCACGTCGCCGGTGTCGGGGAACACGACCGGGTTGTCGATGAGCGACTCCAGCTCGCGCCCGAACACGTCGTCGGCGAAGGTGGCCAGGTCCCGGCAGGCGCCGTGGACCTGCGGGGTGCAGCGCAAGCTGTAGGCGTCCTGCACCGCATGGTGCGAGGCCCGGTGCGAGCTGACGATGCCGCTGCCGCCGAGCAGCGCGCGCAGGTTGGCGGCGCTGGCCTGCTGGCCGGGGTGCGGGCGGAGCGCGTTGATCTCGGCGCCAAAGGCGCGGTCGGTGCCCAGCAGGGCCTCGACCGACAGCGCCGCCGCGATGTCGCAGGTGCGCAGCAGCGTGCGCATCTCCGCGCTGACGAGAACCCCCGCCGCCAGCATCGCATCCGTGCCGTTGGTCAGCGCGAGCCCCTCCTTGGGCGCGGGCAGCAGGGGCTCCAGCCCGGCGTCGGCCAGGCTCCGGCCGTCGAGGAACCGGCCCTCGCCCATCAATGTGATGAAGGTGTGGGCCAGGGGCGCGAGGTCGCCCGAGGCGCCCAGCGAGCCCAGTTCCGGGACGACCGGCACGAGGTCCGCGTTGAGGAGCGCGATGATCGCCCGCACCAGCTCGGGGCGCGCCCCGGAGAACCCGCGCGCCAGGGTCGCGGCGCGGATGGCCATGACGGCGCGGACAACCGCGCGGGGGAGCGGGTCGCCCGACCCGGCGGCATGGCTCCGCAGCAGGGCCGCCTGCAGCTCGCGGGCGTCGTCGGGCCCGATGTGCTTGTCGGCCAGCGCCCCAAAGCCGGTGTTGACGCCGTAGACGGGAGCCTCGCCGGCGACGGCCTCGGCGACCCGTTGCGCCCCCTTCGCGAGGCGGACGTCCAGGTCGTCGTCGGGCACGACCCTGGCCCCGTCACGGGCGACCGCCAGAAGGAGGTCGCGACTCAACGGCCCCGCGCCGAAGACCGCCACCCGACCGGCTCGCTCGACTGTCACGCGAGCCACATTCTCCTTCACCGACCCGCAAGGTTGGGCGGGTAGGTTAGGCGCTACTAGGACTCCCTCCTAAAGATCCCACCAGGAACGGGCGCCCCACTCCCTCCACACTCGGGGCGCCCTTTCCGCTTAAGCCGGGGTCACGTCCTCCGCCGGAGCCTCACGGCGGCTGTCGCCAGCGCCACGAGGGCGAAGACCAGGGCGACACCGATTCGAGGGTCGAGCCTGTCGACCGTGGCCGCCGCGCGCGCGCTGATGGTGCGCGCCGCCAGGGCCGCGGGCGAGGCTGCGATCGAGGCGGCGACGCTCGTCGTCCCCACGGCCGCGGGTGCCGCCGCCGGGGCGGCGGCGCTGACCGTCGTGGTGGCCACCGCCGCCGTGTGCTTGAACGGGATCGGCGCATCACCGCCCATCGGCTGCGAACCCACGTGCACGATGGCGGCTGTCGAGGGGACCGTCTTCGCGCCGCTGCCGGAGTTGATGAAGAGGTAGTAGTAGCCGCTCGGCGCGATGCTGCCGGTGGGCGGCGCCTGCACCGTGACCGAGTCTCCGCCCCGGTGCACGATTGGCAGGTCCACGCTGCGCATGTTGGCGTCTACGATGTGGGTCAGCGAGGGGAGCCGGATCAGGCGGACGCTGGTCACCTGCGAGGCCTGGTCGGTACCGATGGTGAAGCTCTTGCCCCACGCGATGCCGGACTGCACCTCGTCGATCTGCGGCCGGGCGCCCAGGTAGAAGTAGGGCGGCTTGTAGACCTCGAACGAGGGGTCGCGGAAGTTGTTGGCCGTCTGCTGCCCGGCGGCGGCCAGGGCGGAGGTGCCGGAATGCACCTGGTTGCTGTAGTTGCCGTAACCCGACGCGATCGGGGCGTGCCCGCCCACGAGCACGCTGCCGTCGGGTAGCAGGACCGCGGTGTTGTGGTAGGTGCGGTCGCGGCTGGCCGCGCTCAGGTCGTGGAACTGGCCGTCCCAGGGGGCGTACCACTCGGCCATCCGAACCGGGCTCTCACTGCCCGGGTCGACGACCTCGTCCTTGTTGGCGCCGTTGAACACGGCGACCGCGTCGTTCGGCAGGGTCACGGCCGACGAGTACCAGCGCGAGTTGGCCAGGTCCGGGCCGCGCTGGAAAGCCGGCGAGCCGGACTGCGTCCAGGACTTGGTGTTGAAGTTGAAGGTCGCGATCTCGGAGAAGTTGTCCGCGATGTAGCTGCCGGGCGGAGAGCCGAGGGTGCCGCCACCGACCAGCACCTGGGCCTGGCTGTAGGGCGCCTTGAGGGGCAGCAGCACCGAGAAGGCACCACTCCGCGCCCCGAAGGTGCCGATGCCGTACGAGGTCCAGGCGTTCGACTTCGGGTCATAGTCGCGGTGCAGGTTGTAGACGGCCTGGTCGGCGGACTCCCCGAAGGGTCCCCACATCTGCCCGGCGCCGCTGTAGTAGACGGTGCCGTCGGGCAGCAGGTGGAAGCGCGGGAAGAGCGGCATGCCGCCGATCGGCGAGGTGCCCATGTCCTGCCACTGGATGTATGGGGCCGCCTGCGTGACGTGCCCGATCTCCCAGTTCTCGACGTTGGTGCCGTCGGTCGTGACCAGGCGCCGCACGCCGCCCGCGACGAAGACGTCGCCGCTGGACAGCTCGACCGTGTCCGGGTACCAGCGGCCGTAGTTCATGTTGCCGGCCTGCATGAAGGAGTTGGTCGTGGGGTCGAAGATGCGCGTGTTGCGCAGCCCCTCGAGCTCCACGACGCCGAGGTTGGTGCCGGGGACGCCCGGCTGCTCGTACCAGGAGGTGCCGCCGGCGATCGCCAGCCGGCCGTCGCCAAGCATCACGAGGTCCGCGCAGAACATGTCGCCCTGCGCGGCCGAGTCACTCGAGACCAGCGGGCCTGGCACGCCGCCAACGTACTGGCCGTCGGCGTTCGGGTCGGTCGCGCACCCGCCGTACGAGCCGTCGGGGCAGGGCTTCGGCAGGCTGAACTGGGGCGTCCCGCTGCGGAGGTCGAGGATCCGGGCCTGGCTGTTGGTCGACACGGCGCCGGCCTCGCCGGCGGTCGCGTGCTGGATGTTCTCCAGCCCCGACAGGCCGTCCCAGTAGATCAGGCGGCCATCAGGGAGGACGGCGACGCTGACCGCGGTGGGGTTGCACACGAGCGGGCCATCCGCCGGGTTGCTGTCGCCCGGCTTGCCGGCGTAGCAGTACTCACTGGAGATGGCCTGGTTGGGGCTGTCGCCTGGGAAGTAGCTGCCGCTGGTGTCGGCCGGGATCGGGAACTGCTGGTGGGTCGGGTCGGGTTCAAATGGCGCGGACCACGTGCCGACGCTGGCACCGGCAGTGTTCGCAGCCGGTGCCGCCACCGCGCCGGAGGCCGTGAACACCGGCCCGATGACAAGCGCAAGCGCGCTGGACCCAACGAGCAATACTCGCCTCATACCCCTACCTCAGCCTCCCGCGTACGTTCCTTGTCCCGCCCCGATGGCGAGCGCCGTCAATATACGCCAAACCGGGAATCCGCGTCGGGTGCTTGAGGTCCGCCGGGGCGGGGCATAATCGGCGCATGCGTAGGTTTGGCGTTCGCAGCGACCCGGAAGAGGAGGCGATCCGGCTCTACAACCGGGTCCGGCGCGGGGGCCGCTGGCCTGACAACTTCTGGGAGCGGCCGGGGCGGATCCGCGCCAGCTGGGCGATCCTGGATTACTGGCTCCGCCGCGTCCGCGGCACGGAGGACCCGGCCATCTACCGCGAGCTGACAGACACCGAGGTGGTGAAGCAGAGCCTCGAGCGCCCGGTCGCGGTCATGGAGGACCTTTACGGGAGCCACTGGCGCGACCTGGTCAGCATCGTGGACGAGGTGCGCCGGGGCGTCAGCGACGAGGACCCTTGGTCGGAGGCCGCCGTGCTCGAGTCCTTCGACAAGGTCTACACGAAGGTCTTCCCGACCGAGGAGAAGGAGTCGGCCCACTACAAGGAGCTGCGCCGGGGCATCACGCGCGGAGTGCGCGCCATCGAGGCCGAGTACGCCGCCGAGGAGGCCGAGCGCGAGCAGCGCTTCCAGGAGTTCTGGTCGGAGCGGTACCTGACGCGCGAGTTCCGCACCGCGACCTCCGAGTCGTGGACCGTGTGGGCCACCGAGAACGGTGAGCGCTACGCCGACGCCGTCCTCCAGATCCTGGACAAGGAAGCGATCATCACGCTCGTCATCCGCGACGAGGACGACCTGCTCCCGATCATCGACGCGCTCGAGCGCGACTTCCCCGTCGACCGCCCGGCCCGGTACGTCTGCTGGACCCTCAAGGACGGCTTCAGGGGAGTCCTTTATTACTGCGACGAGTGCGGCGGGCTCCACGCCGAGGAGTCGGACGAGCATCTCCCGCCACTGACAGTCGACGACGACGAAGAGGAGGACTGACACCGATGGGCCTGTTCGGGAACGAGATCCGGCGCGAGTTCATCGCGCGTCCAGACGCGGCCAAGGGTCGGATCCTCTTCAAGTGGCCTGACACCAACATCCGCAAACTCACCCAGCTCACCGTCGAGCAGGACGAGCTGGCCGTGTTCTTCCGCGACGGCCAGGTGCAGGGCACCGTGCAGCCGGGCCGGGTGACGCTCGACAGCTCCGAGATCCCCTTCCTCGGCAAGCTCGTCGACGCCGCTACCGGCGGCAACCTGTTCAAGACCGAGCTCTATTTCGTCTCGACACACGAGTTCCCGAACCTGCCGTTTGGCGGCAGCGTCGACAACGTCGTCGACCCCGACACCGGCATCGCGGTCGGGCTGCGGGTCTTTGGCGACTACTCGCTGAAGGTGGTCGAGCCCCAGTCGTTGATCCTCAACCTCGTCGGCACCCAGAACCTGCAGACGAACGACGAGATCACAGACTGGATGAGGGAGCAGCTCCTGAAGGTTTTCCGCACGGACGTCGTCGGCCACATCGTCAGCCAGGGATGGCCGATCCTCGGCATCGCGGCGCACAACGACGAGATCGAGCGGGAGACCATCAGCAAGGTCCAGGGCTTCGTCAACACCTACGGGTTGCAGGTGGTGAAGATGGGCAACTTCACCATCTCGCTGACGGAGCAGGACGAGACGACGCTGAAGAATTTCAGGCGCGACATCTCGTACACGAAGCTGGCGGGCGGCTTCCAGCAGTACGCGGCGGGCGAGGCGATGCTCGGCGTCGGCCAGGGCGCCGCGGAGGGTGGCGGGGCGCTGCCGCCGGCACTGCTCGGGGTCGGGCTCGGCATGGGGCAGCAGGTCGCGGGCATGCAGGGCCAGGCGGTCGCCGCCGGCGGCGCCATCCAGGTGCGCTGCGGCCACTGCAACGCGCTCAATCCCGAGGCGGCGAAGTTCTGCTCCAACTGCGGCCAGGCCCTTGTCGCGGCCGCGCCGCCCGTGGGCGCGGTCGTCAACTGCCCGAACTGCGGCACGGCCAACGCGGCCAATGCGAAGTTCTGCGCCAACTGCGGGACCGGCCTGCAGGAGGCGGCCGCGGCCGCGCCCGAGACGCCGGCCGCCCCGGAGGGCGGCCAGTAGACCGCCGCATCGCGCGCGGGCTGGCGATCCCGTCCGCCCTCGCGCTGGCGCTGGCGCTCAGCGCGCTGTTGCCGGTCCTCGCGCTGGCGCGCGGCGGCGGCGGCGGCCACGCCGGAGGTGGCGGCTCCTTTGGCGGTGGGTCATTCGGCGGCGGCGGTTCCTTTGGCGGCGGCGGCGGCTTCTTCTTTCTGCCGTTCCTCTTCGGCGGTGGTGGCGGCAGCATCTTCGGCTTCCTGATCCTGGCCGCCGTCCTCTTCACGCTCTACCGCAACTTCGCTGGCCGGGGCGCGGGGATGGGCGCGTACGCGCCACAGCCCGATGCCCAGCCCGTCGCGGTGGAGGACCGCTCGGGCCTCGAGCAGATCAAGGCCGTCGATCCCAACTTCACCGAGCAGGGCTTCCTCGACCGCGCCCAGGCCGCGTTCTTCCAGCTGCAGCGCGCCTGGATGGACCGCAACGTCGACGAGGGGCGGGCCTACATGAGCCCGGGGCTGTACCAGAGCTGGAAGGCGCAGGTCGACCAGATGGTGGCCGCGCACAAGAAGAACGTGCTCGACAACCTCTTCATCCAGGGCATGCACATCGTGAAGGCGGCGCATGACGACAACTTCGACAACATCACGGTCCGGGTTGACGCGAGCGCGACGGACTACGAGGTCGACGACCAGACCGGCAAGACGGTTTTCGCCGTCGGCGGCACCAAGGCGGACCGGCCGTTCACGGAGTACTGGACTTTCACGCGCTCGGCCGGCGCCACGACGCTCGTGACCGGTGGGGTCATCGACAAGAAGTGCCCCAACTGCGGCGCCCCGCTGGAGGTCAACGCCACCGGCGAGTGCAGGTACTGCAATGCCGCGGTCACCAGTGGCAAGTTCGACTGGGTCCTGAGCCGCATCGACCAGGCGGCCGAGTGGCGCGGGTGACATGAGCGAGACGCAGACACCGGGCACCGAGCCCGAGGCGGGCCTCGAACCCGGCATGGGTGCGCCGCTGCGCCCGGGTCCCCCCGCCTCGGTGAGCCACCCGATCGACGCCCAGCGCGTGAACCTGGTCTTCGGGCTCAGCGGGGTCGCGGTCATCTGCGCCGTTATCGCGATCGTGGTGATCGTCGGCGTGGCCATCATCTCCGCCGTCGCCCACCACTAGTCAGTTCGCGGCGGCGAGCACCTCGCGCACCGGCTCGTCGGCGAGGAAGTGGTCGCGGTGCTCGGGCCGGAGAGTGGCAGCGTAGTCGCGAATCACCGCCGCCGCCGCTGAGTAGGCCGCGCTGGCGCCCGCGTCGTCGCCACGGCTGTACAGGGCGCGGCCGAGGATGGCGCGGGAACTCCCACCTCGGCGATGGGCTGCCGAGCTTGTCGGCGACGGCGATAGCGCGGCCCATCTCGTTCATCGCCTTCTCGCCCTGGCCCAGCTTCAGGAGCGCCTGACCCAGCAGCGACCGCGCCGCCGCCTCGTACTTCGGCCGCCGGATCCTCTCGGCCCGCACCAGCGCGTCGCTGGCGAGCTCCGCCGCTGTGGCGGCGTCGTCTATTTCGCGCGCCAGCTCCGCCCGCACGAGGGAGAGGCGGCCGGCGCCCAGCCATGGCCGCCAGGCCTTCCCGTTGATCGCGGCCTGCCACAGCGCGGCGAAGCCTGACTGCACGCGGCCCAGCTCACCCTCGGCGAGGTCCGTGAACATCAGGTCGATGGCACCCTGCATCTCGGCCATCCCCCAGGCGCCGCGCCTCGCCACAACCTCGAGCGCGCGCTCGTTACAGGTCCTAGCTTCCGCGAAGCGCCGCATGTCGCGGTAGGGGAGGCTCGTGTAGTTGAGCACCGCGGCGCCCCACTTCGGGTCAAGCTCCTGCGCCTGGCGGAAGACGTCTTCGAGCCAGGCGATCGCATCCTCGGAGCGGCCCTGCGCGGCCATGGTCAGACCCTTCCAGCCACCGCCTCGCAGCGCGGGCTGGATCGCGTGGGCCGCACGCCCGAGCTCGAAGGAGCGTGTCGCCAGCTCCTCGGCGCCCGTGTAGTCGCCCGTCCAGTAGAGGACGTCGCCCCACGCCTCGTGCAGCGCGGCGTACTCCTTCTGGCGCGTCCCCGGGACCCAGACGCGGTGGGCCTCCTCGTACAGCTCCCGTACCTTTGGGATGTCGCCCTTGATCTCCAGCGCGAACGCCTCGTTTACAAGCGCCGGCCCGCGGATCTCCGCGTTGTCCGATCGGTTTGCCAGCTCCCGGCCGAGCGCCGCGAAGCGCACCGCGTTGTCCGTGTCTTCGAGCCAGTACGCGCTCCAGGCGCGCGCCAGCACGGCGTCCTCACGCTCGCGGCCGGTGAGGGCGGGCAGGATGGCGTCGATGTCATCTGAGGCGGCCTGGAAATCCGCGAGCTGCACGAGCGTCAGCGCCCGCCGGAGCCGGATCCGGGCGCGCCGGGCGTCGTCCTCGGCCGCGAGGTCCGCCGCCGAGGCGTAGAGCTCGAGCGCCGCGTCCCTGGCCCAGGCGTCGCCGGCCCGCTCCGCCGCAACCAGGAGGTACTCGATCGCCCGCGACGCGTCCGCGGCCTCCCGCCAGTGGTGCGCGAGGATCACGTCGAGGTCGCCGACCTCGTTGCCGAGGACCGTCTCCAGGTGACGCGCCACGGCGGCATGCCGTTCGCGCCGCGCCTGCCGGGTCAGGGTGCCGTAGGCCGCGTCCCGGACGAGGACGTGCTTGAACGCGTACTGGACGTCGCCTTCAAGGCGGCTGCGCTGCGACGGCACGACAAACCCGGCGGCGACGAGCTGGCCGAGGAGCGCGTCGACGTCCGCCTCGCGGCCGGCCACCAGCGGGCCGCGCCAGAACGTCTCACCGGTGACCGACGCATCCAGCAGCAGGGCGCGCGCGGCGGGCGGCAGCCGGTCGATGCGCGAGGCGAGGGCCTCGCGAACCGTCGTCGGGAGCGCACCCTCGGCAGCGCCCTGGTGCAGCGAGGCGGCGAGCTCCTCGAGGAAGAGAGGGTTGCCGCCTGCCGCGGTCACGAAGCTCTCGACCTGCGCGGGCGCCGCGTCGACACCCAGCAGTCCCACCGCCATCGCCGAGGCCACCTCCGGCTCCAGCGGCGCGAGCGTGACCAGGGGGCCGGCCCCGGGCGGCGTCCAGTCCGGCAGCGCCTCCGGAGGGCCCGGGCGCGACAGGAGGAGGAGCAGCACCGGTGCGCCCTCGAGCCGCTCCACGAGGTTGTCGACGAGGGCCAGCTGGCTCTCGTCCGACCACTGCAGGTCGTCGAAGACGAAGACGGTCGGGCGCCGCGCGCTCAGTCCCTGCAACAGCTGGCGCACGGCGAAGAACATCAGCTCGCGGGCCTCGAGAGGCTCGTCGATGCCGAGCCCGAGCACCAGCGAGAGGGCCCGGGTCACGGGCGCCGGGTCGATGTCCTCCAGCGTCTCGCGGATCAGCGCGTCGAGCTTCTCCCGCGCCCGGGGCGGCGCATCGGTCTCAAAGATGCCCGCGGCGCGCCGCAGCTGGTCCCCGGTGGCCTGGTAGCCGCGGCGCTCGGCGTAGGGAAGGCAGCGGCCACGCAGGACGGCCGCGCCCCGGGCCTCCATCCGAAGTGCGACCTCGGCGGCGAGGCGGGACTTGCCGATGCCGGGCTCGCCGGTGATAGTCGCCACCGCCGGGCTCCCGGACGAGGCGGCGGCTTCGAACAGGTCAAGCACCGTCGCCAGCTCCCGGTCCCGGCCGACAAGGGGTGACGCCGCGCCCAGCTCCGGGCCGCCGACCGGGAGGAGCGCCTGCCAGGCTTCGAGCGGCGCGGGCATCCCCTTCGCCGCGATCGGCGCGAGGGGGTGGTACTGGATGGCCCGGCGCGTCGCCCGGAAGGTCTCGGCGCTGACGACCACGCCGCCCGTCGGCGCCGCCGTCTGCAGGCGCGCCGCGGTGTTCAGCACGTCGCCCGTCGCCAGCGGTTCGCCCCGCGAGGCGCCTTCGCCGAGCTCGACCACGGCCTCACCGGTGGCGACCCCGGCGCGGACAGCGAGGCGCAACTCCGGGCGCGACGCGTTCAGCGCCTCCACCTCCTCCACGATCCGCAGGCCGCAGCGGACAGCCCGCGCGGAGTCGTCTCCATGCGCGACGCGGGCGCCGAACACCGCCACCACCGCGTCGCCGATGAACTTCTCCACGTTGCCACCGTGCAGCTCCACCTGGCGCCGGACCGGCTCCTGGAACGCGCGCAGGACGTCGCGCACGTCCTCCGGGTCGGCGCCGTGGGCCCGGGCTGTGGAACCGACGATGTCGACGAAAAGGACCGACACGAGCTTCCGCTCCTGGCCCGTTTTCGCGACCTCGGCGAGGGCCAGTCCGCACGCCAGGCAGAAGCGCGCGCGCTCGGGGTTGTCCTCACCACCAGCCGGGCAGGCTGGCACGCGCGCAGTGTAGTCGCGGCGGCCCCAAAAGGGCACCCCGGGCGCAGCCGCGAACGGGCCAGAACGGCCTCCGTACAATAGGGCAACCGTGGCCGTGACGATCGCCGCCATCTCCGGCAAGGGTGGGACAGGGAAGACCACCACCGTCATCAACCTTGCGTGCGCGCTCGCCGAGATGGGCAAGAGCGTGCTGGCGGTGGACATGGACCCGCAGGCCAACCTCACCTCCGGCATCGGCTACGACCCGTACCGGCTCGAGGAGACGATCATGCAGGCGCTGACCGGCGACTCGCCTGACGGCGAGGCGCTGCTCAGCTCCGAGTACGGCATCGACCTGCTGCCCTCCAGCCCCGACCTGTCGGCGGTGGAGGCGTCGCTTCGCAGCGGCATCGGGCGTGAGATGCGCTTGCGCGAGGTCCTTCAGCGGCTGACGGAGAACGGTCGAAAGTACGACTTCGTGCTTATCGACACGCCGCCGAATTTCGGGTTCCACACCCTCAACGCGCTGGCCGCGGCGGACTACATCCTGGTCCCGGTGCAGATGTCCGGCTTCGCCATCAAGGGCCTGAAGGAGGTCCTGCGCACCGTGGCGGCCGCGCGGCAGCGCCTGAACTCGGACGTGCGGGTGCTGGGCATCCTGCCGACATTCGTGAACCCGCGCACGAACTTCAGCCGCAGCATGCTCGAAGCCCTCCGGGACCTGCCCAACCTCCGCGTGTTCCGGGCCACCGTCAAACAGACGGTCAAGCTGGCCGAAACCTCGCTCGAAGGAGTGCCGATAACCCGCTACGCTTCCAAGTCGGACGCGTCAGAGGCGTACCGTCAGCTCGCCACCGAGATCGTCGAGCTCGTCTGAGGGAGAGAAGGTTGAGTAAGCGCAAGAACGCTTTCCGCGACAAGATCGACAGCATCCTCGCCGAGGGCGATCTCGCGGACACGGACGTGCTCGCCTCCGGGGACGGCGATGCCGCCGGCGGCGATGGTGGAACCGGGGACGCGCTCGTCCGCCTGGTCTCCCCGACGACCGAGACCAAGCTCGACGAGATCGACATCGCCCGGATCCAGTCAAGGCGGTACGCGGAGGGCGCCGGCGCCGACGCGCTCCGGTCGAGCATCGAGAGCCGGGGCATCGTGCAGCCGCTGCTGCTCCGGCCGGCGGGCGCCGGTTACGAGGTCGTCGACGGCGAGCAGCGCCTCGCGGCCGCGCGCAGCCTCGGGCTGCAGCGGGTGCCTGCCGTGGTGCGGAACCTGAGCGACGACGAGGTGCGGCACGCCGACGCCGAGCGCGCGGCGACAGTGTCCGCCGTGGCGCCGGAGGCGCCAGTCGCGGCGGTCGCGAAGGCCGGGCCCACGCGCGCGGCGGCCCCGCGGAAGCGCGCCGGCGTGGCTCCGTCCCCTCGCGCCGTCGCCAAGGCACCCGGGCTGTCCGGGCGCGCGGCGAAGGTGGCGGCCGCGGCTGCGGCCCCTGCCGCGGCGGCGAAGAAGGCTGCCCCCGCCGCACCCGCGAAGCGGAAGGCGGTCGCTCCCCCGAAGCCCGTCGCGAAGAAGGCGGTGGCGCCCGTGACCCCTGCGGCCGCCGCGAAGAAGACGGCCGTGAAGGCGGCCCCGAAGAAGGCGGCGGCGGTGCCGGTGGCGGCGGCGAAGAAGGCCGCGGCGCCGAAGAAGGCGGCCACGGTGCCGGCCAAGGCGGCCGCGGCGCCTCGCAAGGCGGTGGCACCTCGCAAGGCGGCGGCGCCGAAGAAGGCGGCCGCACCCGCCCGGCCCAAGGCCGCGCCGCCGCGCAAGCCATCGCGGACCCGCGCCCCCGAGCGCCTTCCATTCCCGCCCCGGCCGGAGGAGCCGGCCGCGATCGAGGTGCAGAGGCCCATAACCCTGCCGGAGCCACTGCCCACGTTCGGCGAGCCGGCGGAACCGGCCGCGGTCCCCGCGGCGGCAGAGGCCACCACCCGCGCGGGCGAGCCAACGCCGGCCTCCGCGGAGCGAACCGGGCGCCTGGCATTCCCCACCCCGTCGCCCGAGCGGGCGCTCGTCGGGGCGGGGGCCGCCGGTGGCGGATCCGGGACGCAGCTGCGTGATGGAGTCTTCCTCTTCCTTGTCCTCGACGCGGGGTTTGCCGCGGCCTCATTCCTCCTGCTCAACGACAGCGCCATCGGGGTCCCGTCACTCATCGTGCTCGGCGTCGGGGTCGTCGTGCTGGTGATCCTGGCGGTCGCGAGGCGATAGCGAGGCCACCTCGCGTGGGCCTGTATGGGTAAGAGCAAGGGCAAGCGGGACTTCACCCAGGACATCGCCGACATCCTGGCCGACGACCTGGCGCTGCTGGAGGCGATCGAGCCCGGCGCCGTCGTCCGTCCCGAGGTACGCCGCCCTGAGCCCGCCCCAAGCGCGCCCGAGACGCCTGCAGAGGCGGCGGAGCCGAGCGTTGCGTCGGAGCCGGCGCCCCTCGAGGCACCGCCGGCCGAGGCCCCGGTCCCACAAGCCATCGCTCCCCCGGAGGCCGCGGCAGCGGAGGCTGCCCCCGCCGCCGCGATCGAGCCGCCGGCGGAGGCTTCGCCCACCGCCGAGGCGGCCTTCGCGCACGAGCCCGCGATGGCGCCCGAGCCCGACGAGCCGCAGGTGGCGGCCGCGGAGCCCGCCCCGGTCGAGCCCGCTCCGGTCGAGGCGGCCGGCGCGGAGCCGCCACCCGAGGCGGAGCCGCCGGCTGCGTTCGCCGAAGCCCCACCCGCGCCGCAGCCCGAGCCGGCCGCCATCGAGGCAGCCCAGCCGTCCATGGCGGAGGCGGAGCCCCTGGTGCTGACCCCGCCGCCCTCCGAGCCGGCGGCCGCGGCCGACGTCGAGCCGGCCGTCGCCGACACACCCGTCCCGGCCCCCAGCGCTACCGAGGTCGAGGAACCGCACCTGCCCCTGGACAGTGGCGCGCAGGAGGCCCCGCCGGCTGGTGAGGCCGTGGCGCCTGCCGCCCTGGCCGAATCGGTCATCGCCGTCGAGCCCGCCGAGGCCGAGGCGGCGGCCGCGCTCGAATTGCCCCCGACCGAGGCGCCCGAAGCGCCGCCGGCCGAGCCCGCGCCGCCCGTGGAAGTCGCGCCGCCGCTGGCCGCGCCGCTCGAGGAGGCAGCGCCGCCGATAGACGTCGCGCCCCCGGCGGAGGCTGCGCCCCCAGCGGAAGCCGCGCCATCGATGGAGGCCGAGACCCCGGCGGAAGCCGCGCCATCGGTGGAGGCCGAGACCCCGGCGGAAGCTGCGCCGCCGGCTGAGGCAGCGGCCCCGATGGAAGCCGCGCCCCCCATGGAGGCCGCTCCATCCGTGGAGGCCGCCCCGCCGATGGAACCTGCCCCATCGACGGAGGCCGCGCCTCCAGCGGAAGCTGCACCGCCGGTCGAGGCAGCGGCCCCGCTGGAAGCCGCGCCGCCCGTCGAAGCCGCGCCCCCGGTGGAGGCCGCTCCGCCCGAGGAGGCGGCGCCGCCGGTAGAGGCCGCCCCTCCGGTGGAAGCCGCGCCCCCGGTGGCCGCCCCATTGATGGAGGCCGGACCCCCAGCGGAGACTGCACCGCCGGCTGAGGCGGCGGCCCCGGTGGAAGCCGCTCCGCCCGAGGAGGCGGCACCGCCCATGGAGGCCGCGCCCCCGGTGGAGGCCGCGCCCCCCATGGAGGCCGCGCCATCGATGGAAGCCGCGCCGGTGGAGGCCGCGCCCCCCATGGAGGCCGCACCCGTTGAGGCGGCGCCACCGGCGGAAGCCGCCCCCCCCGAGGCAGCCGCTCCGCCGGCCGAAGCGCCGCCATCGATCGAGGCCGCCCCTCCGGCGGAGGCTCCGCCACCGGTCGAGGTCCCTCCGGCGCCGGTCGCAGAGGCCGCCGCCGAGCCGGCCGCAATCGCGCCCGCAGCCGAGCCGGCGCCGGCAGCGGAGACCCCGGCCGAACCGGCCGCGCCCGTGGAGAGCTCTGCCCCCGCGGCTCTGCCCGAAGCATCCCCCGTGGAGGCCGCCGCCACAGCGCCGGCCGCGGAGGCTGAGACGCAGGCCGCTGAAGCTCGCCCCGCCCCGGCGGCCGCCTCCGTCGTCGCGGCGAGCGACGCCGTGACCCTCCTCGAGATCGCCCCGCCCGAGGAGGGCGGCGTCCGGGAGTCCGCCATCGCGACCGACCGCTCGAAGGCGCCGCCCTCGCCGGCCCCCGCCCGGCGCATGTACTGGAACAACCCCCTGTTCGCCTGGCCGGTCTACATCCTCATCGTCATCGCCCTGACGCTCTTCTTCATCTACATCTTCAGCCTCGTCTTCAAGATGTAGCCCGCGCCGCCATGATTGGCGGTGGCAATACTACAGCGTTGTATAGTAGAATAGTTCCGGGGTGGGACGGGCGCGCGCGGAGGAGCTGGGGCTGGCCGAGCTTGTGGCTGCCGTCGTCGACCCCGGGCGCCCCGCCCAGGTGCTCGCGGCGGCGCGAACCGCCCTGGCGGGCGGCTTCAAACCCTGGCTCCTGGCCGACGCCGCCGGCGGGGGCGGAGCCCGGGCGCTGAATCGAAGCCAGGCGCGCCGCCTGGACCTCGTCGCCGAGCTGGTGCGCCGCGTCGAGCGCGAGGGCGGCACGCTGCCGGCGCCGGTGCAGGGCCCGCGCGACGTGCTACCCCACCTCCTGGACATCCGGGCATCACACCAGGAGAAGGTGGTCGCGCTCTACCTCGACGCCCGAAACCGTCCCGTGCACCGCGAGCTCGTGTCCGTCGGCGGGCTGAGGGCCAGCGTCATCCAGCCTCGGGACGTGCTCGCGCCGGCGCTCCGCTTCCCGGCGGCCGCCATCATCCTCGCCCACAACCACCCGTCGGGGGACACCCGCCCGAGCCCGGAGGACATCGACGTGACCCGCCAGCTCGCGGCCGCCGCCGCCCTGTTGGGCCTGGCCCTGGCCGACCACCTCGTTGTCAGCGGGTCGCGGTTCACGAGCCTGCGCGAGCTCGGCCACCTCGCCCCCTGATGCCGGGCTTTTACACCGTGGTGCGGTCGTGTAACAGGCATGTCGCCAACTCATGGTGAATTCGTGATGGATGCCTATACTGGCGCCGATGGCGGAGACTGCGTCACAGCCTACTGTCGCGCCCCAAGGCAACCTGGTCGAGCTGCTCGGACAGCTCGGGAGCATGTTCACCTCCTCCCTGAACCTCAAGGAGAACGTCGACTACATGCTGCTGGCGACGAGCCGCCTGGTGCACTTCGACGCCGCCAGCGTCTTCCTCATCGACGACCACACCGAGGAGCTGTACGCGTTCGCCACCTTCCCGTACTCGGACCAGGTCAACCGCATCGCGCGCTTCAAGGTCGGGGAGGGGATCGTGGGCTGGGCCGTCCAGGCCAACGAGGTGGTCAACATCCCCGACGCAGTGCAGGACGCCCGGTTCAAGATCGTCGACCCGAGCCGCGCGCCGCGCTCGATGCTGCTGATGCCGCTGAGCTCGCCGAACCGCGTCATCGGCGCCCTGACCATGGCCCGCCGCCAGGTGAGCCCGTTCAGCCCGGTCGAGGCCGCCCTCGTCAGGGTGATCGCCACGCAGGCCGCGATCAGCATCGAGAACGCGCGGCTCTACGCCGAGATGCAGCACCAGATGCTCGAGATCGGCGACAAGAACCGGGAGCTGGAGGAGGCGAACACGCAGGTCCAGGAGGTCAGCCGCCTCAAGAGCGAGTTCCTCGCCAACATGAGCCACGAGCTGCGAACGCCTCTCAACTCCATCCTCGGCTTCTCGGAGATCCTGAAGGACAACCTTGCGGGCGTGCTCTCCGAGGAGCAGCGGACCGAGTGTCTCGAGTCCATCCACGCCTCGGGTGAGCACCTGCTCCAGCTGATCAACGACGTCCTCGACATGTCCAAGATCGAGGCCGGCCGGATGGACCTCATCCTGGAGGAGTTCGTCGTCGACGCCGCGTTCCGCGAGGTGCTCACGGTTGTGAAGTCCCTGGCCGGGAAGAAGGGAATCGAGCTCTCCATCGCGGTCGATCCCGAGGACCTGGTGATCTACGCCGACAAGGGCAAGGTGAAGCAGGTGCTCTACAACCTCCTGTCCAACGCGATCAAGTTCACGCCCGAGGGCGGCAGCATCGCGGTGGAGGCGCAGCTCCGCGCCGAGGCGAAGGACCTGAAGGTGTCCGTCACCGACACGGGCGTCGGCATCCCCGCCGAGGCCCTCGACAAGATCTTCGGCGAGTTCTACATGGTGCAGGGGGAGCACCAGAAGCAGAAGGGCACCGGCCTCGGCCTGGCGCTGGTGAAGAAGCTGGTCGAGCTGCACGGGGGCGTCATCGAGGTGACTTCAACCGAGGGCAAGGGGTCGGTGTTCACGTTCACCGTCCCGCTGCAGGCGGGCGAGGCCGCCGCGTACCAGCAGCAGCTGAGCAAGCTCATCCTGCTGGTGGAGGACAACCCCAGCAACCTGGAGCTGACCCGGCTGATCCTGCAGGGTGGGGGCTACCACGTGGAGGCCGCCACCGACGGGCAGGAGGGCCTGCTCAAGGCCAAGGAGTTGAAGCCGGCCCTGATCCTGATGGACCTGCAGCTGCCCGGGATGGACGGCCTCGCGGCGACGAGGGCGCTGAAGGCCGACCCGGAGACCGCCGACATCAAGGTGGTCGCCCTGACCGCCAACGCCATGAAGGGCACCCGCGAGGAGGCCCTCCAGGCGGGCTGCGTCGGCTATATCACGAAGCCCATCGACGTGAAGCGGTTTGTCCGCGACGTCACGGAGTTACTCCGAGCCTGAGCCAACCGCGGCAGCGCGACCGCCGCGTCATGCCGCCCGCCGTTACACTCCTTGGGAACTCGCTGCGAAGCCAACAGGGAGACGGTTTGCCAGGACACAAGTCGATCCTGATCATCGAAGATGACGCCGCCAGCCGCCAGGTCGTCCGGCTGGCGATGGCCTCGGAGCAGTACGAGTTGATCGAGGCCACGAGCGGGGACGAGGGTCTCGAGGTAGCCCGCTCGAAGAGCCCCGACCTGATCCTCCTGGACATCAACATGCCCGGCATGTCGGGCCTCGACGTCTGCCGCAAGCTGCGCTCGGAAGGCTCGCTCGTGCCGATCATCATGCTCACCGGCAAGGCCGACACCATCGACAAGGTCGTTGGCCTCGAGGTGGGCGCGGACGACTACGTGACCAAGCCGTTCGAGGTGCGCGAGCTGCTGGCCAGGATCGGGGCGCACCTCCGGCGCAGTGACGCGCTCGCGACGGTCGTTCCCAACAAGACTCGCCACGAGTTCCCAGGCCTGACCATTGACGTGAGCCGCCGCCAGGTCTGGCGCGAGAGCGAGGAGGTCAGCCTGACGGTGACGGAGTTCAACGTCCTGGCGCTGCTCTGCTCGCGGCCGGGGCACGTCTTCAGCCGGTCCGACCTCCTGCACGACGTCTGGGGCTACGACGTGGACATCGAGACCCGCACGGTCGACGCGCACATCTACCGGCTGCGCAAGAAGATCGAGGAGGACTCAGAGCAGCCGCGCTACATCCACTCGGTGCCCGGGATCGGGTACCGCTTCGCGATCGACTAAGCCCGCAGCCGGCGCCGCGAACACCTCGACGCGGTTGCGGCCGCGCCGTTTGGCCTCGTAGGCGGCAGCGTCGGCGCCGCCGATGAGACCCTCGGCCGTCGCGGCGCTCTCGGGGAAGGCGGCGATCCCGATGCTCAGCGACACCTTGAACCGGCGCGCCGCGGGCCGCCCCGTCGGGCCGATCGCGGCGAACTCCACCGCCTCGACGCCGCGCCGCAGCCGCTCGGCGATCGCCCGCGCCCGGCGCGCCGTGGTCTCGGGCAGGAGGATCGCGAACTCCTCGCCACCGAACCGCGCCGGCACGTCGATGGAGCGGGTCTCGGCGCGGATGAGGTCTGCCACCTGGCGGATCACGACATCCCCGGTGGCGTGGCCATGGGCGTTGTTGACGTCGCGCAGGTGGTCGAGGTCGCACATGACGAGCGCCACCGGCCGGTCAAGACGGCGGCTCCGCTCGACCTCGGACTCCAGCACCTCCTGGAAATAGCGGGCGTTGAAGAGCCCGGTCTTGGGCTCGACCAGCGTCTCGCGCCCGAAATGGGAGCTGGAGACCTCGCGGTTCAGGAACACGAGCGAGAGGACCCCGCAGGCAAACCCGAGCGGGCCCACCTGCCACAGGAGCGCCAGGCTCGCCCCCGCCAGGCCCAGCAAGACGGCGCGCGCCGCGCGCTCGAAGAGGCCCAGTCGCGCCGCCGGGTGAAGGCGGCGGAGGCGCGCCAGGCCGACCATTTCCAGGGCCTGCCACACGAGCGCGTAGGTTGCCGCCGCGGCCACCAGCGCGAGCGTCGGCGCCATCGGGACGCCGGCGCCCAGCGCCCGGGCCACCGACGCCGCCGCGAGCACCGCGGCCGCCTGCACCGCGACAGCAGCCCCACGGCCCCGGGGTAGCTCGCCGAGCGCCGCCTCGGCGAGGGCCGCCGCGGCCACGCAGGCAAGGGCGGCGCCCACCCCGAGCAGGGCCAGGGCCGCGACGAAGAAGGCCGGGGTGACCGCGGTCGCGTCGACTCGCCACGGTCCCAGCCGTCGCACGCGGGTCAGTGACGCCATCAGGGCCAGCGCCGCCATGAGGGACAGGTCGGGCGCCGTCGGGGGTGCGAGCGGGGGGCGGCCGAGCACGGCGATCGCGGCGGCCACTGCCGTGAGCGCCACGAGTTCCACGCGCCCGCTACCCAGGCGCGGCCGCCGGCGCAACGGGACCGCGGGGGCTGCGCCGCGCGCCGCCGAACGGGCGGCGGTCAAGGCGTGGTGGCGCCGCGGCGCCCGGGCTCAGCTAGTAGACGAACCCGATGAGGGGAACCTGGCCGGGACAGATATGGCGGTAGTCCACCATCCCGAAGCCTCGGTAATTCATCTCCGAGACGGTCCAGCATGATCCATTCACTGCTTCGACGTAAGCTACATGACCCCACCAGCTCTCCCAGGTCACCATGATCGCGCCGACGCGCGGCAGGCGACCGACGGCGTAGCCGTAGGCCTGGGCGTTAGCGTACCAAGTATGGGCGTCGCCGTTCCATGGGACGTAGCGGCGAGAGGCGACGTACCAGGTGCACCACCCCCACGGGAAGTGGTTCGGGCCCGTGGCGTGGAACACCGGGCCGAGGCTTGAGGAGCTGGTCCGCACCGGGCTGCCGCTGGCGGCCCGCGAGTTCGGCCCGCTCTGGAGCGGGTCCCCGGTGCCCGACGGGACCATCACGTACGACCCGACCGCGAGGTGGGTCGGGTCGCGGAGCAGGTTGAAGGCGATGATCGTGTCCGCCGACACGCTGTACTTCGCCGCCAGGCTGGCGGCGGTGTCGCCGGCCTTGACCGTGACGAGCACGCCGTCGACCGGCGGGATAAGGAGCTTCTCGCCGAGGGACAGGCTGTCGACGTCGGACAGGTTGTTGGCCCAGCGGAGCGAGTCGATGGTCAGCCCGAAGGCGTCGCCGATGCCGGAGAGCGTGTCGCCCTGCTGGACGACGTAGGTCTGCACGGCCCTGTTGAGCGGCGCGGCCTTGAGCGCCGGGGGCTTGAGCTCGAAGGCGCGGTCAAGCGAGACCGTGGTGCCCGCGCCATAGGCGGTCACCACCGGAGCACCGTGACCCGCCTTGATGCTGCCGAGCGTGAGCGCAGGTAGCGACACCACGCTCATGAGCACCAGGACATGGGTCAGGTAGCGACTCGCACGCTGCAAGGGCGCACCCCCGAAGTGGCTTGGTTGGAGGAGACTGAACAGCCCCCGGGCAACCGACCCGCTGTTTCCCGCGCGAGCCGGCCTTTGTTTCAGCCGAGAATCGCCGGAAGTATACCGGGGCCCCTATTTGGTGTCAAAGACCCCGCGGAGCCCCTCTCACGAGATTCCAATGCGGCCGCGCGATCTTGGACCGGTAGGTGCGGCAGGCTCGAAATGCAGCTTGAAGACACGGTCCGCGCGATCCAGCAGGCTGAGCGGGAGCGCCAGAGGCGGCTCGCGGCGGCGTGGCGCCTGCGCCGGCCCGTCGTCGAGCTGGACGCGATCCTGGTGGACCTCGAGGAGCTCCTCCTGCAGGGCTGGACCAAGGTCCCGGCGGTGATGATCGCCCGCATCGAGGCCTTCCTCGACGGCCTCCCGCCCGACTGCCACTCCGAGTTCCCGCTCCGCACGACGATCGTGCGGGTGATGGACAACCTCTACGGTGTCCAGGACCGGCTGCTGTCCCGCAAGGACGGCCGTCGCGAGGCCTTCCGCCGCCTGGACCTCGACCTCGAGGACGAGGGGGGCTCGCCCGCCGCCTGACCCGGAGCCGTGCGCCCTGCCGGGGCGGGGGGCTGGGTGATCAGGGGTATATGCCCCGTACGAGCGTCGCCTGGGCCACCTTGTCGACCGCGATCGTGTACGCCGCCTGGCGCATGCTCCACCCGCCCCTCCCCGCCACCTCGTCGACCTCGACGTAGGCGCGCTTCATCAGGCTCTCGAGCCGGGCGTTGATGTCCGCCTCCTCCCAGAAGAACGAGTGCAGGTCCTGCACCCACTCGAAGTACGAGACCAGCACGCCCCCGGCGTTCGCCAGGATGTCCGGGACCAGGCCCACGCCGCGCTCGGCCAGGATGGCGTCCGCCTCCGGCGTCGTGGGGCCGTTCGCCCCCTCGACGATCAGGCGGCAGCGCGCCTCCCTGGCCACCTCGGCCCGGACCTGGTTCTCCAGCGCGGCGGGCACGACGACGGTCACCTCCGATGTGAGCAGCTCCTCGTTCGAGATCGGCTGAGCCCCGGGAAGGCCCTTCAAAGTGCGGTGCTCGCGCACCCAGGCCGCGACCTCATCCATGTCGAACCCGGCCGGGTTGCGCACCCCGCCGCTGACATCGGACAGGGCGACGACACGGCATCCCGACTCCGCGAGCAGGGTCGCGGACACGGACCCGACGTTGCCGAAGCCCTGCACCGCCACCGTCGCGTCCGCCGGCGCCACGCCCAGGCCCGCGAGCGCCTGCAGGGTGACCGACCTCACGCCCCGGCCCGTGGCCTCCGCCCGGCCCTCGGAGCCGCCGACCGAGAGCGGCTTGCCCGTGATGACCGCAGGAATCGAGAAGCCGGCGTGCATCGAAAGCGTGTCCATGAACCACGCCATCACCTGGGCGTTGGTGCCCACGTCCGGCGCGGGCACGTCGCTGAAGGGGCCGACCAGCAGCGCCACCTCGGTGGCGAAGCGCCGCGTCATGCGCTCGAGCTCGGCGAGGCTCATGTTCTCCGGGACGCACTCGACGCCGCCCTTGGCGCCGCCGAAGGGGATCCCCATCAGGGCGGTCTTCCAGCTCATCCACATGGCGAGGGCGCGGACCTCGTCGAGGTTGACGTTCGGGTGGTACCTGATCCCCCCCTTCGCCGGTCCCCGGGTGATGTTGTGCTGGACGCGGTGGCCGCTGAACACCTTCACGACGCCGTTGTCGAGCTGCACCGGGAAGTTGACGGTCAGCTCCCGCTGCGGCACCCTCAGCACCTCGCGCATCGACGGCTCGAGGCCCATCAGCTCCGCGGCGGAATCGAATTGGCTCTGCGCGATGACGTACGGCGAGAGCGACTCCGGCATCGCCATGAATAATGAGGGAGATGACGCTGCTTCGCGTTTCCAGCTCCGGCCAGGTCTACGACGTGGACGTCCCGGACCTCCGGATCACGCCCGACCAGGACGGGGGCTACTACCTGCACGGACGGGGCCATTTCATCTACTTCGACACCCAGGAGGAGGCGGAGGAGAAGAAGAAGGAGCTCGAGTACCGTGGCGCCTACTGACCGGCCGGCGTGAACCGCGCCGAGGCGACGATCACCATCAACGCCTCCGCGGAGGAGTGCTTCGAGGTCGTCGACGACCACGACAAGACGCCGAGGTTCATGGTCGGCATCAAGCGCTACGACCCGGTCGGCGCGAAGGAACGCGGCAAGGGTGCGGTGTTCCTGACGGTGGCGGACATCGCCGGCCGCAAGGTCGAGTCGGAGGTCGTCTGCACCACCTGGGTGCGCAACCGGAAGCTCGTCGGCACCTCGCGGACCGGGCCGAAGACGCGCGGCAGCTGGACCTTCGAGGAGTTCGACGATGGGACCACCGACGTCACCCTCACGAACGAGTACGAGCTGCCTGGCATGTTCCGCCTCATCCCGGGCGTCAACGGGATCGTGGAGCGCGCCATGGCCCAGTCGCTGCGCAACCTGAAGCGCATGGTCGAGGCCGAGGCCAGCTCCAAGAAAAAGCGGCGGGGCGCGAAGTAGTATCTTCGCCAACTGACGCGGGCGTCAGTTTCGTGGCGCCCTGCGCAACCTGTAGGAGGTAAGGATGGCTACACCCCAGGAGATCTTCACGGAGATGGAGGGTCGGGTCTCGGAGAACTCGAGCAAGATCCAGGGCATGACCGCGGTCTACCAGTTCGACCTGACGGGCGACGATGGTGGGCAGTGGAACGTGGCCCTCGCCGACGGCAAGGCCACCTTCGGGCAGGGCCAGGCGGAGAACCCCAACATCACGATCACGATGGCCTCCGGGGACTTTGTCGACCTCGCCACCGGCAAGCTCGACGGCACCATGGCGTTCATGAGCGGCAAGCTCAAGATCAAGGGCGACATGGGGCTGGCCATGAAGCTCCAGAACATCCTGCGCTAGCGCGATCGAACTCCAGGAGCTGGTCGGCCGCTCCGGCGGCCAGGTGACGATCACGATCGAGGCGCCCCGCGTACGCGCTTACGCGGCCGCGATCGGCGACGAGCACCCGGCGTACCCGGCCTCGGACGAAGACGTCGACGGCAAGACGGCGCCGCCGACGTTCGCGGCCGTGTACGCGCTCGGGGCGGGATCCGGCAGCCTGGCCCAGGCCGGGATCCCGCCGTACCGGCTCATCCACGGCGAGCAGGAGTTCGAGTGGCGCCGCGCGGTCCGTGTCGGCGAGACGCTGACGGCGGAGGGCAAGATCGTCGACGTGGCGCAGAAGCGCAACCTGACGTTCGTAACCGCCGAGACGCGGTGCACGGACTCCGCCGGCGAGGAGGTGTGCGTGTCGCGCGCCACGATCGTCGTGCTGCCGGAGTCAGGCCGGTGACCGAGGGCACCAGCGTGGCGCTCCAGGCCGGGCAGGAGATGACCCCGCTCGCGGTGACCATCACGCGCGAGCAGATCAAGGCGTACGCCGACGCCTCCGGCGACCAGAACCCGATCCACCAGGACGACACGATCGCGAAGCAGATGGGCCTGCCCGGGGTCATCGCCCACGGCATGCTCGACTTCGGCATCCTGGCGCGCGCCATCACCGGCTGGCTCGGCGACCCGGCGCGGCTGCGCCGGCTCAGGGTCCGCTTCTCGGCGATGGTGCAGCCAGGCGACGTCGTCACCTGCCGCGGCGTCGTCGAGAGCGTCGACGAGGCTGCCGGCACCGCTGCCCTTTCGGTCTGGGTCGAGAACCAGCGGGGCGAGCGAGTTCTCAACCACGGCGAGGCGACGGTCTCGCTGCCATAGATCGGAGGAAAACCAATTGGCTTTTGCTGACCTGACCGGCCGTGTCGCGCTCGTCACCGGGGGCTCACGGGGCCTCGGCCGCATGGACTGCCTGGCGCTCGCGCGTCAAGGCGCCGACGTCGTCGTCACCGACATCCTCATCGAGTCGGACCCGGAGCTGGAGAAGACCGCCCAGGAGTCCCTCTCGGCGCTGGCCAACGTGATGCAGCAGTCCGGCGCCGTCTACACGGAGAAGACGGTGCAGGAGATCCGCGACATGGGCCGGCGCTCGTCCGCCTACAAGATGGACGTGACCAACCGCGAGCAGGTCGCCGAGGTGATCGACAAGGTCGTCAAGGAGTACGGCAAGATCGACATCCTCATCAACAACGCCGCCACGCTCGACCACGTCGGGCCGATTGAGCGCCAGATGGACCAGCTCTGGGACCGTGACCTGAAGGTCAACCTGTCGGGCGCGTTCAACGTGACCAAGGCCGTGTTCCCCCACATGAAAGAGAACAACTGGGGCCGGCTGATCTTCATGGCATCCGTCGCGGGCACGCTCGGCGGCTACGGCCAGGCCAGCTACTCGACGACCAAGGCCGGGCTCACCGGGCTGGGCAAGACGATGGCGCTCGAGGGTGGCCGTTACGGCATCACGTCGAACATCATCGCGCCCGGGGTCATCGGCACGGAGGCCTTCCAGATGGGCAACCCCGAGATGAACGACCGGATCGTGAAGCGCACAGTGTTCCGCAAGCCGGGCGAGCCCGAGGACATCTCGAACGCGATCGTCTTCCTCTGCTCGGAGGAGGCGCGCTACATCACCGGCCAGGTGCTCTGCATCTCGGGCGGTATCGATCTGTTCACTTTCTGAGGAGAACGGGCATGAGCGAGACGACGGCGGAGCAGGTCGCAACAGCGTCGAAAGAAGGGCGCATCGGCACCATCACGCTCTCGCGCAAGGGCAACAACTCGATCGCGCCGGACCTGGGCGACGCGCTCGTCGCCGCGCTCGAGGAGCTGGAGAACGACCCCGAGGTGCGCGTCGTGGTCATCCGCAGCGCGTACGAGAAGTACTTCTCCGTCGGCGCCGACCTCGGCAACATGGCGCAGGTCGACCGCACTGACACGGCGGCCCTGGACAGCGCCATCCGCGGCAGCGTGGGCCACATCCAGGGCTGCTTCACCAAGCTGGAGAAGTCACCCAAGGTGGTGATCGCGGCGATCAACGGCCACGCGCTTGGCGGCGGCTGCGAGCTCGCTCTCGCGTGTGACTACCGGATCATGGTCAACGACGGCAAGGCGACGATCGGGCAGACGGAGGTGAACCTCGGGATCATCCCGGGGGCGGGCGGCACGCAGCGCCTGCCGCGCACCGTCGGTCGCGCGAAGGCGCTCGAGATGTGCCTCGAGGGCAGCCGCGTGACCGCCGACGAGGCGCTGCGCATCGGGCTCGTCAACGAGGCGCCCGCGCCGGACGAGTTCGAGGCGGCGGTGCGCGCCAAGGCCGAGAAGCTCGCCGCCGGCGCGCCCGTGGCGCAGGCGCTCATCAAGCAGGCCATCAACGACGGCCTTGGCAAGGAGCGCATCGAGGACGCGCTGGAGGTCGAGATGCAGGCCTTCGTCAAGTCGGTGCAGACCGAGGACGCCATCATCGGCATCATGAGCTTCTTCGCGAAGCAGACCCCGGAGTTCACGGGCAAGTAGCTTCGTCGCTCCTCCCCCCGCCAGCGGGCGGAGGTTGGGTGGGGGGCGGTTGGAGCCTGTGGGGAAGGTCGCCGTGTGCGCCGATGTAACCTCCCGCCCATGACCTGGGACCCCGACGTCGATGAGCTGCACCGGCGCGAAGCCCTGGCGCGGCAGATGGGCGGCGACGACAAGGTCAAGCGGCAGCACGACGCGGGCCGGCTCACGGTGCGGGAGCGGATCGAAGCCCTGCTGGACCCGGGCAGCTTCCACGAGGTGGGCGCCATCGCCGGTCGCGCGGAGTACGGCGATGACGGTCGCCTCACCTCGTTCATGGCGGCGAACTTTGTGATGGGGCGGGGCACGATCGAGTCGCGCCCGGTCGTCGTCGGTGGCGACGACTTCACGGTGCGTGGCGGCGCCGCCGATGCCAGCATCTTCCAGAAGCAGGTGATGGCGGAACAGATGGCCCACGACCTGCGCCTCCCGCTGGTGCGGCTGGTCGACGGCACGGGCGGGGGCGGCTCGGTCAAGTCCATCCAGGACTTCGCCCGGACCTACGTGCCCTTCAACCCGGGGTGGGAGTGGGTGGTCGAAAACCTGGCGACCGTGCCGGTGGTCGCCCTCGCGCTCGGACCCGTCGCCGGCCTCGGCGCGGCGCGCGTGGTCAGCAGCCACTACTCGGTGATGGTGAAGGGCATTGCCCAGGTCTTCGTCGCGGGTCCGCCGGTCGTCAAGCGGCTCGGCGAGGACGTGGACAAGGAGCAGCTGGGCGGCAGCCACATCCACGCGCGCAACGGGGTTGTCGACGACCAGGTGGATGACGAGGCAGAGGCGCTCGCCGCGGCCCGCCGGTTCCTCTCCTACCTGCCCGACTCCGTCGACGGGCTGCCGCCGCGGCGCCACCCCGCGGACCCGGTCAACCGCCGGGAGAAGTGGCTCATCGACGCGATCCCCCGCGATCGGCGCCAGCCCTACGACGCCCGCAGGGTCATCGCCGCGCTCGTCGACGCCGGCTCGTTCATGGAGATCGGACGCGTCTGGGGCCGCTCCGCCATCACCGGGCTGGCGCGGCTGGACGGCTGGCCCGTCGCCGTGCTCGGCGGCGACCCGATGCACTACGCCGCCGGCTGGACCGCCGACGCCTCGCGGAAGGTGGAGCGCTTCATCGACCTCGCCGACACGTTCCACCTCCCGGTCGTCCACCTCGTCGACCAGCCGGGCTTCGTCATCGGCACGCAGGCGGAGAAGGCGGCGACAATCCGCCACGGCGCCCGGACCCTGGCCGCGATCTACCAGGCCGAGGTGCCCTGGTGCTCCGTGATCGTGAGGAAGGCGTACGGGGTGGCCGGGGCGGCGCACCGCCCGCACGACCGCTTCTCCATCCGCTACGCCTGGCCCTCAGGCGACTGGGGCTCCCTGCCCCTGGAGGGCGGCGTCGAGGCTGCGTACCGGGCGGAGATCGAGGCCGCGCCCGACCCCGAGGCCCTCCGCGCCCAGCTCCACGAGGCCCTGGAACAGTTCCGGTCGCCCTTCAAGACCGCCGAGGCCTTCCTCGTCGAGGAGATCATCGACCCCCGCGACACGCGCCCCCTCCTCTGCGAGTTCGCGAACCTCGCCGCCCCCCTGCGGCGCCCCGGCCGGCGCGCCCGGGCCATGCGCCCCTAGTCACTCCTCCCCCCGCTTGCGGGGGGAGGCTGGGTGGGGGGCGGATGCGGCGTCTGGCAGCGTCACTCCTCCCCCCGCAAGCGGGGGGAGGTTGGGTGGGGGGCGGATGCGGCGTCGGGCAGCGCGTCTGCGATCGCCTCGACAACCTCCTCCAGGAATTCGTCGATCTCGTTCGCCCAGAACCTCAACACCTGGTAGCCCTGCTCGCCGAGCCAACGATCGCGGACTGCGTCAGCCTGCCGCAGGGCGTCGTGATGGTCGCCATCGACCTCTACGACGAGCCGCGCTGACAGGCAGGCGAAGTCGACGAAGTAAGGCCCAATCGGCACCTGGCGCCTGAACTTGGCGCCGGATACCTGGCGGTCTCTCAGCCGGTACCAGAGGCGCCGCTCCGTCTGCGACATCTCGTGACGCAGGCCGCGGGCCTGCCTGTCGGGGGCGTGGCGCCTTTCGTTATCCACGCTATCAAGGCCCCCCACCTAACCTCCCCCCGCGAGCGGGGGGAGGACATGCGTTGCCGACGCTCCCTATGCCCCCCACCTAACCTCCCCCCGCGGGCGGGGGGAGGACAATGCCTCCCAACTCCCCCCACCGTACCTCTCCCCGTAGGGCGGGGGAGGACACATTCAGGGGTCGCGAAGGACTCCCGGGCCCTCCGCTCGCACCAGCTGCGCGGCCTCGTGGACCCGCTTGGGGTCGACGCCGCTCACGCGGATGATCAGGTGGCCGCGGTCGGGCTGGGGGTAGGAGCCGACGGAGAGGTCTGTGAACTCCTGCTCCACGCGGCGGAGGACCTTCCAGAACTCGGCTTCGATGGCCATGTCGTAGTGGACCTCCTCGACGGTGTGGGGTTCGCCGTAGCCGAGGTAGGTCGGCGCGATCTCTTCGTCAAAGATCGTGCGGAACTCGCGGGGAACGCCCGGGAGGACGAAGATGTGGCGGGCGGGCTCGGTGTCGGGAGAGATGCGGATGGCGAGGCCCGGCGCCATGCCGATGCTGTTGTTGAGGACGACCGCGCCTCGCGGGATCAGGGCCATGCGGCGGTTGGCCTCGGACATCTCGTTGGTGGGGATGCGCCCGGTCCCGTGCAGCCAGTCGATCCGGAGCTGGATGTGGTCGCGGGCCTGCTCGTCCAGCTCGGCGGCGCGGCCGGTCGCGTCGGCGAGCGCCGCGAGGGTGCGGTCATCGGGCGTGGGGCCGAGGCCGCCGCAGACGAACACGGCGACGGCTTCGCCCTCCATCTCCACGCGCACCCACCTAACGATTTCCTCATGCGAGTCGCCGATGGTGTGTACCCGGTGCAAGGGGTAGCCGAGGGCGTGGAGACGCTGTGCGAGCCAGAAGGTGTTGGTGTCCTGCGTCTGACCCTTGAGCAGCTCATCGCCGACAACGACGGCGGAGCTCGCAGGCGCAGATGGCATAATTCGGCCGGCTCATGATACAGGTCGAATCCTTGACCAAGGAGTACGGGGGCAGGGCCGCCATCAGCGACGTTTCGTTCAGCGTCGCCAAGGGCGAGATCCTCGGCTTCCTCGGTCCCAACGGCGCGGGCAAGACGACGACCATGCGCATCCTCACCGGCTACATCCCGCCCACGAGCGGGCACGCCAGCATCGCGGGCCACGACGTCGAGACAGACTCGCTCGAGGCGCGGAGGCACATCGGCTACCTGCCCGAGTCCGTTCCGCTGTACAGCGAGATGACAGTGTGGGACTACCTCGAGTTCGTGGCGCGGATCCGCGATGTGCCCCGCGCGCTGCGCGAGAACAAGATCGACGTCGCGATGGAGAAGCTGAACATCACCGACGTGGCGGACCGTCGCATCGGCAAGCTGTCGAAGGGCTATCGCCAGCGCGTCGGCATCGCCCAGGCGGTGTTGCACGAGCCTGACGTGATGATCCTCGACGAGCCGACCGAGGGCCTCGACCCGCGCCAGCGAAACGAGACGCGGAAGCTGATTCGCGAGCTCGGGAAGGAGCACACGATCATCCTTTCGACCCACATCCTGCCCGAGGTGGAGACGACATGCGACCGCGTCGTCATCATCAACAACGGGCGCATCGTTGCCGCCGACCGGCCGCAGGACCTGTCGAATCGCCTCAAGCGCGGGCAGCGAATCGAGATGCTGGTGAAGGCGGAGGAGCCGCACATCCGCATGGCGCTACAGCACGTGCCGGGTCTCGTGCACGTCCTCACCGAGCCGGTGCCGGACAACCTGCGCCGGGTGATGATCGAGGGCAAGCCCGACGCGGAGCTGCGGCACACGCTGGCCCGGGCCATCGTCAACGCCGATATCGACCTCTACGAGCTGCACGCCGAGTCAGTCAGTCTGGAGGACATCTTCCTGCGCCTCACCACGAGGGACCAGGAGGCCGCTCCCGACGCGAGCCGCGAGGAGCAGGATCGGGTCGAGCGCGAGCGCGTGCAGGAGCGCGCCCTCGGCATCCTCGAGGAGCGGAAGCCCGAGTGACGGCCACGCTCGCCATCGCGCGCAAGGAGCTGCGCGTGTACTTCGTGTCGCCGCTGTTCTACGTGGTCACAGGCCTCTTCGTGCTGGGGTGGGGCTTCTTTGAAGGCGTGTACATCGTCCAGAACCAGGCCGACCAGCCCGACGCGGCCTTTTTCTACGCAACGCTGCTCCTCGTCTTCCTCGCACCTCTGCTTACGATGCGCCTGATCGCGCAGGAGCGGCAGCAGGGCACGATCGAGCTGCTGATGACCAACCCGGTGCGCGATATAGAGGTGGTGGCCGGCAAGTTCCTGGCGGCGCTCGCCATGGTCGGGGTGATGCTGGCCGTGACTTTCGTCGCGGTCCTCCTCCTGATGTGGACCGCGACTGACCGCAGCAAGGTCCTGGGCGTCAACCTCGGCGTCGTCGACTGGAGCGCCGTCGGCATCGGCTACCTCGGCAACCTGCTCATCTTCTCGGCGTACGCCGGCATCGGTATCTTCGCCAGCAGCGTGACGCGGAACCAGATCCTCGCCGCCGTGATCGGCATCGTCATCCTGCTCGTCCTGGTCTTCGGCATGTCGTACGCCTCGGGCTCGCTCACCTCCCCGGTGTCCGACATCGCGACCTACCTCAGCCCGCAGACCCATGCCGAGAACTTCGCGAAGGGAGTATTTGCATTACCTGACTTGATGTACGCCCTGACGATGACCCTGGTCCCCCTGTACCTGGCCGTCGTCTCACTTTCCGCGCGCAAGTGGCACTAGCCGAGCCCCCACAGCCAGACGCTGGCGGCGGCGGGGCGTCGCGCATCGCGGCGCGCGCCGTGCTGGCGGTGGGCGCCCTGCTCATCACGGTCGGCATCGCCATCGCCATCCTTTTCGGGTTCTCCGGCTCCGGGGCGACCTGGTACCTGTTCATCCTCTGGGGCCTGTTGCTTCTCATCGTGTACGGCTTCCTCGAGCCGGAGACGGTGCGTGCCTTCTTCGGCCAGGGACAACTGCGGGCCGGCGTGAAGTCGATGATCACGACGCTGCTCGTTCTCGCCGCCGTGGTGATCGTCAACGTGGTGGTGAAGGACCGGCTCGCCTCCTACCAGCTCGATGTGTCGAAGGGCCGCGTCAACAGCCTGTCGGCCCAGACGCAGACCGTCCTGAAGCAGGTCAACCAGCCCCTGACGGCAACGGCCTGGTATGCGCAGTCGTCGACCGAGGTGGCTTCGGGTTACACGCTCCTCCAGCGGTACCGCGACATCAACCACAACGTCACCGTGCAGCGCCTCAGCTCGCAGGATCGCCCCGACCTCTTCAAGTCGCAGGGAGCGTCGACGCCGTCGGTGGTCTTCCAGTACGGCAAGAAGCAGCCCAAGGTGGTGACCGACATGAGTGAGCAGGGCCTGACCACGGCCCTCATCGAGCTCGTCGCCGGGCACAGCGTCAAGGTCTACTTCCTGGCCGGCCACGGTGAGGGCCCGATCGACACCACCAGCACCAACGCGTCCAGCTACGCCGTTCTCAAGCAGAACCTGTCCAACCAGGGCATCACCGCCGTCAGCCTGCACCTTGGCGCGAGCGCCACTCCCGGCCAGCTGAACCCTTCGGCGTCGCCCTCCGCGGCCGCCTCCCCCTCACCGTCGCCGGCTGAGACGCCCTCGCCCGCCGCGTCTGCCTCGCCGAGCGCGTCGCCGGCGGCAGGGTCGGTCCAGGTCCCGTCGGATGCCGATGCCGTCGCAGTGCTCGATCCCCAGCTGCCGCTAAGCGATGTCGAGGTCGCCGCGTTGCAGGCCTACCTCGCGAAGGGCGGGCGCCTCCTCGTGTCCAACCTCCGGTTCACCAGCACGAACGTGGGCAGCGTCCTCTCGAAGACCGGCCTCAAGTTCGGCAACGGCGTGGTCCTGGACCCCAACATGCGCCTCAGCGCCAACGGCTCGCCTGCGGTGCTGGCGGTGACGCAGTACGGCAACAGCCCGGTCACCTCGCAGCTCGGCAATGAGCCGACCATCCTGGAGCTCATGGGCTCGGTGCAGGGCACTGCCGCCACGGGCTACACGGAGACGCCCCTGGTGAGCACGCAGAGTGACGCCTGCGAGCGGACGGACCAGAACAACCAGAGCGTCCAGTGCGCCGACTCGGACACGAAGGGGCCGTTCACGCTGATCGCCACCGTCGAGCAGTCGACGACCACTTCCAAGCCGGCGCGCCTGGTGGTCATGGGCGGGGCCGACTGGATGAGCGACTCGGCCCTCAACCAGCTGACGGCGCAGCAGGTGCACGGCAACTCGGACCTGTCGACAGCGATGATGCTCTGGCTGGTCGGGCAGGAGAAGGTCATCAGCATCCCGCCGCGGCAGCCGAGCCCGTCGACCGTGTTCCTCAGCGACGCGCAGCGCGCCCTTGTCTTCCCCGGGTTCTTCCTGTTCGGGCCGGCCCTGATCGCGCTCATCGGCTTCTGGGTCTGGTACCGAACCCGCGACTGACGCGTGAATAGTCGCGGCTTCTACGTCGCGCTGGGCATCTTCGCGGCGGCCGTCCTGCTGTACTGGCTCGTCGAGGTGCAGAAGGTCGGGTCGAACAGCGGCACCTCCGCAAGACCCTCGCCCGCGGCGAGCCCGCTGATCAAGGCGACCGCTTCGGACTTTGACCGGGTCGTGATCAAGTCGACCGCCGGCAAGAAGCAGCTCGTGGTCGTGCGCAGTGGCAGCAGCTGGACCTACGGCGTCTGTGCCTCCGACCAGTCCGACTGCCCGATGCAGCCGGCAGACCCGATCAAAGCCGGGGTGGTGGCGGCGGACGTCGCCATCCTGACGCCTTCCCGGACCATCTTCCAGCCCGAGGCGCTGCAGATCTACGGCGTGGACAAGGCCACGACGGGCGAGGTCGACTTCACCGTCAAGGGCGTGCAGCACACCCTCCTGATCGGCCTGAAGACGCCCGACGGCAGTGCGTACTGGGCGCATCTCGACAGCAGCGCAACGGTCGCAGTCCTCACATCCGCCACCGTCGAGACCACGCTCCTCGGCGAGATCGACTCGCCCCCGGCCCCGACACCGACGCCCAGCCCGAGCCCGTCCACCGGGGCGTCGCCGGCGCCCAGCGCCTCGACCAGCGCGCCCGCAGGGCCAGGGGTGACCCCGAGCCCGTAGCCTGCCTGGCCTCGCATACACCCGCGATTAAGGCCTTCTGGTAAACTCCTGCCCCGACATGCGGCGAGTTGTCGCCGCGATGCGTTCCTAGCCGAGGGCCGTCGCCCGCGGCCCTGAAGCAGAGGAGACTGGATGTCGCTCGAGCTCGTGCTGGTGATCCTTGCCGCCCTCGCGGCCATCGCGTTCGGCGCAGTCCTGGCGTGGCGCGTGCTCTCCAGCGACCCCGGCAACGAGCGCATGAGGGAGATCTCGGGATACATCCAGGAGGGGGCGTCGGCCTACCTCAACCGGCAGTACACGATCATCGCCGGCGTCGGCGTCGTCGTCTTCGTCCTGCTCCTCATCACGCTCGGCCCGAAGACGGGCGTTCTCTACATCGTCGGCGCGGCGTGCTCCGCCGCCGCCGGGTATGTCGGGATGAACGTTTCGGTGCGCGCCAACGTGCGGACCGCGCAGGCGGCGCAGGGCGGCCTTGCCGGGGCCCTGCGGATCGCGTTCCAGGGCGGCGCTGTGACCGGCCTCTTCGTGGTCGGCCTGGGCCTCCTCGGCGTGACGATCAGCTACGCAGTCTTCAAGGACCCGAAGGCGCTTGTCGGCCTTGGCTTCGGCGCCTCGCTCGTCTCCGTGTTCGCCCGGCTCGGTGGTGGCATCTACACCAAGGCCGCCGACGTGGGCGCTGACCTCGTCGGCAAGGTCGAGGCCGGCATCCCCGAGGACGACCCGCGCAACCCGGCCGTCATCGCGGACAACGTCGGCGACAACGTCGGCGACTGCGCCGGCATGGCCGCCGACCTGTTCGAGACCTACGCGGTCACGAGCGTCGCCGCGATGCTCCTGGGGTCGCTCCTCTTCCCCGGCCGGATCGAGTTCGTCGTCTTCCCGCTGCTGCTGGGCGCGGTGTCGATCGTCGCCTCGATCATCGGCAGCTTCTTCGTCCGCCTGGGCTCCGGCGGCAACATCATGAACGCGCTTTACAAGGGGCTCTGGGCGGCTGCCATCCTGGCCCTGGCCGGCTTCTACGTCGTCACCAGCCGCTACCTCAGCGGTGTCGCCGGCGCCGACGTGAACAAGCTGTTCATCGCCGCGGTCATCGGTATCGCCATCACCATGGCGCTGGTGTACATCACCGACTACTACACGAGCGCCGCCTTCAAGCCGGTGAAGCGGATCGCCGAGGCCTCCACCACGGGGCACGCGACCAACATCATCGCGGGTCTCGCGGTGGGCATGCAGTCGACCGCCCTGCCGGTCGCGGTGATCGCTCTGGGCATCATGGTCGCGGCCTCGCTCGGCGGCTTCGGCGGAACGTCGCTGTATTACATCGCGATCGCGGCGATGTCGATGCTGTCGATGACCGGGATCATCGTCGCCATCGACGCGTACGGGCCGATCACCGACAACGCGGGCGGCATAGCGGAGATGGCGGAGCTGCCCGACTCGGTTCGCGCGGTGACGGACCCGCTCGACGCGGTAGGGAACACGACGAAGGCGGTCACCAAGGGGTACGCCATCGGGTCGGCCGGCCTGGCCGCGCTCGTGCTCTTCGGCTCCTACACGCAGGAGCTGCAGTCGGCCACGCACCAGACGTACCGCTTCGACCTCTCCGACCCGCAGGTCATCGTCGGCCTCTTCGTCGGCGGCATCCTGCCGTTCCTCTTCGCCTCCTTCGCGATGCTGGCGGTGGGCCGCGCCGCCGGTGGCGTCGTCAACGAGGTGCGCCGGCAGTTCAAGGAGCACCCGGGCATCATGGCGGGGACGGAGAAGCCGGAGTATGGCCACGCGGTCGCGCTGGTCACCGCGGCGGCGCAGCGCGAGATGATCGTGCCGAGCCTCATCCCGGTCTTCGCACCAATCCTCGTCGGTTTCATCCTCGGGCCGAAGGCGCTCGGCGGGATGCTCGTCGGCAGCATCGTCGTGGGCATCTTCGTCGCGATCCAGATGACGAGCGGCGGCGGCGCCTGGGACAACGCGAAGAAGTACATCGAGGACGGCAACTACGGCGGCAAGGGCACCGACGCCCACGCCGCCTCGGTCACAGGCGACACGGTCGGCGACCCCTACAAGGACACCGCCGGCCCGGCGATCAACCCGATGATCAAGGTCGTGAACATCATCGCGATCCTGATCGCCGCCGGCGTCGCCTCACACAGCCTGGTCCACTAAGACCAACCCCGCCCGGACATTCGGCCCGCGACGCGGCGGCCGGCAGGCGCCAGTATTGCGCCCTGTGGATGTTCCGATGGAGGTGACTGGATGAAGTCTGTCGACGACCTGCTGCACGCGGCGCGCGACGCGATGACCGTCAAGAGGGTCTTCGGCGACCCGGTCGAGCGCGATGGCGTAACCGTGATCCCGGTGGCGAGCATCACGGGGGGCTGGGGTGGCGGTGGCGCCTCCGCCACGGGCGAGTCACCCGCCAGCGAGGGCTATGGCGGTGGATTCGGCATGTACGCTCGGCCCGCCGGCGTCTACGTCATCCGCGGCGAGAACGTCACCTGGCAGCCCGCCACGAACCCCGAGCGGGCGATCATCGCCGGCCAGGCGATCGCGATCGCCGCCCTGGTGACGCTGCGCGTGCTGGCGCGCGCGCGGGGCAAGCGAACTGGCCGGGGTGCCTCTTAATCTTCACCGGTGGACGAGTGGCAGCTCGAGATGTCCGAGATCCGACGCCAGCTGGCCCGCCTCCGGGAGTCCGACGGGGACCCGCGCTTCATCGAGGAGCTCGAGGCCGAGCTTCGCATCCTGCAGTCGCTCTACGAGTCGGCGGGGGCCCTCTTCGACGAGGGCGAGGATGACGCCGACCTGCGCCGTGACTTCGCGGCCACGGGGATGGGGGAGTGGACCTTCCAAAACGTGTACTCGTTCGTTTACGAGACGGCGCTGGCGGCCGAGCTCGGAACCCGCCAGCTGTCCTCGATCATCCCTGAGATCGACTACCCCGACCTGATTCGCCAGGCCGCCGGGTGAGCCGGTTCGAGTTCGCGCCGGCGAAGGAGGCGGCCCCGGACCACCCGCTGGCGGGCATCGACGGCGCCAGGGTGCCCGGCGGGAGGCTCGCCGTCAGCCTCGGCCCGCGTATCGTCGGCGGCCGCTACTTCCGGCTCGCGATCGGCGACGGTGACCGTGCCTCGCGCTTCGTCCAGGGCCTGTACAACGCGGGTGGCTACCCCGGCCAGAACTGGGCGGAGGTCTTCGACATCGACCCGCCCGACGGCGTGAGCCACGGCGACGGCTGGGAGCTGAAGCTGAAGCCCTACCTCGAACCCCTGGCCGGGCTCATCCCCCCTGGGGGGCACCTCATGATCGAGTACGAGAAGCCCGAGTGGCGCTCCACCCAGCTGGGCCTGCTCGCCGGCATCCCGCCGCTGGCCACGCCCATGGGCGAGCTCCTGTTCGAGCTGGACTGCGGCGACAGCTTCAAGGACTGGTACTTCCCGGAGGGCGGCCAGGAGGGCGGGAGGAAGCTGCAGGGCAACAAGGCCTACTCGGCCGAGCAGCGCGAGGAGTTCCGGGCGAAGCGCGCCGCGGAGCTCCGCAAGTTCCTCGAGGGGCCGACCCGGGGCGCGCATGACCTGGACGCCGCGGCGCGCGCCGCGGCGCGACGGGTGCTGAAGAGCCTCGGCGCCTAAGCGGTACGGCGCCGGCGCGCCACTGCGATCGCAACCCCGAGCCCGCCGACTACAACCAGCCCGCTCCACGGCGCCAGCGCTGGCGGGGTTCTGCCGGTGTTCGGCGTGGTCCCGCCGGTGGAGCTGGTCGTCGACGTGGCGAGTGTGCAGCGCGGGTCCTCGTGGAAGCCGGGGTCATACGCCGCGATGAGGCCCCGGCCGCAGACCTGCCTGACGATCGAGGACAGGCGCGCGAAAGAGCACGTGCTCGTGCTGAGCACGTTGCCGCCCTCACTGGGGCCGCACCCGGTCGCGGGGTTCTGGCCCGAGTACACGTTGTTCCAGCCGTGGATGCCGGCGGTGGTGTCGCAGTTGTAGGAGCCTGGCTGCTGGAGGCCCGTGCAGCCATCGGTGTACGCGACGTACACGTGGCCCTGCTTGTCGATCCCGATGTCGTTGAAGTCGAGCATGTTGCGGCAGGCGTTCACCAGGCCGCCGTTCCAGACGCAGCCCCGCTGCACTGGGTCGTTCGGGGTTGCGTTGACGGTGTGCCAGCTCTTCCCGCCGTCGAAGGTGTACGAGACGAACAGGTACCACGTGCCCTGGAAATCGCCGGACTGGTACGCGCCGGGGCGGCCCGTGCCGAGGAAGGCAAAGGCCGCACGGCCGGGGTCGCCGGTGACGACCTCGGCGAACTCCGTGTTCTGGACGCCGAACGCGAGCCCGTCCTCGGTCTCGCCGGGGTCCTGGAACTGGCCGGCGTCGATTGACGGGCGCCACGTGATCTTGCCCGTGGCGTCGTGGGTCCCGACGGCGATCATCGGGTGGCCGTTCGCCGCCTGGTAGCCGAGGTAGACGAGTCCGTCGGGCCCCTCCATGACGGAGGGGTCGCTGGTGCTGGGCGAACTGTCCGGCACCACCGAAACCGCGAAGCTGCCGCCGTTGTCGGCCGAGACCGCCACCCCGACGCGGCCGATGCCGTTGGAGTCCTTGCAGCCGCCGTTGGGCACATAAACGATCCCGGTAGGACCGATACGGACGTGACCGTGGATCGAGCTACACCCGCTGCTGCCCCAGAGTGGGGTTGCGGGGACCAGCCCCGTGAAAGTCATGCCGCCGTCGTCACTGCGGCCGCAGTAGGCGTCCTGGACGATCGTCTGGGCGCAGTAGTAGACCGCGTGCGGGTAGCTGTGGGACGGGGCCGGGTCATGGTAGGGGCCGGACCCAAGCGTCTCGTGGTCGGGGAAGGCCGGCGGCGCGAAGGCCACCGACGGGGTCCACGTCCCGCCGTCGTCGTCGCTGAACGCGATGTAGCTCCCGGCCAGCAGCAGCCCGAGCGCCCAGGTCCGGTTGGTCTGCCGGTCCGTGAAGAGGATGGCGTCCTCGTTGACCTGTGAATTGGCCGGCGTCACGTCCTTGGGGGCGGGCACGGGGGGGAGGGCGCTGTTGTACGTGAGCTGGGTGACCTGGTTGCCGGCCATGTACATCGCTTTGCCGGTGGCCCAGTCCACGCCCAACGACGGCTCGCCTGCGTTGGGCCGCTGTAGGGCGTCGCGGGTCTGGTAGCTCGTGTCGAAGTCGTAATTGGTGAACCGCTGCTCGTCGGACAGGACGGTCCTGACGGGCGGGTGTGGCGCCGGGGCGTACGTGAGCCTCGCCACGCCGGTCACGCTGGCGGCGACGCCGGCGGCCTCGTCAGCGCGCAGGCTCCAGTGGCCCGATACCGGGTCGGTTATCGAGATCGTCTCCGAGCTGGTGCCGGCGGTGTCGTCCGGACGACCCGGGCCCGCCGCCTCCGCTCCCGATGGTGAGAAGGCGAAGCAGTCCACGTCCGTCGGCACCGGCTGCGCCCACGAGCAGGTGTAGGTCAGCGTCGCGATGTAGGACTGGTAGAAGGTGATGTCCGGCTGCGGCAGGACGATGTTCAGGTCGAACTTGGAGCACTGCCCAGGGAGACAGACCACCTCGATCGGAGTGCCGCCCGACCCCGCCCCGAGGATCGGGTCGAAGGTCCAGTTCGCCTTTGAACCGCTGGCCGGCCCGACCTGCCCGCTGGCCGGGGTGGCCCCGCCGGCCTGTGCCAGCGCACCGCCCGTCGAGCCGGCCGCCGCCCCGATGCTCGCGGCGGCGATCGCGAGAGCAATCAGCCGCCGCCGCCAGCCTGCCCCCGACCCGCCTGTCACGCCCGGTCCTAGTCCAGCTCCATCGCGCCCTCGGCGCGCGCCTTGGACTTGTCCATCTTGTGGACCTTCTCGGCCTTCCAGCGGCTTTCGAGCTCCTTCTGGAGGCCGGCCATGGTGGTGTACTCCAGCTCGTCCAGGGGCAGCCGGTGCGGCTCGAAGGGGCCGTGGCGGCGAAGGTATTCGCCGACCTTGCTGGCCGTCTCACGGGCGAGGTCGAAGGCGACGTCGTCGAACATGTCGCGCGGCTCGCCGAGCTTGCCGTTGGCGATCTGGAAGCCAAGGCAGATGACGCGCGGGGGGCCGTCGAAGCGGCTCGGGTGCCCGCCGGCGACCGAGGTCGGCATCAGCGGTCCCATGTGGGAGCCGCGCATCCAGCCCGGCACGATGTGGGGGAAGGCGAACGGCTCCAGCGCCTCGCCCACGGCCGGCAGCCCGGACTGGCAGCGCACGATGCACACCGGGTCGTCCTTGCCGACGTAGCGGCCCGCGATCATTGTCAGCTTGGTGGTCGAGGCGACCGCCGCCCACTCGTCTGTCCACACCGGGCGGATGTGGTCGATCACGAAACGGCCCGGCGCGCCGAGGAACATCAGCAGGTCGTAGGTCTCCAGCGGCGTGGTCAGGTCGATCGTCTTGCCCTCGAGGGCGTCGTGGACGGTGAAGATGAAGCCCTTGTGCATCTTGCTGTCGATGACGAGCCCGGGGGTCGTCATCGGGTCGGCGAACATGCGGAAGAGCGGCATGTTCCAGGCACCGGGGGCGGTCTTGTCCGCCATGAAGCATAGGACTGGCTCCGACGGGCGCTCCACGAACTCCATCTCGGCGACCCCCGGGCCCATGCCGCGGACGTTGCCGCTGAACGCGTCCACCAGGAGGTCCTGGCCGGCGCCGTAGAGGTGCAGCTCGTGGGCCACGCTGGCGGCCTCCTCGAGGGCCTGCCAGGCGAGCTTGTGGATGCCCTCGGCGTCGGTGCCGTTGTAGTGGGTCATTATGAGCTGGACGTCGTCCCCCGCCTGGGTGACGTAGTAGTCCTCGATCAGGTTGCTGTTGCCGAGCACCTCGCTGGCCCGGCGCAGCAGCGCCGGGTGCGACGAGCTGTGGCCGACCCAGCCACCGACGTCGGCCTTGATCAGCGAGAGGGTCAATTTGCGCGCGTCAGCCAAGTGCGTTGCTCCTCCGGAAAGGCGGAGCGTGCCACCCACGCGGACGCTCCAATACCGCTGTCACAAATCGAGTGACCTACCGGCGGCAATAATATCCCGTGCTTCCGGGCCCGGACAAGGACGGGTCTCCCGCTGCCGCCGGGGGCCGGATGCTGCTCGCGCTGGCCTTCACCGGCGGCCTCGCGAGCCTCGGCCTCGAGATCGCCGCGTCACGCCTGCTGGCGCCCTTCTTCGGGTCCTCGACGCCGATCTGGGGGGCCCTCATCGGGCTCATCCTCCTGTACCTGACCGTGGGCTACTACGTGGGCGGCTGGGCCGCGGACCGCTGGCCGGACCCGCGGCGCCTCTACCTCGTCACCGCGCTGTCGGCCTTCTTCGCCCTGCTGGTGCCGTCGGTGTCGCGTCCGGTGCTCCTCTTCTCGCGCGGGGCCCTTCTGAGCTTCCAGGCCGCGCCCTTCGCCGGCGCCCTGCTCGGGGTCATCCTCCTGTTCGCCCCCTGCGTCGTGCTGCTCGGTATGGTCTCGCCCTGGGTGATCCGCCTGCGCGTGCGCGACGTCGCGGGCAGCGGCCGGGCCGCGGGGTCCGTGTACGCGCTCTCGACTGCGGGGTCGATCCTCGGCGCGTTCCTGCCGGCGTTCTGGTGGATCCCGTCGTACGGCACGCGCGCCACGATCTACGGGCTGGGCGGCCTCCTTCTCGGCGTCTCCGTGGTCGGGTTGACCGCCCTCCGCGTCCGGGCCGCGGCCGCGTTCCTGCTGCTCGGCCTGCCGCTCGGCCTCGCCTGGCTGCCGTACGGGCCCGTGCGCCCGGCCGAGTTCGGCAGGGTCATCTACGACGGGGAGTCCGAGTATGGATACATCCAGGTCGCGCAGGCGGACAGCGGCGAGCGCCGGCTGTACCTCAACGAGGGGGAGGCGATCCACTCCGTCTACCTGCCGCGCGGCGGCCTGACCGGCGCCTACTGGGATTACCCGGCGCTCGCCCCCGCGTTTGCCTATCCGCGCTTCGTGGACCAGAAGCCGGCCAGCGCCCTCGTGATCGGCCTGGCGGGCGGCACAGTCGCGCGCCAGCTCACCGACGCGTACGGGCCGGTGCCGATCGACGGCGTCGAGATCGACCCCCGCCTCATCCAGGTGGCGCGGACGTACTTCCACATGACCGAGCCGAACGTCCACGCCGTCGCCGAGGACGGGCGCTACTTCCTCGAGACGTCGGACAGGAAGTACGACCTCATCGTGGTCGACGCCTACCGGCAGCCGTACATCCCGTTCCAGCTGGCCACGCGTGAGTTCTTCGAGTCCTGCCGGCGCCACCTGACCTCGCACGGCGTCCTGATGGTCAATGTCGCGCGCTTTCCCGACGACCGGCGGCTGCTCGACGCGGTGACCGGGACGCTGGACGCCGTGTTCGTCGAGGTGTACTCGCTCGACGTGCCGGGCTACCTCAACACCGAGGTGTTCGCGCCCAACCAGACGATCCCGTCCGCGGCGGTGCGGACCAACCTCGAAGCCGTGACGGCCGGCGTCCCGGCCCTTGCGGGTATCCAGCTGGACCCGGCCGGCCCGCGGCTGGTCGAGCCGCACTACCCCATCTGGACCGACGACCTCGCCCCAGTCGAGCACATCGTCGACGCCATGCTGCTGCGCGCGGCGGGGGGGCGCTAGCGGGTTATTGATTGGGTGGGGTTGAAGGGGGCGACAACTGCCCCCCACCTAACCTCCCCCCGCCGGCGGGGGGAGGAACTCCAGGTGACTAGACTCAACCGGTGAGCGAGATCACCGAGGCGGACGTCCTCCAGGCGCTTCGCGGCGTGGAGGATCCCGAGTTGCACCGCGACTTTGTCGAGCTCGGGATGGTGCGCAACATCAAGCCCGAGGGCAGCGTGGTCAGCCTGACGGTGATCCTGACCACGCCGGCGTGCCCGCTGCGCGACGAGATCCAGTCGCGCATCCGGAACGCGCTGATGGAGCGGATCCCGGGCCTCACCGCCGTCAACATCGACATGGGCGCGCAGGTGATGCAGTTCCGCGGGGTGGGGGACAAGGCCCCGATCCCCGGGGTCAAGAACGTGGTGGCGGTCGGCAGCGGCAAGGGCGGCGTCGGCAAGTCGACGGTGTCCGCCAACCTCGCGCTGGCCCTCAAGAACGCCGGCGCGTCGGTGGGCCTCGTCGACTCCGATATCTACGGGCCGAACATCCCGACCATGATGGGGGCCTCCGGGACGCCGTACGCCGAGGCCAACAAGATCGTGCCCCTCGAGGCGCATGGCGTGAAGCTGATGTCGATCGGCTTCCTCATCCCGCCCGACAAGCCGGTGATCTGGCGCGGCCCGATGATCGCGGGCACGCTCAAGCAGTTCCTCTACGACGTCAACTGGGGCGAGCTCGACTACCTCGTCGTTGACCTCCCGCCGGGCACCGGCGACGCCCCCCTGACCCTGGTGCAGACGATCCCGATCACGGGCGCGGTGCTGGTGACGACGCCCCAGGACGTCGCCGTCGAGGACGTCACCAAGGCGGCGTCGATGTTCAAGACGCTGAACGTCACGGTCCTCGGGGTGATCGAGAACATGAGCTACTTCCTCTGCCCCCACTGCGGCGAGAGGACCGAAATCTTCGACCACGGTGGCGGGCAGCGGCTGGCGGAGACGCTCGGCGTCCCCTTCATGGGCGAGATCCCGCTCGACTCGCGACTGCGCGTCGGCGGCGGGAAGGGCGTCCCGCTGATGGCCTCGGCGCCGGAGTCCGCGCTGGGCGAGGTGTTCCGCGGTGTCGCCGAAGCCGTGGCCGGGCGCGTCAGCGTGGCCGCCGTCGCGGGCACCGGGCCCCTCCCGTTCCAGCCCGGCCCCGGCCTCACGCCGCTGACCTGAGCCCGGGCCGCCGGCCGACCGGGCCCGAGGTCGCGGCGCGTGCCGCGGCCCTCCACCGGGAGCGGTTCGGCGGCGACCCGGAGGGCTGCGTCGCGGCCCCGGGCCGCATCAACCTCATCGGCGAGCACACGGACTACGCCGGTGGACTCTGCCTGCCGGCGGCCGTGGACTGCTACGTGGCCGCGGCGTTGAGCCTCGCCCCCGACGTCCGCCTGGCCAGCGACGCTTTCCCGGACGAGGTCTCGCTCCCCGACGCCTCGAGCCCGACGGGCGGCTGGGGTGACCTCGCCCTCGGGGTCATCGCCGGCCTCCGCCGGGCCGGCGTGCTCCGGGCCGGCGCCCACGTCGCCTTCAGCACGAGCGTGCCCCCGGGGGCCGGCCTGTCGAGCTCGGCGGCGGCCGGTGTCGCGGCCGCGGCGGCGGCCCTGGCCGCGACGGCAGGGACGCTTGGGGCCTCGGCGGTGGCCCGGCTCTGCCAGCGGGCCGAGCACGAGTACCTGGGGGTGCCGAGCGGGCTGATGGACGAGACCGCCGTGCTCCTGGGCCGGGCCGGCCAGGCGCTGCTCTTCGACCCGGAGCTCGAGGAGGTCACCCCCGTCGACGTCCCGGGCGAGGCCGCGTGGCTCGTGGTCGAGTCTGGCGTGACCCGCGAGCTGCGCTCGAGTGAGTACGGCGCGAGGGCGGGCGAGGCGGCGGAGGCGCTCGGCCTCGCCCGGCTGCGCCTGCCGGGCCTGGACCGGCTGGGGGACCTCACGCCAGGCGAGGTCGCGGACCTCGACCTGCCCGAGCCCCTGAACCGGCGCGCGCGTCACATCGCGAGCGAGGTGATGAGGGTCCGCATGGGCGTGGCGAGCCTCGAGGCGGACAACCTCGAGGCCTTCGGCGAGCTGATGGTGACCTCCCATCGCAGCCTGGCGCGCGATTGCGAGGTGAGCACGCCCGAGCTGGACGAGCTGGTCGAGGTGGCGCTTGCCGCCGGCGCCCTCGGGGCCCGCCTGATGGGCGCCGGGTTCGGCGGCTCGGTGCTGGCCCTGGCCGAACGCGGCTCGGCGGCGCGGGTGGCGCAGAAGCTCGGGCGGCGCTACCGCACACCCGGGGGCGGGGCGCCCCGCGTGCACCAGGTCGCGCTCGTCGACGGCGTGATGTCCGCGGGCTGACGGGCGGACCCTCTCCTACACTCTGGCAATCGTGGCGTCCGACTGCCTCCTTCTCAGCCTGCCACAGGGCCTGGACCGGGTACGGATCGACGGGTGGACGGCGCAGTACTTCGACCTCGGTGAAGGGGAGGAGCAGGGCTACCACCGCTCGCTCGAGCCCCGCGGCGCCTGGCACGAGGTGCCCCAGCTCGACACCCGCGGGCGCCGCGGGCGGGACTCGATCTGGTACAGGGCGGTGTTCCCTCGCCCCGCGTGGGCCGAACGAACCCTGCTCCGGTTCGATGGCGCCTGCGTGGCCGCCAATGTCTGGATCAACGGCAAGCTGCTCGGCAGCCACTACGGGTACCCGGGGCCCTTCGGCTTCGATGTGTCCTCCTACCTCGAGGACCGGAACGTGGTCGCGGTCTGCGTCCAGGCCGCCGAGGGGGCGCACCTCGCGCCCGCCCTCGCCGGCCTGCAGGACGATGAGGGGCCGTACTGGCCTCTTGGCCTGAACGGCAGGGTGTGGCTGGAGCGGGTCGGCAACGCGGTGGTCGAGTCGCTTGCAGCGCGCTGGGAGGTGAGCCCGGGCCGCGCCGAGGCGCAGATCACCACCTCGGTGCGCAACCTCGACGCCCGCGAGATGGAGTTCACCCTCGGCTGGGCCCTGCTGCCGCCGGAGCCGGCTGACGGCGAGGCGGCCGTCGCGCGCCCCCCGGTGGCGCGCTGGCGCCGCAACATCCGCCTCGGGAGCCGCGAGTCGGGACAGTTCGAGACGAGGCTGGCTGTCGACCGTCCCGACCTCTGGTGGCCCTGGACCCTCGGCGACCAGCCGATGTACACCCTGGTCGCGCAGGTCGACGCCGACTCCCGCTCCACCACGGCGCTGCGGGAGGTGGGCATCAGGGACATCGAGCTGACCCCGGGGCCCGGCTTCGTCGCCTGGGTGGTCAACCAGCGGCGCCACTTCCCCCGGGGCGCGGTCCTGCCGCCGCTGATGCCGGGGGACGCGGACCCGCTGGGGGCGTGGCGGCTGGCCGGCCTCGACCTGGCCCTGGCGGTGGGGCAGCTTCCCAGCCCGCAACTGGCTGCCGCGGCGGACGCGGCCGGCGTGCTCCTGGTCGTCGACCCACCGGTCGCCACCACGGCGCCGCCGGAGGTGCTCGACCACCAGGCCGAGGCGCTCGCGCTCGTGGCGCCACACCCGAGCGCCGCGGTCATGGTGGAGCGCGGCGTGACCATCGTCGACGGGCCTTCCGCCCGGGCCGCCGCTGATGAGCTGTACACGCTGGTGCCGGTGGAGCGGGCGCGCATCGAGAGCGCGCGCCGGGCGAAGTACCACCCGTACTCCGGCATCGTCCTGCGCGACCTGCCCGACCTCGCCGCGGCGGAGGGCACGCTGGCCCCGACTGCCGCGCTGCTCGAGGCGGTCGCCGGGCCGGACGACTCGGGACGACGTGTTCGTGTGCACGTCGTTAATGACGATGTCTCCCGCTCAGGGACGGCCCGCGTCCACTGGACCGCGCGGCCGGCCGAGCGGGGTGGGTGGCGCCCGCGCACCAGGGAGAGGTCTGGCCACCTCGACGTGCGCCTCCCCGCCCCGGACGAGCCGGCGCTCGTCTACGACACCGATGCCGTCCTCCCCGTCGACGGAGGCATGTCGGTCGAGCTGGAGCTGGAGCAGGACGGCGAGCAGCTGAGCTACATCGAGTACGACCTGGACCTGGAGGACTGAGCGGGGACCCGGACAGTACGCTGACGTAGTGCGGATAGGCCTCGTCTCCACCCTTGTCGAGCGCACGCCTCCGCATCGCTATGGGGGAACGGAGCGGGTCGTCGCCGCGCTGGCCGATGGGCTGGTCCGCCGCGGCCATGCGGTGACCCTCTTCGCCACCGGCGACTCGGCCACCGCCGCGGAGCTTGTGCCCGTGGTCGAGCGACCGCTGTGGCACAACCTCGACTACCGGGGCGAGCCGACGTGGCCCGTCGCGCGGCAGCTCGCGATGGTCGCGGCGCGGCAGGCCGACTTCGACATCATCCACTCGCACCAGGACCACCAGTTCCTGCCCCTGCTGTTCGGTCTCGACACGCTCGCCATCACCACGCTCCACTCCCGGCTCGACCTGGTCGAGTACCGCGACGTGCTGGCGGCGTACTCCTTCGCGCCCCTCGTCTCGATCTCCGACGCCCAGCGGGTGCACGTGCGCGACCTGCAGCTGAACTGGCTCGCCACCGTGCACAACGGGCTGGACCCGGCGCCGTACACCTACTCCGAGAAGCCCGGCGACTACCTCGTGTTCCTCGGCCGGATGTCACCCGAGAAGGGCCCGGAAGCCGCCGTCAGGATCGCGATCGAGGCCGGCATGCCGCTGCGCATGGCCGCCAAGGTGCCGGAGAGCGACCGGGCCTACTTCGAATCTGTCGTCGCCCCGCTACTCAAACTCCCAAGCATCGAGTTCACGGGCGAGGTCACCGCCAGGGAGAAGGCCGCCCTCCTGGCGGGCGCGTATGCCCTCATCTTCCCGGCCGACTGGCCGGAGCCGTTCGGGCTGAGCCTCATCGAGGCGATGGCCAGCGGGACGCCGCAGGTCGCCCTGCGCCGCGGCGCCATACCGGAGATCGTGGAGGATGGCGTCACCGGCTTTGTGTGCGACACGATCGGGAAGATGGCGGCCGCGGTGCCGCGGGTCGCCGCCCTCGACCGCGCCGCCAGCCGGCGCCGGTTCCTCGAGCGGTTCACGACGGACGTGATGGTCGACCGCCACGTGAGCGTCTACGAGCAGGCGCTGTCCAGCGAGCCGCTCCCGCGCGTGGCGGCGCGGCAGCTCTGGGAGAAGGACCGGGCTTAGTCGCCCCTCGAGGCGTGCGACCGGCGCCGCCTGGGCGCCTCTTCCAGGTCCCAGCTGCTGGAGTTGTCGAACAGCCACGCCTGTTTCGACAGGTACTCGACGAACGACTTCTGCGAGAGGTCGACGCTGTGGTCCTTGTGCGGATGCCGGTTCTGCTTCTGCTCCATCTCGCGGATCCAGCGGTGCAGGTTCGTCAGGCCCATCACCATCGAGTTGCGCTCTTCCATCAGCTGACGGTAGAGGCGGATCATGTTGCGGAGGTTGCGCTCCATGTCCTCGAGGCGGAGGAGCATGTTGCTCTCCTCCTCGAGCATCTGCTCGAGCAGCGTGTCCTCCAGCTCCTTGCGCTGGGCCCGGATCGCGTCCTGGATGTCATGTACGCGCCGCGCCCACTGCTCCGGGGCGCGCTGCAGGATCTCGCGGTTCCGTTCCCGGATGTGGGACAGGCGCTGCTGGAACGACGTGATGTCCAGCACCTCGCTGAGCTCGCCGGCTTCATGGTCGCCCCCGGGCATGGCTCGCAACGCTACTTTCTCGTCTTCTGTCATCGCGCTCCTATTGTGCGGTCTTTTGGGCGCGAGTTTGCGATTTGCCGCGCTCCTGCAAGCTCCTCATGGCCACCCCCACGGCGGCGGTGGCCGCCGCGCGGGCCGCGCTCTCGATGAGCCGCTCACGCATGGGCTTGCCCTGCTTCGCTTCGCGCTCGATCTCGTGGCGGATCTCCGCTCGGAGCTTCTCCATGGCGCCGCCGGCGAGCCCCTCGGCCGCCTGCTTCGGGCTCGACACCGTCTGGGCAAGCTTCTCGAGTTTCCCGCGCAGGGTCTTCTCCTGCGCGCGCCGCCGGGCCCGGCTCACAACGACGTAAGCCGTACCGGCCATCACCACCACCACCGCACCGACCGCAACCACGCGGATCACGCGCACCGGTCGCTCGGCCGCGCGCCTCAGGTCGTCCACTCTCTGCGTCATGTCCTGACGCAGCTGGACTATCTCGGCGCGGGTTTGATCTGCTGTTTCACCCATTCCACGTCTTCCTTGATGGACTGGATCGTTGTCTCGGGGGGCGCGAACTTGATGCGTGACTTCCCATAGAGGGCCGCCACGGTGGCAATCAGGATCCAGCCCAGCGCGAACCCGATGGCCGCCCAGGCGTGGTGGGGAACCAGCTCGATGACCCACACCTGGACGAAGATGAAGCCGATGAACAGCGCCACCGCGGCGCCGAGCAGCGCGCCGATGCCGATGGCGTTGCGTTTGAGCAGCTCAAGCATCTCCTGCTTGAACAGCTCGACCTCGAGGCGCACCAGCTGCGCCGTGTCGGACGCGAGTCCCGAGATGGACTCGCCGAGCCCGTCACGCGCCACGGGGTGGGGATAGCGGCGGGCTGCCATGAGGGTCGGAATTATAGCCGAGCTATCACTTTTCGCCGAGTTCGGCGGTGGCTTTATGGCGGTCTGTAACAGTCTCGCAGCAGCGTGACGCGAAGTGGTTACGAATTGCCGCCCAGCGGTGTACGGTCGTGGCGCCATGGCTCCGCGCGCCAACCGCGGCGGCGCGTCCCGCGCGACAACGTGGGAGCGTTTCGCCGCATCGCACCGCGACGTCCTCGACGAATGGCTTCACGCCGAGGTGACGGTGGCGCGCGCGCTCGACTCGGGCCTGCACCACTCCGCCGCCGGCGACCGCCTGCTGGCCGCTGAGGCCGCCCTGCAGGGGGCGATCATCGACTTCGCGGCCGAGGTCGGCAACGCGGACCCGACGAGGATGGCGGTCGAGCTGCTCCGCCACGCGGAGACCCACCTGGCGCACGCGCTCGACGGCGCGCCGCGAACCCCGGCCTAAATCACCTGCCAGCGCGCCTCGGGGACCGGGCGCGCCATGAGAGCCTGCAGGGCCGCAGCGTCCGACAAGGGCGCGTCGCAGGCGAAGCCGCGGCACACATAGGCCGCGGGCTTTCCGTCCACGGTGCCGCGATCGCGCAGGAGGGGCGGCTCGGTCGCGCCCGCGGGCCCGCCGGCGAGGACCTTGTTGGGCACGTACCCGGCGCTGGCCGCGAGGACGAGCTCACCGAACCCGGGCTGCGACGGCACGCCGATGATCGCCACCTCGAGCGGGTCGCCGTGGTGCAGGTCCAGGACGCCGAGGAGCCGGCCGAAGAACAGCGGGTGAGAGGCCAGCGCGCTGGCGAGGGGGGTGATCGCGGCGAGGGCACGCTCGCGGTACAGCGCCTCGCCCGTCAGCAGGCTCAGCTGGAGGAGCACCTCGCACGCCAGGGAGTTCCCGGCCGGCACGGCGTTGTCGTCGAACTCGCGGGGGCGGTGGATCAGGTCCGCCTGGTCGGCGCCGGCCGAGTAGAAGACGCCGTCCTCGGCTCGCGGTCCGAAGCGAGCCAGCATCACCTCGACGGTGTCTCGCGCCGCCTCGTACCAGCGCGTGTCGAAGTCCGCCTGGTACAGCTGCAGCAAGCCCCAGGCCAGCGCCGCGTAGTCGTCGAGGTAGCCGTCCGCGCCCGCCTTGCCCGCCCGCCACGTCCGGCGCACGAGGTCGCCGTCGCGGATGTTGTCGAGGAGAAAGGCGGCGGTGCGTTGGGCCGCGGCGACATAGTCCGGGCGGCCGAGGCACGCGCCGGCCTCGGCGACCGCGCCCAGCATGAGCCCGTTCCATGCGGTCACCACCTTGTCGTCGCGGAAGGGGCGCGGCCGCTTCGCTCGCGCCTCGAACATCCGCTCCCGGGCGCGCGCGACGGCCTCGCGGTAGGCGTCGACCTCCATCCCGAGACTCGCCGGCACGGTGTTGCGGTCGCCGGCGACATGGAGGATGTTGGTTCCCTCCCAGTTGCCCTCCGGCGTGATGTCGAAGGTCAGGCGAGCGACGTCGAAGTCGGCCTCGCAGGCGGCTCGGGCGTCGTCGTAGTCCCACGTGTAGAACTTGCCCTCGACGCCCTCGGAGTCCGCGTCCTCCGCCGACGCGAAGCCACCCTCCCCGAGGGCCATGTCGCGTAACACGTAATCGACGATCCGCGTGCACGCCGTGGCGTACCCGGACCGGCCCGTGGCCAGGTGGGCATGCAGGAAGAGGGGGGCCAGCAGGGCCTGGTCGTAGAGCATCTTCTCGAAGTGGGGAACGAGCCAGCGGGCGTCGGTCGAGTAGCGCGCGAAGCCCCCGCCGAGCTGGTCCCAGATGCCTCCGTGCGCCATCGCGACGAGGCTCCTCTCGACCGTCTCCAGGAGGCGCGCGTCCCCGGTCTTGCGCCAGCGACGCAGCATGAACTCGAGCGCCATCGCATGCGGGAACTTGGGTGCGTCGCCGAAGCCGCCGTTCGCCGCGTCGTGCTGGCGCAGGAGGGCCTCGGCCGCCTCGTCGAGCACTGTCTCGGGCGTCTCTGGAGCGCCTTCGCGGGCGGCGCCGATGCCCGTCGCGATGGACGCCGCCAGCCGTCCCGCCGTTTGCACGATCTCGTCGCGCTGCTCGCGCCAGGCCGTCGCCACTCCTTCCAGCACCTGCCGGAACGACGGCATCCCGAACCGGGGCTCCGGGGGGAAGTAGGTGCCGCCGAAGAAGGGCTCCAGGTCGGGAGTCAGGAAGACCGACATCGGCCAGCCTCCACTGCCGGTCATCTGCTGCACCGCGCTCATGTAGATCGAGTCGAGGTCGGGCCGCTCTTCACGATCCACCTTGATGTTCACGAACTCCCGGTTCATGAGCTCGGCGGTCGCCGGGTCCTCGAACGACTCGCGCTCCATCACGTGGCACCAATGGCAGGCGGAATAGCCGACGGAGAGGAAGACCGGCTTCTGCTCGCCGCGCGCCCGCGCGAGTGCGTCGTCGCCCCACGGGTACCAGTCGACGGGGTTGTCCGCGTGCTGGAGCAGGTACGGGCTCGTTGCGCCGGCGAGCCGGTTGGACATAGGTGAGTGTAGGCCGCGCCGCCCGCGGTGGCGGACGCTTATGCGATAGTCACCGGGCGTGAGTTTTGTGTCGCGCGTCGATATCTCGGCGCTGCCGCCGGAGCGCTACAGCGCGGTGCTCGGACCGACCTACGTCGACGCCTTCAACGAGGCCCTCCGGGTGGCGCGCGACCTCTTCGCGGGCCGCACGATCTGGAACATCAACTCGACCGCCCACGGCGGCGGCGTGGCCGAGATGCTGCGCTCGCTGCTGGCGTACGCGCTCGGGGCGGGCGTCGACGCCCGCTGGGCCGTGATCACCGGCGAGCCCGCGTTCTTCGACATCACCAAGCGCATCCACAACAACCTGCACAACTTCGCCGGCGACGGTGGACCCCTGGGGGAGGCGGAGCGGGCCGCCTACGAGGCGGCGCTCGCGCCCAACGCCGAAGAGTTGAAGCAGATGATCCGACCAAAGGACGTCGTGCTCCTGCACGACCCGCAGACCGCAGGCCTCATCCCGGCGATCAAGGCCCTCGGCGTCCCCGTCATCTGGCGCTGCCACGTGGGCATCGACTACCCGGGCGAGTACGCGCGCCGCGCCTGGGACTTCCTGCGCCCGTACGTGCGCCAGTCGGACATGCATGTGTTCTCCCGGCAGAGCTTCGTGTGGGAGGACCTGGAGCCCGAGAAGATCCAGATCGTGATGCCGTCGATCGACCCGTTCTCGCCCAAGAACCGCGACATGGAGCCCGCCCACGCGCGGGCGATACTCCACGCGATCGGCGTCGTCCGAGACGGCGGCGGCGGCCAGCCGATCTACGCGCGCCAGGACGGCTCGATGGCGGCCGTCGAGCACGACGCGAAGGTCTTCGAGGATGAGCCGGCCCGGGAGGACGACCTCCTCGTCGTCCAGGTGTCCCGCTGGGACGCGCTGAAGGACCCGCTGGGCGTGATCAGCGGGTTCGCGCAGCACGTCGCGCCGCATGGCGACTACCACCTCGTGTACGCGGGGCCCGCCGTCGAGGCCGTGTCGGACGACCCGGAGGGCGCGGAGGTGCTGCGCAGCGCGATTGCCCTGCGGGAATCGCTCGAGCCGGCCGCGCGCCGTCGCATCCACCTCGCGTGCCTGCCGATGGTGGACGGGGAGGAGAACGCCGCGATGGTGAACGCGCTGCAGCGCCGGGCGCACGTCGTCGTGCAGAAGAGCCTGGCCGAGGGGTTTGGCCTCACCGTGGCGGAGGCCATGTGGAAAGGCCGCCCGGTCGTCGCGAGTCGTATCGGCGGCATCCAGGACCAGATCGAGCACGATCGCACCGGGATTCTGCTCGACGACCCGCGCGACCTGGAGTGCTACGGCGCGGCCGTGCTGACGCTGCTGCGCGACGCCCCGCGCGCCGACGCGATGGGGGAGGCTGCGCTGGAGCGCGTCCGGGACGAGTTCCTTGGCGGCCGCAGCCTCGTGAACTACGCCGACCTGATCCGGGAGCTGATCAGCTCCTAGCTCACGTGGAAGAACAGGCCCACGGCGTACGTGACGACGCCGACGATGATCCCGGCGATCGTCATCTCGAGCCCTGACGCCCACCACTTCCGGAGCGTTACGAATGCCTTCGCCGCGCCGACGGCGAAGTGCGCCACGATGGACACGACGGCGGCGGCGATGATCGCCGGCATGCCCTTCGTGAAGAAGAAGGGGATGACCGGGATGATCGCCCCGACGGCGGTGGCCACCAGCGCCGCGAAGCCCGCCTGGAAGGGGTGCCCGCCCGGGTTGGGTCCCAGCTCGAGCTCCTCCTGCGCCATCGCATCGAGCATGGCCTTCGGGTCCTGCGCGACGCGGTCGGCCAGCAGCTTGGCCTCGGCTTCGCTCAGCCCCTTCAGCTGGTAGAAGAGCTCGAGCTCGCGCCGCTCCTCCTCCGGGTCCTCCTCGATCTCGTCCCGCTCGCGCGAGATCTGCGCCTCGTACACCTCGCCCTCTGACTTGTCGGCAAGGTACGCGCCGACGCCCATCGAAACCGACGACGCCAGCGCGCCGGCCAGCCCCGCGATGAGCACCACGTTTCCCCCGCCCGAGGCCGCCGAGGTCATGGAGACGATGCCGAAGACGGCGGCCAGCCCGTCGTTGACGCCGTAGATGGCGCCTCCAATCCAGCCGCCCGACTGGCGGTGCCACGTCTCCTGTCCGAGGATCTTGTCGAGCGTCGTCTGCACCTTCTTGCGCTGACCCGGTCCGCGCGTCGTTCCCCGCATCAGCGCGCGCAGGGTGCCGGCGTGCTCCGCGTCCTCCTCGCTGATCTGGCGAAGGAGCACATCGGTGGCCTCGTCGCCGGTCATCTCGGAGTGTTCGGAGGACAGCTTTCGCTCCTCTGCCTCCTGGTGCGCGATGATCGCGTCGACGGGCGCGAAACGGAGGCTCAGGTCGATCGAGCGCGGCAGCCGCACGGTCTCCCGGTCCGGCACCCTCACGCCGAGCTCGTCTAGGCGGCGGGCCCATTTCTCGGCGTGGCGATCCTCGGTCGCCGAGAGCTCCTGCAGGATCCGCCTCCGGTTGGGGTCAGCCTCGCGCTGGGCCAGCCTGCCGTAGATGGTCGACGCCTGGATCTCCTCCTCCCAGTTCTCCAGCAGCCGCCGCGCGACCTGGTCCGTGCCTGCCACGACCAGAGGTTATCGGGCGGCGGACGCCCTGGTGCTAAATTGGCGCGGGATGGAGCAGGAGAGCAAGACCGAGGCCGCGACCGCGAAACCGGCCGTCACCGCCGAGACGCGGGTCGGGGAGATCATGACGAAGAACGTCATCACCGCCCGGGCCGCGAGCGGCGTGACCGACGTCATCCAGCTGATGTCGCGGCACCACATCACCGGCCTTCCCGTGGTGGACGACGACAACCGCCTGATCGGTGTCGTCAGCGAGTCCGACATCATCGGCAAGGGCGGCGACACGGTGGGGGAGATCATGACGAGCGGCTCGTACACGGTCACCGAGGACACGACCCTTGGCGACGCGGCGGAGGTACTGCTCCGGCGGCGGATCCGGCGCCTTCCTGTGGTGCGCGGCGAGAACCAGCTGGTGGGGCTGCTGTCGCGCTCGGACCTCATCGACTTCTTCGCGCGGCACGTCTGGACGTGCACCTGGTGCGGCAAGGGCTACCGGGGGTTCTTCGCGCCATCGTCGTGCAGCCAGTGCGGCGGCGAGACCTTCACCATCAAGGTACCGGAGGAGTAGCGGTTGGCTGACACCGTCGTAGCGGAGCCCCAGACCATGGTGACCGGCCAGCAGTACAGCCCGGGGCTCGAAGGCATCGTCGCCGCGCGCACCGAGATCAGCGACGTCAACGGGCGCACAGGCAAGCTCCTGTACCGCGGCTTCGACATCAAGGACCTCGCGGAGAACTCGAACTTCGAGGAGACGTGCTTCCTGCTGTACGAGGGCACGCTGCCTACGCAGGCGCAGCTGTCGAAGCTGCGCGAGACCCTCGGCCGCGAACGGGCCCTGCCGCCACAGGTGCTGGACATGCTGCGGAGCCTCGATCCCAAGGCCAACGCCATGGACCTGCTCCGCACCGGTGTCTCGGCCCTCGCGCACTTCGACCGCGACGTCGCCGACATGTCGCGCGAGGCCAACGTGCGCAAGGCGCACCGGCTCGTCGGGCAGACCGCGACGCTGGTGGCCGCCATCGGGCGGCTGCATCGAGGCCTGGAGCCGATCGCCCCCGACCCGTCGCTCTCGGTCGCCGGTGACTTTCTCCGGATGTGGTCCGGGAACAAGCCCGAGCCGGTCGCGGAGAAGACCTTCGACGTCTGCCTCATCCTCCATGCCGACCACGGCATGAACGCCTCCACCTTCACCGCGCGGGTCATCGCGTCGACCCTGTCGGACATGCATTCCGCCGTGACAGGCGCCATCGGCGCGCTCAAGGGCCCGCTGCACGGTGGCGCCAACGCCGGCGTCATGGACATGCTCGAGCAGGTGGACGGCGTCGAGAACGCTGACCGCTGGGTGCGCGACGCGCTGGCGCAGAAGAAGCGGATCATGGGCTTCGGCCACCGCGTGTACAAGGTCTACGACCCGCGCGCGATCGTGCTGAAGAAGTTCAGCCAGGAGCTCGGCGAACGGGCCGGCCAGCCGCAGTGGTTCCAGATGTCGGAGAAGATCGAGAAGGTCGTTCTCGAGCAGAAACAGCTCAACCCCAACGTCGACTTCTACTCGGCCAGCACCTACCACGTGCTCGGCTTTGAGAAGTTCATCTTCACGCCGATCTTCGCGCTGTCCCGGATGGCGGGATGGACCGCGCACATCATTGAGCAGTACGACAACAACCGGCTGATGCGGCCCGAGTCGGAGTACGTGGGGCCGCCCTCGGCGACCTACGTGCCGCTCGAGCAGCGCGGCTAGGGCGGCGGACAGACATGGCGGACGACGCAGCCGAGCTGGAGGTTTCCTGGCGGGCCGTCGTGGCGCACATCCCGGTGGTGGCGTCGGACGCGAAGGAGGTTGGCACCGTCCTCGAGGTCGCCGCCCTGCCGAACGAAGACATCTTCCACGGCATCGTGTTCCAGCACAGCCTGCTGGGTCGGACATACCTCGCGCCTGCCGCCGACGTGGCGCGGATCACGGATCGCGCGGTTCACCTGAGCGTCACCGCGGCTGACGCGGAGGCCTACCCGGAGTTCAAGCAGGAGCACATCGAGGGCCTCGGCGTCCGCGGCCTGTTCCTGTGGAAGCACCTCGGCTGGAAGAAGGGTAAGGAGTAGGCTGCCGCACTCAGGCGCGGTGGCTCGCCGGCCCCGAGGACGAGGCCGGCGATCGTCGTCCTAGAGCCCGGTCTTACCGTCCCAGTTCCAGGCGAAGTAGGGCGCGCCCCCTGGCTGCGGGTTGGTCACCATTCCGCCGGGCGACAGGAAGTTGGACTTCTGGACCTGGCCGCACTGCGTTCGACGCGGCGCCTCGTGCGGATCCTCCCCGCTCCGGTTGGGTTGGTCGATCGTCGGCGGCGGGTCGGTCCCGTCGTTGTTGAACGAGTAGGTGATGCCGCACCAGTTCAGGGTCACCTTGGGGATCGGGCTGACGTTCTTGACCGGGCCGGTGTCGAACATGGTGATCGCTGAGCCGTTGTACGGGAAGGACGTGATCGCCGGGATGCCCCAGAACGGGTCCTTGTAGGGCCCGTAGCGCGCGCTGACCAGGGGCGGATAGAGACCTGCGGCGCCGATCGTCCGGGCTTCAGTCTCCGCCGTGATGTTGGCGACCTGGTGGTCCCCATAAGCCATCTGCATGAGGACGTGGTGCGACGGCGTGTTCGGCAGGCCGCCGGTCATGTGCGAGGCGTAGCCGTTGGGGTCGGCGCGGTCCCACAGTGTCTGCAGCAAATCGAGGATCAGCATGCGCTGGGTCTGGTCGGGGTAGCCCACGTCGAAGGCGTAGGAGTACGCGATGTCCCCGTTGGCGAGCGCCTGGGCGCTGCCGGCGACCGGCTGCTGCGCGACGTAGTCGGAGGACCGCGGCAAAAGGACCGAGTAGTCCATCCCCGGGACGCCGAGGACGCAGCGGTGGACGTCGATCGACACGGCGCAGACCGTGCCACCGAAGATCCCGCCCTGGCTGTTGCCGTCGTAGTAGGCCTGCGTGGTGTCGATGAACGAGGCGCCCGACGCGAACTGGAAGGCGGGGTTCGAGCCGAAGCCCTGGGGATGGACCATCAAGCGGGCGAGGAACAGGAAGTTGAGCTCGCCCTGCTGCCCGCGGTCGGCGAGGAAAGTGAAGCGCGACAGGTCCGCGTCCGAGATCGCCGCGTTGGGGATGTCGGATGTCGCCCAGCCGAACCAGTCCGTGGCGCAATACATCATGCCGAAGCGGTTGGCCATGCTCTCCTGCGGGTCCGAGTTGACCTCCCCGGCGCCGCCGAAGAGGCCGTGCCCGTACTCGACAGGCCGCATCTTCTGGCCGTTCTCGAAAGCTGTCCGACCGGCGTTACAGATGAAGTTCGCCTGGTCCGTCTGGCCGGCCACCTGGCTCGGAAGGGCGTCGGGGTTCGTCGGGTCGAGAAGGAACTGCCCGGGCGTTGGGCAGTCATCGAAGAACCCGCCGGTGGCGGTGTCGCACTTGGCCGGTGGATCGCACGTGGGGGCGATGTAGCAGGGCACGGTGAAATGCCCTTCGATGCGACGCGCCACCTTGCTGTTCTGGCTTGGGGTGAAGTCTGTGACGGTGTCGACTGTGAACGCGGGTGCCTTTCCAGCGAGCTGCGCGAATGCGTCGTCGCGGATGTGGAGCAGGCGCCCCGTCACGTTTTGCGTGCTCGCCGTTGTGAAGTCCCAGGCAAGGTAGAGGTCGGCGCGCGACACGCCGGCTCGCTGGAGCGTCGTGAAGAGGTTGTTCATGTGCGCTGTGCGGGGGTCACTGGCCGGGGCGGTGCCGTCCCGGTACGCCTTGAAGGCGGCCGATGGCTGCGCGATGGCACCGCTGTCGGTGACCAGGTGGCGCAGCGCGACGATGTAGTGGTGGCCGTCGGTGAGGTTCACCGCCGGGTGGATCATGAGGTCCTGCTGCACCATCACGGCGGGCAGGACGCCTGACTCCTGCGTGTACTGGTCGACCTCGACCCAGACCGGCCAGTGGCGGCCGGTCTGCGTGTCCAGGAGGACCACGCCCAGGTTGGGTTTCTGGTTCATCCCGAGGTCCGTGACCGGGGGCAGGCCCGAGGGCACCAGGTCCTTGTTCTCGGTCATGCCGGGGACCAACGTGAGGATCTGCGTCCCGGCGCTGAACCCATCGCTGCGGTTCCATTCCTGCGGCTCGATCGGCTTGCCCGCCGCATTGCGTGGCATGCCGAGCGCGACGAAGTCGAGGCGGCGGCCGGTCCCGCTGGTCGGGTCCGGCTTCGTCAGCCAGTTGTTCGGGTACGGCAGCATGCACTGGGCCGGGTCGATCGGGTCGCAGGCGGCCGGGTTGGTCGGGTCCGTGCCGTGTCCCTGCCAATGATCGTCGGGTTCCGGTTGCCAGCGCGGGGGGCTCGGGCGGCCCGCGGCGGGCGCGGGGCCGGTCGCCGCGGGAGCGCCGTCGGGCGCCGCCGCAGCCGCAGTGGCAGCCGGCTGGTCCTGGGCGGTCGCGGCCGCCACCGGGCCTGACGTGGACGTGACGGCGCTGCTCGCGAGCTGGCTGCCCACCGGCGCGGCGCCGCCGGCGCCGAAGATGACGATCCCCAACAATGGCGCGACGCGGCGCCACCCACCTGCAAAAGCCCGCCTGCCTGTCAATCGACGCCCTCCGCAACTGAGCGCCGCCACTAAGCTCCCCGGCCGGCGCCCTCAATTCCCGCGGACACCAGTGTAGCGACCTTTACACGGCAGCGAGGATCTCGACGTAGCCGTGGGTCCCGTTCACGCGGACCCGCTGCCCGTCGCGGATCAACCGCGTGGCCCGCTCAACCCCGACGACGGCGGGCAGGCCGTATTCGCGCGCGATCACCGCGCCATGCGTCATCAGACCCCCGACCTCGGTGACAAGGCCTGCGATCGTCACGAAGAGCGGTGACCAGCTGGGGTCCGTGTGGACCGTGACCAGGATGTCGCCGGGCTGGAGATCGGCCTCGGCCATGTCCAGGATGACTCGGGCGCGTCCCTCAACGCTCCCTGCGGAAACCGCCAGGCCGACGAGCGCTCCGGCGGGCGCATCGTCGCGTCGGTACGCCCCAGCGATGGCCTCACCCTCGGAGGTGAGGACCCGGGGCGGCGTGAGCGCTTGATACGACCTGAACGCTCCCCTGCGCCGGGCGATGAGATCTTCATCGACCCGGCTCGTGCGCACGACCTCTTGCAGCTCCTCGAACGTAAGGAAGAAGATGTCGTCCCTGGCGCGCAGAACGCCCGCACGGACGAGGCGATCCGCCTCGGCCAGCAGCGCCTGCTTGTAGACGAAGTAGCGACTGACGATGCCGTACTTCGGGAACTCGCGGTACCCGATGAACGTCCGGACGCGATCGATCATCCGCTTGGTTTCTTCGGCCTTCCGCTCCCCGTCCGGCAGGGACCGCAGGCGCTCGAGCAAGTCCCTTTCCTTCTCCTGTGCCTCGAGCCGTCCTTGCTCGAAGCGGCGCGCGCCGGCGCCCGGCTCGAAGTTCCTGACGTTGGACAGGATCATCGGCAGGAGCATCGTCGGACGTTCACTCCAGCGCGGCCTCGTGATGTCGATCTCGCCGACGCAACGCATCCCGAACCTGTCGAGGTACGCCGCGATCGCGTCGCGCGCGTCGCTTCCGCCCGCCAGCTTGACGAGCTCGTCCGGGAAGCCCTCGTCTTCGACGTCTTGCAGGAAGGCCACCACCTCTGGGTGCGGGCGGATCACGTCCGCGACGTCCAGGAGGGCGAGACCCATCTCGGAGGTGACGTTGTTGGGGACCGACTGCGTCAGGGTGTCGGCCGCGTTCGTCTCGCCCAGCCACGTCTGCAGGTGCTCGTTCAGCCACCACGCCGCCTCCATCGCCGACATGAAGACCTGGTAGCTCCTCCGGTCCACGAGGAGCTGTTTCAGCTCTCGGATATCCGCCAGGATGAAGTCGAGCAGCGCGGAGCCGGACTTCTTCCGAATGTCGCGCTTCAACGCCGCGATCGATTCCATGGTGCGTTCCATCAGCTCGGTGACGATGGCGGGATCGGTGTCCACCGGCGCCGGCGCGCCGCCCGCCGGCGACGCGCTCGGGCCGTTGTCGGGCGGTGGCGGGATTGAGGGGAGGCGTTCGATGACGGTCTGCAGGGCGTCCAGGACCAGCGGGTCGGACTTGCCGGCCATGTCGAGAAGCCGGGCGCGTCCTGCCGGCGAGGCCAGCTCCTTGGTGATGTCGACGAACAGCCTGCCCCCGGCTTCGTACATCGGCCGGAGGGCGGTCAGCTGCCACACGGAAAGCCCGAGGGGCTTCATCGCGTCGGTCATCATCTGCTGGTGACCGACGGATAGGTACACGTGGTTGGCGCCATCGCCGGCTTCGGGGATCGGGAACAGCGTGGTGATCGGCCGGCTCTGGACGAACTGGAAGCCGTCAGCGACGAGGCACCACTCGATGTCCTGCGGGCGGCCGAAATGCGCTTCGATCCGCCGTCCCAGCCGCGCGAGCTCCACGGCCTGCGCATCCGTCAGGGCCGGCTCTTGGGCGGCCACCACCCTGGCGATGATTTGGTCGTGGCGCACCTTGAAGACGTCGCCGCCCACGTGGCCCGACACGAGCTGGTCGCCGAGGCCGAAGGTCGCCTCGATGGAGACGACCTTCCGGTTGGACGTGAGAGGGTCGGCGGTGAAAAGGACGCCGGCCGCCTGTGGAGAGAGCATCTGCTGCACGACCACGGCCATGTCGACCGCTCGCTGGTCGAGACCCATCCGCAGGCGGTAGGTCACCGCCCTCTCGGTGAACAGCGAAGCCCAGCAGCGTGCGACGTGCTGCAGGACCGCCGCCGGCCCGACGACGTTGAGGTAGCTGTCCTGCAGGCCGGCGAAGGATGCCCCCGGTGAGTCCTCGGTCGTCGCACTCGACCTGACGGCGTACGCCGCTCGCTCCTCGAGGCGGGCGAGTGCTCCGGTTATCGCCGCCGCGACGTCGGCGGGGACGACTGTCTCTTCGAGGCTCGCTCGGATCTCCGCGCTCACTGTGCTAATCGCATCCCGGTCATCCGGGTCCAGGCGCGACAGGCGGGTCAGCCGGTCGTCAAATGATGGCGCATTCTCCGTGAGCCGCAGAAAGCTGTGCGTGGTGACGCAGAAGCCGGCCGGCACGCGGATGCCATCGACCCGGTTGAGCTCGCCGAGGCTCGCGGCCTTGCCGCCGACGACCGCGACCATCGTTCCATCGATCTCCTCGAGATCGAGCACATAGCTGCTTTCGTTTGAGTCCACGGGGCGACAGCGTCCCATGGAGGCGGGGGCTTGCGGCAAGCCCGGGGGAGGGTGAGACAATTGCCGTGGAGCGCAGCACCGTGGCCGGCGCATCCCGGGGGTTGGTTCAGGTTTCGGCGAGACCCATCTGGATGGCCTCCGCGAGGGTCAGCCTGCTTCCCTCGAGCCACGCCGCGTCAGCCGCCTCCTCGCCAATCAGGGCTCTCGCCCTCTGCTCACGGTCGGCGTCCTCCGGCCCTTCCAGAGAGACGGCCAGGCCTGCGACCTCCTGCAGGGACCGGGCCGCGGCGAGCAGGCGCAGGAAGCGCTCTGGCTGCTCCATGGCCATGGCCACGCGGGCGAGTCCAGCCAGTGCGGCCGCGGCGATGACGGAACTGCCGTCACCCGCGAGCTGCAGCGCTTCCTTCCAGTGCGCTCCGGCACTCGCGGTCTCGCCGGTCAGTAACTCGATACTCGCAAGGCTGTCCACAGTCTCCGCTATCTCAATTGCTTCGCCGAGAGCGCGGACCACCGCCAGGGCCTCTCCGACCTTCTCGCGCGCAGCCAGCATCTGCCCGGCGGCCGCGAGAGCCTGACCGTAGTTGTTGAGGACAACTGCCACTCTCTGAGGATCTTTAGCTGCCCTCGCATGCTGTTCAGCCTGTGCATATAGCGGGAGGCACACGTCAGCCCATCCCTCAGCACACTCGACCAATTCGATCGTCGCGAGCGCATTGAGGGCCCGTGCCATGTATTCATCGCTGCCCAAGTCCGTCGCGATCTCGAGACTCTCACGCGCGTGCCGGCGACCTTCGGCGAAGGCGCCCACCCACATGGCGCTAAACGAGGCGTCATACAACGCGTGAGCTCGCACCTGGTCCCGGACGTCACTCCCCGCCAGGGCGCGCGCCAGCCACTCGCGGCCTTCGGCCTTGCTGTTGGTTTCAAAGTAGCGTCCGAGCCCCACAACAAGGCGCACAGCATCTGGTGGCCTCCGGCTCATGCACCATTCGAAGCACGTCCTGAAGTTCCCCAGCTCGTCCACGACTCGAGCCATCCACATCGTTGAGCTCGACCCTCGCAACTCCCGAAAGACTCTGTCGCCGAGGGCCAGGAAGAAGTCGGCGTGCCGACTCGACACGGCCTCAAGTTCGCCGCTCTCGACCAGCTTCCGCCCGCCATACTCGCGCAGCGTTTCGAGAAGGCGAAAGCGCGTAGCGCCGTCCTCTCGGCTGCGTGACACGACCAGCGACTTGCCAACCAACCTGTCGAGGAGGTCGAGGACGTCGGTGACGTCGACATCTCCCCCGGGGCAGACCGCCTCCGCCCCCTCGAGGTCGAAACCTCCGACGAAGACCGAAAGGCGCCGCCACAGGACTCGCTCCCGCTCGTCGAGAAGCTCATAGCTCCAGTCCACCGCCGCCTCCAGCGTCCGCTGCCGCGCAGCCAGCGTGCGCGATCCGCCGGTCAGCAGATGGAAGCGATCCTGCAGGCGTTCGACGATCTGCTGTACGGACAGGACGTCGACCCGGGCCGCGGCCAGCTCGATGGCCAGGGGGATGCCGTCAAGCTGGCGGCAGAGCCGCAGCGTCGGCCCCGCGGTGGTGGGGCTGAGGGTGAATCCCGGCCTTATCGCTCGCGCGCGCTCGACAAAGAGCCGGATCGACGCGAACCCCTCAAGGGTCTCGAGGGCCATGTCCTGGTCGGCGTCGGGCAGGGGCATGGGCGGCACCGGCCAGGCGCTCTCGCTTGGGATCTTGAGCCGCTCGCGGCTGGTCGCCAAGATCCTCAACCCGGGGCACCCGCGCAGGAGCGACTCTGCGAGGTCGGCCGCGGCTTCAATCACCTGCTCGCAGTTGTCGATGACCAGCAGGACATCGCGCTCCGCAAGGTGGTCGGTGATGGAATCGGTGAGGGCTTTCCCCGACGCCTCTCGGACGCCAAGAGCGGTGGCGACCGCCTGGGGCACCAGGGCCGGCTGACTCAGGGGAGAGAGGTCGACAAACCAGGCGCCGCCGCGGAAGCGGCCCAGCACGCCACGGGCCAGTGCGAGCGACAGGCGGGTCTTGCCGGTACCACCCGGACCGGTGAGGGTCAGCATCCGCGTCGTGTTGAGAAGGGAGGTCAGCTCGGCGAGCTCCGCCTCCCGACCCACGAACGAGGTCATCTCCGGAGGCAGGTTGTGCGGGGGCTCGCTCAACCCTGACCACACCGATGTAGCCAACCCCGCGTCCCTGGTCGCGGCGCCTTCGCCAAGAGCATCAACCAGGTCCGTGGCGCTGGGGAACCTGTTCTCCGGTGCCTTGGCCAGTCCGCGCAGGAGGCCCGCCTCGACCTCCTCAGTCAGGTCGGGATTGATGGATCGGGGTGAGGGCGGTGCATTGTTGACCTGCGCCACCAGCACGCTGATGGGATCGGGGGCCGTGAAGGGCAGCCGGCCCGTCAGCATGTAATAGGCGACCGCCGCCAGCGAATAGATGTCGGCTGCCGGCCCCGCCTCGCCGCCGCCGCATTGTTCGGGCGCCATGAACTCGGGCGTCCCGATTGAGTGCCCAGGCCGGGTGAGGCGGGCGTCGGAAGCAACCATCCGGGCCAGGCCGAAATCGTTGAGCATCGGCCGCCCGTCGCGGTTGATCAGGATGTTCGACGGCTTGACGTCGCGGTGCAGCACACCGTTGGCATGCGCATAGTCCAGCGCCGAGGCCACCGGCCGCAGGAGCGCGGTGCTCTCCGCGAGCCCCATAGGCGCACCCAGCCACTCCGCCATGGTCCCGCCCTCGACCAGCTCGGTCACGAGATAGGCCAGCTGGCCGTCATCGAAATAGTCGAAGACGGCGGGGATGTTCGGGTGCTGCAGTCGAGCGATGGCCCGCGCCTCGATGCGAAACCGCTCGCGGAAACCCTCCTCCGCGGCCAGGAAGTCGGGCAAGACCTTGACCGCGACGTACCGATCGAGCGCGGATTGGTATGCCTTGTAGACGGTGGCCATCCCGCCCCGGCCGATCAGCTCCCCGATCACGTACGGCCCAAGCTGCCCGCCTGGCGCCAGCGTCATGGGCTAACTATGCCAGTCGGCGATATGGGGATAGGCGGGACCGGGGATTTGAGCTACATTGAGCGCTTGAGGGCGCCCGGGACACCGTGCTGCTGAGCTCGCCCGACGTTCATCCGGCGCCGGCTCCTTACGACGCCCGGGAGGCATACACCAAATACGAGTGCCGCGTGCCGATGCGCGATGGCGTGCGGCTCTTCACCGTCGTGCTGGTGCCCAAGGACACGTCGACCACGTACCCGTTCATGCTCTCCCGCACGCCCTTCACCATGGGGCCTTACGGCCCGGACGAGTACGTCACAGGGTCCCTTCAGACACAGGCGATCCTGAAGGCGGGCTACATTTGGGTGCGGCAGGACGTGCGCGGCCGCGGCCTCTCGGAGGGCGAGTTCACGCACGTGACCCCACATCGCCCGGCGAAGCAGACGTCCGCGGACGTCGACGAGAGCACGGACACCTACGACACCGTCGAGTGGCTGCTGCAGCGCATTCCGAACCACAACGGCCGCGTCGGCATGTGGGGCGTCTCCTATGACGGCTTCTTCACGCTTGCCGGGATCATCGACACTCACCCGGCGATCAAGGCGGCCTCGCCGCAGGCACCGGTGGCGGACCTGTTCCTGGACGACGACTGGTACCACAACGGGGCGTTCCAGCTCGCCAAGAATTTCGAGGGCGCGACCGGCTTTCAGCCGGAAGCGGGTGCGCCGCCGAAGACGACCATGCCGTTCGACTACGGCACCTCTGACTGCTACGAGTTCTTCCTCAAGGTCGGTACGCTGGCCAACGCCACCGCACGACTCCAGGCTCCGAACGCCATGTGGGACGAGACTGTCGCGCATCCCACGTACGACGAGTACTGGCAGTCGCGGGCGATCTGGCGGCACCTGACGAACATCGGCTGCGCGGTGCTCACGGTGGGCGGCTGGTTCGACGCGGAAGATCTCATGGGGCCGCTGCGCGCCTACCGTGCAATTGGCACGAACAATCCTGGCATCAGCAACGGCATGGTCATGGGACCGTGGGTGCATGGCGGCTGGGCCCGCCACGACGGCCGGCGGCTCGGCAGTGTCGATTTCGCCGCGGACACAGCGATGCACTACCGCGATAACGTCCTGCTCCCGTTCTTCGAGTTCCACTTGAAGGATGCGGGCGATGCGCCGCCGGCCGGTGCGCACGTGTTCGAGACCGGCACCAATGTCTGGCGCCAGTACTCCGCCTGGCCGCCGCCAGAGGTGACGCCGCAGGTTTTGTACTTTCGCGAGGGCGGCGGCCTCGCCTTCGAGCCGCCCACGGAGGCTGACGCCGGGGACGCCTGGGTAAGCGACCCGGCGAAACCGGTCCCGGTAGTCGGCTACACCTCACCGACGATCCCCGACGAGTACATGGTTTCGGACCAGCGCTTCGCGTCGACGCGACCAGACGTTCTCGTCTACGTCACGGAGCCCCTCCAGGAGGACCTGACCCTCGCCGGTCCTGTATCACCGCGGCTGTTCGTGTCGACTACCGGGACGGACTCCGATTGGGTGGTCAAGCTGATCGACGTCTACCCGCCGGACCGGAGCGAGCCGGCCGACGGCGATTCGGGAGGCGGGAACGACGTCGGCCCGCCGCCGGTCGTGACGCTCGCGGGGTACCAGCAGCTCGTGCGCGGCTGGCCCCTTCGCGGTAAGTTCCGGAACAGCTTCGAGCAGCCGGAGCCATTCGAGCCCGGGAGAGTCGAGGCGGTCAACTTCACGATGCCCGATGTCAACCACGTCTTCCGTCGTGGCCACCGTGTCATGGTGCATCTACAGAGCACCTGGTTCCCAGTCATGGATCGGAATCCGCAGACCTTCGTGAACATCCCCACTGCGACGGCGGAGGATTACAGGCCGGCGACGCAGCGGGTGGTGCGCTCGAGAAGGGAGCCATCAGGTGTCGAGGTCCACGTGCTGCGGACGCAAATGAACACTGGGGGCGGCTCGCCGGCGGCTCCTTGAGCGGAGGCATGATGCGTAGCTCCTTGGCCCTGGGGCTCGCGATGGTGCTGGGGGCCTGCGGCAGCAGTACGCGAGCGACAGTCGCGTCAACAACGCCGACCCCACTCCGCACAACGACGCCGACCCCGCTCCGCGTACCGACGCTCAAAGTTGAAGGTCCGATGCCATGCGGAGGAGCGGAGGCAGCGCAGACGCGATTTGCGGATGCGTATCCGAAGCTCGTTGCCGCGATGGGCGAGCCCTTCGAGTTTGCCTCTGAGGGCCTGACCTGGCAGTGGGACACCAGCGGCACACGCCATATCCACGGTTGGGATCCGGCGACCAACACCATCTTCATCCTTTCAAGTGGCGATCCTTCGGCGAGCTTCGTTAGCCCAAGCGGGGTCGACTGCGGAGGCCTGTTCTCGCTCTACATCCGGGAGACGGCACACTTGTTCCTGGACTTCAACCACAAAGACCCGCAATTTGAAGCGGGGTGGATGGGACAAGCGGTGGTCGATGCCGGGCTGATTCTTTCGGGCGAAGAGGGGACCCCCGGCGCCTTCATCTACGACCTCATTCAGAACGAGGGCAAGGACCGGGTGAACGGCGTGAGGGTCTTCGCTGACAAGTACGGAGATGCGATGGGCAGCCACGGACGCAGCCTGGCGGAGGTGTCGGCGGGACAGTCGATGGTCATGCTGTCCCAGGTAGTAGGCGGTCAAAACAACGACCTGGTCAGAAGGCTCGATGGATTGATGCTGGCCCGTTTCAAAGCTACGCAGAATTCGCAGCTTTCAATCGACGAATTTGAACGGCTCATCGACCAGGCTGCTCCTGGGCGAACAATCGATGGACAATCCGCGGGCAATTGGTTGAAGTCTCAGCCCTTCACCAACATCGCCGGAGCCGCAGGACGCTACCTGGAAGTTGCGCCGTTCAACGGTGGTAGCTACCTCCTAAGTGCATTTGAGCGAACAGTCGACGCCAGCGGCAACCGATCCGAGGCGCCGCTGGGTAATACGACGGTGACCCTGCGCTTGGTCGATACGGGCGGAAACGTCGTTGGCATGTCGAATATCGTGATCCCTCCGGCTGGGGACACGATGTTGAACCTCGCGAACACCCTTGGGGCCGGCAAGACCGGCGGAGCCTACGTGGTGCAGGCAACCGCCAACATAGGCGGCCAGACGGTCAGCGCAAACAGCATTCTCATCTTGCCGGGGATCCCGCCGCCGGGGCCGCCGGTCAATGGAGGTCCTCCCGCTCTTGGCGAGATGATCGTGCTCCCGCTTAGTGCCGACGGGAGCCGAGTCAGAGCCGATCTCATCGGGCAGATCAAGGTCAGCGGTGGCAACGTGTCGCCGACTGCTCACGACCAGGTCATGCGTAATGGAGTGCTTGTAGTCATGGCGACCCCCGGGACCAAGATCACCTTGTCGTTAGGCTCTTGGAGCACGACCTTGAGCATGGCGGTGTGGCAGCGGACCATACCGGTGCGCGTCACTACCTGAAGCTGTAATTTCCCAGCGTGGATATTCGCGAGGCCTATGCCACCCCCGCCGCTTGGGCGGGCATGCTGGCCTTCCTCCTCACTGACGTCGAGGGATCGACGCGGCGCTGGCGGGACGACCCGGATTCGATGCGCGTCGCCCTCCAGGAGCACGACGCCCTGATGTCGACGGTCATCCGCGATAACGGCGGGGTGGTGCTGACCGAACGGTAGGCTCCGGCCCGAATTCGGAATACGCGGGCCCTTAGCTCAACGCACCGATTGAGGTTAACCCGGCGGATAGGGGCCGAAAGCCTGTATCGGTAGTGCCGCCTGGACTGCCAGTGTGTACGACATGAGCGTTCACGCTGCCTATCTCCCGGGTGGGCTCGCTTCTCCGGCCGGTGTCAGGGGCGAGCGTCCTCTCCTAGCTCCGATCCACCTATGGCAACTTCTCTCCGCGCTGCTAATCGTCGCCTGCTCCGCACTGGCGGTCGCGATCGTCTCACGGGTTGGCGGGATCCACACGACCCGATTCCTTGACGACATCGGCACTGCCATGGCGGCCGGGTTCGCTGCCGCTTCGTCCGTGTGGGCGGCTCTGCGATCGACCGGCCGGATCAGGCGCGCCTGGTGGTTCATAGCCGGCGCCTGCGCCGCCTGGACCGCCGGCGAGACGATGTGGGGTGTCTATGAGCTGGTATTGCATCACCCCAACCCATTTCCCACCGTTGCCGACGGCTTCTATCTGTCCGCAGTGATCCCGGTCGCGGTTGGGGTCCTCCTGCTACCGGGGTCGCCCTCACGCCCAATCCGGCGATACCGAGCGGTCGTCGACGGCATGATCATCGCCCTGGGCCTTTTCCTGGTGAGCTGGGTGACGGTTCTCGCGCCGGCGGTGGCGACGTCTGCCGACTCGGTGCTCGCGAAGGTTCTCACCGTCACGTATCCGGTCACGGACGTCGCCGTCTTCACCATCGCCGTGCTGGTCATGAGCTGGGCGCCGCGAGGCGCGAGGTTGACGATCGGGCTGATGGGCGCCGGCCTGGTAGCGATTGCAGTCGGCGACACCGGCTTCGGCTACCTGCAGGACCTGAACATCTACTCCACCGGGAACCCGATCGACGTCGCATACCCGCTCGCCTACTCGCTGATCGCCCTCGCCGCGTTGCGGCCCGCCGAGTGGGGTCGACCCTCCGATCCGCTCGCCTTCGAGGGGCGCCTCAGCTCCTACCGACCGTACCCGGTTGTGGTGGTCGCGCTCGCACTCGCTGGGTATCTGCAAGCGACGGGCCACCTGCCCTGGATGGCCTTGCCTGTCATTGGCGCCATCCTCCTCGCCACTGCGGCTCGCGGAGCGATGCTCACGGCCGAGGTCAGGGCGGTGATGGTCGACCGCGAGGCCGCTATCGAGGCGCGGCATAAGGCCGAGGCCGAGCGCATGGCACTCCTCATTGAGGACTCCGTTGGACTGCGGCGGACGGGGATGTCGGTACGCGATATTGCCAGCCAGCTGTCGGCCCTCGGCCTCGGCGTCACCGAGGCAAGACACGCGGCGAAGGCCGGCGAGGCCGCGGTAGCCCACCGACTGGCCTCCGAACTGTACGCACTCGATGCGGTGGACCCGGCTGCGGTTATGGCCCTTCCGATAAACCTCTACTTCCTTCTCGGCGTCACGCCCGATGCCTCGGCGGATGAAATCCGGGCCGGCATGAGAGCGAAGGCCAAGCTGTGCCACCCCGACGTCCATCGCGGTGAGCTCGCGGACTTCCCCTGGGACCGCCTCCAGGGCATCGTCGTCGACGCGGCGCACCTGCTTCAGGAGCCCGCGACCCGACGGACATACGACGCCATCTGGTTGGCCAGGAGTCGGACCGCGGGTAGTGGGCCGGCCAACCCCGAGCGGCGTTCAGACTGGGTGACACGGTGCCTCTGGGGCATGGCGGTCCTGGGTTCGCAGGAGGACCGGCTAATCAGGGGCGTTGCGGGCGTGTGCGGGCCGGGGCCAATTGCCGATGAGTTGTTCGTCCGCGAAATCCACGACGGGCTGGCCGAGCACGAGCACGGACGTCACGAAGCCAGGATGGCCGCCGAGATCATCTCCGAGGCAGACCCCGTCCTGGGTCGAATGGTCCTCTCCGAGCTCGCGCGGATGGACACATCGTTGTCCTCCGTCCTGGTCTCTGTCGACGGCGCTCCAACCGCGGAGGTTGCGCTCGAGCCAGGCGCCGACTGGGTCAGCGCTCTGGCTGACCTCCGGCGGACGCGAGTCGATCATCATCAGTTCGACCTGTCCGTCGCGAAGATGCTGGTCGGTAACCGGCTGGAGCGCTAGGGCGCGGCATTCGAGTTGCTGATTCTGTTACGGCGGCTACGCCACCCTTAGGTCGTAATCCGATCCGGGATCAGGTCTTGCCTGGTCGAGTCGGTGGGAGGTTCCCATGTTTTACGGAGGCAGCGGTGTGCTCCTCGTACTCGGCATCATCCTCTTGGTGACGGGATTCACCCTGTTGGGCGTCGTATGCATCGTGCTGGCCCTGCTCGGCGGCGGATTCGGGTATTCGCGAGGACGTTCTCGAGCCTGAACCGGATCCTCGGCGAAAGGAACGCCTGCGGGCTCGTTCTCGAATACGATTTCCCCCCGCGGGCCCTTAGCTCAGCTGGTCAGAGCGGCGGACTCATAATCCGCTGGTCGATGGTTCGAATCCATCAGGGCCCATACACTGTTTTGTGTTAGTTCGGGCTGAGCTTGACGTCCGGTCTTCGGCACTCCGGTACCCGCTTGACACTGCTCCCCGCGTGGCGATGCCAGCGACGAGCGCCAAAGCCAGCAACGCCTCGCCGCGATAGGGCGCTACGCTGACGCTGAGATGAGTCGAATCGCGCGCGTGGCCATGGGAACCATCGCCGTCTGGGCGCCGGTCGCTGTCGCGGTGACTGGGCTCGCCCTGCTCGCGTATGTCCTCGTGCAGCAGGACCTGCGGATGTCAGCCAACAACCCCCAGGTGGCGCTGGCCGAGGACGCGGCACGGCGCCTCGACAACGGCGCGTCAACGAAAGCCGTGCTCCCCACCGATCGAGTCGACCTCGCCGGGTCGCTGCAGTCGGGCGTCCTCGTGTACGACGCCGGTGGCTCGCTCGTCGCGGCGTCCGCCACGATCGACGGCAACCGGCCTGTGCTGCCGCCGGGCGTGCTCGACAGCGCTCGGAGCCAGGGCGAGGACCGGGTGACGTGGGAGCCGCGCAGCGGCGTCCGACTCGCGACGGTGGTCGTCCCGTACGCGCGCGGGTTCGTCGCCGCCGCGCGCAACCTGCGCGAGGTCGAGAGGGAGATCGACAACCTCGGCCTCATCACCGCCGCAGCGTGGCTCGGGACGATGCTTGCGACTCTGGCTGCGAGCACTATCGCCGGAGTGGTGCTCTCGAGGCGGTGACGGCCCGCCGCTAGGGGATCGCCAGCAGGAGCGCGTTTCCAGACGGGTCGCTCACCACGGGACCGTCGGGAGTGTCCCTCGCCGGCGACGCGCGCACCCGGCCGAGGACCCGGTCTCGCTCCTTGCTGTCCGGCAGCACGATGGTGGCGTGGCGCAGGGCGGCGGACCCTGGCAGCGGGGGTGAGGCGCCGGCGCTCTCCCAGGTGTTGGCCCCGAAGTGATGGTGGTATCCGCCGGCGGCGAGAAAGGCGGCCTGGGCTCCGAGCTGGGCCATCAGCGCAAACCCGAGCACGTCGCGATAGAACTCGATGGTGCTCCGCACCTCCGCCACCTTGAGGTGCACGTGGCCCATGATGGTCCCCGCAGGCAGCCCCTCGAAACCGCCCGGCTCCGCCGCGCCGACCTCCGCCAGCAGACCGTCAACATCCAGTGGCTGGGTGGTCAGCCGCGCCCCAACCTGGCCCTCCCAGACATCCCGCGGACGATCCCAGTAGATCTCGATGCCGTGGCCATCGGGGTCGCTCAGGTAGAGCGCCTCGCTGACGAAGTGGTCGGCCACCCCGGTGAGCTGAACGCGGTCGCGCGCGGCGTGGGTGAGCCAGCGAGCAAGGTCCACCCGCCGAGGCACGACAAGGGCGAAGTGATAGAGCCCGGTGTGCCCGAAAGCGGGCCTGGCGCCCGCCTCTTCCACCAGCACCAGCAACTCCCGGTCCCCGGCCCCCAGGCTGGCGCGTCCGCCGGCCTCCTCCAGCACAGAGAGCCCGACGCCGTGCCGGTAGTACTCGAGCGACCTCGCGAGATCGGACACTGTGAGGTGCACCGCGCCAAGAGTGGTCTGCGCGGAGATCTCCGCGGTGGCGTCCGGGGCGGTGGCCTCGAGCTCCTCCGGGTCCTGCGGCCCAGCGCCGAGGGTGGTCGTGTTGGGTTCTTCGGCGCTCGTCATTCGCTTCCCACCATAGCCTCCCGGATCCTTCCACGCCCGGGCGGCCCCCCGTGCTTGCGTGCCGGCGGTGGCGGGAGTTCAATGGTCCCGAGGACAACCGCAGGAATCAATGGAGGACAAGATGCCGATCTACATCCAGCTGCTCAAGTGGACCGACCAGGGACGAAAGAACTCGGCCACCGTCGCTGACCGCGTCGACGCGGTGTCGAAGCAGGTCGCCGACATGGGGGTGAAGACGATCGGGACGTACGTCACCATGGGCCGTTTCGACCAGATCATCGTCGCCGAGTGCCCGAACGACGAGGCGGCCGCCAAGGTCGCGATGCTCGTCGCCGGCCGCGGCAACGCGACCACTGAGACCCTCCGGGCGTTCTCGATGGACGAGGTGCGCAAGCTCCTGTAGCCGAATCGCGGCCGGCTGCGCCCTGCGATATGGTGCTGCGTGCCGTGACTTTCGACCCCGCCGCATTCGCCGCCACCGTCCGCACGGCCGTCCTCGGGGTGAGCCGGGCGCTGGTTGAGCGCCGGCCTGAGCTGGCGCGGCGGTTCATGACCGACGCGGCCCTGGCGACCCTGCAGGCGCAGGTCGAAGCGCTGGTCTCGCAGGACGCGTCGGAGCATCGTGATGGCCTCCTGGTCACCGACGTCAACGTGCAGCGGGCGAGCTCCGATGCGGCAGGGGAGGAGGCGGTGGCGCGGGTCGGGCTGTCCGCCGAGAACTACGTCGTCAACAGCGCGGGCGTGGTGCTCGCCGGGTTCCGCGAGATCTCGATGTGGCACGAGGACTGGACGTTCGTGCGGAAGGTCGACCCCGCCTCGGACGCGGCGGCCGCCGCGCAGTGCCCGCTGTGTGGCGCGCCCTACCAGCTGGATGACGACGGGCGCTGCGTCTACTGCCACGCGCCGATGCCCGGGCGGCCCACGGACTGGCTCGTCTCCAGCATCGCGCGCGTCTTCACGCCACCGGCGCCGGGCCAGGATGACGTCGACCAGCAGGGAGGCCTGGTGAAGCAGGTCGCGCCAGGTGCCTTCCTGGCGTCCGGTACGCGAGCGATCTTCGGGACCCCGGTGCAGGACACCCCACTGGACCCGTTCTTCGACGACCGCGCCGGGGCCGACGTGGCGCACATCAGCCCCACGCCGGTGGATGTGGATCCCGCGGCCGGCGCCGGGGTCGAGGCGATAAAGGCCCATGACCCGGCCTTCTCGCCGGCCGATGTAATCGCGCAGGCGCGTGAGACCGTCAACCTGCTGGAGGCGGCGCGCTCCGCCCTCGACCCTGGCCGCGCCCGCGCGCTGCTGAACGACGCGACGTACGCGGCGGAGGTTGAGCGGGCCGACCAGGCGCGGGCGGCGGGCCGCAACACCCTGCGCGCGTACCTCGAGGTCACGGGCGCCCGTCTCAGCGTGGCGGCGACCAATGCGTCGTGGGACGAGGTCGTGGTCACGGTGGCGACGCGGGCGGCGGAGCACGTCATCGACCTGAGGTCGGGTGCGCTGGTGTCGGGCTCAGACGAGCTCGTCGCCCGGGCCGAGGACGTGATGCTCGTGCGCTCGGCTGCGGCGCGCACCGACCCGTTGCGAACCCCGGACTCGAGCCTGTGCCCCGCGTGCCTGGCCGCGTTTGCGGTCGATGCCGCCGGCAACTGCCTTGCCTGCCGGCGCCACGTTACCGGGGGCGAGTTCGGATGGGTGGCCGCGGGGGTGCGAATCTCCGACCTCGGCGCGCCTTCGCCTGTCACACGGCCGTCACACGACTGAGGCGACCAGCTCCGGGTTTTCTTTACAGGATCTTGCGCACAAACTCGGAACCCGAACGTATGTTGGTCGCGCCGTGCCTCACCGCCTGGGTCCAGTGACGGCGACGCGCCAGCGGGCAGACGTGCTCGCGACGGTCGCGCGCATCCGCTGGGCCGCGATCGCGCTCAGCTTCGCCATGGTGCGCCTCACCACTGACCCGAGCCCGGTGCTGCCGCAGGTTCTCGCCGGCCTCACCTTCCTGATGGTGCTCTACAACGTGCCCCTGATGTTCAGCCGCCGCGCGGGTCCCACGGCCCTGCGCCGGCTGGCGATCGTCTCTCTCCTCGGCGACTTCGCGGTGTGCACGGGGTGGGTCGCGCTCACCGCCAACGACGCGAACGCGTCCAACTACATCGTCTACATGGTCATCGCGACTGAGGCCGCCGTGCTGTTCAACTGGCGCGGGACCGCCGCTTTCGTGACCGCGTTCCTGGCCACCTTCGCCCTCATCTACGTCGAGCGCACCGCGGTCTTTGGGATCCCCATCCACGTGGGCAGCCTGGGCTTCCGCTTCGGCATCGTGACGGTAATGGCGCTCCTGTCCGGGAGCCTCAGCAGCGCCAGCGAGACGCGGCGCGCCAGCGCGGAGGCGGCCGCCAAGGACGCCCTCGCCATGTCCGATCGCCTCGAGACGGTGCACCGCGTCGCACGCGGCATCGCCTCATCGCTGCGCCGTGACGACGTGCTCCTGGCAACCATCGACGCGCTCCGGACCGTCTTCCCGGAGCGCTGGTCGGGGATCATGCTCGAGGAGGACGGCGTCATGCACCTTGCCCTCAGCACCGGTGAGCCCAAGTCACTGGAGCACCCGCTGCCGCCGGACCCGTCTCTCTACTCGATCACGGAAGCCCTTGTCGTGGACGACCTCTGGAGCTCGGCCCACCTGGACGGACTCGGCGTGGTCGTGCCCGACTCGCTGCGCGCCTACCACGCAGTGGCCATCGTCCCGCTGCACGCTGGCGAGCGGTTGCTGGGCGCGCTCGTCGCCCTCGACGCGAACCGCGGCGCCTTCACCGCGCCCGACGTGGGCATTCTCGAGACGATCGGCCAGCAGATCTCCATGGCGCTCGAGAACGCCCTCCTCTACGAGCAGATGGAGCGCCTCTCGCTCGCCGACTCCCTGACCTACCTCGGCAACCGCCGGGCCTTCGACCAGCGGCTGGAGCAGGAGATCGAGAGGGTGCGCCGGCACGGCGGCGAGCTGAGCCTGGCCCTCGTCGACATCGACCACTTCAAGCTCTACAACGACACGCACGGGCACCAGGCAGGGGACGAGATCCTGCGCCTCCTCGGCTCGGCGTTCTCCGACGGCGTGCTGCGGCGCACCGACGTGGCCTTCAGGTACGGCGGCGAGGAGTTCGCCGTGGTGATGGCTTCAACCTCGGCCACCGAGGCCGAGGCCGTCATGCGGCGCGTGCACCTCGCCCTCCGCGACCAGCCGCTGCCCCACGGCGAGCACCAGCCCGGCGGGCACCTGACGATCAGCGTCGGGATCGGCAGCTGCGACCAGAAAGTGACGTCGGCGGCCTCGCTGCTCGAGCAGGCCGACCTCGCCCTGCTCGGCGCCAAGCAGTCGGGACGGAACCGCACGCTGGTCTATGACTCCGAGCTGGCTGCCACGCTGACCAACTGGACACACCTTCTCCCCGGCGTCATCCGCGACCGCGCGGTGCACTCGATATACCAGCCGATCGTGCGCCTGCAGGATGGCGCCGTCGTGGCTTACGAGGCGCTGGTGCGGCCCGACTCGCGCGACGGGGCGGCGGGCGTCGAGGGCATGTTCACCGCGGCGCAGCGCATGGGCTACCTGCAGGACCTCGACTGGCTCAGCTTCCGCGCCGCCATCCAGGACGCGGCGCACCTCGGCCCCGGGCACGACCTCTTCGTGAACATCACGGTCGGCGCCCTCCTCGACGCCAGCCGCGACCCCGAGTACATCGAGCTGGTCCTCCGCTGGGCGCGCCGGCCGACAACCGACGTCGTGTTCGAGATCAGCGAGCGCGAGGCGGTCAACGACCTGCCGCGGCTCACCGGCATCCTCGACGAGTACCGGGCGCTGGGCTTCCGGTTCGCGCTCGATGACGTCGGCGAGGGTCACTCGACGCTCGAGCTGCTGGCCGCCGCCGAGCCTGAGTTCGTGAAGATCGCCCGCACGCTCGTCCGCGACGTGGGCCGCACGGGCTCGGTCGGCACCGTCAGGGCGCTGGTGGAGTACGCTCGGGCGACGGGCGCGACGGTCGTGGCCGAGGGGATCGAGGACGCCGAGTGCGCCGCCCGCATGCTGGACCTCGGCGTGGAGCTCGGGCAGGGCTTCGGGCTTGGGCGCCCGGCGGCTATCCCCGTGCCGGACGCTGCCTCCCTTGACGCCGCCTCGGGCGGCTCACTCGCCTAACCGCTCCAGCTCCTCCAGCGCCTCGCGCACGCCGGCCGCGGTCGAGACGCTGGTGGCCTCCGGCCACGCGTCGAACTCCCGCGCGAGCCTGTCGCCCACCTCGAGGCCGGCGTCGGACGCGTCGCGGGCGGCCGTTTCGCGTTCGACGAGCCGCCGCCGCGCCACCTCGGGCGGCGCCGTGGCTTCCACCTCGACGAGCTCGGCGAACGTGTCGCGCGCCAGCTCTCGGGCCGCCTCGCGCCGGGGCGCCTCGCGCCAGGTTGCGTCCAGGACCACGCTCTCGCCAGCCTCGAGCAGCTCGCGGGCGCGGCGCAGCATCTCTCCATAGGTGACCGTGTCCCGCCCCGGCGAGTAGAGCTCGGCAGGGCCCCGCTCCGCCGAGCCGAGGCCGGCGAGCTCCTTCCGGATGATGTCCGAACGCAGCACCACGAACCCGGTCCGGTCCCCCAGCTCCGCGGCCAGGGTCGACTTCCCGGTGCCGGGAGCCCCGCCCAGCAGGACCAGGCGGACGCGGGCGTGCCGCAGGTGCGAGGCGCTGATCTCCAGCAGCCGCCGCGCCTCCGCCGCGGCGTCCGCGTCACCCTGCGCGTGGCGCAGGCACGCGACCTTGGTGCGAACGTGCGCCCGGTAGGCGATGTAGTGGTGCTCGAGTGACGCCGGGTGCGTCTCCGCGGTGAACTCGCGGTACTCCTGCAGCAGGAGGGCGGCGAGGTCCTCGCGCCCCAGCCGCTCGAGGTCCATGGCCAGGAACGCCACGTCCAGGAGGACGTCGTTGTGGCGCAGGGCATCGCTGAACTCGATCGCGTCGAGGATGCGAGGTCCATCGGCCAGGCAGAAGATGTTCTCCGCGCGCAGGTCGCCGTGGCCGTCAACTACGCAGCCGGCCGCGAGACGCCGCGAGAACAGCGGGTGCCGGCCGGCGAGGTAAGCGCGTGCCAGGCGCTCGACGGCGGTGGCAACAGAGGCGTCGAGGACCGGTCCGACGAACGGCTGCATCTCGTCGAAGTTCGCCTCCCAGTTCGCCAGCACGGCGCCCACCGACCCGCCCCCGGCGATGCGCTCCGAGCGTTCGGCTCGAGAGTGGAAGTCGGCGATGGCGCGCGTCACCTGCCGTAGCTCGGCGTCGACGTCCCCCCCGCCGCGGACCAGGTCGTCGAGACACCGGTCCTCGGGGAGGCGCCGCATCACCACCAGGGGCTCGGGTTCCCGGCCGCCCGGCCCCGACAGCTCCGCCACGCCGAGGTACACGTCGGGGGCCAGCCGCCGGTTCACCTCGACCTCGCGGCGGCAGGCCTCCGCCCGCAACGGGGCGGTGGAGTAGTCGAGGAAGCCGGTCTTGACCGGCTTCTTCAGCTTGTACGCCCGGTCCCCCACGAGGAACACGACCGAGATGTGCGTCTCGAAGACCCTGGGCCCCCCTGCCTCCGGGTGCGCGTCCCTCACAGGGAGGACGTTAACGCGAGACGGCGGCCCCGACTCCCGTGGGGGAGGCGCTGGCCGCCGTCGATCACGTCACGAATGCCTCGGCTGGCGAGGCGCTTGGGCTCCGGTCAGCCGCCTCCCATCCCCGAGGAGATGTTGCAGAAGACGTTCTTGACCTGGTTGCCCAGGATGATGAGGACCACGATCACGACGATCGCGATAAGGACGAGGATCAACGCGTACTCGACCATCCCCTGGCCCTCTTCGCTCTCTTCGCGGGAAAGGGCCTGGCGAAGCCGCTCGCGCAGGGTCATGAAAATGCTCACTGGCTTACAGAAACCTCCTGATTGGCCTGCTGATGACGCTCATAATCATGAACCAAGCTGAAATAGACCTGAATAGGGTCGTGCCGACATTGTTACGTGGCGGCTGGGACCAGGACAGCGAACCGAGCCCCCCGGCCGGCCCCGTCCTCGAGCGTGATGGTGCCGTCGTGCAGCTCGACGATCGCCGAACAGAGGGCCAGGCCAAGACCGGCGCCGCCCGTGGTCCGCTGCCGGGCGGGGTCGGCCCGCGCGAAGCGCCGGAACAGCTGGGCCCGCATCGCCGGCTCGACACCGGGTCCCGTGTCCGCGACGGTGATGCGCCAGCCGCCCTCCGCCGCCTCGGCCGCGACCACCACCGGCTGCCCGGCGGGGCTGAAGCGGAGCGCGTTGTCGATCAGGTTGTCAAGCACGCGCCGGAGCAGCATCGGGTCGCCCCGGACCTGGCCGGACGCGGGCAGGGAAACCTGGATCCGTCGGTCCCGTGAGGCGGCCGTGGCGCGCCAGCGCTCGACCGTCTCCTCGACGAAGTCGACGATGTCTATCGGCTCCGACCTGACAGCCAGCGAGCCGGCGTCGGCCTGGGCGAGCAGAAGGAGCTGGTCGGTCATCCGGGTGAGGTTCTCCACCTCGGCGAGCACCGCCGTGAGCGTCTGGCGATACTGCGCGGGCGTCCGCGCCCGGCCGAGCGCCACCTCCAGGTCCGTCCGCATGATCGCCAGCGGAGCCCGGAGCTCGTGGGCCGCGTCCGCCGTGAAGTGGCGCAGGCTCTCGAAGGCGGACTCGAGGCGCGCGAGCATGGAGTTAAAGGTCTCCGCCAGGTCACCGAACTCGTCGTCAGCCTGCAGGACCTCCACCCGCCGGTGCAGGTCGTGTTCGCTCAGGTCGCGGGCGGTGGCGGCGATTCGCTTGACCGACGCCACCGCCCGGCCCGCGAGCCAGTGGGCGAGCGCCGTGGCGGCCGCGATCAGGAGCACCGTCGTCAGGACGAGCAGCGCCCCGACCTCGAAGAGGATCCGGTTCAGGTCGTCCATGGGCCGCGCCAGCACGACCACGCCCGCGCCCGGAAGCCCGGGGTCGACCGCCTCGGCCACCACGCGCATCTGGTCACCGGCCAGGGTCACCGTCGTGAAAACCGGCGTCCCTGCCGCCGGTGCCTGCGTCGCAAGGCGGCGCAGCTCGCCGAGGCCGACCACCGCGCCCGACGTTTGGAGGACGTTCCCGCCGCGACCGAAGTAGACCGCCGCGACGGCGATGTGCTGGGCGGTCTCGTCCGGCAGGGTGACGCTGGAGGCCCCGGTCGCCAGCTGGTGTCGAATGTCCGCCGACACGAGGCGTCCCTGGGTGAACAGGCTCCGGTCCAGGGCGCTGAACTCGGCCCCGGCGAAGGCGGACCAGAAGGTGATGACGGCGGCCACGACGATCACGGCGAAGATGCCGCCGTAGACGAGGGTGAGCCGGACGCGGCTCCGGCGGAAGAGGCGTCTAAGCCGAAGGAGTGTCGTAGCGGTACCCCGCGCCCCGGATCGTGGTGACACGCCCCGTCGCCCGCGCCTCCGCGAGCTTGCGACGGATGCGGCCGACGTACACCTCCACGAGGTTGGACTCGGCCAGGAAGTTGTAGTTCCAGGTGTGCTCCTCGATCTGGCGCTTGCTCAGCACGCTCCCGGGGTGGAGGAGGAGCAGCTCGAGGATGGCGAACTCCTTGTTAGACAGCTGCACCTCGGTCCCGTCCACGGTCACGCGCCTGGCAGACGTGTCCAGCTGCAGGTTGCCGCTCTGCATGACCCCGGTGCGGTCGTGCAGGTGGCGGCGGGCGAGGGCGCGCACCCGCGCCAGCAGCTCGGCGAACGCAAACGGCTTGGTCAGGTAGTCGTCGGCGCCGACCTCGAGGCCGCGCACCCGGTCAGCTACGGCGTCCCTTGCCGTCAACATGATGATCGGAGTCTCCACGCTCGAGGCGCGCAGCCGGGACGCGACCTGGAAGCCGTCGACATCCGGGAGCATCACGTCGAGGATGACGACGTCGAAGGAAGTCGCCGACCCCGTGCGGATGGCCTGCTGGCCGCTGGTCACGACGTCCACCGCCATGCCCGCCTCCACGAGGCCGTTCGCGATTGACGCGCCGAGGCGAGGGTCGTCCTCGACGAGCAGGATGCGCATGACCGGGATCGATGCTAGCCGCTCGCCCGCGGGCGGTGGCGCCGCTACTCGGGGGCTGAGACCTGCAGCTGGCCGATGACGGCGCTCTGGCCGGACTGGGCGATCTGGAGGATGAACATCACCTGGCCCTGGGCGTTCGGCGGGTTGCACGTGGCGACGAAGCCCCGCCGCGTCAGACCCGTCAGGGAGGCCTCGCAGACCAGGTTGCCGTCCTTGGTGATGTCGAGCGTCCCCGTCACCGGGCCGTCGTCGCCGGCCTTGGCGTTGAGCCGCCAGCTGATCGGGATGGCCCCGGTGGCGTTGCCGTTGGCCGTGATCGCGTCGTCCGTCGAGGCCGTGATGGTGCCCTGGACGGTGTCGGTGAATGGTTGGGCGATTGCCAGCACGGCCGGGGTGGCGGCCGAGGGCGTTGGCGCGGGCGTGAGCAGCGCGGAGGGTGTCCCCGACGCCTTCACCCAGCCCGGCTCGAGGGGCCCGCTCGTGGCCCAGGCGACCAGGGCGATGGCGCCGAAGGCCGCCGCCCCGAGCGCGGGCGCCCGGACCGCGCGCCACCGTACCGGGTTCTCCAGGACCCTCGCGACGAAGATGGCGCCGGGAGCCAGGGCACAGGCCGCGTAAACGACGAGGCCCCAGCCGGTCCGCGTGTCCGTGCCGGTGGCGATGCCGTGGAGGAGCGCCAGCGGCAGGATGGCGTACGTCCCGAAATGGAGCATGCGGAAGACGCGGTAGCCCACTACGTTGCGCAGCCAGCCGGCGGCGGCGAGGGCCAGCGAGATCTCGGCCGCCACGATGCCCAGGCCCATCCACAGCCGGCGGTATGGGGAGAGGAACGGGATGAGCACCTCCGTCACGTTGAACTTCGTGAACGGGTCGATGAGCACCGTCACCACGTGGAATACCAGGAACGCGAAGAAGACCAGGGTGACGTAGCGATGCAGGCCGTCGGTCACGAAGAGGGGCCAAGTGCGCGACCGCCGCCGCATGCTCACCAGGATGCCGAGGCAGACCGACGCCGACAGGAGCACCAGGGTTACGAACCCGGCCCCCCGCGCGAAATACCAGATGGGGCTGGGAGGGGCGACGAGCGCGAGCACGCGCGGAGTCACGACTGTCCGCTGACGATCTGCGGAGCCGCGAAGGCGGGGCCCTGGTCGCCGAGCCCGCCGTTGTCCTGCGCCTGGCCGGGGTTGGCCCCCGGCTGAGCGGTCTGGCCGAAGACGTCGACCTGCTGCTGTTGCTGGGCTTGCGCCGAGGTCGTGGTGGTCCCGGCGGCGATCACGCCGACGAGGACCGCCAGGGCGAGCCCGCCGCCCGCGGCGCTCGTCACCTTGAGGCGCGCGAGCCGGCGCTGAGCCGCGTCCAGGGCCGCCACCCGCGCGGCCATCTCAGGATCGCGTGGCACTGCCACCCGCGTGCGGTGTCTCGCTCTGCGTCCCATCGGCCTAGTGAATTCTCGCGCTTCGTCCGTTAAAGGAGCATGAAGGGCGAAGGTTGATAGGCACGCTATAAAATAAGGCGCTAGCCATCATGTGGGTCCCGGACAGAGTGCCCGTCACGCGATGAACGACCTCTGGATCCTCGCCCTGAGGGGGCTGCTGGGCGGGGTGAGCGTCTGCCTCTTCGCCGCCGCCGGCGAGGTCGTCCAGCCGAAGAAGTTCGCCGGCATCTTCTCCGCCGCGCCGTCGGTCGCCGTCGCTTCGCTGGCGATCACGGCGGCAACGAAGGGCTGGGCCACCGTCCAGCAGGACGCGATGGGGATGATGGCCGGGGCCGTCGGGATGGCGGCGTACTGCGCCGCCGCCGTCTGGCTCCTGCGCCGGCTCGACGCGGTCAAGGGGTCGGCGGCCGCGATGGTCGCCTGGGCCGGCGTCACCGCGACCGGGTTCGCGGTCTTCCTGAGATGAGAGCCGCGCGGCGCCGCCAGGGAAGCAGCGGTCGCGCGCGCGCGGCCTCGATCAAGGCGCGCGCTCACAGCGAGAAGTCAAGCCGCGGCCGGGTGGCGCTGGCGCCGGCGGAGATGGCGAACGCAAACCCGCGCGAATACGCGCTGAGGTTCGCTTTCGGGGTTGCCGTCAGCGTCGTGGCCGGGGTCGTGGGGATGCGGTTTGGGCCGCGCGCGGGCGGGCTCTTCCTGGCCTTCCCTGCCATCCTCCCGGCCGCGCTGACCCTGCTGGAGGAGCACGACGGGGCGGGGGCGGCGGATGCCGACGCCCAGGGCGGGATCCTCGGCGCCGCAGGCCTCCTCGCCTTCTCTGCCGTGGTCGCCATTGCCGCGACGCGGGCGGGGGTCATCGCGCTCCCGGCGGCGCTCGTCGCCTGGACGGCGGTGTCCGCCGGGCTGTACCTGGTGCTGCGGGTGGCCTGGCCGCGGGCCTGGGGCTGATCGCCGGCCCGACCGGCGTCCGCTAGACCGCGGGCCCGCCGATGAGCGTCAACGTCGAGGTGTGGCGGCCGTCACCGTCGACCCACGTGACGGAGATCTTGCTGCCGGGCTTGTGGGCGTGGACCAGGTTGCCGAGGCCGGTGACGGAGTCGACCGAGGTGCCGTTGATCGCGGTCACCACGACGCCCCCGGCCAGGCCCGCGCGGGCGGCCGGGCCGCCCGACTGCACGTTCTCGATGAGGACGCCCGACGTTACGCCCAGGCTCGAGGCGGTGCTGGGGTCGAGGTCACCAACCGTCACGCCCATGTAGCCCGGCTCGCCGATGAAGACCGTCGAACTTGACCTGCCCGAGCGGACCTGGCTGACGACGCTCGAGGCCGCGTTCGTCGGGACGGCGTAGCCCAGCCCGCCGCTGCTGAACTGGAAGCGGGTCCGCTGCACCTGTCCGGCCGTGATCATGCCGACCACCCTGCCGGACGAGTCGACGAGGGCCCCGCCCGAGTCACCGGGCTGGATGCTCGCGCTGGTCTCGATCATTCCTGTCAGCTGCTCGGCGCCGGCGCCGAAGTCACTGGCTGTGATCGTCTGGTCGAGGGCGGTGATCTCTCCCTGGGTGAGGGTGGGGGTGCCCCCTTGCCCGAGGGCGTTGCCAATGGCGGCAACCGACTCCCCGACCCGCAGGGTGGACGAGTCACGCAGCGAGACGGTCGGCAGCCCGGACACCCCTTTCACCTTGATCAACGCGACGTCGGCCGTCGGGTCGACCCCCTCGACCTGGGCGGTGTACGTGCCGGAGCGACCGGCGATCGTGACGCTGATGCTGGTCGCGCCTTCGACGACGTGGTTGTTGGTCAGGACCTCACCCGTCGACGTCAGGATCATCCCCGTGCCCGCGGCGTTCGTGGAACCGTTCGCCGTCTGGACGGTGGTGTTGATGTCCACGATCGCCGGGTCCACCTTCGCGGCCAGGCTGCCGGCATCGAGGTTGCCGCCCTGCGTGGAGAGGCCGCCAGGGTTGCCGGCGCCTGGCACGAGTGCCGGGGCGGACCCCACCGGCAGGTGCCGGCTCCGGGCGAAGGCGCTGCCGAGCTGACCGACGCCCCATACTCCTGCTGCCCCGGCGCCAAAGCCGATGAGCGAGGCCAGCCCGACCGCGAGGACGATGTGCCGCGTCCGCAGGGGCGTGGAGGGATGGATGGGTGGGGGGTAGGTCGGGGGCAGTTCGCTCATGGCCCCAGCTTGCGCGGGTGACCCTTTCGGCGCGATGACACCTGGCTAAGAGATGACTAAGAGAACCTGGACGTTCAGTCCGTCGTGCGCTCCACCCACTGTTCGCGCCAAGCCGGGGCCTCCGTGATCGGCGCGAAGTACGAGCGTTGCCACGCCACCCGATCCCCCTTAAGCCCGATCACGGCGATGGCCTTGTACTCGGTTCCGTCCGGGTACCGCAGGGTGCCCTCGACGGTGAAGGTGCTGCCGGCACCGGTCAGGTGGACCAGCGTGAACATGGGCGACACCGCCCACTGCTCCGGCGTCCCCGACACCCTCTCGACGAGCGACTGCGGCAGTCCGCCCGGGTAGGCCTCGTGGATGGCGCGGTAGTTGGCGTCGCCTCGAACCCGCTCCCTCGACTGCGGCCAGTCCTCTACGTAGTCCGGGGTGCGAAGGCGCCCGAGCGTCTCGTAGTCATCAGGCCACGCCTTGATGTACTCACGGATTACCGCTGACGCCGCGCTGTCCACCATCTTCTCCTCCGTGGAGTGGGATGACAGAAGCGTAACCCGACCCGGCGGCTTCATGGGACCGCTCGACGCGGGCGCGCGGCAGGCTTAGCGTGAAGCGGCTGCCCTTGCCCAGGCTGGACTCGGCCAGGATGTCGCCGCCGTGGCGCCGGGCGATCTGGCGCGAGAGGTACAGCCCGAGGCCGGTGCCCCCGATGTTGCGCGTGCCCTCGACCTCGATCCTGCCGAAGCGCGTGAAAAGCTCCGCCATTTTCTCGGGCGCGATGCCGATGCCGTGATCCTGAACGCTGAGGAAGGCGTGGTTGTCCCGCTGAGTGACCAGCACCGTGATCTTGCCGCCGTGGATCGAGTACTTGATGGCGTTGTCGATGAGGTTCGCAGCGATCGTCCCGATGCGTGAGCGGTCGGCGACGACGTACACCGGCGTCTCGGGCAGGTCGGCCTCGAGGGACTGGTGTCGGGTTGCCAGCGGCCGGAACTCCCTGACCTGGTCACGGGCCACGGCCCGGAGGTCGAAGAGCTCGGTGTTCAACTCGAGCCGGTCGTGCTCGAGGCGCGCGGCCTCCAGCATCTGCCGGACGAGGAGCTCCATCTGCGCCAGCTTCCCCGAGATGACGGGGGCGACTTCGCGCAGCTTCTCGCCTTCGAGGTCCCCCTCCTCGATCATCGAGACGTAGCCCCGCACGACGGTCAGCGGGCCGCGGAGCTCGTGCGAGGCGAGGTTCAGGAAGTCGGACTTAGAGCGCTCGAGCCGCGCCACCCGCTCGGCGTGCTCGCGCAGCTGGGCGGCCTCCTGGCGCTGCGCCTCGCGCTGGCGCTCCTCGTCGGCGCGGCGATCCGTGATGTCGCGGGTCACCTTCGCGTAGCCGCGCAGCTCGCCGCCCGCGCCCCGCAGCGCCGTGATGATCACGTTCGCGTAGAACATCGACCCGTCCTTGCGAACGCGCCAGCCCTCGTCTTCGAAGCGGCCGGTGCGGTCCGCGACCTCGAGCTCGAACTCGGGCTTGCCCGCGCGCGCGTCCTCCTCGGGGTAGAAGGCGGAGAAGTGCCTGCCGATGATCTCGGCGGCGGTGTACCCCTTGATGCGCTGGGCCCCCTCGTTCCAGGACGCCACGTTGCCCCGCGGGTCGAGAAGGAAGATGGCGTAGTCGACGACCTGCGAGACGAGGAGACTGAACATCTCCTCGCCGGCCCGCAACTCGTCGTTCGCCCGTGGTTCGCCGACACCGTCGCCGCTCGTGGCCCCCCGCCGATGCTCCGCCACCTGTGTCGATCCTACACGGCCCAGACGTCCTGGCTTCCTTAAACTGCGGGCGTGAGCGCCGCCCCTGCCGCCGCCGCGCAATCGCCCGAGTTCATCCCGTGGACGCCGAGCAGGGTGCGCATAACGATCGGCTTGATGGTGGCCATCTTCGTCGCCGCCATGGACTCCACGGTTGTGGCGACGGCCCTCCCCAGCATCGCCGGCGAGCTTCGCGGCTTCTCGCTCTACCCGTGGGTCTTCGCCGCGTACCTCCTCACGTCGACCACCACCGTGCCGCTGTGGGGCCGCCTCGCGGACATCTTCGGGCGCAAACGCGTGCTCTATGCCGGCATGGCCGTCTTCGTCGGCGCCTCACTCCTGTCGGGCGCGAGCCAGGACATGCTGCAGCTGGTCGCGTTCCGCGGCCTGCAGGGGATTGGCGCCGGGTGCCTGATGCCCGTCGCCCTCACCATCGTCGGCGACCTCTTCCCGATGGCGCAGCGGGCGCGGATGCAGGGAATCTTCAGCTCCGTCTGGGCCTTCGCGTCCATCGTCGGGCCGCTCCTCGGCGCGACCTTCGTCTCCACGATCGGGTGGCGCTGGATCTTCGACGTGAACCTGCCCGTCGGCCTGGTCGCGGTGGCCCTTCTCCTGGCCTACCACGACCACCCGCAACGGAGTGGTGCGATGCACATCGACTACCTCGGCGCCGTCCTGCTCACGGCCGGCACCGCCCTTCTCCTGTGGGGGCTGGGCAGCGGCAACGCCGGCGGCAGCCCCTCTCTGCCCGTGGTCGGAGCCGCGGTCGCGATCCTCGTGGCGTTCGGCTTCGTGGAGCGCCGCGCCGTCTCACCCACTGTGCCTGTGGACCTCCTGCGCCACCGGGTGATCGGGCCCGCGACCGCCGTCTCGAGCCTCGCGGGCACCCTCATGTTCGGCGTCATCACCTACATACCCCTGTACGTGGAGCGCTCGCTCGGCGGCAGCTCGTACGAGGCCGGCTACTCGGTGGCGCCGCTGATCTTCGGGTGGGCGAGCGCGGCCACGATCTCAGGGCGCGTCCTGCTGCGCGTCGGCTACCGGCGGCTGGCCCTCATCGGCACGAGCGTGATGACCCTCGGCACCGCCTGGATCCTCGTCGTGCCGCCCGCCGCCGGGGTGGCGCCCCTCATCGCCGGCAGCCTGGTCATCGGGGTGGGGATGGGCATGGTGCAGACGCCGCTGCTCATCGTGGTGCAGAGCTCAGTCGACTGGGGCCGCCGGGGCGCGGCCACGGCACTGAACCAGTTCTCGCGGACCATCGGCGGGGCGGTGGGGGTCTCGCTGATGGGGGTGCTCCTCGAGGCCCAGCTGCGGGCGCAGGCTCCGGCGCGGGGACTCGACGTGGGCCGGGTCGTGGCCTACCTCAACGCGCCGCCCGGCACGGCCGGCGCCGCGTCGAGCGGCGTGCGCTCACTGCTGGGGTCGAGCCTCCACTCAGTGTTCCTCGTGTTCGTCGGCCTGGCCGCCGCGTCGATCGCCGCCAGTGTCATGATGGCGGTCGTGACGCGCGACCGCGAAGTGGCCACCCGCCGACCGGCGCCTGCGGGGATGCCCCTCGAATGACCGGCCTCTTCTCCGTCGAGGGCAAGGTGGCGCTGGTCACCGGCGGCTCGCGCGGCATAGGGTTCCACGTCGCGCGCGGCCTGCTCGAGGGTGGGGCGAAGGTGTACATCACCGCGCGCAAGGCCGACGCGTGCCAGGCCGCGGCGGCCGAGCTGGGCCAGTCCGGCGACTGCACCGCTGTTCCTGGCGACCTCTCGTCGCGTGAGGGTGTGGCCCGCGTCGTCGAGCAGGTGGCGGCGCTCGAGCCAGAGCTGCACATCCTGGTCAACAACGCTGGCGCCTCGTGGGGCGCGCCCGTGGACGACTTCCCGGAGGCGGGCTTCGACAAGGTTCTCGACACGAACGTCAAGGGCGTCTTCTACACGACCAGCCTGCTCCTGCCGCAGCTGCGGGCCGCGGCCACAGCGGACGACCCGGCGCGAGTCATCAACATCGGGTCGGTCGACGGGATCTCGGTGCCGCTCATGGACAATTTCGCCTACTCCGCCAGCAAGGCAGGCGTGCACATGCTGACCCGCCACCTGGCGCGGCGCCTCGTCGACGAGCACATCAACGTGAACGCCATCGCGCCTGGGCTCTTCCGCAGCAAGATGACCGCCTTCATGTTCGAGGACCCGGCCGTGGAACAGTCCGTCGTCGACCGGATCCCGATGCACCGGGAGGGCACCGGCGACGACATCGCCGGGACGGTGATCTACCTCTCCTCGCGGGCCAGCAACTACGTGACCGGCGCGGTGATCCCCGTCTCGGGTGGGCTCGCGACCCTCGCGTGACGGCATATTTGCGGCGCGTTTAGCCCGGCGCCGCCTGAGGCAAGATAGACGCGGTCCCGGAATGCCCGGCCCCCTGCCACCGTTTGAGAAGAGACCATGCCTGAACTGAAATCCGAGCTCCTTCCCGTCCTGCCGCTCGACGACGTCGTCGTCCTGCCGCACATGACCGTGACCCTGGGGGTCCAGGGCGACGACCAGCGCAAGGCGGTTGAGGCCGCGCGCCAGGGCAGCCACGAGCTCCTCCTCGTGCCGCGGATCGACGGCAAGTTCGCCTCGGTCGGGACGGTGGCCCGCCTCCAGGACTCCGGCCAGCTCCCCAACGGGGCCGAGGTCTCGATCCTGAACGGTGAGCACCGCGCCCGCCTGGGCGGCGGCCAGGCCGACGTCGGAGGCGCGCTGTGGGTGCAGGTGGAGCCGGTCGTCGAGGACGACCCGGCTTCCGAACGCGCCCAGGAGCTGGCGCGCGAGTACCGCGCCATGATCGAGAACCTGCTCGAGGCCCGCGGCGCCGGCGGCGTCATCCAGTTCGTGCGCCAGGCGCGCACCCCGGGCCACCTGTCCGACCTGGCGGGCTACTCGCCCGACCTGACGGTGGAGCAGAAGGTCCGGCTGCTCGAGACGATCGACGTCGAGAAGCGTCTCGAGCTCCTCGTGGAGTGGACCCGGCCGCTGCTGGCCGAGGCCACGATCAAGGAGCAGATCCGCAGCGAGGTCAACGAGGGCATGGAGAAGGCCCAGCGCGAGTTCATCCTGCGCCAGCAGCTGGAGGCGATCAAGAAGCAGCTGGGCGAGGGCAACGAGCTCACCGGCGGCTACCGCGAGCGCCTCGACGAGACAGGCATGCCGGAGGCGGTGCGCAAGGAGGTCGAGCGCGAGCTCGACCGACTAGAGCGGACCAGCGAGCAGAACCCGGAGTACGGCTGGATCCGCACCTATCTCGACTGGATGTTCGAGATCCCGTGGGGCAAGCGCTCGGACGACAACTTCGACCTGGCCGAGGCGCGCCGCATCCTCGACGAGGACCACACCGGGCTCTCGGACGTCAAGGACCGGATCATCGAGTTCCTGGCCGTGCGCAAGCTCCGCCAGGAGCGTGGCCTGGACATCCACGGTGGCCGGGGCTCCGGCGCCATCATCACCCTCGTCGGCCCGCCGGGCGTCGGCAAGACCTCGCTGGGCGAGTCGGTGGCGCGGGCGCTCGGGCGCAAGTTCGCGCGCGTGTCGCTGGGCGGCATCCACGACGAGGCTGAGATCCGCGGGCACCGTCGCACGTATGTCGGCGCGCTGCCCGGCCGCATCGTGCGCGCGCTGAAGGAGGCCGGCACCAAGAACCCGGTCATCATGCTGGACGAGATCGACAAGGTCGGCAGCGACTGGCGCGGTGACCCGTCGTCGGCGCTGCTTGAGGTCCTCGACCCGGCCCAGAACAACACCTTCCGCGACCACTACCTGGAGGTCGACCTCGACCTCTCCGAGGTGCTCTTCATCCCGACGGCCAACGTGTCCGAGACCATCCCGGGGCCGCTCCTGGACCGGATGGAGCTGATCCGCCTCGACGGCTACACCGAGGAGGAGAAGGTGGCGATCGCACGCGACCACCTGCTGCCGCGCCAGGTCAAGTACGCGGGCCTGCACGAGGCCGAGCTGACCCTGCCGGAGGCCACCATCCTCAAGGTGATAACCGACCACACCCGGGAGGCGGGCGTGCGCAACCTCGAGCGCGAGCTCGGCAAGATCGCGCGCAAGGCCGCCACCCGCATCGCCACCGCCGAGCTGGTCCCGCCGGTCGAGGTCAAGCCCGACCAGGTGCGCGACTACCTCGGCAAGCCCAAGTTCGACAACGAGGTCGCCGAGCGCACGGCCGTGGCCGGGGTCGCGACCGGGCTCGCCGTCACCGGGGTCGGCGGCGACGTGCTCTTCGTCGAGGCGACGGCGTCTGGCGGCAAGGACGGCGGGCTCACCCTCACCGGCCAGCTGGGCGATGTTATGAAGGAGTCGGCCCAGATCGCGCTGTCCTACGTGCGCTCGCACGCGAAGGAGCTCGAGGTCTCGGACGAGGATGTCCAGAAGGCGTTCCACATCCACGTGCCGGAGGGCGCCGTGCCCAAGGACGGCCCCTCGGCCGGCGTCACCATGACCACGGCCATCGTCAGCCTGCTCACCGGGAGGCCCGTACGGAGCACCGTCGGGATGACCGGCGAGGTGACCCTGCAGGGCCTCGTTTTGCCGATCGGCGGCGTGAAGCAGAAGGTCCTCGCGGCACACCGGATGGGCCTGAAAGAAGTCATCCTGCCGAAGCGCAACGAGAAGGACCTTGACGACCTGCCCGCGACGGTGCGGGAGGCGATGACCTTCCACCTGGCGACCAGGGTCGAGCAGGTCCTCGAGCACGCCCTGGAACCGAAGAAGCAGGAAGCCCGCGCCGCGTAAGGGGTTGGCCTCCGCGGGGTTGCCCGTGTAGGCTGACGGTCGGGGATGGCTGCCTAGCGAAATATCGACATGCAAGAAGCCGCCGCCCTCCTCCAGTGGGTCACCTCGATCGGTTTTGCCGTCCTCGGCGTGGTCGCGATCGCCGACTGGGCGCGCCACCGTGACCGGGCCCGCGCCTGGCTGGCGACCGCGCTGGGTCTCCTCGGCCTCATCATCCTGCTCGGCCAGGTGCGGCAGATGGTCGGCACGGCTTACCCGAGCTGGGCCGGCTACATCACGAGCGTGGCCCTCATCGGCAGCGGCTACGGGCTGCTCCAGTTCCGGCACCAGCTCATCCCCTACACGAGGCGGGCGCTCGTCGTGTGGACGGTGGGAGCCGTCGCCATCGGCGCCATGGCGCTGACCCTCCCGCAGAGCTCGTCGTCGTCCACGGCGCGGTTGTCGACCGCCGTGCTCCTGGCGGCGGTGCTGTACCTCGGCTACTGGTGCGCGATGGTGGCCGAGCCGGCCTTCACGCTCTGGCGCGCCTCGCGCCGCCGGCCCGCGGTGCAGCGGGCGCGGCTGCGCTCCCTGGCGGTCGGTTACGGGCTCCTCGTCGCCGTGTTCCTGCTCCTCATCGGCGTCATCGGCGCCCTCTACGGGAGCGGCAAAGCGACAGCCGGTAACACGCTGAACCCCGCGATAACCGTCTCGTTCGAGCTGGTGCTGGTCGCGGCGATCCCGGCCCTGCTGTTCAGCTTCAGGCCGCCCGGCTGGCTGCGCCGCTCATGGAGAGCGCGCGAGGAGGAGAGCTACCGCAACGCGACCCGGGAGCTGCTCCTGTCGTCGCCCGACCGGGCCACGCTCGCCGGGATGTCGGTCGACTGGGCGCGCCGCCTCATCGGCGCGGACGGCGCCGTGATCCTTGAGCCGGACGGCTCGGTCCTAGGCAGTGTCGGCCTGGCCCCGGAGCTGGCACCCATGCTCGCGGCGATCGAGCCTGCACCCGGGCCGCAGGCCGTCCCCGGCCGCGGCGACCTCACCGCCGTCGTGGCGCTGATGCCGATGGACGGGGGGCAGGGTCGCATGGCGGTGGTGGGAGGCTCGTTCAGCCCCGTCTTCGGCGGCGAGGAGGCGGAGCGCGTCGGGGAGTACGCGACGTCCGTCGCCGTCGCCCTCGACCGGGTGGCGCTCGTCGAGAAGCTCGTGCAGAGCGAGCAGCAGCTGCAGGAGGCGAACGCGGACCTCGAGCGCCGCGTCGGGGAGCGCACGCGACAGCTCCAGCTGAGCAACAGCGAGCTGGCCGCGATCAACAAGGAGCTGGAGGCGTTCTCGTACAGCGTCTCGCACGACCTGCGCGCGCCGTTGCGCGCGATCGCGGGCTTCGCCCGGATCCTGCAGGAAGAGCACGGCGCTGCCCTCGACGCGGAGGCGATGAGCTACCTGAAGGACATCGCGACCAACGCCCAGGAGATGGGGGAGCTGATCCAGGACCTCCTCGAGCTCTCGCGCCTGGGCAGGCAGCCGCTGGAGGTCAAGGACCTGGACCCGGGCGACGCGGCCCGCCGGGCCCTCGAGAAGCTCGAGGCCGACCGCGAGGGGCGCAAGGTGGAGGTCGAGATCGCGGACATGCCTCATTGCGCCGCCGACCCGGTGCTGCTCCAGCTCGTGTACCAGAACCTGCTCGCCAACGCGATCAAGTTCACCCGGGCGCGCGAGGTGGCGCACATCCAGGTCGGCGCGGACGCGAACGGCGGCCCCCCCGCCTACTTCGTGCGCGACAACGGAGTTGGCTTCGATATGACCTACAAGGACCAGCTTTTCCGCGTCTTCCAGCGCCTCCACCCGCACGCGGACTACGAGGGCACCGGCGTCGGCCTCGCCATCGTGCAGCGTGTCGTGAGCCGCCACGGGGGTAAGGTTTGGGCCGACGCTCGCCAGGGGGAGGGGGCCACGTTCTACTTCACCCTGCAGGGAGGGAGCGATTGATCGAGGTCGACGGGGTCGAGATCCTCCTTGTCGAGGACGACCCGGATGATGTGAAGCTCACCCTGCACGCGTTCAACCGCTACAAGATCTCGAACCGCATCCACGTCGTCACGGATGGCGCGGAGGCGCTCGACTTCCTCTTCTGCACGGGCGCTTATGCCAACCGCTCCATCAGCGACCCGCCCAAGGTGGTCCTGCTCGACATCAAGCTGCCCAAGGTCAACGGCCTGGAGGTGCTGCGGCGCATCCGCGAAGACCCGCGCACCACGTCGCTTCCCGTCGTCCTCCTGACCTCGTCCCGCGAGGACCGCGACGTGGCCGAGGGCTCCCGCAACCATGCCAACAGCTACGTCGTGAAGCCGGTGGACTTCGACAAGTTCGTCGAGGCGATCCGCGAGCTGGGCATGTACTGGCTCCTGCTCAACGTGACCCCGCCCGCGGCGGGCGACGCGCCGACCGCGACCGACTGAGTCAGCCGCACGCCCCGATGGACGGCTTAGCGACGGATCGGAAGCTGCGGGCGATCCTGGTCGAGGACCGGGAGGCCGACGCCAGGCTCGTCCTGCACGCGCTGAAGACGGCCGGATACGACGTGGACGCTCGCGTCGTGGACACCGCAGACGCTTTCACCTCCGCGCTGGCGGACCCGCCCGACATCGTTCTCGCCGACTACAACCTGCCGGGCTTCAATGCCTTCGACACGATCGCGCGGTTGAAGGCGAGCGGCGTCGACGTGCCGCTGATCGTTGTGTCCGGCACCATCGGCGAGGACGTGGCCGTGGCCGCGATCCGCGCCGGCGCCCACGACTACCTGATCAAGGACCGGCTCGCCCGCCTCGGGGCGGCGGTGAACCGGGCCCTCGAGGAACGCGCCAGCCGCGACCGTGAAGAGGCCGCCGCCGTGGCCCTGCGGCAGAGCGAGGCGCGCCTGCGCGCCATCCTCGACAACGTCGGCGAGGGCATCGTCACCTGCGACGAGAGCGGGCTCGTCGACAGCGTCAACCGCGCGGCCCTCGAGCTCTTCGGCTTCACGGCGGACGAGCTGACCGGCCGGTCCATCGAGATGGTTATCGCGGACGATCGGCGGGCCGACTTCCTCGGTTACCTGACTACCTCGCCGGCGCAGCAGCGGCGCGACGCGCCGTATGCCGTGGACACCACGGGCAGGCGCAAGGACGGCTCGCCGCTTCCCCTGGAGTTCAGCGCCGAGGGCGTGCAGCTGGACGACAGGCGCCTGATCATCGTGAGCTTCCGCGACGTCTCAGAGCGTCGCGCCTACATGGAGGCGCTCGAGTACCAGGCCCTCCACGACGCGCTCACGGGTCTCCCCAACCGGGTGCTGTTCGGGGACCGTGTCAGCCAGGCCGTCGCCGCCGCGGAGCGCAGTCGCTCCGGCTTCGGCGTCCTTCTCCTCGACCTCGACCGGTTCAAGGACGTGAACGACACGCTTGGCCACGAACAGGGGGACGCGCTGTTGCGCGCCTTTGCGGCAAGGCTGAAGGAGACCCTGCGCGAGGTCGACACCGTCGCGCGCCTCGGCGGTGACGAGTTCGGCATCCTGCCCCAGGGCATCGCGGACGAGGAGGGGCTGATGCAGACCGCGCGAAAGATCCTGACCACGATGCAAGAGCCGTTCGTCCTCGAGGGCCAGGTTGTCGACACCCCGCTCAGCGTCGGCATCGCCAGGTTCCCGGTGCACGGGAGTGACGTCAACACGCTGGTGCGCCACGCCGACGTCGCGATGTACGTGGCGAAGCACCGCGGCCTCGGCTGCGCGATGTACGACCCCGAACAGGACCGCAACGCCGCGCACCGCCTTGCGCTTCTCGGCCAGCTGCGCCGCGCCATCTCGCACGACGAGCTGTTCCTTCACTTCCAGCCCCAGGTGGACCTCGCCCAGCGCCACGTCCGCGCGGTGGAGGCCCTCGTTCGCTGGCAGCACCCGGAGCAGGGCTTGCTGATGCCCGACCAGTTCCTGCCCCTGGCGGAGCAGAGCGACCTGATGGCGCCGCTGACCAGCTGGGTGCTGGACCGCGCGCTGGGCCAGCTCGCGACCTGGCGCCGCCACGGCCTCGACCTCGTGATGTCGGTGAACGCGACGACGCGCAACCTGCAGGACCATGAGTTCCCCGCGATCGTCGGCGACGTCCTGCGGAAGCATGACCTCGCCGCCGACCTGCTGACCATCGAGATCACGGAGAGCAGCGCCATGAGCCCGCTCGCGATCGACGGCCTCGAGCCTCTGCATCGCGCCGGCGTCACCCTTTCGATCGACGACTTCGGCACCGGGTACTCGTCGCTCGCCTATCTGAAGCGCCTGCCCGTCGCCCAGATCAAGATCGACAAGTCGTTCATCATGGACCTGTCTCACGACGAGGACGACGCCGCCATCGTGCGTCCCACGATCGCGCTCGGGCACAACCTCGGGTTGGAGGTCGTGGCCGAGGGCGTCGAGGACGAAGAGGCGCTCCGGATGCTCGCCACCTACGGCTGCGACTTCATCCAGGGCCACCTCGTCAGCCGCGCCGTCGACGCCGCCACCTTCGAGGCGTGGCTGAGCGCCGGACGGTGGCGGGTGCAGCGGATGAGCGCGCGCCAGAGGATCGCCTGGTGACCGGAGGCTCGAGCGCGCCGGCGGCGCCCTGGGTCCTCGTCGTCGACGACGACGAGACCCTTCTCAAGGTGCTCGCCATGCGCTTCGAGCTCGAGGGGTTCGGCGTCCTCAGCGCCAACTCCGGTGAGGTCGCGCTAGAGGTGGCTCACGCCCGGCGCCCTGACGTCATCGTCCTCGACGCCATGATGCCGGGGATCTCGGGCCTCGAAGTCTGCCGCTCGGTCCGCGCGAGCGAGGTCACCGCTGACACCCCGATACTGATGCTGACGGCGCACGGCGGGCTCGAGTTCGAAGCCGTCGCCGCGGGCGCCAACCGGTTCATCGAGAAGCCGTTCGACCTCGACGAGCTTTGCGAGCTCGTCCACAGCCTCGCCGCCATGGAGAGCCCGCTGGTCTAACCTCCTCTCAAACTTGATAGTCAAGCTATCAGGTTCAGTGTTAGCATTCTGGCGGAAATGTCTGCCAGGGCCCGAGCCGGGGGGCACACGATGATGGGCGACCGCGTCGCCGCGTGGTGGTCTGACGTGCTCGCCGGCCACCAGGACCAGGCGCACCCTGTCTACGGCCGCGACGTCAAGGTCAAGCTGGACGGCGACAGGATGGTCGTGCGCGGGGAGGTCAGCTCGAAGGACGACCTGCACGAGCTCGAATCCGAGCTGGAGGGCCTGCGTGGCCGGGGCATCAAGGCGTTCACGCTCAAGGTCCGGGTGGCGCCGGACACCGAAGACGACGAGGGCGTCCTCGAGCAGACGCTGGTGGGCGTCTTCGACTCGGTCGAGAAGGCCCAGTTCGCCGTCGAGCTGCTGAAGGAGCACGCCGGGGTCAGGCCGAAGCGGCTCGCGCTGGTCGACCGCAGAACGGGGAAGCGCAAGCTGGACGAGCTCATCCCGGCCGAGTACGCGGACGAGATCCAGGCTGTGCGGAAAGGGAACCACGTCCTGGTCGTCCTCACCGTGGACGAGGTCGACGCGTTCAGCGCGCGCGAGGTGCTCGAGGAGGAGACCCGCATCATCACGTCGATAGCGCTGCCCCCGCAGCGGAGCGCCTAGTGGCTGACGCCGCCAGGCGGCCCCGGCCGACCCCGCCCGTCACGGCCGACGAGGTGGTGCGCGCCCATCGCCCGCGCTCGTTGCGCGAGCTGCTGCTTGTCGTCGGCCCCGGCATCATCACCGGTGGCGCCGACAACGACCCCGCCGGCATCGCCACCTACTCGGTCGTCGGCGCCGGCAGCGGCTTTTCGCAGAACTGGCTCCTGCTGCTCTCGACCCCACTCCTGATCACCGTGCAGAGCATGTCGGCGCGGGTCGGGAATGTCCTGAAGACCGACCTGGCCACCGCCATTCGCAACCGCTTCGGCCGTCGCGTGGCCACGCCGGCGGTGCTGCTGGCCGTGGTCGCGAACCTGCTCACCATCGGCGCCGACCTGTTGATGATGGCGGCCGTGACGGAGCTGGTCACCGGCATCCGGTACCTGTACTTCGTGGTCCCGTACGCCGCGCTGATGGCGGCGATCATGATCTTCACCGACTACAAGGTCGTCTCGAAGTACCTCCTCTGGCTGGTCGGCGTCTTCGCCTGCTACATCGTGGCCGCCTTCATGGCCAAACCCGACTGGCCCATGGTGCTGCGCCAGACGGTGGTGCCGGCGATCAAGCCCGATGCGGGCTACTTCCTGTCCGCGGTGGGGCTCCTGGGCACGACGATCACGCCCTACCTCTTCTTCTGGCAGGCTAGCGGCGAGGTGGAGGAGAGGCGCGGCGTGCAGGGCATCGCGCGCACCGAGCTCGACATCACGGCGGGCATGATCTGGTCCAACGTGACCGCGTTCTTCATCATCGTGGTCACCGGCGTCGTCCTCTACAGCCACCACGCGAAGATCCACACCGCGGCCGACGCGGCGCGGGCGCTGGAGCCTTTCGCGGGCCCTTACGCGAAGTACCTCTTCAGCGTCGGCGTGCTCGGGGCCGGCCTCCTGGCGATCCCCGTGCTGGCGGCGTCGACGGCGTACTCCGTCGGCGGCCTCCTGAACTGGCGCCGGGGGCTGGCCCGCCGCGTGTACAACGCGCCCCAGTTCTACCTGGTCCTGGGCGTCTCCATCCTGATCGGCGTCCAGCTCGCGATCGTGAACTTCAACCCGATCAAGGCGCTGCTCTACTCGCAGGTGCTGGACGGCGTCGTCGCGCCTGTGCTCGTCGTGCTCCTGCTGCTGATAACCGGGAATCGCCGCATCATGGGCGACTTCGCCCTCGGGCGCGGCCTCAAGACGGTTGGCTGGCTGGCTGTGGTTGTGCTGGCGCTGGCTGACGCGGCGATGTTCTATACGCTGGCGACGCAGGGGTTGCCTTCTTAGTCAGCGAGCGCCAGGCCGCGATCCCGGTGAGCACCGCCGACGCGCCGCCCATCGCCAGCGCCACGCGCGGGTTGGCCACCTGCCCGATCCAGCCGACGAGCGGCCCGCCGATCGGGGCGCTGCCCATGAAGGCGACGGCGTAGAGGGCCATCACGCGCCCGCGCATCTGGGGGTCGGAATTGAGCTGGAGCGTCGAGTTGCTGAACGCCGCGTAGGTGACACTGGCCATGCCGGTGCCGGCCAGGAACAGCAGGGCGAGCGGGTACGTCGGGGCGCCCGCGGCCAGCAGCATCAGGACGCCGAAGGCGATTGCCGCGATCCCGAGGCCGCGTCCCGTGGGCCGACCGCGGGAGGCGGTGATGAGGCCGCCGACGACGGCGCCCGCGCCGAGCATGGAGCTCATCACGCCGAACCCGGCGGCCCCGGCATGGAAGGTGAACTGGGCCAGGAGCGGGAGCGACACCGTGAACTCGTACGCGAACGTGCCGATGACCGCCATCATCAGGAGGGGTGTGCGCAGGGCCGGGTTGCGCCAGACGTAGGCGATCCCGGCGCGCAGCTGCCCGCGGGCGCGGGCGACCGGCACCGTCGGGAAGAGGTCCGTAGAGCGGATCATCAGCAGGGCGGCGATCACGGCCACGTACGACGTGGCGTTGGCGAAGAACGTCGGGGCGATGCCGAGCCAGGCTATGGTCAGCCCTGCAAGGGCGGGGCCCACGACGCGGGCGCCGTTCATGATCACGGAGTTCAGGCTGATCGCGTTTGTGAGCGTGTCCTTGCCCACCATCTCCATCACGAACGCCTGGCGGAGGGGGAGGTCGACGACGTTGACGCAGCCGAGCATGAACGCCAGCGTCATCACCATCCACAGCTGCACGGTCCCGGTCAGGGTGAGCGCGCCGAGGATTGCCGCGAGCACGGCGGCGGCGCTCTGCGTGACCACGAGGAACCTGCGCCGGCTGACCCGGTCGGCGATGACGCCGCCCCAGGCGCCGACGAACAGGAAGGGCAGGGTCTGGAGCGCGAACACCCCGCCGACGGCGGCGCCGCTGCCGGTCAGCTTCAGGACCAGCCATGCCTGCCCGACGCTCTGCATCCAGGTGCCGCTGACCGAGATGATCTGGCCGACGAAGAAGAGCCGGTAGTTGCGGACGCGCAGGGAGCGAAACGCGCGGTCGGCCTCTCTCGCCAGGAAGGTCACGCCTGCCCCTCGACCAGGTGCTCGAGGGCCTCAAGTCCCCGCCACAGGTCCGCCGCCTGGCGCGCCGGGAGGTCCGCGACCATGCGCGCCAGCCACGCCGTGCGCTCGTTGCGGATCGCCTGGATCAGCCGGCGCCCCTTGGGCGTGAGCTCGACGCGCGCGGCGCGGCGGTCTTCGGCCACGATGCTGCGCGCGATGAGCCCCGCGTCCTCGAGGGCGCGGGCGCTGCGCGTGATCGACGGCGGCTGGACGCGTTCCGCGGCCGCGACCTCGCCGAGGGTGAGGGGGCCGTGGCGTTCCAGGCTGCCAAGCAGCGCCAGCTGGGACGGGGTGACGCCGCCGCTCGCCTGCTGGCGCATCCGCCGGGAGAGGCGCATCACGGTGGCGCGCAGCCGGGCGACGCGCTCGAGGTCGACGTCGGGGAGGACCGCGGCGGACTGGGACATCATTACCTATGCTAACACTTAGCAGCGCTAACTATTCCCGCGAAGGCCGCGCGAATCAGGTCAGAAGCAGCCGCCCCAGGCGTCGCGACGTGACGGCGATCCCGGCCACGCCGAGCGCGAGCAGGAAGGCCACGTCCACCAGCTGCACGGGCGAGAGGTTGCCCGTGGTTAGGGCGCGGACCAGGTCGACCCCGCGGTAGAGCGGGCTGAACTGGACGACGACCTGCAGCGCGGGCGGGTAGCGCGTCACCGGGAAGAACGTGGCCGAGAACAGGAAGAGCGGCGTCAGGCCGAGCATGACCAGGTCGAAGTCCTGCCAGCCGGTCAGGAACGTCGTGATGGCGCAGCCGACTGCGGCGAAGGCGAACCCGATCAGCATCGCGGCAGGGATGGCCAGGATCGCCAGCGGCGAGGCGATGAGGTGCAGCACGTGCATCGCCAGGAGGAAGCAGACGGAGTAAATGCTGCCGCGCATCAGCGCCCAAGTCACCTCCCCGAGCGCGATATCGCCCGGGCCGAGCGGCGTGGAGAGGACCGCGTCGAAGACCTTCTGGTACTTGAGCTTGAAGAAGAGGTTGAAGGTGCTGTCGTAGATCGCCCCGTTCATGGCGGCGGTGGCCATCAGGGCCGGGGCGACGAAGACCGCGTAGGTCACGTCGTGGCCGCCCGGCACCTGCACCCTGCCCACGAGCGAGCCCAGTCCGAACCCGATGCCGAGCAGGTAGAGGATGGGCTCGAACAGGCCTGACACAAGGATCAACCAGCCGCGGCGGTAGACCAGCACATTGCGCTCCACCAGGCGACCCGAGCGAACCGGCAGGACCATGGACATGAGGCGGGGTGACCTTGTCGCGACCGTCACTCGACGAGCCTCGCCTGGAGATTGCGCACCGCGAGCAGCACCCCGCCCACGACATACGCGAGCAGCACCGCCACGTCGACGGCCGCCGCCGCCGGTGTGATCGTCCCTCGGGTGAGGCCGCGGCTCAGGTCCACCCCGTGGTAGAGCGGGGTCAGCCAGGCCACCACCTGCAGGAAGAAAGGCAGCTTCGTAATGGGGAAGAACGCGCCCCCGAACAGGAACAATGGGTTGATCACGAACCGGTTGAGGGCCGCAAACCCGCTGTCCCGGCGGCGCGTCGCGGTGAATGCCATCACCGGCGTCGCGAAGGCGAGCCCCGTGAGGATCCCGGCGAACACGCAGAGGAACGAGTAGGAGGCACGGGGAATCCCAAAGAAGGTCATGACGACAAAGAACAGCAGCGACACCGAACTGAGCCTGAAGGTTGTCCAGGCCAGCTCGCCCACGAGGACGTCGGCGACGCGCAGCCGCGTCGAAAGCATCGCCTCGTAGATCCTGTTCCACATGATCTTGCCGAGGATCGGGTAGGTCATCTCGCCGGCGCCCGCCTGCATCGCGGTCGTGACGAGCAGCCCGGGAGCGAGAAAGTCGAGGTAGGGGACCCCGTTGACACCCCCGGATGCGCGGTCGACCAGCGGGCCGAGGCCAAGTCCCATGGCGGTCAGGAAGAGGATGGGGGAGACGATCGAAGTGAACGTGTAGCCCCGCCAGGTGCGCCGGAAGTTGAGCCAGTTGTGCTCGAACACCCGCATGAACGGGGCGCCCGCCGCGCGGCGCGCGGCCACGCCCGTCGCTGCACTCACTCGACCAGGCTGCGTCCGGTGAGCCGCAGGAACACGTCCTCGAGCGTGCTGCGCCGGACGAGCGAGCTCTCCGGCCGCAGCCCTCGCTGGTTCACGGCGCTGATCGCCTTCTCACCGTCGGCGGTGTAGAGCAGTACCCGGTCCGGCAGCACCTCGACCCGCTCCGCGAGGTCTTTGAAAACGCCGTCCGGCTCGAGCGCCTCCCGGTTCGAAAACCTCAGCTCGAGAACCTCCCGGGTGGAGTACTTCGCGATGAGCTCGCGCGGAGACCCCTCAGCGACGATGCGGGCGTTGTCCATGACCACCAGCCGGTCGCAGAGCTGCTCGGCCTCGTCCATGTAGTGCGTTGTCAGGACCTGCGTGACCCCGCGCTGCTTGAGGCGGTACAGCTTGTCCCAGAGCAGGTGCCGGGCCTGCGGGTCCAGGCCGGTGGTGGGCTCGTCGAGGAGGAGCAGGTCAGGCTCGTTGACCAGCGCGCGGGCAATGGTCAGCCGCCGCTTCATCCCGCCTGACAGCGGCTCGACCGTGTCCTCCGCCCGCTCGGACAGCTGCACGAAGTCGAGCAGCTCGGTGGCGCGGGCGCGCGCTACGGACCACGGGATGTCGAAGTAGCGCGCGTAGATGAGCAGGTTCTCGCGCACCGAGAGCTCGGTGTCGAGCGAGTCCATCTGCGGCACGACCCCGATCCGGGCGCGGATTGCCGGACCGTCAGCGCCTGGGTCGAGCCCGAAGACTCGGAGCGAGCCGCCGGAGACGGGGGACACGCACCCGATCATCCGCATCGTCGACGTCTTGCCGGCGCCGTTGGGGCCGAGGAACCCGAACGCCTCGCCCGGCCGGACCTCGAAGTCGACGCCGTCGACCGCGACCAGGTTCTTGAACCTCTTGGTCAGCCCGCGCGCCTCCACCACCACTGTCATGGGGACCGAGGATATCGAGTGCGGCCTAGCGCGGCCGGATGAAGTGAGTACCCCAGCCCTGGCGGCCGGCGCGGCCCTCCACCACGCCCTCCGCTGCGGCCCGCAGGATGCGCGGCGCCGGCGACTCCTTGAGCTCGTCCACCGTGGCCGGCAACGGGATCAGCAGCTCGATCACGCCTTCCTCAATGCCCGCCGTCTCGGCGCCGAGGCCTTCGAACATCTGCAGCATGGCCTTGTTCTCGCCCAGCACGAACGCGCGGAAGCGGCGAATGCCGAGCTCGATGGCCGACTGCGCGAGGATTCGCAGCAGCGCGCTGCCCACGCCGCGCCGCTGGTACTTGTCGATGACCGTCACCGCCGCCTCGGCCACCTCCGGGTTGTCCTTCGCGCGCACAAACCGCGCAACCCCCGCGCCCGCTACGCTCGGGTCGTCCGGCAACAGCGCCAGCCACGCGACGCGGTCGACGAAGTCGACGTCGGTCAGGCTGTCAAGCTGTTCCTCGCTGAGTGCGTTCAGAGGCGTGAAGAAGCGGTGGTAGCGCGAGTCGTCCGACAGGTCCTCGAAGCCCTGGCGGAGGATCTCCCGGTCGTCGCGCCGCAGCGGACGGAACAAGACGCGCGCGCCGTCGTCGAGGCGTCCTTCGACCGTGGTCTCAGGTGCCGGCATCGGGCGGGGCTGCGTCGGAGCGGCGCCTACGCCGGCGCGCGGCGGCTGCCACGGTTGCCCCCGCGGCGGCCGCGGCCGCGCCTGCGACCGACGGTGCGGGCCGCGGGCTCGCCGTGTTGGGCGTCCCGCCCTGGACCTGCTTGAGGATGTCAGCCCCCTGCTCCGCGATACATGTCGCCACCCAGTGGGCCAGCGCCTCGATAGTGTGCGTCGGGTTGTAACCGCCGGAGGTGGGGAAGAGCGACCCGTCGGCGATGAACAGGTTCGGCACGCCCCACATCTGCCCGCACCGGTTGGTGACGGAGTCGCTCGCCTTGAAGCCCATGCGCATCGTCCCGTGCTGGTGCACCAGGAACCGCGGGGCGACGGTGTTGCTCGTCAGCGGGGTGGGCGCCGGCAGCGGGATGCCGGCGACGGAGCTGAAGAACTGCGCCGTGCCCTGGGCGCCGATGGCCTTCAGCATCTGCTGGCCGATCGCGACCAGGAACGGCTCCATCGCGGCGCTGACGGCCAGGTCGTTGGGGTGGTTGTTGTAGGTGACGCGGGCGACGGAGAGGCCGTAGACATCCTTCACGCTGGGGTCCAGGTCGACCATGTTGGTCGTTTGGGGCAGGTCTTCGCATACCGCGTCGATGAATGCCTGCCGCCCGCTCACCTGGGTGACGCTGTTGAGGAAGCCGGCACCCCAGCCGCCGTGGGGGGCGAAGCTGTTGCCGCCGCCCGTGTAGAAACCCGGCGTTTTCGCGATGCCTACGGCCAGCGAGATGGGGCCACCCACGCCGAGCGGGTAACCCGGTGATGGTCCGGCCATGCTGGTCACGCCGCCACGCGGGTAGACGGGGTTGCCGGTCGTCTGTGGGTTCGCCGCCAGGAGCTGGCGCAGGTCGACGAAGTCGTCGATGCTCGTCGCGTTCCACACGCCCCGGTAGTTGTCCCAGCTGTGCGTCGGCGGCTGGTCCGTGATCGTCACCGAGACACCGGGGTTGTGGTGGTTGGTCAGGTTGCGGCCGATCATGCCGCTGCTGTCGTACCTGTCCAGGCCGCTGACGAGGGCCAGGCGAGGCGTGTCGATCGCCGAGCAGGCGAGCATGATGATCTCCGCGGGCTGTTCCTGGATGTTGAAGTTGCGGTCGACGTAGAGGACGGACCGCGCGCGGCCGTCCTTCACGACCACCTGGATGACGCAGCACTCGGCGCGGATCTCGCACCGGCCCGTCGCGACCGCGCGCTGGAGCACCGTGGCCAGCGTCGATCCCTTGGCGCCGTTGGGGCAGCCCCAGCCGTTGCAGAAGCCGCAGTTCACGCAGGCGTTGCGGCCCTGGAAGCCTTGCATGGTGTTGATCGCGCACGGCGTCGGGTACGCGTGGTAACCGAGCGCGTCCGTCGCCTGCCGGAAGACGATGCCGTCGTAGCGCTGGTTCACGGGCGGGATCGGGTACTGCTGCGAGTAGCGCAGGCCCAGTTGCCCCGCCAGGGGGTTCGCCGGGGGCTGCACCGACGCCCCCGGGTAGCTGCCCCAACCCGGTCGCGGAGCGAAGCCCGGCGCCAGGCCGGCGATGCCCACCGCCTGCTCCACCGCCGCGTAGTGCGGCTCGAGGTCGTCATACGTGATCGGCCAGTCAACCAGCGTCGAACCCGGTGGAACGCCGAACAGCGAGGCCGACCTGAACATGTCGGGTGCGAACCTGAAGGATGCCGCGCCGTAGTGCACCGACCCGCCGCCGACGCAACGGCTGAGCGGGTTTGCGTGGTTGACGAGGGCCGTGCTGCTCGCGCTGGTGCGGAAGGTGCGCGGCTCGATGAGGATGTCCTGCGTCATGTAGTCGCGGTATCCGTGCTTGAGGTCGTCATTGCTGAAATGCGCCTCGGTGAGCCACGGGCCCTTCTCCAGGACCACGACCTTGTAACCGGCCTCCGCCAGCACCCAGGCGGCGATGCCGCCGCCGGCACCAGAGCCCACGATGAGCACCTCGGCTGTCGGTAGGGTCAAGACCGTCTCCCGGGCGCGATCGCCGGCTCCCGCCTCACGCGGGCCAGTCGCGGTTGAACGGCCCGGTGAGCGCCTTCCACGTCCAGCCCTGCCCCGGCGATGGCCCCCCGCCGTTGACGAACGACGGGCCGGGGAAGTTGACCATCTCCCAGTAGATGTAGTTCGGGTTGCCGCCGTAGGCGGGGTCGCCGAAGCACGCGTAGCAGCAGTGGTCGAGGAAGGTGAGGAAGAACGGCTGGTTGCCCTCGCCCTGGCCGTCGTACTGCGCCGCCTCCTGCGCGTGGAGGGTGCGCAGGATCGGCTCGCGGAAAGGTGCCGCGGCGGGATCGGCAAAGCCCTTGGCGATGCCGCCCGAGGCCGCCACGGCCAGCTGGTCCAGGTTGTCGATGCCGGCGCGGTAGAGCTGCTGGAGGCGGGCGAGCTCGGACGGCCACGCGTAGGGGCGCGAGGGCCGGGCCGCGTCACCCAGCCAGCCCATCGCCTTGACCGGCCACATGTAGCCGGCCCCCGACGCCGGCCACGCCGGCGCCCCCACGCCCGCGGGCAGCTTCACGTAGGGCGGCCGTTTCGCGCCGGCGGCGAAGATGAACTCGCCGACGAGGAAGTTCTGGATGAAGTCGACGACGCCCGCGTCGCCGCCCGCCGGGTACACCTTGCCCGCTGGGTTAAAGCGCGTGAACACCGTCTCCGACGGCACGACCACGTTCGCCGCGGCGTGGAGAACGTCCCGGTCGGCCTGGCTGAGCGCGAAGGACAGGGTCGCGTAGGCGCGCATGGCCTGGAGCCGCAGGACCGCCGGCAGCGCCGTCGCCGTGGCGGCCGCGCCGCAGAGCGCCAGGAACCGCCGCCGCGTCAGGGCGGCGGTCCGCACGGTCATCCGCGCTTCCACCGGGCGGCCAGCGCGCCGGCGAGGACGACCGCGGCCAGGAGCCCGAGAGGCGCGGCCGGCAACGGGCGGCGCGTCCCGGTGTTCGGGGTCCCGCCCTGGCCGGCCGTTGTGCCGCCGGTGGTTGACCCGCCCGGTGTCGCCGTCGAGGCGCCGAGCACGTGGATGTCGATCGTGTCGCTGTACGTCGTGTGCAGGTAGCAGGGCACGAGGCAGGCGTACGACTGGTCGAGGTCTGGCGTGTTGTCACCGTTGCCGGCGTAACCCGCGGTGTAGTAGGCGACCCCGTCCTTGGGCCCGCCCAGGTTGAGGTCCATGTAGAAGCCGTGCACCCAGTGGAGGGCCACGGTCGTCCCGTCACCGGCGAGGTAGTACGGGCCGTTGTAGTACCGGCCCTCGAGAGTGAAATGGTGGTAGTGCCACGTGTTGCCCTCGATGCCGAGCCCCATGGTGTCGAAGCCGTTGACGAACTGGCCGGTGGGCTGGCCCGCGCACTCGGCGCCGGGGGAGGGGTTGAAGAACTTGTCGCTGCAGAGGTTCTTCGCGTTGGGGCTGTGGCCGTTGATCATGGCCGTGGCCGACATGCTCGTGCCCGGCGACATCCGCGCCGCCCAGTGCCCCAGCGAGCCGGGCGCGACCGGGTTGGTCGCGACGGTCGTGGCGGGGATCTTGTCGTAGTCGACGAAGAGGCGGACACAGGCGCTGCAGGGAGGGGTGAAGTCGGCGGCGATGTAGCGCAGCACGCAGTACTGCGTGCCCTGCTTCCAGCCCCCGGGCGGTGGCGGCGGGATGGCCGGCGGGACACCGGCGAAGTGGGCCGAGGCGAGCGGGTTGGCCGGCGGCGTGGCGGGGAACGACGGCGGGATGCCGGTGCCGTTCACGGTCTC